>Ga0207690_10001167_pt1 | contig 16631 bp, 15 predicted proteins | sample KBSC23metaG_FD_184315 | JGI IMG/M metagenome (GOLD analysis project Ga0207690, IMG submission 184315) | Corn rhizosphere microbial communities from Kellogg Biological Station, Michigan, USA - KBS C2-3 metaG (SPAdes) (version 2) | ecosystem: Host-associated > Plants > Roots > Rhizosphere > Soil ...
GTCGGCCACCAGGATCGTCTGGGCGAAGCCCGCGCGGTAGGGGCTCTTGTCGACGCCGCGCTCCTCCACCCGCTTCCAGTAGCCATTCATCAGCGCCTGGGCGCGCAGGTAGCCGGAGAAGCTGAGGTAGGAGTAGCTGTAGGTGTTGTCGATGCAGAAGTCGTAGGTCTCCACCGAGCCGCCGCCGGGGATGTGGACCGGCGGATGCGGCTGCTGGATCGGACGCGGCCAGATGTTGACGTGCCGCAGCTTGTTGTAGCGGCCGTTGAAGGCGAAGGGCTCGCGGGTTGTCCAGGCCTTGACGATCAGGTCGTGGGCTTCCTGGTATTTCTCCCGCGTCAGGCTGGGGATCTGGCCGTAGCAGTAGTTGGTGTCCATCGAGGTGCCGACCGGGAAGCCGGCCACCAGCCGCCCGCCGGAGATGCAGTCCAGCATGGCGAACTCCTCGGCCACGCGGACCGGCGGATTATAGAGCGCGATGGAGTTGCCCAGCACCACGACAGCCGCGTCCTTGGTGCGACGCGCGAGGCCCGCGGCGATGATGTTGGGGCTCGGCATGATGCCGTAGCCGTTCTGGTGGTGCTCGTTCACCCCCACGCCATCGAACCCCAGGGTGTCGGCGTATTCCAGCAGGTCCATGTAGGTGTTGTAGACCTCGTGGCTCTTCACGGGGTCGAACAGCTTCTGGTCGATGTCCACCCAGACCGAGCGGTTCGTCTCCCGGAAGTCGTCCGGGAGGTAGGGCCACGGCATCAGGTTGAACCAGGTGAACTTCATGGGGCTGTTCCTCCAGGCCGCCTCTGAGGGGCAGTCATCTGAACAACGATAACCCTTATGCGGCAAGCGCCAACCGGGGAATCGCGTGGGCCCCCGCAACTCCGCCCTGCCAAACCCGCACCGTCATTCCCGGGCTTTGTCCTGGGAGCCCATGATCGCACGGGGCGCAAGCCGATCATGGGCGTCGCCGCGCCTTCTGCGTCGCCACGGAGTTCATAGGTTCCCGGCACAAGCCTGCCCCGGGCGGGCCGCGAGGCGCGACCCGGGGGCCGGGAATGACGAAGGAGAGAGGCGCGCTCAGTCCGCCTTGCAGCTCGTCGGGCGTTTGGCCTCGGCGTGGACGACGGGGCGGATCACCTCGGTCCACAGCTTGTAGCCCTGCGGCGTCATGTGCAGGCCGTCGGCGACGTAGATGTCCTTGGGCTCGCCGTTCACCAGCATGGCCGGGGCGACGTCGACGTAGTGCAGGTCCTTGCGCTGGGCGGCGAGGGCCTGGACCTGGGCGTTGACCTGCGCCTGGCGGTCCCGTTGCAGCCAGCGGAGCTTCGAGGGCTTCAGCGAGATGAAATAGACCGGGGTCTCCGCGCCGAACGCCTTGGTCTTGAGGTCCATGAAGCGCGCGAGGTTGCCGGTGACGATGCTGGGCGCCTCGCCGGCGTCGATGTCGTTCTCGCCGGCATAGAAGACGATGGCGCGCGGCCGGTAGGGGGCCACCACCTGGTCGAAGTAGTAGTCCACGTCGGCGATGGTCGAGCCGCCGAAGCCGCGGTTGATGGCCGGGACCGGCGCCATGTCCGCCTGCAGCGTCTTCCAGAAGCGGATGCTGGACGATCCGACGAAGAGGAAGCTGCAGCGCGGCGGCATGTGAGCGCGGTCAGCGGCCGCGAACGCGGCGATCTCGGGGGCGAACCGTTCGGGGCCGGTCGGCTTCGGCCCCGGCTGCGCGAGGGCCGGCGCGGCGAGGCCGGCGATCAGGGCAAGGGCGATGGCGGTTGCGCGCATGGGGAGCTCCGGGGCGTCGATGGCGCTAGTGTCCCGATTCCGAAGTTCGCCAGTGCTTGTGGCGGGCTTGGGCGAACTTCGGAATCGATAAGGACACTAGCAATCCTTTGTTTTCTAGTGTGCTTTTTGGTTTTGAAGTTCACTGCGGCGCATGACCCTGAATGAGGCGAACTTCAAAACCAGCACACTAGACTAGCTCAGCCTTGAGCGGAGAACACCCTTGGCGGACCAGACCCGTTTCTACACCGGCTGGCTGCTCGATCCGGCGACGCGGCCCGCGCTGCTGGCCCGCTTCCCGCCCCGCTTCGATCGTGTCGTCGCCCACCACGTGACGCTGAAATTCGGCGATCGGGCCGCCGCGCCGCCCGGCGAGGTATCCGCCGAGATCGTCGGCGAAGCGAGCGACGGCCTGGGGGTGCAGGCGCTCGTCGTGTGCATCGACGGCGCGACGGCCAGGCCGGATGGCGGGACCTTCCATATCACCTGGTCGCTGGCCGAAGGACGCGAGGCGCGCGAAAGCAACGACGTGATCGCCGAGCGGGGCTGGACGCCATTCCCGGAGCCCACGCCGGTCCGCCTGCTGGCCAAGACGTGAGCAGCAGTCAAGCTTGACGAGTGCTAAGGCGCTGATTTTGTGGATCCTTTATTGAAGAATCAGGCCTACTCTGACGGCGAGCGCAACAGCCTCGGGTGATTGCGATGAAAGCCTCGCCGGATTTCCGCAAGCAGCTGGCGGGCTATGGCCTGACCACCGCCGAGATCCTCTACCGCATGCCGGACCACCCGGCCTTGCTGCAGAGCTACATCTGGCAGGAGTACGACCTTTTCCCGGACTTCCCCGTCCTCAAGCGTTTCCTGGATTTCTGGACCCGCACGCTGGAGGGGCCGCTGTTCAAGGTGACGGTCGGCCACTGCCGCCTGATCAAGCCGGCCGAGCTGCGGGCGCTGGGCGGCGAATTCCGACTTCACTGATCGCGCTGCGGCGAGCGCCTCGACTTTTGCCTGCCGGCAAGGGAGTGATGGGGCCTGTCCGCTTCGGAGTCGCCCGCTCTTGCGCAAGCCGCTGCTCGCCCTTGTCATCGCCAGCCCCCTCGTGCTCGGGGCGCTGGCCGGCTGCCAGGACAAGGTGCATCGCCCGCCCTGCCCGGCGGGCCAGGTCTGCCTGGAGTACGGCAACAACTCCGAGCCGCTCACCCTCGACCCGCAGAAGTCGAACCTGATCGACGAGTTCGTGATCATCGGCGACCTGATCGTGGGCCTGACGACCGACGCGCCGGACGCGGAGCCGACGCCGGCCATGGCGACATCGTGGGAAACCAGCAAGGATGGCCTGACCTGGACCTTTCACCTGCGCGACGCGCAGTGGTCGGACGGCGTGCCGGTGACCGCCGACGACTTCGTCTACGCCTACCGCCGGATCCTCGACCCCAAGACGGCCTCGATCTACGCCTACCTGGCCTACATCCTGAAGAACGGCCAGGCGGTGAACGAGGGCAAGGCGGCCCCGGAGACCCTGGGCGTCAAGGCACTGGACGCCCACACCCTGCAGCTCACCCTCGAGCACCCCGCGCCCTACCTGCTGGAGCTCGCCAAGCACCAGAGCTTCTTCCCGGTGCCAAAGCACGTGGTCGAGAAGTACGGCGACGCCTGGGTCCAGCCCGGACATTTCGTCGGCAACGGGCCCTTCAACCTGGTTTCCTGGAGCCTGGGCGACAAGATCCAGGTCGCCAAGAACCCACGCTTCTGGGACGCCAAGAACGTCTGCGTCGACCGGATCAACTACTATCCGACGCCCGACCTGGTGTCGGCCGAGCGGCGGGTGCAGCGCGGTGAGCTCGACATCAACACGAGCTTCCTGTCGAACCGCCTGCAGCACATGAACGAGGTAATGCCGGGCTACGCGCGCCCGCACATGTCGCTGGCCACCAGCTACCTGGCGTTCAACACCCACGACAAAGGGCCGTTGCAGGACAAGCGGGTGCGGCGCGCGCTGTCGGAGGCCATCGACCGCGAGTTCATCACCGCCAAGCTGATGCGCGCGGGCCAGGTCCCGGCCTATAGCTTCGTGCCGCCGGGAACGGCCCATTACACGCAAGGGCCGCGGCTGCGCTGGGCGTCGGAGTCCCTGCCCCAGCGGCAGATCGAAGCCAAGGCGCTGCTGGCGCAGGCAGGCTTCACGGCGAAGCATCCGCTGAAGATCGAGTTCAAGACCCAGAACGCCACCGACGCCCTGCTGCTGGCCGAGGCCGTGCAGGCCGACTGGCGGGCGATCGGCGTCGAGGCGACGATCGCCCAGAACGAAACCCAGATCGCCTTCGCCGCCTATCGCAACCGCGACTTCCAGGTGGGCGGCATGAGCTGGTACGCGGACTTCAACGATCCGGTGACGTTCCTGGGCCTGCTGAAGTCCGACGTGGGGGCGCAGAACTACGGCGACTACAAGAACCCGGCCTACGACGCCCTGCTGGCCCAGGCCGACCAGGAGCCGGACGAGGCCAAGCGCGCGCAGATCCTGGCGCGCGCCGAACAGACCATGCTCGACGACGAGGGCATCGCGCCCATCTACTTCGTGGTGAACCGCAATATCGTGAACCCGAGGATCACCGGCTGGGTGGCCAATTCGGAGAACTTCCACCGCGCCCGGTGGCTCTGTGTGAAACGGTAGTCAAAACCTGGGTCCGCGCTTTCGCGGGGATGAGCGGCAGAGGAGAGGCCCTAGCGGTATTCCCAGTGGCAGACGCGCTTGGTGGCGTTGTGCTTGGCGATCTGGTGGCCGGCGACTGCGCCCGCCCCCGCCCCGATGATCGTCCCGCCGGTCTTGCCGCCGCCGTGCGAAAGGGCATTGCCCAGGAGGCCGCCGGCGACCGCGCCGACCACAGTGCCGGTGTTGCGCGCCCCGCGCGAGCTCACGTCACGGCAGACCCGGACCTTATGGCGATGGTGCTGCTGCTGCGCCTGGGTGACGGTCGGAACCGAGGTCGTGGCCACGGCCAGGGCCGAGCACACCAGGGTCGCGGTAAGAAACTTGTTGCGCACGAGATGTCTCCTTGAAGGCGGCGGACACGCTCGGAGCTAAACCCCTCACCACGGCGAAGGTTGCGCGCGCCCGACGCTTCCTCACTACGGCGCCCGCGGGCGGAACCGAAGCCCTGTTGTGAACCTTGTTAGGCATCCGCCGGAGGAGAGCCGGCTTTCTGGAGACACGCCTATGTCAATTCTCGCCTGGATCGTACTCGGCCTTATCGCCGGCTTCATCGCCAGCAAGATCGTCAACAAGACCGGCAGCGGTATCGTCATGGACCTGGTGCTCGGCGTGGTGGGCGCCTTCGTCGGCGGCTTCCTGTTCACCCGCTTCGGCGCCGCCGGGGTCACCGGCCTGAACCTCTACTCGATCCTCGTCGCCACCCTCGGCGCCGTGGTCGTGCTGTTCATCTACCACGCGCTGGCGGGCCGCCGGTCGCTTTAATGCGGCTTGCGCAAGCTGGAGACGCAAGGCCCCGCTCAGCCTGAGCGGGGCCTTTTCTCTATTGCGGCGCGAGTTCAGTCGGCGGCGAGCCGGTCGGTTTCGGTGCGGGCCACGATCAGGGTCTGGGCGTCCATCTTGCGGCCGCGCCGGTCGGCGATCTCCAGATGCACGTGGTCGGTGATCCCCAGCGGATAACGGTGCTGCAGGGTGTGGGCCTCGCCGATCGGGTGGCCCATGGCGACGCTGTCGCCCACCGCGACGGTCGGATCGACGTAGAACACCCGGGCCGTCAGGTGCAGGGCGGGGTTGTCAATCTCCACGTAGCGAAGCTGGTTGTCGTCGGGATAGGCGTAGCCGATCTTGGCGACGTAGCCCGAGATGGGCGCTTCCACGGCCTGGCCGGCGGTGGCGACGTAGTCGACGCCCTCGTGCTCCCGCGCACCGCCGTCGCGCGACGCGTGGAAACGCCCCTCGCCATAGGCGTCGGCCACACGCGGCGCCTTGCCGGTCGGATTGGCGATGTCGGGCTGGCCGTCGCCGTCGAGGTCAGCGCCCTCCCAGACCGTGCGCTCGCGCAGCACGACGCGTGCCGGCGGCGGGCCGGAGGTGAACCTGGCGATCTGCAGGCCGCTCAAGTGGCGGTGGATGACGTCGGCATGCGCCGCCGCCTCCGCGACGCCCAGGGAGAATATGGCGACGCCAAGCGCCACCGCGACAACAGTCGAGCTTCGATTCGAGATTTTCGGGGTCCGGCGAAGCCGGCGGCGGGCGGGCTGAAAGCAGTGTGGCATTCCCATGCGCCGCCGCTTAGGCGAACATCATGGCGAGCTCATGCGATATATTGGCGTGAACATGGCAACGGCCGCGCTTGATCCGCAGCGCGGCTCAGGTGAGCTCGAGATTCCTCTCGACGCGGCGATCCGGAATGAACCAGATCGCCGCCACGGTGACATAAAGCCCAAGCGAGACGATCGGTTGCACGAAGGCCATCGCGATGGCGGCCGCGTAGAGCACCAGCGAGGCCTTGCCCTTCAGGTCGCGCCCCATGGCCCGGGCCAGCGCCGAATCCGGCCCTTCGTGGCGGATCAGCATGGTCATGAGGATGGTATAGGCCACCGCGTTCATGATCAGCACGCCGCCGTACAGCGCCACCGGCGCCTGCGAGAGGTGGTTCGCGCCCATCCAGGCGGTGGCGAACGGCACGGTCGAAAGCCAGAACAGCAGATGCATGTTGGCCCACAGGATCGGCCCGGTCACCGTGCGCGCCAGCAGCATCATGTGGTGGTGGTTGTTCCAGTAGATGCCGACATAGATGAAGCTCAGGACATAGCTGAGGAAGGTCGGCAGGATCGGCCGCAGATCGGCGAACGACGCCCCGTGCGGCACGTGCAGCTCCAGCACCATGATGGTGATGATGATCGCCACCACGCCGTCGCTGAACGCCGCCAGCCGCTCCTTGCCCATCGATGCTCCCCGTTCAGATCTGCCCCCGAGCTTAGGGCCGGGCGCGCCCCGGCGCCTATCGTCTTGAAGCGATCCTCAAAGCCAAGGTATGAGTCCGCCGCCCGCCCAACTTTGCGGGTGGATACCTAGGCGCGCCGATGCCCTTCGGGGCTTAAACGGGAACGCAGTACGAAGGCGTCATGCCCTTGGATCTGCGGCTGTCCCTGCAACTGTGAGCGGTGAGCGCATACGCATCGGCGGGCGGCCCTTCAGGCCTTCCGCCAGCCACTGGGTCGAAAGATCCGGGAAGGTCCGCGTATGACGTGACGACCCGCGAGCCAGGAAACCGGTCGGTGCGTGTCGCTCGAGCTTTCGGATCAGTGGAATCCGGGGCGCGGAACTCCGTCTGAGCGACGAGCAGAAGCGGTGGAGAGCCGTTTCGACCGGTCCGGCTGGCGTGCTTCCGCGTCCTCGCCGCCGGCCCGTCGCCTGTGGGATTCCGGTCCCGCAAGGAGGTTCTCCGCTTGTCGTTCAGACGCAAGCCAACGGGGGGCTTCCATGCCCAAAGACCTGCATCGCCATCTCTTGAGCGCCAGCATCCTGGCCCTCGCCGCGGCCAGCCCAGCCGCCGCCTTCGCCGCCGACGCCGCGCCGGCCACCACCGTCGAAGACCTGGTCGTCACCGCCACCCGCGCGCCGGGCGGCGTGGACGAAGACCAGGTAGCGGGCTCTCTCACCGTCATCACCACCCAGCAGATGGAGGAGCGGCAGACCCGCCTCGTTTCCGACGTGCTGCGCGACGTTCCGGGCGTCGCGGTCAACCGCACGGGCGCGATCGGCGGCCAGACCCAGGTCCGGGTCCGCGGCGCGGAGGGCAACCACGTGCTGACCCTGATCGACGGCATCAAGGCCTCCGACCCGTTCCTCGGCGAGTTCGACTACGCGACCCTGCTGGCCGACGACGTGAGCCGCGTGGAGGTGCTGCGCGGCCAGCAGAGCGCGCTCTACGGCTCCGACGCCATCGGAGGCGTGATCAACTACATCACGCCGACGGGCGCGCAGGAGCCGGGCATCAAGGTCCGCGCCGAGGGGGGCTCGATGAACACCCTTGGCGGCGCGCTGCGCGTCGGCGGGGTGCAGGGCGGCTTGGACTATGTGCTGAGCGCCGGCTACCAGTCGACCGACGGGTATCCGGTGGCCACGGTGGGCGCGCGCGACATCGGCTCGACGCTGAAGTCGCTGGCCGTGAAGCTGGCCTATCCGGTGGGCGAGCACCTGAAGCTGCGCGGCGTCTGGCGGCACACCGAGACCGACGCTGACGTCAACGGCCAGGACTTCGGGACCACCGGCTTCGTGCTGGACAGCCCCGGTTCGTCGACCAAGGCCGACGCCACCTATGGCGCGGCGATCGCCGACCTGAGCTTCCTGGATGGCAAGTGGCTGTCGAGCCTGCGGGTGCAGGGCGTCGACGCCACGCGGGTCAACATCGACAGCTTCGTCCGCGACGGCGGCGACAAGGGCAAGCGGCTGAAGGAGATGCTGACCACCAGCTACCGGCTGAGCCGCAGCGAGCTCAGCCACACCTTCACGCTCGCCTACGACCACGAGCGCGAGAGCTACGAGAACACCAACCCGCCCGGCCCGTTCAGCGCCGACACCACCCGCCGCTCGGTCGACAACGACGGCTACGTGGCGGAGTACGACCTGAAGGTCGCCGACGTCGCCGGCGTCCACGGCGCGGTGCGCTGGGACAGGAACGACTTCTTCGACAACGCCACGACCTATCGCATCGAGGGCTTCTATCGGGTGGGCGAGGCGGTGCGGCTGCGCGCCGCCGCCGGCTCGGGAATCAAGGGGCCGAGCCAGACGGAGCTGTTCGGCTTCAACGCCGGCGTCATTCCGTTCGTGGGCAACCCGAACCTGAAGCCGGAGCGGTCGGAGGGCTGGGAGGTCGGGGCCGACGTCGCCCTGATGCAGGGCCGTGCGCGGCTGGGCGCGACCTGGTTCGACTCCACGCTGCACGACGAGATATTCTCCATCTTCTCCGCGCCGCCGGCGCTCTGCACGCGGCCGGGCGAGCCTGCGCCCGCCAGTTGCAGCACGACCGGCAACGAGCCGACCGACTCGACGCGCAAGGGCGTGGAGCTGTTCGCCAATGCAAAGCTCTCGGACGCCTTCAGCCTGGACGCGGCCTACACCTGGCTCGACGCCAAGCAGAACGGAGTCCGGGAGGTGCGGCGGCCGAAGAACATGGCCAGCGTGAACCTGACCTGGACGGCGCCGGACGACAAAGGCAGCGTCACGCTCACCGCGCGCTACAACGGCGAGATGACCGACGAGGAGTTCCGGAATTTCAGCACGGTGAGCCTGAAGGCCTTCACCCTGGTGAACCTCGCCGGTTCCTACAATCTCACGCGCCACGTGGAGCTGTTCGCCCGGGTCGAGAACCTGCTCGATGAGGACTATTTCGAGGTGTTCAACTTCCGCACGCCGGGCCGCGCCGCCTATGGCGGCGTGCGCCTGAGATTCTGAAGGTGGGGTTCTGAGGGATGGGGTTCTGAGCGTGCGCCGCGCATATCGAGCGATGCGCCGTCTCCCCTTGTGGGAGAAGGTGGCGGCCGCAGGCCGACGGATGAGGGGTCGAAAGCCCTGTCTGCCTCACGGTCCTATTGGAAGCTGTGGGCGCCACGGCGCAACCCCTCATCCGGCCGCTTCGCGTCCACCTTCTCCCGCAAGGGGAGAAGGGGCGAAACCGCGTTGTTCGTTCATATGCGATAGCCTTGCCTCCTACCGGGGGAAGGCGCTCGGCTTGGCGGTCCTCGCTGTCGCCCTGGCGGCTGGCGCGCCCGTGGCCGCCGCGGCGGCCGCGCGGCGGATCATGTCGCTGAACGTCTGCACCGACCTGCTCCTGCTGCAACTGGCGCCGAAGAGCCGGATCGCTTCGGTGACCTTCCTCGCGCCGCAGGCCGCCAAGGCGCTGTTCCCGGGCGCGGCGGACGGCATCGCGCTGAACCACGGCTCGGCCGAGGACATCGTTCAGGTGAAGCCCGACCTGATCCTCGACAGCGGCCTGGGCTCGCCGCTGACGCCGGCGATGGCGCGGCGCGTCGGCGCGCGGGTGGTCGAGGTGAAGAACGCCGACAGCTTCGCGGACATCCGCCAGACCCTGCGCCAGGTCGGCGCGGCGGTGGGCGAGCCGGCGCGGGCCGAGGCGCTGATCCGCCGGATGGACGCGACCCTCGCCGATCTCGCGGCCCACCCGCCGCGGCGGCGGCTGCGCGTGGTCGCCTGGAGCGGCGGCACGGCGGTGCCCGGCAAGGGCAGCCTGACCGACGCCATCATCACCGCGGCCGGGGCGGTCAACATCGCCGCCAAGCCCGGCGCCGCGGAGTCCAGTTTCGGTGTCGAGGAGCTGCTGATCGCCCATCCCGACGCCCTGCTGTTCGGCGGCGCGACCCTGGGGCAGCCGTCGCTGCTGACCGACGAGGGCCAGCACCGGGTCGTGCGGCGCCTCTACGCCGGGCGGCGCATCGCCTACAACGACGTGGCGCACACCTGCGGCCTGCCGCAGTCCGCCGACGCGGCGGTCGAGCTGCGCCGCGCGCTCGACGCCCTGCCCGACCGGAGGCCGGCCCGATGAGCTCCACCTCCCGCCTGCCGGGCCATATCGTCACCGCCCTGGCGCTCGTGGCCCTGCTCGCGGCGGCGACCTTCTCGCTGTTTCTCGGGCGGGTGAACATCAGCCCGGCCGAACTCTGGAACGGCCTGGTGTCGCCCAACGCCAACCTGGCGGGCCTGGTGGTGACCGAGCTGCGCCTGCCGCGCGCGATCCTGGCGATCCTGGTGGGCGCCTCGCTGGGCCTCTCGGGCGCGGTCCTGCAGGGGGTGCTGCGCAACCCGCTGGCCGAGCCCGGGCTGCTCGGCGTCTCCAATGGCGCCGCCGTGGGCGCGGTGATCTCGATCTATTTCGGCCTGGCGCGCGCCTTCAGCCTGGCGACGCCGCTGCTGGGCCTGGCCGGGGCGGTGGCGGCCGGCGCGCTGACCTTCGCCTTCGGGCGGTCGAGCACGCTGACCCTGATCCTGGCGGGCGCGGCGGTGTCCAGCCTGATGAGCGCCTTCCTGGCCATGGCGCTCAACTTCGCGCCCAGCCCCTACGCCGCCTATGAGATGAGCGTCTGGATGCTGGGCTCGCTGGCCGAGCGGAGCTGGGACCACATCTTCCTGGCGGCGCCCTTCATCGCCGCGGGCGTGGCGATCCTGGCCACCATGGGCCGCGCCGTCGACGCGCTGGCGCTGGGCGACGTCCAGGCCCAGAGCCTGGGGATCCACCTGGACCGCACCCGCATCCTCGCCCTGCTGGGCGTGGGCCTGGCGGTGGGGGCGGCCACCTCGGTCACCGGCTCGGTCAGCTTCATCGGCCTGGTCGCGCCGCATCTCGTCCGCCCGTTCGTGGGGCACCAGCCCAGCCGGACCCTGCTGCCGTCGGCCCTGCTGGGCTCGACCCTGCTGCTGCTGGCCGACATCGGCACGCGGGTGATCCACACCAACACCGAGCTGCGCCTGGGCGTGCTCACCAGCCTGCTGGGCGCGCCGTTCTTCTTCTGGCTGATCGTGCGGTTGCGAAAGGTCGCGCCATGACCCGCCTGGCGGCCGAGCACATCACCGTCCGGCGCGGCGGCCGCGCGATCCTCGACGACGTCTCCTTCGAGGCCGCGTCCGGCGGCTTCGTGGCGCTGGTGGGCGCGAATGGGGCCGGCAAGTCGACCCTGCTTTCCGTCCTGGCCGGCCTGATCAGGCCGGACGCCGGCCGGGCGGTTCTCGACGGCGCCCCGGTCGGGCGGATGGACCGCCGCGAGCTTGCCCGACGGCGCGCCTATCTGCCGCAGAACCCCTACGCGGAGTGGCCGATCGCGGTCGAGCGGCTGGTGGCGCTGGGACTCACGCCGCAGCTGCCGATGTTCGGCGGCCTGAGCAGCGGGCTGGAGCCGCGGCTCACCCAGGCGCTGGAGGCCTGCGACCTAGCGGACCGGCGACTGCAGTCGGCGACCACGCTGTCGGGCGGCGAGCTCGGCCGCGCGATGCTGGCCCGCGCCCTGATCGGCGACCCGCAGGTGCTGATCGTCGACGAGCCGACGGCCGGCCTCGACCCGCGCCACACGCTCGACAGCATGGAGCGGCTGCGCAGCCTGGCCGCCGCCGGCAAGCTGGTGATCGCCGCCCTGCACGACGTGACCCTGGCCGCGCGCTATTCCACCCACCTGATGGCACTGAAGAGCGGCCGGCTCGAGGCCTTCGGACCGACCGGGGAGGCCCTGACGCCCGACTTGCTGCGCCGCATCTTCGACGTGGAGGCGCGCATCACCGGCGCGGGCGGCGACACGCTGGTGGACTATCTGGGCGGCGGGGCGCCAAGCGCTATTCGTTGATCCGCGTCAGCACCGTATTGATCGCGAACGGCGCGGCGACCGGAGCGCAGGCGCCCGGGCGGCGGTAGAGGCAGACGCGGTGCGCGCCCGACCCCTCGCAACCGGCCGTGGCGAAGGCCGCGGGAAGCTCCGGCGTATGGGCCGGCGTCGTCAGGATGGTGTTGAACGCCGCCGCGCTCGCGGCGAGATTCGTGGCCGGGCGGCCTTCGTCGTTGTCGTAGAACAGGAACATCGGCGTCGCGCGGTGGAGGTAGGCGTACCCGCCGGTCACCGACCAGTTGTGGCGGTAGACCGCCAGGCCGCAGAACGCCGGGTCATTGCGCAGGCGGGCGTAGAGCTGCAGCTCCGGCCTGAACTTCAGCCACTGGGACCGGAACCCGCCCAGGCCGCAGCTGAGCGAGGCGAGCAGCCAGACGACCAGCAGGAAGCGCAGCCTCGACTGCGCCGCCGCCGGGCCATCCTTGCGTTCGACGTAGCGCACCCAATCCACCGTGCCGATCGCGGCCAAGAGGATCGCGGCGAAGACGCTCACCAGGATGAAGCGGTATTCCTTGTGGGCGATGAGGCTGTGGAAGACGAGGTTGACGACCGCCATCCAGGCCAGCGCCGGATAGCGTCGCGAACCGACGGCCGCGAGCACGATCAGCGGGACCGCCCAGAGCGCGGTGCGCGGCCAGGCCTCGGCGACGTAGCCCAGCGGCCCGCTGGCCGAGAAGCTTGCCGCCCGGTGCTCGATCAGGTTGAGGCGCACGTTCTCCAGCACCCAGGCGAAGGGCGTGGCGCCCATCGCCAGATCGCTGAGGATCGACGGCAGCAGCCCGACCAGGCCGCCCGCCAGCACCGGCAGCCAGCAGCGGCGCAGGTCGCGGATGCAGGCCGCGATCGCCAGGGCGGCCACCGCCGGCGCAAACTGGAAGCGGATCGTCACCGCCGCGGCCAGGAGCGCGCCGGCCAGGGCGAGCCGCGGCCAGGTCCAGCGCGCCTTGTCGACCAGCAGCCACGCCGCGGGCAGGATCAGCATGACGCCGACCGTCTCGCTCAGGACGTGCGGCGCGAAGTAGATGAACTCAAACCAGATGGCGGCCACGAAGCCCGCGACCTGGGCGTGGAGCCGCGAGAGCTGGTCGCCGAGCCGCCAGGCGACCGCGATGGCCACCAGCGAACCGGCCGTCGCCACCAGCTTGGGCAGGACCAGGTAGAGCCCGCTGTGCGGGGCCAGCACGCCGCCCAGCCACATCGGCCCGGCGACCAGGACCGGCAGCAGCCATCCGCGCATGCCGGCCCGCCACTCCCAGGTGACCACGCCCTGGCCGAACACCATCCGGTGGGCCGTCTCGAAATACTGGAACAGCTCGTCGGGGTGAGCCGGCGTGGCGATCGCCAAGGCGGCCAGGCGCAGCGCCAGCGCCAGCAGCAACAACTGCGGAAGACCCACGCTTGCGACCAGGCGCGCCAGATCGAAGCCGCGCGCGCCCGTGCCGACGCGGCCGCCGACCGCCATCGTCCCCGAAAGATCTCCGCCGCTCATTGCGCGGACGCTAACCGCCGCGGCCTGACAAATCCTGAAGGCGGGTCAGCTTCGAGGTCGGGTCAGCTCTGCTCGGCTATGGCGGAGAGGGTGGGATTCGAACCCACGGTGCCCGTGAAGGCACGCCGCATTTCGAGTGCGGTGCTTTCGACCACTCAGCCACCTCTCCTGAAGCCGGCGCCGGGCCTTGAAACGAGGGCCCGCTGAGCGAGGCGCGGAACCTACTCATCCGACCTTCACCGCGCAAGCGCCGGATTCCGAGGTTTTCTCAGGCGCAAGCGCGGCGTCTCAGCGCGGATAGAGGACCATCTGGGTGCAGCGGAACAGCGCCATGGTCTTGCCGGTGGTCTGGTTGACCGCCTCGGCGTCCCAGACCTGGGTCATCCGGCCGCCGTGGACCAGGCGCGCCGTGCAGGCGACGGTCTCGCCCTCCTTGGCGGTGGCCAGGTAGTTGGCCTTGAGCTCGATGGTCGTGAAGCCGCTCGCGCCGTCCGGCAGCGAGGCGATGCAGGCATAGCCGCAGGCGGAGTCCACGAGCGCGATCACCGAGGCGGCGTGCAGGAAACCGTTCGGCGCCATGTGCAGGCGCCGGACCGTAAAGCGGCCCGAGGCGCGGCCGGCGGCAACCTCGTCCCACTCGATGCCGAGTTCACCGGGAAGCGTGCCTTCCTGGCGCTGGGCGAAAAGCTCCGCCTGGTTGCCGTCCATCATCGTCGAGGTCTCCTTCCCCACTGAGCTAGGAAGCCGACCCCGGGTAAACCAAGGGGGTAAGCCAAGGGCCTTGCAGTCGCCGCATCGGATGGGGAGAGTGGCGGCCCGCCGAGCATTGCGGCGGAAAAGCCGGATTTCACGAACAGGCGGGCGTTCAGGCCCGCGCATATTGGGACGACGCCATGGCCGACGAACAACCTGACACCGCCGCCTCGAGCTTTGGCGCGACCACCGGGCCGGAAATGATCTCCCTGGGCGCCAAGCTCGCCCAGCACGCGCGCTTCCAGCCGAACGCGCCGGCGGTGACCAGCGGCGACACGACGCTGACCTACCTGGAGCTGCACAGGCGCACCAACCGCATCGCGCGCGGCCTGGCGGCGCTGGGGGTCAAGCACGGGGACCTGGTGACGCTGGGCCTGCCGAACGGCGTGGGTTTCGTCGAGGCCTGCTACGGGATCTGGAAGCTGGGCGCGACGCCGCAGCCGGTGTCGTTCCGCCTGCCGAAGGGTGAGCTGGAACAGATCATGGATCTGGCCAAGACCCCGATCGTCATCGCCGACTTCAAGCACGAGATCGACCGGCCGCTGGTGACCATCGCCGACATCGCCGCGAAATCGGACGACGACAGCGACGTGCCCGACGCGACGGCGCCCATCTCCAAGGCGCCGACGTCCGGCGGCTCGACGGGCCGGCCGAAGCTGATCCTGGCGGGCCAGCCGGGGGTGACGCTGAAGGAGACGCCGGAGCTGGGCGGCTGGCGGCTGACGGGCGACTCGATCGCCGTCCTGCCGGCGCCGCTCTACCACAACGCCGGCTTCGGCATGATGATGTCGGCCATGGCCATGGGCTGTCACCTGGTGGTGATGCCGCGCTTCGACCCCGAGGCGACGCTGGCTGAGATCGAGAAGCGCAAGGCCACCTGGGTCTACGTCGTGCCGACCATGATGAACCGCATCTGGCACCTGCCGGACGCCGTGCGCGAGAAGTACGACCTGTCGTCGCTGAAGACCCTCTGGCACCTGGCCGCGCCCTGCCCGGCCTTCCTGAAGGAAGCCTTCATCCGCTGGATCGGGCCCGAGGTGGTGATGGAGCTCTACGCCGGCACCGAGGCCCAGGCCGTGACCATCATTTCCGGCGCCGAGTGGCTGGAGCACCGCGGCTCGGTCGGCAAGGTGACCGTGGGCGAGATGAAGGCGGTGAGCGAGGACGGCCGCGACCTTCCGCCCCGCGAGATCGGCGAGATCTACATGCGCCGGCCCGAGGGCGCGCCGCCCACCTACAAGTACGTCGGCGCAACGGCCAAGGTGATGGAGGGTGGCTGGGAGAGCCTGGGCGACATCGGCTGGTTCGACGAGGACGGCTACCTCTACCTGGCCGACCGGCGCACAGACATGATCCTGGTGGGCGGTTCCAACGTCTATCCGGCGGAGATCGAGGCGGCGCTGGAGGAGCATCCGGCCGTGCAGTCGGTGGCGGTGATCGGCCTGCCGGACGACGACTTCGGCAATTCCGTCCACGCCATCGTCCAGGCGAAAGGGTCTGTGACGGCCGAGGACCTGAAGGCGCATCTCGCCGACCGGCTGGTCAGCTACAAGCAGCCGCGCAGCTACGAGTTCGTCGACGAGCCGCTGCGCGACGACGCCGGCAAGGTGCGCCGCTCCGCCCTGCGCGACGCGCGGGTCAAGAAGGAAGAGGTGGCTTAGACGTCTCCGGTGTCATCCCGGTTTGGCGAAGCCAGGACCGAGACCCATGCGCGCCGATGGTCGGAGGTTATCCGGAGAGCGTCGTGTCTATGGGTCCCCGGACAGCCGCTTCGCGCCTTCCGGGATGACACGGGGTAGAGCGGCGAGCTAACCGAGACCCATTGAACGAAGCGACATTTCGAGGAGGATCATGAGCATCAAGGGCAAGGCCTATCTCATGGGCGCGTTCGAGCATCCGCTGCGCGACGCGCCGGACACCTCGACGCCGCAGCTTCACGCCGAGTGCGCCCGCGGCGCCCTGATCGACGCGGGCCTCAGCAAGGACGATGTCGACGGCTACTTCTGCGCCGGCGACGCGCCGGGGTTCGGCGGGCTCTCCATGGTCGACTACATGGGGTTGAAGAACGTCCGCCACCTGGATTCCACCGAGACCGGCGGCTCGTCCTACATCGTCCACGTGGGCCATGCGGCCCAGGCCATCGCCGAAGGCAAGTGCTCGGTGGCGCTGATCACCCTGGCCGGCCGCCCGCGCCACGGCGGGCGCAGGCCGGGCGGCGGCATGGCGCCCGGCGCCG
>Ga0207690_10001173_pt1 | contig 16570 bp, 16 predicted proteins | sample KBSC23metaG_FD_184315 | JGI IMG/M metagenome (GOLD analysis project Ga0207690, IMG submission 184315) | Corn rhizosphere microbial communities from Kellogg Biological Station, Michigan, USA - KBS C2-3 metaG (SPAdes) (version 2) | ecosystem: Host-associated > Plants > Roots > Rhizosphere > Soil ...
TTCGTGCGTCCATGAGGTGAGCATATCGCTCCCCAAGTCACGCCGCTAGATCACCAAGCTCGGCAGTCCCCCTGACTGCCTCCACGTGGTCATGGTGCCCCTGGTCCGACTCGAACGGACACTCCGGTGAAGGAACTCGATTTTGAGTCGAGCGCGTCTACCATTCCGCCACAGGGGCACGCCGAGCCTAGCTAGCGGCGGTGCTGGCTCATCGCAATGGCGGCGGAGCATCGGTCGCTTCGCGGCGTTGTGGACGCATGAAAACAGCCGACTTTTTCGTGGAAAGACTGAAAGCCTGGGGCGTCAAAAGGATCTTCGGCTACTCGGGTGATGGCATCAACGGTGTAATCGGCGCCCTGCAGCGTGAGCGGAGCATCGACTTCATCCAGCCGCGGCACGAGGAAATGGCCGCGTTCATGGCCGTCGCGCATGCCAAATTCACGGGCGAGCTCGGCGTATGCCTCGCGACAGGCGGTCCTGGAGCGACTCACCTCATAACCGGCCTCTACGACGCCAAACTCGACCATATGCCTGTGCTCGCCATCTGCGGTCAGGCGGAAGCGACTGTTCGCGGCGGAAGCTATCAGCAGGAGCTGAACCTCGATCGAATGTTCGCCGACGTTGCCGAATATGTTCAGGAGGTCACGCATCCGGCGCAGCTGCCCCACGTGACCGACCGAGCCATTCGCCTTGCTCTCGCGCGCAGCGGACCCTCCGTCGTCATCATTCCGAAGGACGTTCAGGAGCAGGCGTTCGAGGCGCCGAAGCGAGCGCACGGCTTCACTCGGTCCGGACCCGGATATTCGAGGCCGGCGATTGTTCCTTCGCAATCAGATCTTCGCAAAGCGGCGAACATCCTCAATGCCGGCGAAAGGGTCGCGATCCTAATCGGTGCGGGCGCCGCCGATGCCGCCGACGAAGTCATCGCCGTTGCGGAAACCCTCTGTGCGGGAGTCGCCAAGGCCCTCCTCGGCAAGGCGGTCCTGCCCGACGAATTGCCGTTCGTCACCGGCTGCATCGGTCTGCTCGGGACGCGGCCAAGCTCGGACCTGATGAACGGATGCGACACGTTGCTGATCGTGGGAAGCGGTTTTCCCTGGTCCGAGTTTCTTCCCAAGAACGGTCAGGCGCGAGCCGTGCAGATCGACGTCGATCCGGCCATGTTGTCGCTGCGCTATCCATGTGAAGTGAACCTCCACGGAACCGCGCGCGAGACGCTTGAGCTTCTCCTGCCCTTGCTCAAACGAAAAGCAGATCGCTCTTGGCGCGAACAGGTGGAGCAATGGCTGAGCTCGTGGTTGGAGACGCTCGAAGCGCGAGCGATGACGAAGGCGCATCCGGTGAACCCGCAGCGGGTGGTGTGGGAGATGTCCCATCGCCTTCCCGAAAACGCTATCGTGACCAGCGACAGCGGGTCCTGCGCCAACTGGTACGCCCGCGACTATCGCGTGAAACGCGGGCAAATGGGCTCGGTCTCGGGCGGTCTGGCTTCGATGGGCGCGGCAGTGCCGTATGCGATCGGCGCCAAGTTCGCGCACCCGGACCGCCCCGTGGTGGCGCTGGTCGGCGACGGCGCGATGCAGATGAACAACATGGCCGAATTGATCACAGCCGCCAAATATATGGATCGCTGGCCGGACAAGCGGCTCGTCACCTGCGTGTTCAACAATGAGGATCTGAACGAGGTGACCTGGGAGCAGCGCGTGATGAACGGCAATCCGCGCTTCGACGCGAGCCAGGACATTCCAGACGTACGCTACTCACAATTCGCCGAGCTGATCGGGCTCAAAGGAATTTTCGTCGACGATCCGAAGGATCTCGGCGCAGCCTGGGACGAAGCACTGGCAGCCGACCGGCCATGCGTCCTCGAAGTGAAAACCGACCCGGAGATCGCACCCTTGCCGCCGCACATCAGTTTCAAGGAAGCCAGGCAGTTCATGTTCTCGATGACCAGGGACGAGGATGCCGGTCACGTGATCGCCGACACCGCACGGCAGGTCATCAATAAGGTCCTGCACCGGGAGGACGCGGACTAGTTTCGCGGCGCTTGGCGACGGTAGCTGAGCGCCTCGGCAACGTGGATTCGTCCGACCTGCTCGGCTCCGGCAAGATCGGCAATTGTTCGGGCAACACGAATAACCCGATAAAATCCACGGGCGGACAGGCGCATTGCGGCCGCCGCATCGGCGAGCAACTTGCGCCCGGGCTCGTCGGGTGTTGCGACCTGATCGAGCAGCTCGCCGTCGGCTTCGGAGTTCGTGCGCGGGCCGTGACCGTTGTAACGATCTGCCTGGACTTGGCGGGCAGTCGCGACCCGGCGGGCAACCTCGGCGCTGCCTTCGGCCGGTGGCGGCAGAGTAAGGTCAGCGGCGGAGACACCAGGTACATCCACATGCAAATCGATGCGGTCGAGCAGCGGTCCCGAGACTCTCGCCTGATAGTCCGCGGCGCAGCGCGGCGCCCGGCTGCAGGCGAGCGCGGGATCGCCGAGATGACCGCAGCGGCAGGGGTTCATCGCCGCGATCAGCTGCACCCGCGCCGGGAAGGTCACATGGGTGTTGGCGCGGGCAACGCTGACGCTTCCAGTCTCAAGCGGCTGGCGGAGCGAATCCAGCACCGGCCGCTGAAACTCGGGAAGCTCGTCGAGAAATAGCACGCCCAAGTGCGCGAGGCTGATCTCGCCCGGGCGGACCCGCAAGCCGCCGCCGACGAGCGCCGGCATCGACGCGCTATGGTGCGGCGAGCGGAACGGCCGGCGCCGGCGGATTTTGCCCCCACCAAGCTCGCCCGCAACCGAAGCGACCATCGACACTTCGAGCGCTTCGCTCGGCTGAAGAGGCGGAAGGATCCCGGGAAGGCAGGCCGCGAGCAGCGATTTGCCCGCGCCCGGCGGTCCGCTCATCAGCAGATTGTGCCCTCCGGCGGCGGCGATCTCGAGCGCGCGCTTGGCGACTTCCTGACCTTTGACCTGTGCAAGATCCGGCCCGCCGTCGGGCGTTTCCGCCTCAGCTTCTGCAGGCGCCGAGACGAGCGACGTTCCTTTAAGATGCGCGAGCAACGCGAGCAGATCGGGCGCGGCGATGACGTCGAGCTGCCCTGCCCAACTCGCCTCGCTTCCCTGAGCAGCGGGGCAGATCAGGCCCCTATCGAGCGAAGAAGCATGGATCGCGGCGAGGAGCACGCCCGGCGATGCAGCGATACGGCCGTCGAGGCTCAGCTCGCCGACCGCCACATAATGCGACAGCGTTTCGGCGTCGGTCGCGCCGATCGCCGCTAGGAGGCCGAGCGCAATCGGCAAATCGTAGTGCGACCCCTCCTTGGGAAGGTCGGCCGGCGAGAGGTTGACGGTGATTACCTTGGGCGGAAGTGCGAGCCCGATGGAGGCGAGCGCGGCCCGCACGCGTTCGCGACTTTCGGCCACGGCCTTGTCGGCCAGTCCAACGATAGTGAACTTGGGCAGACCTGACGAAAGCTGGACCTGCACCTCAACCGCGCGGGCTTCGAGGCCGAGGTAAGCGACGGTGGCGACGGTCGCGGCCATCAGCCCCCGCCCCCCGAACATTCAACGCTGCTCAGACTTCCCCCTAGCTCGGCGGAGAGAAGCTAGACCGCTCCGGACCTTTCCCGCAAGACCGCTTGCGCGACCGACGGTGTATCACCACATCAATACGCATGATCAATCGCGAGCAATGGCGCCGTTTCATGGACCACCCCGTCGTCGAATGGGGGTTATTCGTCGTTGGCGTGCTCTTGTTGGTGGTCTCTCCACTTGTCGGAATCATTCCCGGACCCGGCGGAATCGTCGTCGCAGGTGTCGGCCTCGCGTTGGTGCTGAAGACCAGCCTCTGGGCAAAGCGCCATTATGTGAGATTCAAGCGCTGGCAGCCCAAGGTCGGCCGCTGGACAGACTGGGCGCTGAGACGGCGCAGCGCTAAGCGCCGGCAGGAATTGCGCAACCCCGAGCGGACGGGCCCTGGCAATTGACTTGGGCGCGCCTCTCCACTATCGGCGCGCACAACAGCGGCTGCCTTCGGGGCGGCCCTTTTTCTTTGAATTCGAACTAAAGGCATGAGCGATGAAGCGCACCTTCCAGCCGAGCAATCTCGTCCGCAAGCGGCGTCACGGGTTCCGCAGCCGCATGGCGACCGTGGGCGGTCGCAAGGTGCTGAACGCCCGCCGCGCGCGCGGTCGCAAGAAGCTCAGCGCCTAGTCACGATCAGCAAGCGCGCTGATTTCGTTGCCGCGAACAGCGGCCTGCGCGCCACCACTCCGGGTTTTGTCCTGCTTGTCCGTGATCGCAAGGACTCGGATCCGCAGATGCGCGTTGGCTTCACTGTCACAAAAAAGATCGGCGGTGCGGTCGTACGCAACCGGATAAAACGACGCTTCCGCGCGCTCGCTCGGGAGATCGTCCCGGACAACGGAATTCCCGGCGCCGACCATGTGATGATTGGCCGCGCCAAGGGCATTGAACGCGACTTCAGCCTGCTCCGCTCGGAGCTTACCGACGCGCTCGAGAAGTTGCACCGACAATGATCAAGCGCGCCATGATCCTGATCGCCAGGGGCTGGCAGAAAGGCCCGTCAAAGATTCTTCCGCCCAGCTGCCGCTATCAGCCAAGCTGCTCAGCCTATGCGATCACCGCGATTGACCGCTATGGGGCCGCGCGCGGGGGTTGGCTGGCGGTGAAGCGCATTCTCCGCTGCCACCCCTGGGGTGGGCAAGGCTACGACCCGGTACCGTGAGGATCGATAACAAGTGAACGACAGCAAGAACCTGATCCTCGCCGTGGTGCTGAGCGCGCTCGTGCTGCTCGGCTGGACGTGGGCCGCCAATAGGTATTTCCCCGCCGCGAATCCGCCGAGCACGAAGGTAGAAGCGGGCAAGCAACAGCCTTTGCCCCAGCCGCAGGCGCAGCCGTCAGGTTTGCCGACACCGGCGAAGCTGCAGACGATCTCCGCAGCGCTCGCCTCGACCCCGCGCGTCAGCATCCGCACGCCTTCGCTGCTCGGATCGATCAACCTCAAGGGCGCGCAAATCGACGATCTGCTCCTGCTCAAACAGAGGCAGACCATTGCGAAGAACTCACCGCCGGTCCGGCTCCTGTCGCCACTCGGAGCGCCTGGCGCATACATCGCCCAGTTCGGCTGGACTGCGCAGAGCGGTCAGGCTCCCGCCCTGGATGCGCTGTGGACCGCGGACAGCCAGCTGCTGTCGCCGGGAAGGCCGGTGACGCTAACCACCCAGACAGCGGACGGAACGAGCTACCGAATCAAGATCGCAGTCGATGACGGCTATCTGTTCACGGTCCAGCAGAGCGTCACCAATGCTTCGGGGCAGCCGCTCAGCATTCGCCCGATCGGGCTCGTGAGCCGCGCCGAAAAGTCGCACGATCCGGATAGCTGGACCAATCACGTGGGGCCGATCGGCCTGTTCGGCGGCAAGGCGGATTACAGCGTCGATTTCAAGACGCTCGACGAGAAGGGACCGCAACCCTTCAACAATGTCTCGGGCTGGCTCGGCTTCACCGACAAATATTGGCTATCTGCGCTCGTTCCGCAGGGGTCGATGAGCGCGGAATTCCGGCGCAGTCCCTCAGGCGGCTACCAAGCGGACTACGCACTCGCGCCGGCCAATGTCGGCACCGGCCAGACGGTCACGACGGAGACGCGACTGTTTGCCGGTGCAAAGGAAAAGGAGTGGCTCGATCGGTACGAGGATCAGGGCATCACCAAGATCTCCAAGTCGATCGACTGGGGCTGGTTCGAATGGTTCATGCGGCCGATCTTCAATCTTCTGGTTTGGCTGTTCCACACCACGGGTAATTTCGGCGTGGCCATCATCTGCCTGACCCTGATCGTCCGTGGGATCATGTTCCCGATCGCGCAGAAGCAGTTCCAGTCGATGGCGGCAATGCGCAAGCTCCAGCCGAAAATGAAAGCCCTCCAGGAGCGGTTCAAGGACGACAAGCAGCGGCAGCAGCAGGAAATCCTGAAACTCTATCAGGCCGAGAAAGTGAATCCGGCGGCGGGGTGCCTTCCGATCCTGCTCCAGATCCCGGTCTTCTACGCGCTCTACAAGGTGCTGCTGGTGAGTGTCGAAATGCGCCACCAGCCGTTCGTCGGGTGGATCAAGGATCTATCGGCGGCCGATCCCTTGACGCCCGTGAACCTGTTCGGCCTACTACACTTCACGCCGCCGCAGATGCTCGCCATCGGAGTTCTGCCGATTCTGGTCGGAGCGACGCAGTGGCTCTCCATGAAACTGAACCCGCAGCCGATGGACCCGGCGCAGGCGCAGGTATTCGCGATCATGCCCTGGTTCCTGGTGTTCGTCATGGCGCCGTTTGCAGCCGGACTCCAGCTCTACTGGATCACCAACAACCTGCTGACGGTTGCGCAGCAGTCGTTCCTCTACCGCAAGTACGGGCTGCACTTCTCGGACACGCATCCGGTCCACACATGAGCGAGGCAGCCGACTTCGAGCTAGCGGAAACGGCGCGAAAATTGTTCGCTGGGCCGATCGAGTTCCTGAAGTCCGCGCCCGAGCTCAAGTTCCTGCCCGATCCCGACGTGCCGGAGATCGCCTTCGCGGGGCGATCGAACGTTGGAAAGAGCTCGCTCCTCAATGCGCTCACCAACCGTAAAGGGCTGGCGCGCACATCCAATACGCCCGGGCGGACTCAGGAGCTGAACTTTTTCGATGTAGGCCGGCCCTTGCAGCTGCGCCTCGTCGATATGCCCGGTTACGGTTTCGCGGAAGCACCCAAGGACCTGGTCAGGCGTTGGCGGCACCTCGTGAACGATTATCTGCGCGGCCGAATGGTGCTGAAGCGCGCGCTGGTGCTCGTCGATTCGCGCCACGGCCTCAAGGATGTCGACCGCGAGATGATGCGCATGCTCGACGACGCGGCCGTGAGCTATCACATCGTCCTGACCAAAGGCGATAAGGTGAAGCCCTCGGCGCTGGGCGCGCTCTATGAAGAGACCGCGACCGAAGCGGCGAAGCATCCCGCCGCCCATCCAGCGATCTTCACCACGTCGAGCGAAACCGGTAGCGGCATTGCCGAGTTACGAACGGCAATCCTCGAAGCCGCGACGACCTAAGGGAGAGCAAGTGTTCAAGCTGATCATCGGCAACCGCGCATATTCCAGCTGGTCGATGCGCGGCTGGCTTGCGTGCAAGCAGTCCGGCGAAGAATTCGAGGAATATGTTGTTCCGCTGTACGACGCCGACTGGGAGAAGCGCCGCGAGGGCGACGAGTTTGCGCCCTCGCTCGGCAAGGTGCCGATCCTGTGGGACGGCGACATCGTGGTGTGGGATAGCCTCGCGATCGTCGAGTTCCTCGCCGACCGCTACGGACCGGCACTTTATTGGCCGGAGGATGAGGGCGCACGCGCCGTCGCCCGTTCCATGTCGGCCGAGATGCACTCGAGCTTTTCCAACCTCCGGCGCGATCTACCGATGAACGTGCGCAAGAGCTTCCCGCCGAAGGAGCTCAGCGAGCCGGTGCGCGTGGAGATCGACCGCATCCTGCAACTCTGGGCGCAGGCGCGCGCACGCTTCGGCGGAACTGGCGACTATCTATTTGGCGACTGGTGCGCGGCGGACATGATGTACGCGCCGGTCGTCACGCGCTTCGTCACCTATGGCGTGACCGTCCCGAGCTTCGCCGGCATCTATATGAAGGCGGTTCTCTCCCACCCGCACGTCGCGGAATGGATCGACAAGGCACAGGACGAACCCTGGGTGGTCGAGTCGGTCGAGCGCGCTGCAGCCTAGTAAGGCGTCCCATCCTTGTGGATGTAGCGGCTGTCAGCCGTGAACATCATGTCGATGTCCGAATAGCCGCCCCCCGTGTTCGTGCCGGCGCTGACACAGATGAAACTGCACGGCTCGTGGGTCCGGTTGATCAGATGGTGACCGTTGCGGCTGCCCTTGGGCCAGGCGGCAATGTCGCCCGGGACGAGCTCCGTTTCGCCGTCATCCTCGATCAGCACCGCCCTGCCTGACAGCATCACCAACAGCTCATCTTCGCCGTCATGCCAATGGCGCTGGCTCGACCACGCGCCCGGCTCCAGCACCACGTGCCTTGCGCCCAACAGCGTGAGTCCGGCTGTCTGCCCGACGGCCTTCTGCCACCGGCCCGCGACGGGCTCGTTGAACGGCGGCGGATAGCCCGTGCGATTGCTCTGCTCGATCTCGTCCAGCTCGACCTTGGGCATGCCGTAATCCTTTGCTAGGCGGCCGCATGGCCGTTCCAATCGACCCCATCGCGCTTGCGCGCCAGCTGATCAACTGCCCGAGCGTCACTCCGGCGCGCGGCGAAGTCTTCGACATTCTCGAGGCCGCGCTGAAACCACTCGGTTTCACCTGCCACCGCTGGGTGATGGGCGAGGCACCCGATGGCCCCACCGAGAACATGGTCGCGATTCGTGGCGAGGGATCGCCGCATTTCGGTTTCGCGGGGCATCTCGACGTCGTTCCCGCAGGCGAGGGTTGGAACAGCGACCCGTTCGAGGCGACCGTCGAGGACGGGCTGCTGGTCGGCCGCGGCGCCAACGACATGAAGAGCGCGATCGCCGCCTATGTCGCCGCGCTGTCGCGGATCGGCGACACGGACGGCACGCTGTCGCTGCTGATCACCGGCGACGAGGAAGGCTATGCGACCTACGGGACCCCGCGGATCATTGACTGGTTGAACGAGCGGCAAATCCGCCCTGATATGATCCTGATCGGCGAACCGACATCGGTCGAGCGTCTGGGCGACACGGTGAAGATCGGCCGCCGAGGCTCGGTCAACATGTGGGTCGAGGTTCCGGGTACGCAGGGTCATGTCGCCTACCCGCACCGCGCCGACAATCCGGTGCCGAAGCTCGCGCGCGTCATCGCGGCGCTCGACGCAGTCCACCTCGACGACGGCACCGACGTTTTTCCGCCGTCGAACCTCGAATTCACGGCGATTTCGACGCCGACCAACGCCAGCAACGTCATTCCCGGTTCGGCCACGGCGCAGCTGAACATCCGCTTCAACAACCTTCACAAGGGCCCCGACCTGATCGACCTGGTGAAGGAAATCGCAGCGCATGAGGCGCCGGGCGCGAAGGTCACGGCACGAATCTCCGGCGAGGCATTCCTGACCCCGCCGGGGCGGCTCTACGACGTGGTCGTGGAAGCCATCGAAGAAGAAACCGGCGCCAAGCCTGACCTATCGACCAGCGGCGGCACGTCCGACGGCCGCTTTCTCATTCAGCTCTGCCCAGTTGTCGATTTCGGCCTGCCCAACGCGACCATGCACAAAATCGGCGAATGCGCCGCAGTGGACGACATCCATGCATTGTCGCGCATCTATGAGCGGGTGGTTCGCAAGGCGCTCAGCCACGGCTGACAGCAGCGGTTAAGCGGTTCCGTGCAACTGTCGTTCGCGATCAATTCACCAGATGCGAACAGGAATGCCGCTTTCACTTCCGCCAAATGGCCCATATGGGCGCCCCATGCGTACCCCACTAGATTCTGAGGACTTTTCTGCTGTCGGCCCAGGCAGCGCGGCTGCTCCGCTCGTGCCCGCTGCGAAGGGCAAATACCTCAACCCGATCTTCGACGGCGACTTCCCCGATCCGGCGGTGATCCTCGCACCGGACGGCTACTATTACGCTTACGCGACGCAGACGCTGCTCGACGACAAGTGGATCAACATCCAGCTTGCCCGTTCGAGCGACCTTATCCACTGGGAGCATCTTGGCGACGCGCTACCGGAGAAGCCCGGCTGGGCGAGCACGACGCAGGACTTCTGGGCACCAAGCGTCATCTTCGACGGCTCGACCTACTTCATGTACTATTCGGCGACGCCCGACGTTTGTCACGAGCCGGAGCGCGGCCATTGCCTGGCCGTCGCCACATCCAAGTCTCCAACTGGTCCGTTCGTCGACATAGGCATGCCGCTGCTGCTGGGGATGGGCTTCGAATATATTGATCCGATGGCCTATGACGACCCGGTCACGGGCAAGAAGCTGCTCTATTGGGGATCGGGCTTTCAACCGATCAAAGTGCAGGAGCTGGCCGAGGACCGCTGCTCATTCGTACCAGGAAGCGAACCGATCAATCTCGTCTGGCCGAACGGCAAGAAAGGCGGTTTCCCGCGGCTCGTCGAAGCCGCTTGGGTGATCCGCCACGACGATTTCTACTACCTCTTCTACTCGGGCGATAATTGCTGCGGACCAGACGCGGAATATGGCGTCATGGTCGCGCGCTCCCGAAGCGCCATGGGGCCCTTCGAAACGCTGGAGCAGGCGAAGGGCGTGCCGCACAGCCTGATGCTGTTCAAGAGCGAGCGCTGGCTAGCGCCTGGCCACAATTGCATCGTGACCGACAAGGCGGGTCAGGAGTGGATCATCTATCATGCGATCGACGTGAACCGTCCGCGCCAACGGCAGGAGGACGAGATCAACAGCCGGCGGATCCTGCTCATCGACAAGATCGAATGGCGGGATGGTTGGCCCCACGTGGGCACGCCCTCGGACGAGCCGCAGGTGGCGCCGGTCGCTTAGTATCGCGCTCCAGCCGCAAACCTTCGCTCTTCCTCGGACGCGCCAGGGAAAAGGGCTCGTTGCACCTCAAATTCGGCGAGCAAACGCTGATCGACGTGGCGCGAACCGTCCGCAACGATACTGGAGAGGAGCCCGGTCTCGGCGTGGCGTGAATTGTCCCAGCCCGGATAGGCGGTGATCGGGTACCAGCAGATGCCGCGAACATCGGCGCAGCGCGACATCGCATCGCGCACCTCGCTGCAGACGTAATGGAGCCACGACGGCTTGCCCGTCCCCTCCGCGCCGGTTTCCGAGAGGAAGATCGGCTTGCCGTAGCGCTCCGCCATTTCGACCAACATGTCCGCGAGCGGCCGATATTCGTGATGGCCCATCGGAATGGTAGGCCCTTTCCAATACCATTGGTTGTGCGGGTAGAAATTCCATCCGACCACATCGACCAGCGACAGATCGCCGCCGAGCTCGGGCCTCGCCGTGCCCATGATCCAGTCATAGGCCTCGTACATCCCCTGAAGATTCGCTTTGGCGCCGCGTATGGTTTGACGACGATGGTCGTGCGGGGCGATATGGATCAAGGGCTCCGCCCAGACGATCGTCGCTCTTGGCCAGCGCTGTTTGATCGCCCGTGCCGCGGTGATCGCCGTTCTGACGAGCTGGTCCTTCATCCAGCCGCGCTGGTTCGGTCCGACCGGGGGAAAATATCCATCGTCAACGGCCCACGACAGGAAATTGATCTCGTTGAGCGGACAGACGAGTGGCGGCCGATCGCTGACCGACTGCTGCACCTCGAGCGCGGCGAGCGCGAACTCTGTGAAACGGTCAGGAAAGTCGGGCGCGCCCTGGTCGACACAATCCGGCGACCCGTAATGGAATAAATCCCAAATGATCTGGACGCCCACGCTTTCGGCGGCCTCGAGCATCGGCATCCAGCTCGACCAATCGTACTGGCCCGGCGTCTTCTCGATCAGATGCCATCTGACACCGTCGCGAAGCGTCCGAAAGCCGAGCTCGCGGCACTGGCGATAGTCGCGGAGGGCGTGTTTGTCGTGCGCGGTCGCCTTGATGAGGTCGAGACGCACGCCGTCCTTTCGCCTGTGCGACGAGCACTCGAACCCCGCCTGGAAAAAGCTGTCGAAGGTAAAGGCCATCATGCCCCTGGTTTGGACACCCACTGGTCGCACGAACGCCCGGAACGGCAAAGGGTTCTCCCCAGCGCCGATACCACAATATTAGAAACTGGATTTTGATGCGTCAGGCGACCGATTTCGCCTCGCGGCCGCGGGCGTTGCTGGTCCAGGCGAGGAACTCGTCCTCGAACATCGCGGCCGCGAAGACATAGCCTTGGACAATGTCGCAGCCCATGGCGCGAAGGATATCGGCCTGCGCGACCGTCTCGACCGCTTCGGCGACGATCTCGCAATCGACGCCTTTGATCAGCTGGATGACAGCCTGAACGATCACGCGCGCCTTTTCGCTTGTCTCGATGTCGGCGATCAGCGACGGGTCGAGCTTGACGCGATCGAGGGGCATTGAGCGCAGCCGCGCGAGGTTCGAATAGCCCGTGCCGAAATCGTCGATCGCGATGCATGCACCGTCAGCGCGAAGCCCGGCAATTTCCTCGAGCACGGGAGCACTGACTTCCATTGCAGCGCTCTCCGTGAATTCGAGCTCGATCACGGACAGGGGCACGCCAGCGTCGTCGAAATTCTGGCGCAGCTTCGCGAAAAAGTCGGGCCGCTCGACTTGCCGCGGACTGATGTTGAACGCCAGGCGGCCGTCGAACCCGTCGCGAGTCCAGTTGCCAAGTGTGGCAGCCACTTCCCCGACCACCCACTCGCCGATTTCCGCGATAAGGCCGGTCCGCTCGGCGACCGGAATGAAGGTCGCGGGCATCCGCAAGCCCTCCCGGGGATGATTCCAGCGCAGCAGTGCCTCGGCTCCGGCTACCTCTCCAGTTACCAGGCTCATTTGGGGCTGGAACGCGAGCATGAACTCGCCCCGCTGTACGGCCTCGGTCAGCGCCTTTTCAGTGTCGACGCGCTCCTGGTGCTCGGCGGCGAGCTCGGCGCTGAAGAGGCAATGCTGCCCGCCGCCGCTCTGCTTGGCGCGGTACATCGCGATATCCGCCGCACGCATCAACGCCTCGATGCTAGCGCCATGGTCAGGCGAAATGGCGACTCCGATCGACGCGCCAATGTCGACGCTGTGAGAGCAAAGCTCGAAGGGCTCGGAAATCGCGAGGGCGATCCGTCGAGCCACCCGCTCGATCTCGGCAACCGTTTCGATATCGGGGAAGAAAATCGTGAATTCGTCGCCCGCAAGGCGAGCAAGCAGCGGCCGAGTGCGCGCACTGCCGCTATACTCGGCGTTGACGACCACGCGCAGCCGGTTTGCGACCATGATCAGCAGCTGGTCGCCACGTGCGTGGCCCAGGCTGTCGTTGACCATCTTGAAGCGGTCGAGGTCGACAAACAGCATGGCGCACTTTGCGCCATCGGCCACGTCGCAGATGAGCTTGTCTGCTTCAGAGCGAAAATGAAGGCGGTTCGGCAGCGACGTCACCGGATCGTACATGCCGAGCGCATGGGCGTTCTCGATCGAGGCACGAACCTCGGCGAACAGACTGTCCACCGCCGCCGCGAGCTTGGGCATGTTCTCCTGCACAGAGGCCGGAGCCGGCGAAGTGAGGTCGCCGTCCTCGACGGCCATAAGTCGGTCGCTGAGGGCGGCCAGTGCGCGAGCGCTCTCGCTGTTCGGCCTCTCCGACGCAATGTAGCTGACCAGAAGACAGAATGCGCCGGCGACGAGCGAAGCGACGATCTTTTGATCGAATTCTGTGAGGTAAAGGAGCGCAATCAGCGAAAACAGGAACGAGGCAACACCCGCGGCCCCGGACAGAATCGCGTTGCTGATCTTCTGGGCCGTGCCTGCGGTCATCTCGCCTTGTGCGCCTTTCGGCGGAAACTCTCCGCCTACGCACTCGCGGTAATGATTTGAGGTTAAGAAATAGTCATCGGCGCTCCGGTCGTTTCAAAATGAGATAGAGGCTGCCTCCGCCTCCGTGGCGTCGGTGCGCGCCTCGGACCGCTGCAATGTTACGAGCGTGTCGGGAGGCCGCGAGCCAGTCGTGAACAACGGCGCGGATGCGGCCGCGCTGGATCGGTGGCTCGCCCGGGCGATGGTGACCCGTGATTAACAAGATTACCCGGTCGCCGCGTGTGATAGCCTGCTCAAGACCTCGGTCGATGGCCGCCCAAGCGCCATCGAGAGTCATTCCGTGCAGATCAATCGTGCGACCAGGCCCGATGGCTCCGCCGCGGAGTCGCTTATCCCAACTGCCGTCAAGCGTCCGCTCGCCAATTGGAACTCGCTTGGTGGGAGCGACTGCCGCTGGCCTGGTTATTGGCAACGCGGTCTTTGCTTGGGCAAATTGGTGCGGCTTTTCAGTGGTTTCGCTCGCCACTTTCGTACGCGACAGCGGACGGATGGTCGAGGCAACGCGCGCCCACAGCTCGTTCTCCTCAGTGCTGAGCGAGCGCACGTACGACAACGCCCTTGGGTAACAGGATCAGCGCCTCGCCAGACGCAGACATACCGCCGGCGATCGCAACCGCCTCGGGGCCTGCCCCCCAGAAGGTGTCGAACCGGTTCGGCCCTTTGATCGCACCGCCCGTATCCTGCGCGACCCACAGACCGTCGATCTCTGGCCGGTCAGCCTTGTGAAGGTAGATCGGCGCCCCTAGCGGCGTGTAGTTCGGATCGGTGGCAACGCTGGCGCGCGGTGTCACCGGGACGCCGAGCGCTCCGAGCGGGCCCGGCCCTGTCAGCTCCTTGAAGAAGACGTAGGACAGGTTCTCGCGCATCAGTTCGTGGCCCTGGTCGGGATTGGCGCGGATCCAGTCCTTGATCGCCTGCATGTTCGCGCCACCAGGCGGAAGAATGCCGCGGTCGCGAAGCAACCGCCCAATGGCAACATAGTCGCGGCCGTTCTGGCCGGCATAGCCGACCCGCATGACCGTGCCGTCGTCAAAGCGAATCCGACCGGAGCCCTGGATCTCGAGGAAAAAGAGGTCGACCGGGTCCTTCGCCCAGGCCAACTCCAGCCCCTTCCCCGCCAATGCTCCGTCATCGATCTCGGCTCGCGTGTAATAAAGGACGCAAGTGCCAGTCGCATCCGTGCGGCCGCGCCCGGTAGTGCCGTCAGGTTTGGTACAGCGGATGAGATCGGGCGGGAGCCGGTAGATTGGGATGTAGCCCGGCTGCGGCGTTCGGGAACCTTCGATTTCAGGCTCATAGTATCCGGTTGCAAAGGCGCGGCCGTCACCAACCTTCACCCAGTCGAAACCGTAATAGAAAAAGCCTGGCGCAAAGCTCGGGTCGAGGCTCGCCGCTTGTGCGCATAGTGGTCGCCAGTCGCTTCCCTGTGTCAGGCCGGAGGAATCAGCTCGCGTGGTCACGGAGGAGCAGCTGGTGCGGAAGGCAGCGAGCGCCCTCACCGCTTCCTCCTGCTTCAGCACGCGGGGAGTTTCGAGCTTCACGCCCGTTTCGACCGCATTCCGGCCGGCCGGCGAAGGTGGCGGGACTGGCGTAGGCGTTGGTGCCGGCGACGGTCGCGGCGTTGGCGCGGCAGGTGTCTCTGGGGGCGGAGTCGGTCTAGCGGCGCAGGCTGACAGAAGGACGAGGCACGCCGCCGTGGCGACCCTAGCTAGCAGCCTCACTCTTCCTCGTCGGTCTCGATCAGCACCCAGTTAGGATCGCGAGATCCCGTGTCGCGGCGGAAAGTCCAAAGATCGCGAGTTTGCACGGCGTCGCTCAGCGATCCGGCGACGACCTGTCCTTCCGCATTCCGCGTGACAGCCGCAATATCCGCCTCAAAGCGAACCGTGATCGCTGCAACTCCACGCTCGAGCGTTGCCTCGGAGATTACCGCCTGATCGATGGTCACGAGCCGATTATCGAGCTTCAGACCATCTTTTTGGCGCTGCTCAACGGCGGCCGCGAATGCCTCGTAGACGTGCGGATCCACGTGAGACTTCAACGCGTCGAGATCGCCCTTCCAGAAGGCTTCGAGGATCATCCGGTAGGCCGACTTGGCGCCATCGAGAAAACGGGCGACGTCGAAGTTCGGATCGGCTGCAAGGATCGCGCGAACGCCTGGGCCTGCCGTCGGCACGAAGGCCATGTCGCCGGTCTCGACGGGTGCAGGCTGGGCAACCGGCGGCCGAGCTACAGGCGGTGCGGCGCGCGCGTCCGACTCTGCGGGCTTCAGGATGGGTTGCTGTTCATGGCCCGTGCGCTCGCCGAGCACGCTGTAGAGGCGCAGCCCGATGAAGAGGGCAACGAGGGCAAGGATGACAATTACGGTCAATTTGGGATCCTATGAGTCTCAAGCGCCAACATAGTGCGCTTGAGGTAAATATTCCAACACCGCACAACGCACGAGGGCGCCATTGCGCCTCATAAACACGGCTGCTAGGCGCACGGCCCTGAAACGCCGGCACTTCCAGACGGCTCCGGCACAGCACAACAACTTGTAAGGACAGCATTAATGGCGGACCAGGAAACCAATTTGGGCGGCAACGGCGCAGGCGACGATAGCCAGCCCCAGGTTTCGATCCTTGCCCAATATGTGAAGGACCTGTCGGTCGAAAATCCGAGCGCTCCGCAAGTCTATTCCTGGCAGGTCCAGCCAAGCCTGGATGTCCAGTTCAATCTCAACGTCCAAGGCGCCGGAGAGGGAGTCCATGAGGTCACGCTGAAGTTCGACATTTCGGCTCGTTCGGACAATGGCGTCCATTTCGTCGTTGACCTCAGCTACGCTGGCCTCTTCGCCATCCGCAACGTGCCCGAGGAAGCGCTCCCGCCCTTCCTGCTGATCGAAGCGCCGCGGCTGCTCTTCCCCTTCGCCCGCCAAGTCATTTCCGAAGCGGTGTCGAACACCGGGTTCCCGCCGCTAATGCTCGACCCGATTGACTTCGCCGCGGCCTATATGGCCCAGGTCGACCCTGCCCAGCAGCAGCCGATCG
>Ga0207690_10001176_pt1 | contig 16564 bp, 19 predicted proteins | sample KBSC23metaG_FD_184315 | JGI IMG/M metagenome (GOLD analysis project Ga0207690, IMG submission 184315) | Corn rhizosphere microbial communities from Kellogg Biological Station, Michigan, USA - KBS C2-3 metaG (SPAdes) (version 2) | ecosystem: Host-associated > Plants > Roots > Rhizosphere > Soil ...
GGGACCTAAGCGCGCGGATGCCGGTCAGACGCGGTTCCACGACAGATTGCGATGTCATCACGACGTCGTAAGCGCCCGCAGATCTGGGTGTCTGATTCCAATTGCTGCTCGCATTCCTTCTTATCCCGCCGATCAGGCTGAGAACCACCGCCCGAGGGCGCCGAGGGCGTATCCCGAAAGAACGGGCCACCCGGAAGAAACGGAAAAGGGAACGGCAGTAGCGGCGGAACCCGCCCATGACAGGTGGGGCAGTTTGCGATTCCGGGCGCCGCGGCCGGCTGGGACATAGCGGCCAACTGAAATTGTCCCGATTGGGGAGCCGCAGCCAGTCCGTATCCCGATTGATCCCAACGCCGCCAGCGGTTGGTCCCGTTCTTCTCCCAAGTCGGACCGTCTCCAGTGGCTGCGCTGGAGTCCTGATAGGCGGGAGCCGGCGATGCTGTCGGTGAGTCCGCCAGCTCGGTCCTAGCAAAAAACGCATCGTACTTCTGTGCCTGGGCGGCTTGTCGTTCTTGCTCGATCTCGTCAGGTGAGCGGAGGTACCAACGATTGAGAGCTTCACCTTGCAAGCTTGAGGGATCGACAGGGCCGAAGGCCACGCTTGTTCTCCTTCGGACATGGCTGCGACGCGCGTCGCCATGTGGGCGCCGCGCAAGCATGGGTCCGCAGCGGACGCACCGCTGCGTTCAATGATTGGGGTTGCGTGGCCTTGGTGCTGACGCCTTGCCCGCTCAATGGCGGGTGGCGCGAAGCAGTGATTGACGCTCCGACAGCTTGGCAGAATGCGAACACCGCGTCAAGAACAAAATAAGAACATTTCTATTTTGCAGGCGCAGCATCAGGCCCGCTCGGTGGCCACCACGGCGCGCTTTAGGAACAGGACGATCGCGTCCCGATACCGCGTTTGGGGCCGCCGGCGCCCGTTCTCCCACAAGCCGAACGTCCATTGTGTCACGCCCACAACCGCGGCTGCTTCTGCAACGGTCAGGCCGAGAGCGCGCCGCCGGGTGCGGAGCTGCACCGCCAGCGGGTACGCATGCTCGCGCCGGAATTCGGGTCTACTCGCCCTAAGGATGACCCGAACTCCCGGTACCAAAAAAGCTACGGGACCCAGGCCTTTTATGGTTTTGAACGCGCGACGAAGGCCGAACAGCAGGGGCGTGGAAACAAAAACGCCTGGGTCCCCGCTTTCGCGAGGATGAGCGGAGGGGGTGGCGGCCTAACCTATTGATATTTCTCAGGCCAATTGAGTCTGGACCCTACGGCTGGTCGGCGTAGATCTTGACTAGCTTGTAGAGGAAGTCGCGGCCCTCGTAGAGCGCGGTGACGCCGACCCGTTCGTTCAGGCCGTGGATGTGGCCGAGGTCCGGCTCGTAGAAGATTCCGGAGACGCCGTAGGTCGGGATGCCGCCGGCGGTCAACGCCTTGCCGTCGGTGGCGGCGGCCAGCAGGGTCGGCACGACAGGCACGCCCGGCCACATCTGCGCGGTCAGCTTCTCGATCGGGCCCATGACCTGCGGCGTGAGCGGCGGCCCGGCGTCGGAGAGCACCTTTTCCGTGGGCTTCGAGACCGAGACGGCCGGATCGGCGATCACCTTGACCAGGGTGTCGCGCACGGCGTCGCGGCTGACGCCCGGGAAGATGCGGCAATTGATGTTGGCGGTGGCCCGCTGCGGCAGGGCGTTGGGCGCATGGCCGGCATTCAGCATGGTGGCCACGCAGGTGGTGCGCAGGATCGCGTGCAGGCTGGGGTCCTTGCTGAGCAGGGCCGCGGCCTGGGCGTCGGATGGGTTGGCCGCGAGCGCGGCCATGGCCTGGCCGGTCTCGCCGCCGGTGATCTTCGACATCTGCTGCAGGTAGCCGCGGGTCACGTCGTTGAGCTGCACCGGGAACTCGTAGCTGCGGATGCGGCCCACCGCGTCCACCAGATGGTAGATGGCGTTGTCGGGTACGGGCCGCGACGAGTGGCCGCCGGGGTTGGTCACCTCGAGGGTGAAGCTCTGCGAGGTCTTCTCGCCCGCCTCGACACCGTGGCTGATGCGCTTGCCGTGTGCGTCGAGCTGGCCGCCGCCGCCCTCGTTAAGGGCGAAGGCCGCGTCGATCAGGTCGCGCTTGTTGTGGACCAGCCAGTCGGCGCCGTTGAACGGCGAACCGCCCTCTTCGCCGCAGGTCAGCGCCATCTTGATGGTGCGCCTGGGCTTGAAGCCCTCCTGCCGATAGCGGATCAGGCTGTCGACCCAGATCGCCGCCTGGGCTTTGTCGTCGGAGGCGCCGCGGGCGTAGAAGTAACCGCCTTCCTCGACCAGCTTGAACGGATCGCGGGTCCAGTCCTCGCGCTTGGCCTCGACCACGTCGATGTGGGCGAGCAGCAGGATCGCCTTCGCCTTCGGGTCCGTGCCCGGATAGATCGCGACGAGGCCGCCGTTCTTCGGATAGCCCGGCGCGGTGAAGACGGTCAGGTCGCGGTCCGGGAAGCCCGCGGCCTTCAGGCGGGCAGCCATCTTCCGGGCCGCGAGCGTGCAGTCGCCGACCGAGGCGGTGGTGTTGGTCTCGACAAGCTCCTTGTAGAGGTCGCGGAAGGCGACCTGGTCGGGGCGCTGCTGGGCCTGGGCGGCGCCGCTCAGCGCCATTCCACTGAGGGCGACGGCGGCGGCGGCGAACGCGCCGATGATCCTGGACATGAGTAACCCCCGATAAGTTGGCGCGACTATTTCAGGGCTGAGGACCGCTAGCAACTACCTCCCCGCGCAGTGGTTGGAGGTAGCGTTTGCGCTCCCGCTTCCGTCGGTCGAAAATGCCGGTTCAGAGGCGGGAGCAGAGCTTTGCGGGACGGCATCGAACAGACCTATCCGGACCTGCCGCGGCCGAAGCTCGCCTATCCGTTCGAACGCGGGCCGAAGACCGGGGAGGCGATCGACGTGGCGCGCGGTCTGAAGTGGCTGCGGATGCCGCTGGGCGGCTCGCTGGCCTTCATCAACGTCTGGGCGATCGAGGACGGCGCCGGCTGGGCGATCGTCGACACCGGCATGGGCGGTTCGGCTACCCAGCACGCCTGGCGCGAAGCCTTCGCGGGGCCCCTGACCGGCAAGCCGGTGAGCCGGGTCTTCGTCACCCACATGCACCCCGACCACATCGGCATGGCCGGTTGGCTGACGCGCAAATACGACTGCCGCCTGTGGATCAGCCGGCTGGAGTTCCTGATGTGCCGCTCGCTGGCCGCCGACACCGGCCGCGAGGCGCCGGCCGACGCGCTGACCTTCTTCAAGGCCGCCGGCTGGGACGACGAGGCGCTGGAAACCTACCGCGCGCGCTTCGGCGGCTTCGGCCGCGCCCTGCACGCCCTGCCGGACAGCTTTCAGCGGCTCTCCGACGGTGACGAGATCATGATCGGCGAGCACCTCTGGCGCGTGGTGGTGGGCAGCGGCCACAGCCCCGAGCACGCCTGCCTGTGGTGCCCGGACCTGAACGTGATGATCACCGGCGACCAGGTGCTGCCGAAGATCTCGTCCAACGTCTCGGTGTTCCCCACCGAGCCGAACGGCGACCCGCTCACCGACTGGCTGACCTCGCTCGCCAGGATCAAGGCGCGGGTGCCGGACGAGGTGCTGGTGCTGCCGGCGCACAACGACCCGTTCTTCGGCCTGCACGCGCGCATCGACCACCTGATCGGCGGGCACGAGCGCGGGCTGGAGCGCCTGCGGACGATGATCGCCGAGCCGAAGCGGGCGGTGGACGTGTTCCGCGCGCTGTTCCGCCGGCCGATCGACGACAACCTGCTGGGCCTGGCGACCGGCGAGAGCCTGGCGCACCTCAACTGCCTGATGGCGCGCGGCCAGGCTGTGAGGAGCCGGGACGAGCATGGGGTCGACTGGTATCAGGCGGCTTAGGTTGATGAGCGATGCCCTGGACCTCCCCAAAGGCTGTCATCCCGGAATCGGCGCAGCCGATGTCCGGGACCCATCCGCGTCGCCGCGCCGGAAGGCCGCGGGCGGCGCCTCCGCGTTCCACCCACGAAAATCTGAGCCTATGGGTCCCGGTCTTCGCGTACCGCGAAACCGGGATGACAGTTTGAAATGACTTGGCGCCCAGGTTGATCGCCCGCGGACGCTAGCTACTAAGTGCTGAACGATCAGGAGGAAGAGCATGTCCCTCAACGGCAAGACCCTGTTCGTCACCGGCGCGAGCCGGGGCATCGGCCTGGCGATCGCGCTGCGCGCCGCGCGCGACGGGGCCAATGTCGCCATCGCCGCCAAGACCGCCGAGCCGCACCCCAAGCTGCCGGGGACGATCTATACGGCCGCCGAGGAGATCGAGAAGGCGGGCGGCAAGGCCCTGCCGCTGATCGTCGACGTGCGTGACGAGGCCTCGGTGCTGGCGGCGGTGGAACAGACGGTCGGCAAGTTCGGGGGCATCGACATCTGCGTGAACAACGCCTCGGCGATCTCGCTGACCGGCACGCTGGCCACCGACATGAAGCGCTACGACCTGATGAACCAGATCAATGCGCGGGGCACTTACCTGACGTCCAAGGCCTGCATCCCGCACCTGAAGGCGGCCGCCAATCCGCATGTCCTGATGCTGTCGCCGCCGTTGGACATGGACGCCAAGTGGTTCGCCGGGCACACGGCCTACAGCATGGCCAAGTTCGGCATGAGCATGTGCGTGCTGGGGATGAGTGCGGAGTTCAAGGCAGACGGGATCGCGTTCAACGCGCTGTGGCCGCGGACCGGGATCGCGACGGCGGCGATCAAGTTCGCCCTGGCCGGTGACGAGGGCATGCGCCGCTGCCGCACGGTGGAGATCATGGCCGACGCCGCGCACGCGATCTTCGAGAAGATGGCGCGCGAGTTTACGGGCCAGTTCCTGATCGACGACACCTTCCTCTACGGCGAGGGCGTGCGCGACTTCGAGCAATACCGGGTCGACCCGACCCAGCCGCTGATGCCCGACTTCTTCGTGCCCGACTGGATCCCGCCGCCGCCTGGCGTGAAGATCGGCGAGGGGAGCCAGTCGCCCGCATGAGCGATGCGTCGGTTGTGGTCCGTGTCGCCTCGCCGGCCGACACGGCGCTGATCCTGTCGTTCATTCGCGACCTGGCGGAATACGAGCGGCTGCTGCACGAGGTCGAGTGTACCGAGGCCGACCTGCGCCGCGACCTCTTCGGGGAGAACCCGCGGGCGTTCTGCGACATCGCCGAGGCGAATGGCGTGCCGGTTGGCTTCGCCCTGTGGTTCTACAGCTACTCGACCTTCCGCGGCAGCGCGGGGATCTATCTGGAGGACCTGTTCGTCGTGCCGAGCGCGCGGGGCGGCGGAGCCGGAAAGGCGCTGTTGCGCCGGCTGGCGCAGCGTTGCGTCGAAGCGGACCTGGGGCGGCTGGAGTGGTCGGTGCTCGACTGGAACCAGCCCTCCATCGAATTTTACGACAGCCTGGGCGCCATGACGAAGGACGGCTGGACGGTGCGCCGCCTCTATGGCGAGGCGTTAGAGAACCTGGCGGCTTCATGAGCGCGCCGCCGAAAACCGTGCTGACGGCTTCGGCGGAGGAAGAGGCGGCCATCCGCGCGGCGGTGCGCGCCGCGACGGGACGCACGGTGGCCGGGCCGGAGCATGTGGAGGGCCTGCTGGCGCTCCTGTCGGACCCGCGGGTGTCGCAGCCGATCTACGACCTGCCGCGGCCGATCACGCGCGAAAACGTCGCGCGCTGGGTGGCCGAGAGCGAAGCGCTGCGCCAGGAGGGCCGCTGCGTCCTGTCGGTGAATTTCGACGAGGCCGGCGCTGTGGCGGGCTATTCGCGGATAACGGTGTGGCCGGAGCGGTCGTCGGCGGAGCTGGCCGGCGCGCGGCGCGCGGACCTGCAGAATTCCGGGGCCGGCCGGGCGGGCGTGGCGCAGTCCATCGCCTGGATGTTCGAGGTGCTGGGCGTGCGGCTGATCGGCCTCACGGCGGCGTTGGACAATGTGCGCTCCGCCAAGGCCATCGACGGCGCCGGCTTTCGGCGGATGGGCGAGGTGGAGAGCGTCAAGCCGGACGGCACGACGCGGCGCTCGCTCTACTGGGAGCTGGCGCGCGACGAGTGGGTGCGGACGCACAGGCTGTGATTTCCCTACCTTAATGGGGAGGGACCGGCCGCGCGAGCGGCCAGGGTGGGGAAGTCGCCTCCAAGCGCTGAGTCAGCACTCCGGCCCACACTTCCCCACCCGTCTCGCTTTGCTCGCCACCCTCCCCATTAAGGGGAGGGAAGGGCTCTAAGCCGGCTGCTTGGCGGGTTGCTGGCTGCCGGCCATGGGGGCGCGGTTCAGGTCGAAGAACTTGGGCGCCATCTTCGGCACGGCTTCCTTGAGGATCGAGTCCACCGTCCAGCCTTCTTCCTTGGTCACGGTCTCGACGGGCCGGGGTTGGGAATAGAGGATGATGTTCTCGCCCGAGGCGCCGAAGATCTGGCCGGAGACGTTGGACGCCGCCGGCGCGACCATGGCGACGGAGAAGCGGGCCGGCTGGTCGGCGCGGATCTTCTCGGCCATCACCGCGCGGCGGGCCGCGGCGGCTTCGTCCTTGATCGGCACGGACTGAGTCATGCGCGTCCAGGCGACCGGCGCCAGGCAGTTGGAGCGCACGTTGTTGCGCGCGCCTTCCATGGCGATGATCCGCGAGAGGCCGGCGATGCCCATCTTGGCCGCGCCGTAGTTGGCCTGGCCGATGTTGCCGAACAGGCCGCTGGTCGAGGTGAAGAACATGTAGGCGCCGTCGTTCTGCTCGCGGAACATCTCGATGGTGGCGCGCGCGACGTTGAAGGAGCCGCGCAGGTGGACGGCGATCACCGCGTCCCAGTCCGCCTCAGTCATCTTGTGGAACATCACGTCGCGAAGGATGCCCGCCGGATTGATGACCGCGTGGAGGCCGCCGAAGGTCTTCTTGGCCAGCTCGACCATGCCGTAGACGGCGTCGAGGTTGGTGACGCTGTCGGAGTTGGAGACGGCCTCGCCGCCGGCGGCGCGGATCTCCTCGCAGACCTTCTCGGCCGGACCGGCGGAGCCTTCGTCCTCGCCCTTGAGGCTGCCGCCCAGGTCGTTGACCACGACCTTCGCGCCTTCCTGAGCGGCGATCAGCGCACAGTCGCGCCCGATGCCGTTGCCGCCGCCTGTAACCAGGACAACCTTGCCATCCAATGCGCCCATGGACCTATCTCCCTAAATTGAATGGGAGACAGTTATTCGAGGCGGTCCGCCTTGCGCAAGGCGGGAAACAGCCAGGCCCAGGCGCCGGTGACCAGGATGGCGCCGATCCCGCCGAACAGGGCCGCGCCGATCGGGCCCAGGAAGCGGGCGACCACGCCGCTCTCAAACTCGCCGAGTTCGTTGGAGGCGCCGACGAAGACCGAGGAGACCGCGGCGACGCGGCCGCGCATCGGGTCCGGGGTGACGAGCTGCACCAGGGTCTGGCGGACGTAGACGCTCAGCATGTCCGCGCCGCCCAGGACGGCGAGCGCCGCCACGGAGAGCCAAAGCGCGTGGGAAAGGGCGAAGACGCAGGTGGCCAGGCCGAAGGTCGCCACGCCGCCGAACATGAACAGCCCGGCCTTGGTGCGGATCGGGTTGGCGGCCAGCGACAGCGCCACGACGGTGGCGCCGATTGCGGGCCCCGCGCGCAGGATGCCGAAGCCCTGGGCGCCCACGTGCAGGATGTCGCGGGCGAAGACCGGCAGCAGGGCGGTGGCCCCGCCCAGCAGCACGGCGAAGAGGTCGAGCGAGATGGCGCCGAAGACGATCTTCTGGCGCCAGACATAGGCCAAGCCCTCCTTCATCAGCGCCCAGCGCGAGCCGGGGTTGACGATGGGCTGGCCGCTCTTGCGGATCGCGATCACCGACAGCGCCGAGACCAGGTAGAGGCCGAGCGCGGTGAAATAGGCGTAGCTGGTCGACTGGGCGACCAGAAGCCCGCCCGCCGCCGGGCCGATGATCGAGGCGGTCTGCCAGGCCAGCGAATTCCAGGCGATGGCGCGCGGCAGCAAGGCGCGCGGCACCAGCATGGGGCCAAGCGCGGTGTTGGCGGGCGCGAAGAAGGCGCGCGAGGCGCCGAACAGGAAGCCCAGGCCCAGCAGCAGGGGCACCGAGGCCCAGCCCTGCCAGGTGGCGAGGGCGAGCGTCAGCACCGTGGCGATCTCGCCCGCGAAGCAGAACAGCAGCACCTTCTTGCGGTCGTGGCGGTCGGCGGTCTCGCCGGCGGGCAGGGTGAGCAGGAAGACCGGAATGAAGGCGGCCAGGCCGATCATGCCGACCAGGAAGGCGCTCTCCTGAACTGAGCGCGTGAGGCGGGCGAGCGCATACATCTGCCAGCCCAGGGCGACGCTTTCGATCTGGGCGGCGAAGCTGCCGGTCCAGCGCGAGACCCAGAAGAACAGGTAGTCGCGTTCCTTGAGGAGCGCGCGGGCCGAGGGGACGGTGTCGGGAGAGGTCTCGGCCATGGGAGGCCGCAAACCTGCCCTGCGTTGGGCCGCATCGCAACGGGCGTTGACGGCGGGGCGCTTCAGCCTTACGTGCGCGCCTTCCGTTGGCGGCAAGGACGCCCCTGACATGCAACTGCGACGACGCCGGGCCTGAAGCCTCGAACCGTTCGCCGGACGGCGCATTGGCGCTCCGGCGGCTCCTGTCGCATCCGCAAGTCCCGTCCACAGCCCCAGTCCAGCCCCCATGACCCTTCAGCCTTCCGCGCCGCCCCAGACGCTCGTCATCCAGCCCGAACGGCCGCAGGACGGCGCGGCGGTGGACGCGCTCGTCAATCGGGCTTTCGGGCCCGGCCGCTTCACCAAGGTGTCCGAGCGGGTGCGCGAGTTCGCGACCTTCGCCCCGGAGCTTTCGGCCTGCGCCTGGTCCGGTGAGCGGCTGCTGGGCTGCGCGCGCATGTGGCGCGTGCGGGTAGGCGGCCGGGCGGTGACCTTCCTCGGCCCCTTCGCCGTCGAGCAGGGCGAGCGCAACGCTGGGTTCGGCGCGCGGATGATCCAACGCGCCTGCGAGGCCGCCGCCGCGGCCGGCGAGACCCACGTCGTGCTGGTCGGCGACGAGCCCTACTTCAGCCGGGTCGGCTTCTCGACGGCCGCCGGCGCGAAGGTGCGGATGCCGGGTCCGGTAGACCCGCGCCGGGTGCTGGTGCGGGCGCTGACGCCGGACGCGGGCGACCTGGCCGGGATGGTCGGGCCGCTCTGAGATCTTCCTTTCCCGATTTCGGGAAAGGAAGGGCGCGCTTGAGGCGAAGGGCGGGCGCGCCTACCTTCACAGGGGATGGCGGACGAAGCGGCGAAATCGGGGCTGGGCGGCGTGATCGCCGCGGCGAAACAAGCGCCGGGGCGTGGATTGCCGCCGGTGCATCTCTGGAACCCGGCGCACTGCGGCGAGATCGACATCGTCATCCGCAAGGACGGTGTCTGGTTCCATGAGGGCACGCCGATCGGGCGCCAGGCGCTGGTGCGGCTGTTTTCCACGGTGCTGCGCAAGGACCCCGACGGCATCCACTTGGTCACCCCGGTCGAGAAGATGAAGATCACCGTCGAGGACGCGCCCTTCGTGGCGACACGGGTGGACCGCGAGGGCGAGGCGCTGAAGTTCCTGACCAACGTCGGCGACGAGGTCGAGGCGGGGCCGGAGAACTACATCCGTGTGGAGATGGGCAAGGATGGCGAGCCGCGCCCCTATGTCCACGTGCGCCGCGGCCTGGAGGCGCTGATTGCGCGGCCGGTGTTCTATGAGCTGGTCGAGATGGCGCAGGAGCGCGACACGCCGGACGGCCCGACGCTGGGCGTGGCGTCAAACGGCGCCTGGTATCCGGTGGGGCCTGCGCGAGCCCACCAACTGTGAGCCTGAGGGGCCATCGCGGCGACCTTCGTGACTGGATCGGCGAGCATCTCGACCCGCTGGAGGCGCGCGATCCGGCGCGGGTGGGCGCGGTCGCCTCCGACTTCGACCTTTCCAAGGCCTATGGGCCCAATGAGGTCGACGGGCCGCTGACGCCGGCGGCGGTGCTGATTGGCCTGGTAGAGCGCGCCGCCGGGCTGTCGGTGATCCTGACGCGGCGGGCCGACACGCTGCGCCGCCACACCGGCCAGATCGCGCTGCCCGGCGGGCGGCGCGACCCGGGCGAGACGCCCTGGCAGACGGCGCTGCGCGAGGCGCACGAGGAGATCGGACTGGAGCCACGGTTCGTCAGCGTGGCGGGGCTGTCGACCCCCTACCGCACCGGCACCGGCTTTCTGATCACCCCGGTGGTGGGTTTCGTGCGGCCGGGCTTCACGCTCACCGCCAACCCCGATGAGGTGGCCGACATCTTCGAGACGCCTTTCGGCTTCCTGATGGACCCGGCGAACCTGGAGGAGCACGAGCGCGAGCTGCCGAACGGCGAGCGGCGGCGGTTCTACGCCTACACCCACGAGGACCGCTTCATCTGGGGCGCGACGGCGGGCATGCTGCGGGCGCTCTACGATCGGCTTTATGGAGCCGCCGTTGCTTAGGGTCGTGCTCGCTCGGCTGCTGTTGATGGCGCTGCCATTCGTCGTCTGGTTCGTCTGGCGCGAGGTCGCCCGACGGACGGGCCGCCCGATGGGCTCGACGCCCTACGCCTGGTTGTTCGCGGCGGGCGCGGTGCTGGTGGGGCTGTCGCTGATCGGCACGGTGGCCTTCCATCCCGACAACCGCGACGAACGCTATGTGCCCGGCGAGGTGACCGCGAGCGGCGCGGTGACCCCCGGCCGCTTCGAGAAGGTTCCGGCGCCGAAATGAGCGAGACGATCGGCCAGCGACCCTGGATGACCGCGCCGCAGCTCAGCGCGGTGCTGGACGCCCTGGAGGCGGCCGGCGGGGCGGACTGTGCGCGCTTCGTCGGCGGCTGCGTGAGGAACGCGGTGATCGGCCGCCCGGTCGACGAGATCGACATCGCCACTCGCCTGACGCCGCAGGCGGTGACCGCGGCGCTGCAGGCGGCCGGGCTGAAGGCGGTTCCTACCGGCGTCGAGCACGGCACGGTGACGGCGGTCAGCGGCGGCAAGCCGTTCGAGATCACCACCCTGCGGCGCGACGTGGCGACCGACGGCCGCCGGGCGGTCGTGGCCTTCACCGATGACTGGGGCGAGGACGCGCAGCGGCGCGATTTCACCCTGAACGCGCTCTATGCGCGGCGCGACGGGAGCCTCGCCGATCCCACCGACCACGGGCTCGCCGACGCGCGGGCCGGACGGATCGTCTTCGTGGGCGAGGCCAGCCAGCGCGTGCGCGAGGACTACCTGCGCATCCTGCGGTTCTTCCGCTTCCTGGCCTGGTACGGCTCCGGCCCGCCGGACGCCGCGGCGCTGGCGGCCTGCGAGGCGTTGCGGGGGGAGTTGAAGACGCTGTCGGCCGAGCGGGTCTCCAAGGAGATGCTGAAGCTGCTGGCGGCGCCCGATCCGCGCGAGGCAGCGGGGCTGATGGCGCGCGCAGGCGTGCTGGGCGAGGTGCTGCCGCATCCCGTCGACCTGGAGCGCTTCGAGGGGCTGGTGGCGATCGAGGAGGACCAGCTCTTCGAGACCGACGCGGTGCTGCGGCTGGCGGCCCTGCTGCCCGACGACCAGGTGGGGGCGGCGCAGTTCGCCGAGCGCCTGCGGCTCTCGAACGCCGAGCGCGACCGGATCGTAGCGGCGCTGGCGCCGACGCCGGCCTTCAAGAGCTGGATGAGCCCGAGGGATATCCGCCGCGCGCTCTACCACCTGGGGCCGCAGGCCTTCCGCGACCGCGCCAAGCTGGCGTGGGCCAGGGCCGGGCGCACGGCCACGACGCCGCAGTGGCGCGGCATGATCGCGCTGGGCGAGGGCTGGACGGCGCCCGCCTTCCCGCTGACCGGCGAGGACGTCATCGCAGCGGGCGTGCCGAAGGGCCCGATGGTCGGCCAGGTGCTGCGCGAGGTGGAGGCCTGGTGGATCGACCACGACTTCATCGACGACAAGCTCTCGACGATCGAGAAGCTGAAGGCCGTGGCGCAGGGGATGGCGTTTTGAGCGCCGGAAAGCTGAAGCTGGGGATCCTGAAGACCGGCCGCCCGCCGTCGAGCTGCATCCCGCGGTTCGGGACCTATCCGGACATGTTCATGCGCCTGCTGGGACCGGACGCCTACGACTACCGGACCTACGCCGCGGACGAAGGCGAACTGCCGGCGAGCCCGACCGAATGCGACGCCTATCTGGTCACCGGCGCCGCGGCCGGCGCCTACGAGCCGTTGCCGTGGATCGCGCAGGCGGAGGATTTCCTGCGCGCGGCCAGGGGCAAGGCGGCGCTGGTCGGTGTCTGCTTCGGCCACCAGCTGATGGCCCAGGCGTTCGGCGGCAAGGTGATCAAGTCGCCCAAAGGCTGGGGCCTGGGCGAGCAGGCGTATGAGATCAAGCTCCACGAGCCCTGGATGGATGAAAGCGTCGCGTCGATCCGGCTGCCCGGGTCGCACCAGGATCAAGTCGTGGGCCTGCCGCCGGGCGCGCAGGTCTGGGCCGGCAATGCGTTTTCGCCGCTGGGCGCGCTCACCTGGCCGGGCGAGCGGACGATCTCGCTGCAGCTGCATCCGGAGTTCGAGCCGGCCTATGCGACGGCGCTGATCGAGAACCGGCGCGGCAGCCGCTACGCGCAGGACGAGGCGGACCGGGCCATAGCCAGCTACCAGGGCCCCGACGACCGCGCGCGGGTGGGCGGCTGGATCCGCAACTTCCTGAACGGCGCAACGTAAGGCCGCGCCGGCGGTTTGGTCGGCAGGCTCAACGAGATGCGGACATGCGGCGCTGGAAATTGCTGATCATCCTGACGAGCGCGGCCGCGGCGCTGGCCGTTGGTCTCGGCGCCCGCGCGCCGCCGGAGGACTTCGACCTGCTGGCGCTGCTGACCAACGCGATCGACGCCATTACTTAGTCGCACAAGTTAATTTTCATAGTTAACGCGCGTTAATCAAAAACTTAACGGCTAGGTGTTAAGGAAAAGACAGATTGACTCTCAGCTGATCCTGCTAAAGATAGTTTACGATTAGTAAACATGAGGTTGGGATCATGCTTCGATCAGGGTGGGCTGCGCTGTGCGCGGCCGGGGTGGTGGCGAGCGCGAGCCAGGCCGCCGCGTCAGTGGACATGTTCACGTTGGGCAACACGAACGGCGGTGACGGCGGCGTCATCCTGTCGTCCGGCGGCGGCTTCGACGTATTCGGGGCGGACAACGGCACGTCGCGGATCTTCGGCGGCGGCCCGCTGTCGAGCCTGACGACCTACACCGCGACCTCCAGTGGCGACCAGACGCTGACGTTCGACTGGACCTACACCAGCGCCGACGGCGCGGGCTCGGCGTACGATCCGGGCGGCTGGGTCCTGAACGGCGTGCAGACGCAGCTCTCGCCGGACGACCTGCTCCTGGACAGCGCGTCGGGCCAGCTCACGCTGAACCTCTCGGCCGGCGACAGCTACGGCTTCTACATCTATTCCACGGACTCGCAGGCCGGACGCGGTGACATCCGCATAACGCCTGCGAGCCTCTTGGAGGCGGAAGCGCTGGCGGTCGTGCCGGAGCCGGCGACGTGGGGGCTGATGATCGGCGGCTTCTTCGGGCTCGGGCTGGCGCTTCGCAGCCGCAGGCGCCCCGCGCTCGCCTGACGCACGCAGTCATCCACAGGGATTGGTCGCCAACAAGGAGTAGAGCGTTGACAGGCGCGGCGCGCGCCATTCCGGTGGCCGGACGTTCGTCATGAAGGGGTGGGGTGGGATGCGTAGGTTTGGGCTAGCCGCTTTGGCGGCGGCCGGCGCGCTACTGGCAGGGTCGGCGCACGCCGGGGTGCTCAACGCGTGCCTGTCCGGGTGCTTCGTCCCGGATGGTTTCCTGTTCACCGACTACACCGTGCCGGATGATGGGCGGCTCTATCGCTGGGACCTCTACACCGACGGTCCTGGCGTGGTGATCAACCTGTCGGCGCCGAACGAGACGTTCGACCAGGAGCGCGTCAGCAACGGAGACGGCACCTTCCACAACGACGCCTTCCTCTCCCCGATCGGCGTCCAGTACACGTGGTCCGAGACGCAATCCATCGGCCACACTGAAATCTATACCCAGAGCCTGCAGACGGGTTTCGATCACTGCGACAGCACCTCGCCCGCCGGTGAGATCTGCGCGACGACCTATAATATCTGGGGCAACGGCACGATGTTGTCGCTGTCTCGCAATGGCGTGGGCCTGCGCGACCCCGACAACTACACGGTGTTCCTCAAGATCACCGCCATCCCGGAACCGGCGACCTGGGCGCTGATGTTGAGCGGCTTCTTCGGGCTGGGCCTCGCGTTGCGGCGGCGTCGGGGCGCGGTGCTGGCCTAGGGCCAGCGCACCAGGGGCGGCATGGACGACAGCATGGTTTCGATGTTGGCGCCCTGGCGGAAGCCGAACATCGTCCCGCGGTCGTAGAGCAGGTTGAACTCCACATAGCGGCCGCGACGGACGAGTTGCTCCTGGCGGTCCTCGTCGGTCCAGGGCTCGTTCATCCGGTGGCGGACGATCTTCGGATAGACGTCCAGGAAGGCCTCGCCGACAGCGCGGGTGAAGGCGAAGTCGCGCTCGAAATCGCCAGAGTTGTGCTGGTCGTAGAAGATTCCGCCGACGCCGCGCGGCTCCTTGCGGTGCGGCAGGAAGAAGTACTCGTCGCACCAGGCCTTGTACCTGCCGTACCAGTCCGGGTCGAAGGCGTCGCAGGCGGCCTTCATCGCGGCGTGGAAGAGGACGGCGTCGTCGGCCTCCTGGCTGCGCTGTTCGTCCAGCGTCGGCGTCAGGTCCGCGCCGCCGCCGAACCAGCTCTCCGCGGTCGACAGGAAGCGGGTGTTCATATGCACGGCCGGTACCCGCGGGCTGCGCGGATGGACGATCAGGCTGATGCTGGCCGAGACATAGGATGGGTCCTTGTCGGCGCCCGGCATGGTCGCGGCCATCTCGGGCGAGAATCGCGCCGCGGCCGCCGAGGAGTGGACTCCGGCCTTTTCGAACAGCCGGCCCGTGAAATGGCCGCCGATCCCGCCGCCGGTCCCGGTCTCGCGCGTCCAGGGGCGCATGTCGAAGCGGCCGGCGGGCTCGGGATAGAGTTCGTCGGGCGCTTCGTCCTCGAGGCGCTCGAGCTCGGCCACGATTCGCTGCTGCAGGGCCTCGAACCAGGCCTTGGCGCGGGCGCGGCGTTCGAGGATTTCGGTCGGCAGGGACATGGGCGGGGACGACATGGCCCGCTTGCTAGCCGGTCGGGGCCGTGGTTGGGAAGCCATTGGTCTGCCGAAGCGCCTCGGAAAGGCCGATCGCGGCGCTGACCGTGACGTTCAGAGAGCGGGCGCCCGACCTCAGCGGAATGAACAGGCGCGCCTGCGCCGCCGCATGAACGTCTTCGGGGACGCCGGCGCTCTCGCGGCCGAAGAGCAGGGTGTCGCCGGCGCGGAAGCTGAAGCCATGCAGCGCCGCCGCGCCGCGGGTGGTGAAGAGGACCAGGCGGCCGGATTCGCGCTCGGCCGCCGAGAGGAATTCGGCCCAGCTCGCGTGCCGCGTGAGATCGGCCAGAGCGCCGTAATCCATGGCCGCGCGGCGCACGCCGGCGTCGGAAAGCGGGAAGCCGCAGGGCTCGATCACGTCTATGGATACGTCCAGGCAGGCCCCCAGCCGCAATGCCGCACCGAGGTTTTGCGGAATGTCCGGTTGAAAAAGGGCCAAACGCATTCTAAGCGAACCGCGACGGGTACGGCCGGGCTGGCAGACGAATCACGGAAGACGCCTCGCATTGGTTTCGCGGGGGCTTCCGTGCAAGTGCGTCCTGGACGACCCCGTCATGACAATTAGGCCCTTACCGGAGCGTCCGGCAGGGTTCAAAGACTTCAAAAGAAGCCCCGGACGTCATCGGGGCTGCGAAACGAAGGGTAGCTTTGGTGGCTGACACCGTCGCGGGCGCAAGTCCCGATCCGCATGTCCTGGGCGACGATCCCAATCGTCGCGACTTCATCCATATCGCCGCCGGCGTCGCCGCTGCAGGCCTGGCCGGTGGCTTGGCCTGGCCGCTCATCGACCAGATGAACCCGGCAGGCGATACCCTGGCGCTCGCCTCCATCGAATTCGACCTCTCGAAGGTCGTCGAGGGCCAGCAGGTGGTGGTGAAGTGGCGCGGCAAGCCGCTGTTCGTCCGCTACCGCACGCCCAAGGAGATCGAGGAAGCGATCAAGGACGACCACGCCGACCTGCGCGACCCACAGACCGACGAGAGCCGTCACAAGCCCGGCAAGGCGCAGTACCTGGTCCTGATCGGCGTCTGCACGCACCTGGGCTGCGTGCCGAACTTCGGCGGCGGTGACTACGGCGGCTGGCTCTGCCCGTGCCACGGCTCGGTCTACGACACGTCCGGGCGGATCCGGAGGGGCCCCGCGCCGCTGAACCTGGCGGTTCCGGACTACACCTTCCTTTCCGACTCCAAGATCAAGGTGGGCTGATCAGATGAGCGGACACTCGACCTACGAGCCGAAGACCGGCTTCGAACGCTGGCTGGACACGCGGCTGCCGATCATCCGGTTC
>Ga0207690_10001177_pt1 | contig 16551 bp, 13 predicted proteins | sample KBSC23metaG_FD_184315 | JGI IMG/M metagenome (GOLD analysis project Ga0207690, IMG submission 184315) | Corn rhizosphere microbial communities from Kellogg Biological Station, Michigan, USA - KBS C2-3 metaG (SPAdes) (version 2) | ecosystem: Host-associated > Plants > Roots > Rhizosphere > Soil ...
CAGCCCCTGCTCGGCCAGATCGGCGATCAGGCGCTGGATCTCGGCCTTGGCCCCGACGTCGATGCCGCGGGTCGGCTCGTCGAGGATGAGCAGCTGCGGCGCGGTCGCGAGCCAGCGCGCCAGCAGCACCTTCTGCTGATTGCCGCCCGAGAGGTTGCGGATCAGCGCGTTCGGGTCGGCCGGACGGATGCCGAGCTGCTTCAGATAGCCGGTCACGATCTCGTCGCGCTGGGCGCGACTCACACGTCGTAGCCAGCCGCGCTTGGCCTGGACGCCGAGCACCATGTTCTCGGCCACGGTGAGGTCGCCGATGATGCCCTCGCCGCGCCGGTCCTCCGACGAGAACGCGATCCGGTGCTCGACCGAGTGGCGCGGCGACGACAACCGGGTGGGCACGCCGCGCAGCTGGATCGACCCGCGGTCGGCGTGATCGGCACCGTACAGCAGGCGGGCGAGCTCGGTGCGGCCCGAGCCGAGCAGACCCGCCAGGCCGACGACCTCGCCGTCGTAGACGTCCAGATCGACCGGCTCGATCTGCCCGTGCTTGCCCAGGGCCAGCGCCCGGATGACGGGGGCGCCCGAGCGGTCGATGATGCGCTCGGCCGAGCGGCCGATCACGTCCAGCTCGGCGAGTTCGCGGCCCAGCATGCGCGAGATCAGCTGCGCGCGATCCAGCTCGCCGACCTGGAACTCGCCGACCAGCTTGCCGTTCCTGAGCACGGTCAGGCGGTCCGAGATCTCGTCGATCTGATCGAGGAAGTGGGTGACGAAGAGGATCGCGACGCCGCGGTCTCGCAGCCGCCGCATGACGCTGAAGAGTTGGACGACCTCGCCCCGGTCGAGGCTGGAGGTCGGTTCGTCGAGCACCAGCACGCGGCAGTCGATCGCGACCGCCCTGCTGATCGCGACCAGCTGCTGCACGGCCAGGGAGTGGCTCGACAGCGGCGACCTCGGGTCGATGTCGAGACCGAGCTCACGCAGGAACTCGGATGCGCGCGCGCGTGTGGCGCGCCAGTCGATGCCGAACGGCCCCCGCACCTCGTTGCCGAGCATGACGTTCTCGCCGACGCTGAGGTTGGCGCAGAGGTTGATCTCTTGATACACGGTCGCGATGCCGGCGTCTTGCGCGTCGGCGGTGCCGCTGAAGGAGCGCCGCTGGCCGGCCACCGAGATGGTGCCGGCATCCACCGGGTAGACGCCGGTGAGCGCCTTGATGAGCGTGGACTTGCCCGCCCCGTTCTCACCGAGCAGGGAATGGATCTCGCCCGACCGGAGGGTGAAGTCCACCCCGTCGAGCGCCAGCACTCCCGGGAAGGAGATCGAGATGTCGCGCATCTCAACGGCATTCACTTCGTCGCCCACGGCGTCACGTCACTTCCGTACTCGAGAGTTGGCAAAACCGGCGGGGCGACGTGATGCCGCCCCGCCGGTCGACCGCGGTCAGACGACCGCGCTGGTGTCGATTACCTGATGGATCAGTACTTGCGGGTGGGAAGCGCCGCGGTGGCCTGCGCCTGGTCGAAGGCACCGTCAACGGCGGTGTACGCCTTGTCGACCTTCTTGCCGGCCAGCACATCCTTGACGATCGAGGCCACCTTGTCGCCGAGGAGCGGGTTGCACTCCACGACGTAGTTGAACTCGCCCTGCGACAGCGCGGTCAGGCCGTCGTGCGTTCCATCGATGGTGACGATCTTGATGTCCTTGCCGGGCGTGAGACCGGCCGCCTTGATCGCGTCGAGGGCGCCGAGGCCCATGTCGTCGTTCTGAGCGAACAGCAGGTTGATCGTCTTGCCGTACTTCTGCAGGAAGCCCTCCATGACGGTCTTGCCGTCAGCCCGGGTGAAGTTTCCGGTCTGCGAGTCGAGCGTCTTGATGCCGGTCCCGCCGATGGCCGAGTTGAAGCCGGTCGCACGGTCGATGGCGGGAGCGGAACCGGTGGTGCCTTCCAGCACGACCATGTTGGTCGGCGTCGAGCCGGCCTCCTTGGCGGCCCAGGTTCCGGCGGTCACGCCCTCCTTCTTGAAGTCGTCACCGATCCAGCTGGCGTACAGGCTCGGGTCGGCGTCGATCGTGCGGTCCTCGAGGATGACCGGGATCTTCGCGTCCTTGGCTTCCTTCAGGACGTCGTCCCATCCGGTGGTGACCACAGCGGCGATCACGATCGCGTCGACGCCCTGGTTGATGAAGCTGTGGACGGCGGCGATCTGGTTCTCGGGCTTGTTGTCTGCCGCGTTGAAGATCAGCTTGAAGCCGTTCTTGGCCGAGAAGGCCTCCTTCATCGACTGGGTGTTGGCGGCGCGCCATCCGGATTCGGATCCGGTCTGGGCGAAGCCGACGGTGATGACCTTGTTGGCGGACCCGCCGCCACCGCTGGTGGCACATCCGGTCAGACCGAGGGTGATGGCTCCGATGACTGCGACAGCAGCCAGGATTTTCTTCATTCCTCAAACCTCCTTGTTTGGGGCTCGGGACGATGCCGAGCTGCTGTGATGCATCGCGACTGCGCGCTGCACCCGCAATGTTAGCCTTCACATTTGGGGCGAGCGCTAGCGCCTTTCGGTAACGTTCCGGTAACGGAATCTACATCGAACTCAATGAATTGCTGGGTTTTGGTCGCGATGGTTTCAGCGTGAACGGAATGTGAGGGATCACATTCGGCAGTTCAGAGCTTCCGACGCTTTACCGCGACCCCGTCGCGGATCACGTCGCCGGAGGGGTCGGCGACCACCCTCCGCGCCCCCGCATCCGGGTAGCGTGAGACCATGACCGACGCTGACTCGACCCCCGCTCCGGACACCATCGCGAAAGCCGAATTGCTGCGCACGCTCTACCGCGCGCCCGAGATCGTGCGGCTGGTGAACGTGTGGGACGCGGCATCCGCGAAGGTGGTGGCGGGCCTGCCGCAGACCCGCGCGATCGCGACCGCCGGGCACTCGATCGCCGCCATGTACGGCTACCCGGACGGCGGAATGCCGCTCGAGTTGGCTCTCGAGGGCGTCGCGACGATCGTCGCCGCCACCGAGCTGCCGGTGACCGCCGACCTGGATGACGGCTACGCCGAGCCGGGCGAGACCATCCGCCGGGCGATCGGGATCGGTGCGGTCGGCGCCAACGTCGAAGACCGGCTGAAGCCGCTCGACGAGTCGGTGGCGCGCGTGAAGGCGATCGTCGCAGCCGCCGAATCGGAGGGCGTGCCGTTCCAGCTCAACGCGCGCACCGACGCCATCGCGCGCGGCACCGGGCCGCTCGAGGATCGCGTCACCGAGTCGATCGCGCGCGGCAAGGCCTATCTGGCCGAGGGCGCCGCGCTGGTCTTCATTCCGGGCCTGACCGACCGGGAGTCGGTGCAGCGCGTGGTCGCCGAGCTCGGCCGCAACACGGTCAGCGTGATCGGCCTGCCGGGCGCGCTGCCCGCCCACGAGTACGAGGCACTCGGAATCGCGCGCATCTCGTACGGCCCGTTGCCGCAGCGCGCCGCGCTCACGGCCCTGCAGTCGCTCGCGATCGATCTGTACGGAACGGGCACCGTGCCGAAAGACCTGCCGGCGCTCAACTGATCGCGAGCGGCGCTGCGGGATAGGCTGCGGTCGAGCGCGAGGAGGCGGATCCGATGAGTTTCGCCACCTGGCTGTGGGGACTCCGCGCGGAGCAGCCGCGCGAATACCGCCGCCTGATGGCGATCCGCCGCACGGTCTACCGCACGGTCGCGCCGCTGAGCGCCGAGGTGCTCCGCTCGGCCGAACCGATCCCGTTCGACGAGCTCGACCGCGCCGGCTTCCGCCGGCTGCGTCCCGGCGGGTCGTGGGGCAAGACCCTCGACTGCGCCTGGCTGCGCGTCACGGGCGAGTTGCCGGCCGACGCCGACGGGTCCGTGGTCATGCTCGGCATCCGCGGCGAGGGACTGGTCTATACCGCTCAGGGCGAGGTGGTCGACTCGGTCAGCACGGTGTTCCAGCAGGGCGACCTGCCGCACAGCGGCGGCCGGTACCGGCCGGTGCCTCACCTGCCGGTGGCGCCGGGGCCGATCGAGTTCTTCGCCGACGTCGCCTACAACGGCTTCATCCTCTATCCCGTCGGGCGCGGCGTCTTCCACGGGGCGCACCTCGCGGTGCGCGATGACGAGGCGTTCGGGCTGTACTACGACTACCTGACGCTCCTGGTGCTGGCGGGTCATACCGAGGATGCCGCGCTCGAGACCCGGCTGCGGGCCGGCTTGCGCGCGTCGCACACCCGGTTCCGCGCTCACGACATCCCCGGCGCCCGAGCCGCTCTCGCTGAGCTGCTCGCCGCCCACGAGGACCCGGGCACCGAGTTCGCAGACTTCGAGTACAGCGCCATCGGCCACGGCCACCTGGACCAGGCCTGGCTCTGGCCGATCCGCGAGACGCGCCGCAAGGCGGTGCGCACCTACACGCGCCAACTCGGCCAGATCGACGACCATCCGGGATTCCTCTACGGAACCAGCCAGCCGCAGCAGCTGCTCTGGACCAAGCAGGGGCACCCGGCTGTCTACGAGCGGATCAAGAAGGCCGTCGCGGCGGGCCGGATGGAGCTGCAGGGCTCGTTCTGGGTCGAGACCGACACGAATATGCCCGGCGGGGAATCCCTCGTGAGGCAGTCGCTGGTCGGGCGGCGCTTCCTGGCCGAGGAGTTCGGCCTCACGGCCGACGACATGCGGCTGTGCTGGTTGCCCGACACTTTCGGCTACAGCGGCAACCTGCCGCAGATCCTGAAGAAGAGCGGGATGGACTGGTTCCAGACCATCAAGCTGGCCTGGAACAAGGTCACCGTCTTCCCCCATCGCACCTTCACCTGGGAGGGCATCGACGGGTCGAGCGTGCTGGTGCACATGCCGCCGGAGGGCGACTACAACAGCCGGGCGGCCGCCGACGGGCTGCTGCGCGGGCTGAAGCAGTATCCCGAGAAGGCGCTCGACACGGCGCTGCTCGTCTTCGGATCGGGCGATGGCGGCGGCGGCCCCGGCGAGATCCACCTCGAGCTGATCGATCGCGAGCGCAGCCTGCGCGGCCTGCCGAAGGTGGCGTACTCGCGGGCGAGCGACTTCTTCCGCCGGCTCGAGAAGCTGCCCATCACCCACACCCACCGCGGCGAGTTGTATCTCGAGACGCACCAGGGCACCTACACGACGCAGGCCGAGGTGAAGCGCCGCAACCGGCGGGTCGAGCGCAAGCTGCACGAGGCGGAGGCGCTGGCCGCGATCACCGGCTCCGACAGCCGCCCGGTGCTCGAGCCGCTGTGGCGCGAGGTGCTGCTGCATCACTTCCACGACATCCTGCCGGGATCGTCGATCACCCGGGTCAACCGCGAGGCGGTCGAGACGCTGACCGGCATCGAGAGTGCGCTCGACGCCTACCTCGAACAACTGGTCGCGGCCCTGCCGCACGACGGGGACGCTCCGGCCGCGCTGAACCTGACGGCCATGGCGCGCACCGAGCACGTCGAGATCGACGGGGTCTGGTACCAGGGCGAGTTCGCCCCCTACGCCTCGGCTCCGCTGCGGCCGGTCGGCACCGACGCCGCGCTGGCATTCACCGACGACACGATGAGCAACGGACTGATCTCGGTGCGGTTCGGCCGCTCGGGTGAGATCGAGTCGTTCCGGGATGCCGACGGCGCAGAGCAGTCAGCGGGCGGGCTGAACCGCCTGGTGCTGCACCGCGACCCCTACCAGTGGCCCTTCGACGCCTGGGACATCGGGATCGGGTACCTGCAACGCACCCCGCGCGTGCTCCGCGCCTCCCAGATTTCGACGCGCGTGGACGGCCCGCGGCTGATCAGGACTCAGCGCTACCGATTCGGCCGGAGCACCATCGAGCAGCAGGTCATCCTCGAGGCGGGCAGCGAACTGGTTCGCTTCGAGACCACCGTCGACTGGCACGAGACGCACCGGATGCTGCGGGCCGAGTTCCGCCCGGCGCACTTCGGCGACACGGTCAGGTGCGAGATCCAGTTCGGCCACATCGAGCGCACCACCCTCGAACGCACGGAGGTCGAACGCGCGCAGTTCGAGATCTGCGCCCACAAGTGGGTGGCCGTACAGGACGACGGCGCCGGCTTCGCGCTGCTCAACGATTCCAAGTACGGGCACCGCGTCAAGAACGGCCTGATCAGCCTCAACCTGCTGCGGTCGCCGACCTTCCCCGACAAGACCGCGGATCGCGGCATCCGCCGCTTCGCCTATGCCATGCGCCCGTTCGCCTCGGATGACCTGGCCGGCGTCGTGCGCGACGGATACCGCGTCAACAACCCGGTGCTGGTGACGCAGGGCGCCGTGCTGCCGAGCGCCGCGTCGACCGACAACCCCGCGGTGATCGTCGAGACGATCAAGCCGGCCGAGAACGGGGACGGCGTGATCCTGCGGTTGTACGAGAGCCTCGGGTGGCCCGCCGTCACGGCGCTCCGCACCGAACTCCCCCATGGGCACGCGCGTGAGACGAACCTGATGGAACTCCCGCTGGACGCGACCGACCTCACCGTCGATCTCGGCCGGCTCGAGTTCACGCCGTTCGAGATCAAGACGATCCACCTGCAGTCGACGACTACGGAGGCATGACGATGACGGCAACGACGCCGGCCGCGGCAGCGGACACCAGCATCCCCCTGAAGGTCCAGGGCCGGGCGCTGGTGGCCGCGGGCTTCGGGCAGAACGTGATCCTGACCACGGTGACCACCTTCATCCTGGTGTACCTGATCACCTATGTGCACATGAGCACCGCCGGCATCGCGGTGGTGACCACGATCATCACGATCGCCAAGATCCTGGATGCCATCGGCGATCCCGTGATGGGCAGCCTGATCGACATGACCCGCACCCGGTGGGGCAAGCTGCGGCCGTTCGTGCTGATCTCGGCGGTGCCGGTGGCGATTCTCACCGGGCTGCTGTTCACGCTGCCGCACCTGCCGGAATCCGGACAGCTGGTGTTCTTCGGGATCGTCTACGTGGTCTGGAGCGTGGCATACACGGTGTGCGACGTGCCGTTCTGGGCACTGATCGGATCGGCCTTCCCCGACCCGACCATGCGCACCCGGGTGATCTCGAACGTGCGCGCCTTCGGCGCGATCTCGCTCGGGCTCGCCACGCTCGGCCTGCCGTACCTGGCCCAGGCATTCAGCTTCGGGCCGACCGACGCCGCCGGATGGTCGCGCGCCGTGTTCCTGGTCGCCGTCGTGGGGATGGGGCTGTACCTGCTCGCCTTCTTCTTCACCCGCGAGCGGCTGACCGAGGCCAAGACCCGGCTCAGCGTCGGTCAGCTGTTCGGCACGCTGTTCCGCAATACGCCGCTGCTGCTGGTGCTGATCGGCTCGATCATCGGGTTCGGTCGCAATATCGTGCAGGCGGGCGGCGCGGTGTTCGCCGGCCTCGCCTACGGCAAGGATCCGATCTACTTCACCTACATCGGCGCGGCCATCATCGGCGGGGTCGTGATCGCGGCGTTCCTCACCCCGTTGGTTCTCCGCCGATTCACCGCGAAACGCATCATGATCATCAGCTCGTTCGCCGGCGCCGTGCTCTACCTGGCGCTCTGGGTGGTCGGTTACGCAAGCCTGATCGGCATGGTGGTCTTCATCTTCCTAACTGGGCTGACCCTCGGCATCTTCCTGGTGGTGCAGACCACGCTGATCGCGGATGCCGTGGACGACGTCGAGCGCCGCACCGGCGTGCGCAACGACGGCATCTCATTCGCCACCCTGACCTTCTCGGCCAAGATCATGGGAGCCCTCGCGGTGCTGGTCGCCGGCGCCTTCGTCGTGCTGGCCGGCTACCACTCGGGCGTGCACATCACCTCAGCGATGAAGCAGACCGTGTTCTTCTCGATCACCATCATCCCGGCGATCAGCTGCGTGCTCTCGGCGATCCCGTTCTTCTTCTACCGGCTCGGAAGCAAGCCCGGCGACGAAAAGGCGTTCGTCGAGCTGTCGTGAGCGGTGCGGACTCACGCGTGAGCAGGGATGACCTCCTCGCGGCCCTGCTGGCGCGGGACGCGGATGCCGAACACCAGCAGGAACAGCATCATGCTGACCTCGGCAATCGCCGGCACGATCCCCAGGTATCCGTGGATCGTCGCAGACACGGTCGGCAGTAGGAACGCCACGAATAGGTCGACCAGGTACGACGCGGTCGCCAGAACCAGGGCGGCGCCGAGCGGCTTCGGGAACCATCCTGACCTGAAGGCGAGGTAGCCGAGGGGCGCCAGCCAGAGCCCGAAGAACAGTTGGGCGACGAGGATGCCATAGTGCTGCGCATCGAGCAGCATGAGAACGAGGCTGTTCGAGCCGGGTGTTCCGAGCGCCGACGCGTCGACCGCGCCCGTTGCGACCTGAAGGCCTTCGTATTCGAACACGACGTTGAGACAGGTGATCGCCGCTGCAAGGGCGACGAGCACGACCATCGCTCGGGCGACGTTCGTGTTCACGTTCTTCAAGAGGACGTACAGCGAGAGGGCGAGGAAGACGAAGAAGGTTTGGTCCAAGAGGTCGGCCACGACGCCGAGACGCGCGAGTCCCGAATGCGCGGTCAGGTTGGCTGCCGTCGCGGAGGCATTGCCCGCGACGTACAGCGTCGGATAAACGAATCCTTCGGCGAATCCACCGCAGATCGCGACAAGCAGGTAGAGCAGACCGGAGATTCGGGCGAGGCGTTTGGATGAGTTCATGGGGTTCCCTTTCCCTGAGTGCCACGACTGAGGCGGCCGCGGCGAGAGCACGAGTGTGCTTACGGTGTAAGCTACTACTTACGGCGTAAGTAAGTCAAGTCCACGTTGCGCGCCGCCGAGCCACGTACGCTGTAAGCGCGAGACGACCGGCGGAGGCGAAGGGCAAAGGAATGGCTGTGCGAACCGAGCCGACCGGCGGACGCCGTGCCCCGCTGACTAGGGACGCGGTGGTCGCGGCCGCGATCGCGATGGCCGACAGTGCTGGACTCGAGTCACTCACCATGCGAAAGCTGGGTGAGGCGGTGGGAGTCGAGGCGATGTCCCTCTACAACCACGTCGCCAACAAGGAGGATCTCGTCGACGGCATGGTCGATGCGGTGTTCGCCGAGTTCTTCCTCCCCGTTCGGGACAGCGACTGGATTCCCGCGATGCGCTCACGAGCCGCGTCGATGCGCGACATCCTGACCCGCCATCGCTGGGCCGTCGGTCTCATGGAGTCGCGCAAGCATCCAGGACCCGCCAACCTGCGGCATCACGATGCCGTGCTCTCGAATCTCCGAGCGGCCGGATTCTCGATCGAGATGGCCGCTCACGCGTACTCGCTTCTCGACAGCTACATCTACGGATTCGCCCAAACGCAGATGAGCCTGCCCTTCGACAACCCCGAGGAGATCGCCGCGATGGGCGAGGCGATGCTGGCGGACTTCCCTGCCGACCTCTACCCAGGGCTGGCGGAGATGATCGCGCACGCGATGCGCCCCGGCTACGACCACGGCCGCGAGTTCGACTACGGCCTCGACCTGGTACTCGAGGGGATCGCCCTTAGGGCGTCTCCTGCGTTCCCATCAGCTGCGCCCGGGCCAGCAGGCTCGCACGCAGGGTGAATCCCAGCACTGCGGGGGTGGCATCCTCCGAGATGTCGAGGTGCTCGACGCTCAGCGCGCTGACCGTGAAGAAGTAGCGGTGCGGACCGTGCCCGGGAGGCGGCGCCGCGCCCATGAAGCCGCGCTGCCCGACCTCGTTCTTGAGGATCTTGGCCGGCTCGGGCAACGGAGCGCTCGCCACGAGTTCGCTCGTCGACGCGGGGATGTCGTAGGCGGCGAAGTGCCAGAACCCGCTGCCGGTCGGAGCATCCGGATCGAAGAGCGTGACCGCGAAGCTCTTCGTGCCCTCGGGAGCGCCCGACCAGCGCAGCGTGGGCGCGCGGTTGCCGCCGTCGGCACGTGCCCAGTCGGGCAGCTTCTGGCCCTCGGCGAAGTCGGGGCTCTCGAGAGTGAAGGTCGGCACCTCGGGGAGGCGCCAGTTGGGGTGATTGCTCATGGCTCCACCCTCTCACCCGAACCTCTCACCACACCCAGGGAATGAGGCGCTTGCGCGTCGCCGCGAAGCGCCGGTAGGGCTCGCCGATGCCCGCGAGCAGCGCGCGCTCCTCGACCCGGATCCTGATCAGGATCGCGACCGTCGGCGCGACGACGACCACCACCAGCGCGAGCCAGTTGCCCAGCGCCAGCCCGACTCCGAGACAGACCAGCAGCAAGCCGGTGTAGGAGGGATGCCGCAGCAGCCGGTACGGACCAGTCGCCACGACCGGCTGCTCATCACGCACCTGCACGTAGACGGTGAAGTTGCGTCCGAGCGCGATGACCGCCCACGCCCGCACGACCAGCCCCAGCAGCATCAGCGCGATACCGACGACGAACAGCGCGAGCCGGCCGACCGGGATCGCCGCCCAGGTCAGATGCCCCGCGATCAGGAAGCCGCCGCCGAGGCCCAGTCCGAATCCCGCGATCACGACGCCGAGGCTGGCCCACTCGGTGGTGCCGGTCGCCCGATTGCGATTCGTCACGATCCGGATCAGCACCTCGCCGAGGGCGAAGATGGCGAGCACGACGCCGAAGACGATCCGCGGCACCGGCTGGTCGAATGGCAGCGGAATCATGTCGCTCCCGGGTCGGCGCCCGTCATCGCGCCCGGGGTGCCCGCGGTCGGACGCGGCGCGGCATGACGATCAGCAGCAGCACCAGCAGGGCGGCCGCCAGCACGCCGGCGATCAGGCCCGGCACGCGGCCGAAGACCACGTCGAAGATCAGCAGGACCACACCGGCGGCCAGAATGCCGACCACGCTGATCGTGAGCGACAGCAGGCGACTGCCCTGCTCGACGACGGCGGGCTTGTCGTGATGGTGGAACTCGGAACGATGCAGCCGCACCGTCGCCAGGCCGAGGACCGTACTGACGGCGGCCAGGCCGACCAGCACTCCGTACACCGTGTACTGGTAGGCGTCGAGGTGGGTGAAGCGCTCCTGGAACGCGACCGTCAGCAGAAAGCCGCTGAGGATCTGCGAGCCGGTCTGCGTGACCCGCAGTTCTTGCAGGATGTCGTTCCAGTTGCGGTCGGACCGCTGCGCCTCGGTCTCGGGACGCCCATCGTCGGGGTCCGCGTCTGGGATGTGCTGATCGGCTGCCACCTGCCCAGAATGGTGTCCAGGCGATCCATTCTCAAGCGCGGATCCCGACTCGGAGCTCACGGCTCCGCGATCGGCTCCACGATCGGTTCCACTGCCCGGCGGTGCCGGGTGACCAGATACGCGCCGCCGATCACCAGCACGAAGCCGATGACCGTCCAGACCGTGATCCGCTCGCCGAGCACGAGGGCGCCGGCCGCGATGGCGACGGCCGGATTCACGTAGGTGATGGTCGTCATCCGCATCGGACCGATCTCGGCGATCAGCGCGAACATGATGAGGAAGGCCGCGGCGCTGCAGACCGCGGCGAGCGCCACGATCGACAGGATCACCGGCAGCGACGGCACCCGCGTCGGGAAGGTGTGCGTCAGGGCGACGACCGGCAGGTAGATCAGCGCGGCGATCCCCAGCGACACCGCGACGACACCCACCCCGGGCAGGTCGGACATCCAGCGCGACAGGATGGCGGGGCCGACCGCGTAGCAGACGACCACCACCGCGATCTGGGCGACGCCGATCAGATCGGAGCCCGCGACATCCAGCCCCACCAGGGCCGCGACACCGAGCATGCCGGCCGCGATTCCCAGCCAGTTGCCGAGCGACAGACGGGCGGGCCGGCCGAACGCCACGGCCACCGCGACCCCGACCAGAGGGACGGCCGCGATCAGCAGTCCGGCCGTCGAGCTCGGCAGCTTCTGCTCGGCTGTGCTGAGGAAGAACCAGGGCACCACGATCTCGATCAAGGTATAGGCGAGCAGCGGCCGCCAGCGCTTCAGCACGACGAGCACCTGCCGGCGCGCGAACGCCAGGGGCAGCAGGATCAGCGCGGCGAGGGCGCAGCGGCCGAGCACCACCATCACCGGATCCAGCTCGGCGACCGCGACCTTGATCAGCAGGTAGGGAATCCCCCACGCGATGCCCAGGGCGACGAACAGGATGATGGCGCGACGGGTCACCCCGCCATCCTGCCGCGTGCGGGCTAGGGACGGCGTGCACTCCCGGCCAGGGATCGTGGCAAAGCTGCCGGAAGGGCATCCCGGGCCGGATCAGGCGCCGAGTCGGGCGCCGATCGGCTGGCTCCGCGCTCGTACCAGTGGGCGAGCCCGACGCGCAGCACGTCCAGCGGGGTGCGCCATCCGTCACCGTGACGCGTGGGGATCGCCTCGGTGATCGGACCGGTGCCGAGCGCGCGCGCCGTCTCGGCATCCAGGCCGCGATGGATCTCTTCGTACTGCCCGCCGGGCATCCGAACGATGCGCCCGGTCTCGTAGCCGTGGGCCAGCTGCTCGCGGTCGCGCGCCTGCAGTCCGATGGCCACCCGCTGCGTCACGAGGAACGCGACGACCGGCCCGACGAACAGCAGCACCTGGAAGGCAGTGATCACGCTCTCGAGCCGCAGGTGGAACAGTTCGGTGATCACATCGGCGCTCGCCGCGCCCCACAGGGTGCCGTAGAAGGTCAGCGCGGCCACGCCGAGTCCGGTGCGCGTCGGCATGTTGCGCGGCCGGTCGAGCAGATTCGGGTCGCCGCCGTCTCCGGTGAGCCACCGCTCGAACCAGGGATGCACGAGCACCGCCAGCAGGAACGCCCCGACCACCGCGAGCGGCGCCAGCACCGCGAGGGTCCAGGTGCGGCCGAGCCACTCGACCTCCCACCCCGGCGGCACCAGTCGCAGGGCGCCGTCGAGGAATCCGGTGTACCAGTCGGGCTGGCTGCCGGCCGAGGCCGACCCGGGGTCGGATGGGCCGGACAACCACACCGGGCTGATCGTGACCGCGGCACCCATCAGCAGCAGGATGCCCGCGGTGATCGAGGCCACCGAGAGCGAGCGGGCGGCGGCCGAGGCGAACGGGATCGGCTGGGCGGGGTGCGGGTGCGCCACCGGGATGCGCGTCGGTCCTGCGCGCCACGCCACCCGGGCGCGCAGGACGATCAGCGCCACGATCACGATCGGGACGATCGCGACGTGCAGCGGGTAGAGGTTCTCGATGATCGTGCCGGGGAACGCGCCGCCGAACAGCAGGGCCGAGATCCAGGTGCCGACCAGCGGGATCGCCAGCACGATCCCTTCCACGATGCGCAGCCCGGTGCCCGAGAGAAGGTCATCTGGCAGGGCGTAGCCGCTCCAGCCGTCGGCCAGCACGGCGACGATCAGCAGCACGAGGAGCGCCCACGCCCAGCGCCGCGGCCCGCGGAACGCGCCCGAGAAGAAGGTCGTCAGCAGCTGCAGGATGAGCGCGGCCGGCAGCAGCAGGCCCGCCCAGTGATGCGCCTGCCGCAGCAGCAAGCCGCCCGGGATGTCCATCGACAGCCCGAGCGTCGAGGCGAAGGCCTTCGACACCTCGGCGCCGTGCAGAGGCGCGTAACCACCCCGGTAGACCACCTGCTGACTCGAGGGCACGTAGAAGAACATCAGGATGACACCGGTCACCAGCAGCACGACCGCCGAGCCCATCGAGATCGCGCCGAGCAGGCTCGTCCAGGTCGGTTGCACCCGTCTGACCCGGGCCTCGTCACGCGTGCGGCGCAGAGCTTGGCCGACTCGCGTGCGGCCCAGGGCGGCGGCCGCGCGGTCTGTCAGGTGAGTTCGCATCAGAACCGCTCCAACCCGGATATTTTATATCCACGTTCACTCTACTCGGATATCTGGTGTCCGAGTCAAGTAGCATTCCGGGATGAAGATCTCTGCCGGAGTCGAGTGGGCACTGCACTGCTGCGTCGCTCTGAGCGGGATCGATCGCCCCGTCGCCGCAGCAAGGCTCGCCGAGATGACCGACGTGTCGGCCAGCTATTTGGCCAAGCAGCTGCAGGCCCTCTCCCGTGCCGGCCTGATCACGTCGGTGCAGGGCAACGCCGGCGGCTACGTGCTGACCCGCGCGCCCGAGAAGATCAGCGTGCTCGATGTCGTCCTGGCGATCGAGGGCCCGACGCCGATGTTCGAGTGCACCGAGATCCGGCAGCGCGGTCCGGTAGGCGCGCCTCCCGAGGAGTGCCGGCAGAGCTGCCCGATCGCGAAGGCCATGCTGGCCGGGGAGCAGGCCTGGCGCAGCGCGCTGCGCGAGGTCAGCATCCACGACCTCGGCACCGAGATGGCGGGGAGCATCAGCCCCGAGCGCATGGCGGCCATGCTGAACTGGATCCAGCCCGCCCGGTGAAGACCGGCGCCCGTCGACCTCGCCGCCGGCGAGCGCTGTAGCCTGCCGGAATGGTGACGCCCCATCAGCTCACCCGCGACGAGGCCCGGCGCATCGCGGTGCGCGCACAGTTGCTCGATGCCGTGCGGCCCGGCGACGTGGTCGAGGTCGCCGAGCAGCTCGGCGCGATCAAGATCGATCCCACGGCGGTGATCGCGCCGGCCGAGCACACCATCCTGTGGTCGCGCATCGGCTATGCCTACGAGCCGGGCCAGCTCAGCAAAGCGGTCGAGCGCGACCGGCTGCTGTTCGAACTCGACGGGGCGTTCCGGCCGATCGGACTGCTGCCGCTCATGCTTCCCGCCATGCGGCGCTGGCCGCGGCGCGAGAGCACGAAGCAGTGGCTGGAGGCCAATGACCGCTTCCGGCGGGATGTGATCGCCCGGCTCCGCGCCGACGGTCCGCTGCAGGCGGGTGAGATCGACGACACCGCGCAGGTGAGCCGCCCGCCGGACGGCTGGTCGGGATCCAATCAGGTGCCGATCATGCTCGACTTCCTGTCACGGCAGGGTGTCGTTGCGATCGCCGGACGCGAGGGGCGGCACCGCCGCTGGGATCTGGCCGAGCGGGTCTACCCGGCCGAGCTGCCCGAGTACGGCGACGACCAGGCGGCGGCCATGCTCGACGAGCGGCGCCTCAAGGCGGCGGGCATCGCCAAGCAGAAGTCGCCGTGGACGCCGGTCGGCCAGGCCGGCGAACCGGCGGTCGTCGAGGGGCTGTCGCAGAAGTACCGGGTCGATCCCGAAGCGGTCGCCGCACTCGAGCAGGACGACGGCGGCCGCGTCGCCTTCCTCAATCCCTACGACGGCATGCTGTTCGACCGGCCGCGCCTGCGCGAGCTGTTCGAGTTCGACTACGTGCTCGAGCAGTTCAAGCCCAAGCCGCAGCGCCGCTACGGCCTGTTCGCGCATCCGATCCTGATGGGCGATCGCTTCGTCGGGATGCTGGAGGCCGAGGTCGATCGCGACAAGAAGGTGCTCAACGTGGCCGCGATCCACGAGTTCACCGGGCTGGACGCCGAGGAGCTCGAGATGGTGCGCGCCGAGATCGGCGAGCTGGCGGCGTGGCTCGGGGTCGACTTGATCGAGCCGCGGTAGCGGCGCTCAGGAGTTCACCCGGATGATCTCCTGCTGGTACGGTGCCACGATGTCGGGCGAGATGCGGCAGTCGAGCACCAGGAAGCGGCGGGTATCGGCGGGCTCGGCCGCCCATGCGCCAAGACGATCGAGATCACCAAGATTGCGCACGATGACACCCTCGGCGCCGACCGCCTCGCCGAGTGCGGCGAAGTCCACCTCGGGGATCAGCATCGGCTCGAGCGCAAGCCCCTTGGCCGTGCCGTACAGCGTGACCTCGGCGCCGTAGCCGGCGTCGTTCCACACCACCGCGATGCCGCGGCCGCCCGCGACCCGCACCGCGGTCTCCAGCTCGGAGAGGGCCATCAGCCCGCCGCCGTCGCCGGTGGCGAGCACGACCGTCGACTCGGGCTTCGCGCGCGAGGCGCCGGCGACCGACAGGAAGCCCAGGCCGATGGACTGGTACGCGGTGCCGATCGTCATCATGCGATCCGGGGATGCCACCGGCCAGAACATGTTGACCCAACCGAGGAAGTGGCCGCCGTCGGTGACGACGACCCGATCCTCGGGCAGCAGCTGGGCGATGCGCGCCGCGACCGACCGAGGGTCGAGCCGCGCGTCGGGCGCGAGGCCGGTGCCGGGCTCGTAGTGGCGAAGCGGCCCCACCTGGATGCCGTCGCGCCAGCCCGACGGGGTCGCACCTCGGCTCCGGAGTCCCGCGACGACCCCGGATGCCACCCGGGCCGCGTCGCCGCGCACGAACCGATCGACCCGGGGGTTGGTCGCGGCCTCGGCGACATCCACCTGCACCACCACGGTGTCGGCCCCGAACAGCTCGCCGAACTTCGTCGTGAACTGGTTGAGCGCGGCGCCGAACACGACCGCAACATCGGCGTGAGCGATCAGGTCCATGGCACCGGCGGCGCCGAATCCGCCCGTCACGCCCAGGTCGAACTCGCCGCGGGGGAACAGCCCACGGCCCAGCACCGTCGTGCCGGTGATCGCCCCGGTCAGGTCGGCGAGCTCGCCCAGCGCATCCCCGGCACCGGCCAGCCAGGCGCCTCGGCCGCCGAGCAGATACGGTCGCGCAGCCGTCGCCAGCAGCTCGACCAGGGCATCGATATCCGCCGGCTCAGGGATG
>Ga0207690_10001180_pt1 | contig 16544 bp, 18 predicted proteins | sample KBSC23metaG_FD_184315 | JGI IMG/M metagenome (GOLD analysis project Ga0207690, IMG submission 184315) | Corn rhizosphere microbial communities from Kellogg Biological Station, Michigan, USA - KBS C2-3 metaG (SPAdes) (version 2) | ecosystem: Host-associated > Plants > Roots > Rhizosphere > Soil ...
GCCCCGGCGTCCACGCTTGGCTGCTTCAGCTTCTCGACCAGGACCTTGACGTCGGCGTCCCAGCTTGATGGGCGCAGCTCAATCTGCTGGCGTTTGAGCAGCGGTTTCAGGGAACCGACGTAGAGGAGGTCGTCCTTGCTCGGGATCGCCGCTTCGTCGATCAGGGCCGGAATCACCTCCCGCACCTGCGACCCCTTCTCCAGCGCCGTTTCGATCTCCTCGCGCACGTAGTCTTCCGCGCCGCTTTCGGCACGCTCCTTCAGGGTCGCAGCCCACTTCGGGCCGATTAGCGAGAGGAAGGCGGTGCAGCCGGCGCTGCCGGAGCGGATGCCATGCAGCCATTTCACTCCCGCTTTGAGGGACTCTTCGTCGAAGAAGACGTTCTCGGCGCCGAACTCGGCGGCCAAGGTCATGTGGAGAAGCCGGGCCCACGCCCTCCCTTCCGACTTCCTGTAGTTGATGAAAATCGTGACCGGCGGGTCCTCCGAGTGTCCCTTTTGCGTATCCATTTGGCGTTGCTATTCGGAGCCCACGACCCTGACCGCCAGGTTGCCGTTGCCCACTTTCGAGCAGGCGCGGAACGGGAACGGGACCAGCCGCGAGGCGGTGTTCCCCGGCGGGAAGACGCGGAAGCCGGCCGCGGTCACGGGGTGGCAGGCGGAGGGAGGGAAGTTTTCCGCCTCGACGACCCGGATCAGCGCCGGAGCGCTTTTTTCCGGAGCCAGTTTCACTAGGTGCGGTTTGACCGAGGTGTCATGCGAAGCCGGGCTCCCGATCTGCTGCCCTTTCAGGTTGACCGCCAGGACTTTGGGATAACCCTTGAGCGTGCAGGTATGGCTCGAGAGATTCGTGAACTGGAACCGGTAGTAGACGCTGCCGGCGGTGCCGCCGCCGATTTCGGGTTCAAACCAAATGTCGAGCCCCGAGGTCTTGCAGGGCGGGGCTGCTGACGCAGTGGCTCCCGGGGCGGCAGCGGACGACGCCACCACGACAGTGAAGACAGCTGCGACCGCGAGAGCGGCGGTCGCTACAGACACTCGCTTCGACCAGGACGGAAGTGAAACCACGACAGACCTCCTCTTGCTCGCCATTTGCAGCGACGTTAGCTGAGAACTCGGTTGTTTTGTGGCTTGGGCTAGACGCCTCTTGCGCGCGGGTGTAACTTCGTCTGATGTCGCACAAGGCTGCGGATCGGATTCGCAACGTCGCTCTGATCGGGCATCGGGGCTGCGGCAAGACCAGCCTCCACGAGGCGATGCTGTTCGAGGCGGGGGCGATCAAGCGGCTCGGCACGGTCGAGGACGGCTCAACCGTCTCCGACCACGAGGACGACGAGCGGGCCCGCGGGCTCTCGATCAACGCCTGCGTCTCCTGCTTCCCCTACGCCGACCGCGAGATCAACCTGATCGATACGCCGGGCGAGCCGAGCTTCGTCGCCGACGCGGCGGCGGCGCTGCGGGTGGCCGACTCGGCGGTGGTCGTGGTCAACGGCGTCGCCGGGGTCGAGGTCCAGACCGAACGACTCTGGCAGCGCGCCAACGCCGAGGGCCTGGCCCGACTTGTCTTCGTCAACATGCTCGACCGCGAGCGCGCCGACTTCTTCGCGGCGCTGGACTCGCTCAAGGCCGCCTTCGGCTCGCACGTGGTCGCGACCGAGATCCCGATCGGCTCCGAACAGGAGGTGCGCGGTGTCGTCGACCTGATCGACATGGAGGCCTGGGTCTACGCGGACAGTGACCCCGGCAGCGCCGAGCGGGCGCCGATACCCGACGAGCTGCGCGCCCAGGCCGAGGAATACCGCGAGAAACTGATGGACGAGGTGGCGGAGAACTCCGACGCGCTGATGGAGCGCTACCTCGACGGCGAGGAGATCGCCCACGAGGAGATCGTCAGCGCGCTGAAGCAGGGCGTCACCGAGGGGCACCTCTTCCCGGTCACCTGCGGGGTGGCGACGAAGAACCTGGGGACGAACCGGCTGCTCGATGCGCTGGTCGAGGATCTGCCCTCGCCGAAAATGCGCGGGGCGCTGGCGGCGCTCGACGGCGACGGCGAAGCGATCGAGATCGCGCCCGACGAGGACGGGCCGCTGGTCGCCTACGTGTTCAAGACGACCGCCGATCCCTACACCGGCCGGATCAACCTCTTCCGCGTCTACAGCGGCACGATCCGCTCCGACTCACAAGCGGTCAACGTCACCCACCAGCAGAAGGAGCGGCTCGGGCAAATCGGGCAACCGCTGGGAAAAGAGCTTCGGCCGGTGTCGGATCTCGGCGCCGGCGACATCGGGGCGATCGCGAAGCTGAAGGAGACCCGGGCCGGCGACGTGCTCTGCGACGCGCAGCGTGACCTCGCCTTCCGGCCGCTCGATCTGCCGGCGCCGGTGATGGCGTTCTCGTATGAGCCGAAGTCGAAGGGGGATGAGGAGAAGGCAGCGACGGCGGTGCGGCGGCTGAGCGAGGAGGACCCGACCCTCGACGTCCACCGCGACCCGCAGACCGGAGAGCAGATCATCGCCGGGCTGACCCAGGTCCACGTCGAGGTGCTGGTGGAGCGGATGAAGAGCCGCTTCGGGGCGGAGATCGAGCTGCACCCGCCGCGGGTGCCCTACCAGGAGACGATCCGCCAGCCCGCCTCGGCGCACGCCCGCTACAAGAAGCAGACCGGCGGCAAAGGCCAGTTCGCCGACTGCGCGATCGAGCTCGAGCCGGGCGAGGACGGCGGCGGCCTCGAGTTCGTCAACCAGATCAAGGGGGCGGCGATCCCCGGCGGCTTCATCCCCGCGGTCGAGAAGGGCGTTGTCGAAGCGATGCAGCACGGCACCGTCGCTGGCTACCCCGTCAAGGACGTTCGCGTCCGCCTCGTTGACGGCAAACACCACGACACCGACTCCTCAGAACTGGCCTTCAAACTGGCCGGCGCGATGGCCTTCAAACAGGCGATGGAGGAAGCCGACCCCGTCCTCCTCGAGCCGATTGTCAAACTCACCATCAACTGTCCCGACGAGGTGGTCGGCGACGTGATCGGCGACCTCAACTCCCGCCGCGGCCGCCCCCTCGGCATGGAGGCCAAAGGCTCCACCACCGAGGTCAAGGCCGAGGTCCCGATGGCCGAGATCCTCGACTACGCCCCCGACCTGCGCTCAATCAGCGGCGGCCGAGCCGACTACACGATGGAGTTCGAGCGCTACGAGGAAGTGCCGGGGCATTTGGCAGCGAAGGTGGTCGATTCCGCGGGCGCAGGCGCTGCGGTGAGCAGCTAGGCACACACTGCTAGAGCTGACCGGCTCTGACCTCGAGTTCCTCCGCCAGCGCGATTATCTGCGAGCAGCGGACGCCAAGACCGCCCGCAAGGCGCTGCAGCGTGCCCAGCGTCGGGTTACGCCGTCCCGACTCGAGGTGAGAGATTTCGCTGGCGCTCATGTCGAGCTCGAGCGCCAGTTCTTCCTGGGTCAGCGCCGCCCGTTCCCGCATCAATTTGATGACCGCGGCGACGAAGGGCTGGGGCTGTGGCGACGTTTGAGCTGCCATCCAAGAGCCCGTAGAGACAATGCTCTACAGCAAGTTGTCTCCATAAGATCTAACTCAAGCTCGCAGTAAAAGCCTGCACTTTGCAGGGTCCAGGGTTCCCAAAAAGGACCAGTTCCGGACCGGACATCACCCTCGTGGCCACTCCGGCCGGCGCGGAAACGATCGGCAGCGACCTCGAAGCGCTGACGCCGACGGAGACCGTCGCCTGCTCGAAAGGCAATACCTGCCTGGTGGCGCAGTCGCTGGGCGGCAACGGCACGCCGTTTTCGCCGCCGGGCGGGATCATCACCAGCTGGTCGGTGAAGCTCGGCGCCTCGGCGCCGGAAGGGATGCGGTTGATCGTCCAGGACGTGCACGACTACGGCGGCGCGAACTCGGGGCGGCGCACGATCGACCTCGGCACGCTGCAGCACAGCTTCCACCGCAACGGGGTGAGCACGTTCGACGAGCAGCTGCCGATCGACGCGGACCAGACCTTCGGCCTGCAGCCCTCCGGCTCGAGCGGCCAGGGGACGCGCGCAACCCTCCTCGCCCCCTTCACCGATGAATACAAGACTGCCCTGCTCTGGGACCCGGCGCCGGTCTTCGGTGGCGCCTACGCGATGGCGACGAAAGTCTTTGCGAACTCACGGCTCACCCTAAGTGCCGAAGTCGTGCCTCCTTCGCCGCAGCGCTGCGCCCCACTCAACACCTTTACCGGCTCCAACCGCGCCGACGACTACGGCGGCTTCGACCACGCCGGCGACATCATCTACGGCCGAGGCGGCAACGACGAACTGCGCGGCTACACGGGCGAAGACTGCATGTACGGAGGGCGCGGGAATGACCACCTCGCCGGCATGAACGGCTCCGACCTGATCGTCGGCGGCCCGGGCCACGACGACATCGTCAAGGCCGACAGTTTCGATCGCCTGATCGGCTGCTAGGGAGGTTATTTAGACTCGCGTTCCTCCCGTTCAAACTGCTCCGCGTACGCCACCATGTCCGAACAGGAAACACCAAGGCCAGTCGCCAGCCGTTTCATCGTCTCCCACCTCGGGTTGCGCCACCCACGCTCCAGGTTGGAGATCTCACTCGTGTTGAGACCGGACGCGTGTGCCAATTCTTCCTGTGTAAAGCCAGCCTCTTTGCGGAGGGACTTGATCGTTTTCCCGATAACGGGATTCTGAGGCTCTAGAGGTGACATCAACCTTCGCAGAGCGAACTGCCCTCAGGCTCACACCTCTATAGAGCGAATTACAAATCGCTATTAAAGAAGCCGCGTTATGCGAACTCTGGAGCTTCAGAAAAAGCCAGGGAACGAACATTCAGGTGAGGCGATGCCGGGGTCGTGGCCCGGCATCGCCTCATTAAAGTAGCGCTCAGCCGGTGATCCCGTGAACCACCGGGTAGTAACCGTCCGCGTGACCTGTGACCTTCGGGTGGTAGCTTTCGCCCGTCGGGTTCGAGAGGCCGTTGATCCACTCGGTTGACGAGCCGCTGCCGCCGTCGCAGACCGCGTGGCCGATGAACGGCGGGATCACGTTGCCGAAGTGGAAATTCGACCCCGCACGCGTCGCCGCGGCGCTGATCACGTTCTTCAGCATGTCGGCCGTTTCGTTCAGCCGCGTCTCCTCGCTCGAGCTGAAGAAGGTGAAGGCGTTGCAGTCTTCGCCGTTGAAGAGACGTGGATAGTCGAGCACGACGACCTGCGCACTCGGGGACTTTTCCTTGATCTTGTTGTTGACCAGGTCGAGCCGGCCCGGCAGCGTGTTCTGGATGTAGGACTGCGCTTTGTTGATCGCGCCGTTGCAGTCAGAAGCCCACGAGGGCAGCGCGCATTCCGTAATCACTTCCGAGAAACCAGCGTCATTGCCGCCGATCGTGTAGCTGACCCAGTTCGTGTCAGAGGTGAGACTGGCGGACTGAGTGTTGAGGATGTCCCCGGTCTTTGCGCCGGCGCAGGCCGCATCGACGAAGGTCCATTCGGGGTGGGCATTGTGCAGCAAGTACGGGTATGCATAGACCGACCGCTGACAGGTGGGTTCGTAAAACGTCCGCGTTCCGGTGCCCGACGAGTATGAATCGCCTAGGGCGACGTACTTAGTTGCCCAGGCTGAACCAGCAAAGACAGCGCAGAGCGCCAACACGGCGAGGACTGCAGCAATACGAGTGAACCTCATTTCTAGTCTCCTCCCCCGCCCTAATGATCAATAGCTCTTGACCATACAGAGAGGAACCCCGACTGCCAAGCCACTCGAAACTGATAGTCACTCGGGCCTCATCAAGTAAGTTCAGCGGCGAAATGAGTCGATGGGAGACGACGAGCGAGTTCGAGGCGGACGTTGCATCCGCAGCGGTGTGGGGCGAGGCCTATGTGGACGCCGCCGCCTGGCCGCGGTGGAACAGCGAGATCCGCGGCGCCGAGCTCGACGGGCCGCTTGCCCTCGGCGCCAGCGCCCGGATCGTCTTCCGCACCGGCCTTCGCCTCCGCTTCCGCGTCGTCGAGTACGAGGAGGGCAGGCTCTTCACCGACGAGGCGCGCCTCCCCGGGGCGCGGATGGGCCACCGCCACCTGATCGAGCCGAGCGGCGCCGGCGGCAGCCGGCTCGTCAACACGATCTACGTCGAGGGAGCGCTGGCGCCCCTGTGGCGCCGGGTCCTCGGCCTGGCGGCGGCGCGCGCCCTGCCCGAAGCGCAGCGGGCCGTAGTCGAGCTGGCCTCGGGGCGATGACGGCGAGCAACGGCGCCCTCGCCCTCTCCTGGAGCGGCGGCAAGGACTCGGCGCTGGCTCTGTGGGCGCTGCGCGAAGAGCTGGGCGCCGAGCCGGTGGCGCTGCTGACCACCCTCACCGAGGACTACGACCGGATCAGCATGCACGGCGTCCGGCGCGAGTTGCTGCGGGCGCAGGCGCGGGCGACGGGGATCGAGCTGGTGGAGATCGACATCCCGGCCGCCTGCGTCAACGAGGTCTACGAGCAGCGCATGGCGGAGGCGTTCGAGCGTCCTCCCCTCAGGGGAGCAGGCACGGTCGCCTTCGCCGACCTCTTCCTCGCCGACATCCGCGCCTACCGGGAGGAGCGGCTGGCCGCCGCCGGCCGCACGGCCCTCTTTCCCCTCTGGGACCGCGACACCTCCGCCCTCGCCCGCGAGTTCATCGACGCCGGCTTCGAGGCGATCCTCGTCTGCGTCGACCCCTCCCAGCTCGACCCCGCCTTCGTCGGCCGCCCCTTCGACGAGGCTCTCCTGGCCGACCTCCCCGCCGGAGTCGATCCCTGCGGCGAGAACGGCGAGTTCCACACCTTCGTCCACGCCGGCCCGATCTTCGGGACGAGGATCGAGGTGGAGCCGGGCGAGATCGCGATGCGCGACGGCTTTGCCTTCCAGGACCTGCTTCAGCGATCCAGCGGGTGAAGCTCGCCCTTGGCCAGCGCCTCGGTGCGCAGGTGGGCGATCGCCTGGTACTCGGGGGACTGGACCATCTCGAGGAAGGCGCGCCGGGTCGGATACTCGACCAGGAGGACGAGATCCCAGGAATCGCCGCCCAGGACCACCGGCGCAGCCTCCCCCTGGAACACCACCTGCCCGCCCGCCTTCTCGAGCAGCGGCAGCACGGCCGCGCCGTATTCGAGGTAGCGCTCGCGACCCCCGTCAGACTTGAAGAGGAGCAGGTTCAGCATCACCACCGGCCCCTCCTCGGCCCGGCCCAAGAGGTCGGCAAAGCCCTCCTCGCTCGGCGGCTCCGGCGTGATCTGCCCCTCCATCGCATTCATTCTCCCGTACGCCGCGGCGCGCTTGATAAGGCTCTAGCCTTCGGCCCCGATGAGCGAGGCCGCCGAGCACCCGACCCGCCGCTCCCAGAGCGCCAACAGCAGGCAGTACGACCGCGTCGCCCGCTTCTACAGCACGCTCGAGCCGCTGTATCTGATCTTCCCCCCAGCCCGCCGCAGGGCGGTGGCGGCGCTCGGGCTGAAGCCCGGCGACACCATCTTGGAGATCGGCGCCGGCACCGGGCGCAACTTCCCCTACCTGGTCGAGGCGGTCGGCCCGGGTGGGACCGTGATCGGCGTCGATGCGTCCGAAGGCATGTTGGCCGAGGCGCGCAAGCTGATCGAGCGGCGTGGCTGGTCGAATGTGCAGCTGCTCCACCAGGACGCCACCCGGCTCCAGATAGACCGCGACGTCGACGGAGTGCTCTTCAGCCTCAGCTACTCGGCGCTGCCCGAACCGCGTCCCGCCCTGGCGCGGGCATGGGAGCGGCTGCGCCCCAAGGCTCGGGTCGTGGTCATGGACATGGGCCTCACCCAGAGCCGTTGGCACCGCCTCCTTGACCCGATCGCCCGCCTGCTCGTCAAGCTCGGCCCCGGCGACGCCTACTCGGACCCGTGGAGCGACCTCGCCACCTACGGCACGGTCGAGACCGAACGCTTCCTGGCGGGCTTCTACTACGTCAGCTCCGTCACCAAGCCCGAGCGGTCTTAAGCCCCGGTCCTTTGGGTACTAGATACCTGTACCCAAAGAGAAAGGTTCAATCATGGGAATTCTCGACAAGCTCACCGGCAGGGCCAAGCAGGCGGCCGGCGACCTCACTGACGATGCCTCGCTTCGCCGTCAAGGCAAACGCGAGGAGCGCAAGGGCGAGAAGAAGGACGAACTCGACCACGCCCAGGAGAAAGCCGACGAGAAGGCCGAAGAGGTAGCCGACCTCGAGCGGAAAACCTGAGCAAGCTCGACCTATGCGCTCGGCGAAGCGCGCTTACATAGGCTTCGCGCATGGCCATCTCCCTGGCGGCTTCCGCCTCTTGCCACCATGCTGCTGTGGGCCGTTGATCGCCCCGAGCAAGAGGCGCTAGCCCTCCCCGAGGGGGTGACGGTCGCATCGATCCCGGCGGAGCCTCTGCGCGATCCGGATCTCGGCCTGGTGGAAGTGCTGGTTCCGCGATACCGGAGCCGGACCGTGTTGGAGGCGCTGCCGCAGATGCCGTCGCTGCGGCTGATCCAGACCCTCGAGTCCGGTGTCGATTGGCTGGCGCCGTCCGTCCCGCCGGGAGTGGCTCTCTGCAATTGCCGGGGCGCGCACGACTCGGCTGTAGCCGAGTGGGTCGTCGCAGCCATCCTGGTCATGCAGCGGCGGCTGCTGGAGCACCTCGACGCGCAGCGGCGCTCGGAATGGCGCGACGTCGTCAGCGCGCGAGGCTGGCTTCCGCCGTATGCCGGCGACCTCGAGGGGGCCTCGGCCCTGATCGTAGGTTTCGGATCGATCGGAGAGGCGGTGGAGAAACGCCTGCTCCCATTCGGCGTCGACGTTCAACGGGTGGCCAGAACGGCCCGCCCCGGCGTGAGCGGGCCACCCGCCCTGCCGCAGCTGCTCGCGGTCGCAGACATAGTGATCCTCCTGCTTCCCCTGACCGCCGAGACGACCGGCCTCTTTGACTCGGACCTGATCGGCGCGATGAAGCCGGGAGCGCTGCTGGTAAACGCCGGCCGCGCGCCGGTCGTGGAGAAGCAGGCGCTGCTGGAGGCGCTGGAAGAAAATCGCCTAAGGGCAGCCCTCGACGTCACCGACCCCGAGCCTCTACCGCCGGACGACCCCCTTTGGTCGGCCTCGAACCTCTTGCTAACTCCCCACATGGCGGGAGACACTCCCCGTCGCTTTCGCCACTCCTGGCGCTTCGTGGGAGAACAGGTGTCGAGACTGCACGCCGGCTTGCCCCTGGAGAACGTGGTCCACTATTGCGATGACTGAGACGCCGATCTTGATCACGATCCCGATCAGCCACTACTGCGAGAAGGCTCGGTGGGCGCTGGACCGGGCCGGCATCGCCTATAGGGAGCGGGCGCACCTGCAAGTGATCCACTGGATCCCCGTCGCCCGTGCCGGGGGGAAGAAAACGGCGCCGGTGCTGGTCTGGGGCGATCGGGTCTTCGCCGACTCGGCGGACATCGTCGAGGAGGCAAGCGCGCAGGCACCACCCGACCGTGCCCTGTTTCCCGACGATCCCGCCGCCGCAGCCGAAGTCCGGGCGCTGCAACGCGGCTTCGACGAGGTGCTCGGACCTGAGGGGCGCCGGTGGATGTACTTCAACCTGCGTGGCCGGCGCGACCTCGCGATCGCCTACGGCTGCACCGGCGTGCCCGCCTGGGAGCGCCGAGGACTGCCGCTGGTGTACCCGCTCGCCACCCGGATCATCGATCGCTACCTCGACATCACCCCAGCCAGCGCCGAGCGATCCGAGCTGGAGGTGCGGACGGTCTTCGACGACGTCGCCGAGCGGCTCGGCAACGGCCGCCCCTACCTCTGCGGCGAGCGCTTCAGCGCCGCCGACCTCGCCTTTGCTTCCCTGGCGGCGTCGCTGCTAATGCCGCCCGAGTACGGCGTGCCCCTCCCCCAGCCCGACGAGCTCCCACCCGCCATGGCCGCGAAGGTCCGTGAGTTTCGCGCCCACCCCGCCGGCGCCCACGCCCTGAAGATGTTCCGCGAGGAGCGGCGCTAGCCGAACCCCCAAGAGCGGGCCCTTCGCCCGCGGAAGAACCGCTCGATGAATCCCGAATTCGACCTCAGCGCCGAGCAGGCGCGGCGCCTCGCCCTCGCCGCCCAGGGATTCGGCCGCCCACGACCGGGCGGGCGGGTCGACGCCAGGCACCTGCGGCGGGCGATCGACGACGTCGGCATCCTCCAGCTCGACTCGGTGAACGTCTTCTGCCGCTCCCATTACATGCCGGTCTTCTCGCGACTCGGTCCTTATCCGCAGCAGGCCCTGGACCGGCTGGCGTGGCACGAGGACGGGAAGGGAAAGACCAGGCGGGCGCGGCAGCGGGACCTGATCGAGTACTGGGGACACGAAGCCTCGCTGCTGCCGGTCGAGCTGCAGCCGCTGCTGCGCTGGCGGATGGCCCGGGCCGATGCGTTGGCATGGAAAGGCGTGGCGCGGGTCGCGGCGGAGCAGCCACAGTTGCTCGAGTTCGTACTCGGCATGGTGCGGGAGCGCGGGCCGATCCGGGCCTCGGAGCTGGCGGCGAAGGGGCGCCGGCGAGAGCCGGGAGAGATGTGGAGCTGGAGCGAAGAGAAGACCGCGCTCGAGTACCTGTTCTTCTCCGGGCAGGTGTGCGCGGCGCGGCGGGTCAACTTCGAGCGGCTCTACGACCTGCCCGAGCGGGTGCTGCCGCGGCACGTCCTCGCAGCGCCGACGCCCTCGCAGGAGGAGGCGCAGCGGCAACTGGTCCTGATCGCCGCGAAGCGCCTGGGGGTAGCGACCGAGGCTGACCTCGGCGACTACTTCCGCCTCCCCCGCGCCGAGTCGAAGGCCCGCGTCGCCGAGCTGGCCGAGGACGGCGGCCTGGTCCCGGTCCGGGTCGAGGGCTGGCGGCAGCCCGCCTACCTCTCGACCGAACGGCCCGCGGGCCTGCGCCGGGTCGCCGCGGCGCGGGCGCTGCTGACCCCCTTCGACTCCCTGGTCTGGGCGCGCGAGCGGACCGAGCGCCTCTTCGGCTTCCGCTACCGACTCGAGATCTACGTGCCGGCCCCGAAACGCGTCTACGGCTACTACGTCCTCCCCTTCCTGCTCGGCGATCGCCTCGTCGCCCGGGTCGACCTCAAGAGCGACCGGCAGGCCGGCGTACTGCAAGTGCGCAGCGCCTTCGCCGAGCCGCACGCCGACACCGCCCTAGTCGCCGAGGAGCTTGCCGCGGAGCTGCGGCTGCTCGGCGAGTGGCTTGGTCTCGGCGGCGTCGAGGTGGCCCGCAAAGGCGACCTCGCCGCAGCGCTCCGCCGCGCGCTCGCCTGAAGCCCCAGGCGCCGAACCCGATCACGCTGCGACGCGGTCACTTAGGAAGCATTTGAAGTTTGGTGGAAGATCTGGTTAGTTCCGAGACCGAGAATCCCCTAGCAGGAAGCAGTCTGATGAGCGATCGTCCGAACGGCGGCCAAGAGGGCTCTGCGGGCGACCGCCGGGCCTCCGACGGGATTCAGCTACCGATGCGGCGCCGCGAGATGATGGCGACGTCGGCGGGAGCGCTGGCGAGCCTTGCCCTCTACGCCTGCGGCGCCGGGGAGGGCGACACGACCAGATCCGCCGCGGGAGGGGCAACGTCCGCGCCCGACTGCGTATTGACGCCCGAACAGGAAGAAGGCCCCTTCTACATCGACTTCGCGCAAGTACGACAGGACATCGTCGAGGATCGCCGCGGCGTGCCGCTCGCGCTCACGGTAGCCGTCGTCGACTCGAATACCTGCAAGCCGATCCGCAATGCCGCCGTCGACGTCTGGCACTGTGACGCGTTGGGCGTCTACTCGGGCGAGCCATCGGAGGGCAGCGCAGGCAAGACCTACCTGCGCGGGATCCAGCTGACCGATGGCAACGGTCAGGCCGAGTTCGCGACCATCTACCCGGGCCAGTACCCCGGGCGGACGACGCACATCCACGTCAAAGTCCATATTGGCGGGCAGCGGGGCAACGGCACCTACTCCGGCGGCCGCGTCTCCCACACCGGCCAGCTCTTCACCAGCGATCGCCACGACGCGGAAGTCTTCGCCCTCGCCCCCTACAACCGAAACCCCGCCGAACTCACCCCGCGCAACGCCGACTTCATCTTTCGAGATCAGCACGGTTCGAGCTCAGAGCTCACCCTCGCCCCAGTCGGCGCTAACCTCGCCCGCGATGGCTTTACGGCCAAGGTGACGCTAGGCGTGGACCCCAGTGCAAGCGCAGCCTGAGCGTGACTAGGAGAACTCGATCACGCTGCGGATGCCGTCCTGGGCCTCCATCAGCTCGAAGCCGCGGTTGACTTCGTCGAGCCCGAGCCGGTGGGAGACGAACGGCTCGAGGTCGATCTCCCCGGCCAGGTAGCGGTCGACGAGGGCCGGGACCTGGTCGCGGCCCTTGACGCCGCCGAACGAGGAACCGGCGATGCGGCGGCCGGTGATCAGCAGGCGCGGGACGACGTCGAGGGTCTCCCCCCTGCCGGCGACCCCGGCGACGGTGCAGAGCCCCCAGCCCATCCGCGCCGCTTCGACCGCCTGGCGCATCACCGCGACGTTGCCGGTCGCCTCGAAGGTGTAGTCGGCGCCGAAGCCGTCGGTCATCTCCAGGATCTGCTCGACCGCCCCCTCCCCGCCCTCGATCAGGTCGGTCGCGCCCTGGCCACGGGCCAGCTCGAGCCGCTGCGGCGAGAGGTCGACGCAGACGATGCGCTCGGCCCCCTGCAGGCGGCAGCCGGCGACCGCCCCAAGGCCCACCATGCCGGCGCCGAAGACGGCGCAGGTGGCGCCGGGGCGCACGGCGGCGGTGTTGATCGCGGCGCCGAGCCCGGTCGAGAGCCCGCAGGCAAAGAGGCAGGCGTGCTCGAACGGCGCCTCCGGGCTCACCTTCGCCAGCGCGATCTCCGGCATCACCGTGTACTCGGCGAAGGTCGAGCAGCCCATGAAGTGGCGGATCCCCTCGCCCCCGCGCGAGAGGCGGGTGGTCCCGTCGGGGAGGAAGCCCTCGTTCTGGCGCTCGCGGATCGCCAGACAGAGGTTGGTGCGCGGGTCAAGGCAGTGGATGCACTCGCGGCACTGGGGCGAGAAGAGGGTGACGACGTGGTCGCCCAGCCCCAGTGAGGTGACGTCCGGCCCGACCGCCTCGACGACGCCGGCGCCCTCGTGGCCGAGCACGGTCGGCGCGTAGCCGGACGGATCGGCGCCGGAGGCGGTGTAGAGGTCGGTGTGGCAGACGCCGCAGGCGTGCAGGCGGACCAGCACCTCGCCGGCCCGCGGCTCGGCCAGCTCCACCTCCTGCACCGCGAGCGGCTCGCCGAAGCGCTCCAGCACCGCCGCCCGCATCTTCATCCGGCCAGGCTCCTGCCGCAGTCGGCGATCGTCTCCTCGACCGGGCGGGGCTTCCAGCCCAGCGCCCGCGCCTTCGCGTTGGAGAGCTCGACCCGCTTGCCGAGCTGTCCGGTGACCGAGCGCGCAGCGGGGTCGAACAGCGCCATTCCCCGCACCAGGAGGTTGGGGATCGAGCGCTTCGGCACCTTCGCCGCCGCCGGCCCGAGGCGCTCACGCAGGACCGCGGCGACGTCGGCCATCCACTGGAAGCGCTCGATCGCGATGTAGCGCTCGCCGCCCGCCTCGGGGGCGGTCATCGCCAGGATGTGCAGCTCGGCGACGTCGCGCACGTCGACGACGCTGAACCCAATCCGCGGCGTCCCCGGCATCCCCTTCAGCAGCCGCTCGACCAGCGCCAGGGAAGAAGAGGTCTCGCCGCCGAGGACCGGACCGAGGATCGCGCCGGGGTTGACCACCGCCAGCTTCTCCTCCTCTCCCCGCTCCCGCACCAGGTCCCAGGCCGCCCGCTCGGCGATCGTCTTCGAACGCGCATAAGGCGTCAGCTTGGGGTAGTTGGGGTCCGTCCAGTCGGCCTCGGTCAGAGGCGCCGAGGCGGACTCGACGCTGCCACGGACCGCCGCCACCGAGGAGGTGACGACGACCCGGCGGACGCCGGCGTCCAGAGCAGCCCGTAAAACCCGCAGCGTCCCCTCCCGCGCCGGCACGATCAGCTCGTCAGGGTCTTTCGGCTGCGCGGCGGGGAACGGCGAGGCGACGTGGAGGACGTACTCGCAACCCGCCACCGCCTCCGCCCAACCATCGTCGGAGCGCAAATCCGCCGCCAGCACGGAGAGCCGGTCGCCAGGATCGACCTCGGACCCAACCCGCGCCCGCACTTCCCGCTCCTTGCCAAGGTCCCGCACCGTCGTCCGTACCGCATAACCGCGCCGCAGCAACTCGACCACGCAGCGCCCCCCAAGGAACCCCGACCCACCGCTGACCAGGACCGTCTCCATCAGCGACCCACCGTACACCGCCGCTTAGGCAGACGGAGGTTCGCGCCCCCTAAGCTCACCATGCCTGTGCGAATACGTCTGCGCCATCGTCTGAGGGTCGCTGGCGCAGTTAGCGCCCTGCTCCCAGCAGTGATCCTGCTGCTTCTTTTCAGTGGCTGCGGAGGAGCCGGCGGCAAGCCGCTTGAAGGGGGAGCGCCCCCAACGCCTGCCCCGCCGCGGGATTTCCCGCCCACTCGGTTCGAATCGATCCGGCCGGTGCCTTTCGGCCTCTTCGTCGTCACCTACACGGGTCCGAAGGACGGGCGCCCCTGGGTGATCGTCTTCGACACCAAAGGCGTGCCCCGCTGGTGGTTTAACCCGGATACGCGAGCGCTGTGGGGGCAGATCCTCCGCGACGGCAGCGTGGTTTGGGCGCGCTCCTTCGGTGACGGCTACGGGCTCGACCCGCAGATGGCCCACGAGGTGCGCTCGGAGTCGGGCAAGCTGCTGCGCCTGGTCAAGACCGAGGGGTCGATCGTCGACGGCCACGAGTACCGCGAACTTCCCAACGGCAACGTGCTGCTCGACACCTACGTCCCGGAAACGGCGGACTTGCGCCGCTTCGGCGGTCCCCGGCGGGCGGCAATCGTCTCCGCCGAAGTGCAGGAAGTCGATCCCGCGGGGACGGTCCTGTGGCGGTGGAACTCGCGCGGCCACATCGCCCTGCGTGAGACGGGCCGCTGGTGGCGGAGCGTGCTCAACAATCCGCGCCGCCGACTTCATCGCGAGGCCTACGATCCCGTCCACATCAACTCGATCGAGCCGCGGGGGCGAGACGAAGTGATCGTCTCCACCCGCCACACCGATGCGGTCTACGGGATCGACCGCTCCACTGGGGAAATACGGTGGAAGCTTGGCGGCATCCCCACTGGCAAGTCCCTGCGGGTCGTCGGTGATCCGGCAACGAAGTTGCTCGGGGGCCAGCACGACGCCCGCCTCGATCGGTACGGCCGGCTGACGATCTTCGACAACGGCAAGGACCGCCCCCGCCGCCCGCGGGTCGTCTTCTACAGGCTCGACCTCGGTGCCGGCAAGGCGATCTACAAAGGCCAGTTGAACGATCCGCAGGTGAAGCGGAGCCACTGCTGCGGCTCGGCGCGGGAACTGCCCGGCGGCGGCTGGCTCGTCAGTTGGGGCGACAACAAGCTCGTCACCGGCTTTGACCGCAACGGCAGGATCGCCTTCCGATTGCACCTGCCGGCCTCCACCTTCCGTGCTGTCCCGGTACCCCCAGGCGCGACCAGCATCCGCCAACTCAATCGAGGATTGAGCATGATCCACCGTCAACGAACGAAGAATCGCTGAGGAGTCGGGGTGGCGCTCGGGCTCAGCTGGCGACGAGGGCGCCGGTCATGCCGGCGACTAGAGGCCCCGCGCCGACCCGCCCCGAACCCTCTGGAACAGGTAGATGGCAAGCAGCACCAGGATGATTACGACAAGTATTCCGACAATGGTCACGAAACTCACTCCTCTGTTAGTTGAGTGTCAGATGCCCTGAGTGGGCACTCTCGAAACCAAACGCCGGGCGGTTGGTACGACCGACCCCTAGGATGGAGCCGTGGAACATGCGGAGATCAGGATGGTCAACAGCGATGCGATCAGGGTTGAGGGGTCGTTGAGCGAGGTCGAGAAGGAGCTGTCGGACGCAGCGAGGTCAGGCAAATCCAGGTTCGCGTGGCTCACCGACGAGGGCAGCGGCCAGCGGGTCGGCGTAAACCCGGACCACGTGGTCAGCCTCAGGCTGAGCGAGGACTGAACGCGGTCACCGGCTCCGAGCCGGGGGCAGCACGATCGTTCCCCGCTCCTCGTCCGGGCGTCTGAAGACAACGTCGGCCAGGGAAATCATGCCCACCACCCGTCCCCCTGCGATCACGGGAAGGTGCTGGATCTCCGACTCGCGCATCTGCGCCAGTGCGGTCGCGATGTCGTCATCCGGCGTGCACATGACTGGTTGCAGCGTCGCGGCGTCCCGCACCACCGCGGCGCGCGGATCGCGTTCCTCGGCCAAGATGCGGATGACGACGTCACGCTCGGTCAGTATCCCGACGCACTTCCCCCCCGCCGTGTCGAGCACCGGCACGCCCCCGATGCCGCTGATGCGCATCTGCTGAGCTGCCGCGATCAGAGTCGTGTCCTCTCGCACCGGCGAGACGTTGCTGCTCATGTAGTCGCGGGCCG
>Ga0207690_10001181_pt1 | contig 16531 bp, 15 predicted proteins | sample KBSC23metaG_FD_184315 | JGI IMG/M metagenome (GOLD analysis project Ga0207690, IMG submission 184315) | Corn rhizosphere microbial communities from Kellogg Biological Station, Michigan, USA - KBS C2-3 metaG (SPAdes) (version 2) | ecosystem: Host-associated > Plants > Roots > Rhizosphere > Soil ...
TGATCGTCGGCTTCGCGTTCATCATCGCGGGGTTCGGCGTCAGCACCCAGTGGCGCTGACCGCCTCGACCGTCCGGGGCGACAGGCGCGTAGTCACACCGGTGTAACTATCCCCAGCGGATGTCCACAGTGGGGATAACGCCGCCGGGCTAGAGCAGCTCGAGGATGGTGGCGTTGGCGAGCCCGCCGCCCTCGCACATCGTCTGCAGCCCGTAGCGGATCCCGTTGTTCACCATGTGGTGCACGAGCCGGGTCATCAGCACCGCGCCGGACCCGCCGAGCGGGTGCCCGATCGCGATCGCGCCGCCGAGCGGGTTGAGCGTCTTCGGGTCGGCGCCGGTCTCGGCCAGCCACGCCAGCGGCACCGGCGCGAAGGCCTCGTTGACCTCGACCGCACCGATGTCGCCGATCGACAGGCCGGCCCGGGCCAGCGCCTTCGCGGTCGCCGGGATGGGCGCGGTCAGCATCATGATCGGGTCGTCGCCGGCGAGGGCGAAGCTGTGCAGCCGAACCAGCGGCTTGAGCCCGAGCTCGCGCGCCTTCTCGCTGGTGGTGACCAGCAGCGCGCCGGAGCCGTCGGAGATCTGCGAGGAGTTGCCGGCGTGGATGACGCCGTCCTCCTTGAACGCCGGCTTCAGCGAACCGAGCTTCTCCAGCGTGGTGTCGCGGCGTACGCCCTCGTCGAATTCCAGGCCGGTCCCGGGTACGACGGCGTACTGGCTCGCGAACGCGCCGGAATCGATCGCCGCCGCGGCCTTCTCGTGCGACGCGAGGGAGAACTCGTCGAGCTGCTCGCGGGAGAAGCCCCACTTCTCGGCCACCATCTCGGCGCCGATGCCCTGGTTGATCGGCTGGCCCTCGTAGCGGGCGAGCATCTTCGGGCCGAACGGGAACCCGACGTTGGCGCCGAGCGAGGAGCCCATCGGGACCCGGGTCATGACCTCGACGCCACCGGCGACCGCCACGTCGTACTGGCCGGCGATCACGCCGGCGGCCGCGAAGTGCACCGCCTGCTGCGACGAGCCGCACTGCCGGTCGAGCGTCACGCCCGGGACCGACTCCGGCCAGCCGGCGCCGAGGACCGCGTTGCGGGCGACGTTGACCGCCTGCTCGCCGACCTGCCCGACGACGCCCCACACGACGTCGTCGACGATCGCCGGGTCGATCCCGGTGCGCTCGGCCAGCGAGGTGAGCACGTGGGCGGAGAGGTCGACGGGGTGGACGTCCTTGTAGGCGCCGTTGCGCTTGCCTACTGGGGTCCGGACGGCGTCCACGATCACGGCGTCGCGCATGAGGTCCTCCCGAAAAGTCGCTAGTCACAGGATCGTACGACGAAACAGAACGCCGTTCGGCTTGGGGCTGTTCCCGCCGATCCCGCCTAGGGCTGGCGGCCGCCGCAGTCGTAGACGGTGCTCCCGTTCGGCAGGTCGTAGCTGGCGAAGCCCGGACACTCCGAGTGGACGTGCGACGAGGCGACGAAGCCGCACACCGCCAGGGCGATCGCGACCACCGCGGCGCCTCCGGCTTGGAAGCGATCCCGGCGCGGACCGGTCGGGGCGGCCACCAGGGCGTAGGCGAACACCGCCCCGACGACGAGCCCGCCGACGTGACCGCGCCAGTCGATGTTGGGGAACGTGAAGGTGAAGACCAGGTTCAGCGCGATCATCGCGACGATGCCGCCGGTCTCCAGGTTGCGCTGGCGCAGGATGACGAAGAACGCGCCGAACAGGCCGAAGATCGCACCGGACGCGCCCGCGGACTGACCCAGCACGTCGCCGAACGCGAACGACAGGATGCTGCCGCCGATCCCGGAGGCGAAGTAGAGCGCGATGAACCGGAGCCGGCCAAGCATCGACTCGAGTGCCTGGCCCATGATCCACAGCGCGTACATGTTCACGGCGACGTGCCAGATGCCGTAGTGCAGGAACATCGAGGTCACGAGCCGGTACCACTGCCCGTGCGCGACCGCCGCCGGCACGAGGGCGAACCGCTGGTAGACGTCGGACGTACCGCTGCCGCCGGAGACATTGGCGCCCGAGCTGACGGTCGCCAGGAAGATCACCACATTGATGACGACCAGGCCGATCGTCACCTCGGCGCGGTTGCCCCGGGTGCGGCCGCCGTACATGGTCTTCGTCGGCCGGATGCTGCGCCGGCCCTCGCGGACGCACTCGGGGCACTGGAAGCCGACCGACGCCGCGATCATGCAGTCGGGGCAGATCGGTCGCTCGCAGCGGGCGCAGCGGACGCCGGTCTCGCGACCCGGGTGGCGGTAGCAGGTCAGCAGGCCGCCGGCTGACGGTTCAGCCGCCGGCGGCGGTTCGGGCTCGGACATCGGGTCGGTCAGGCTGCGTCGTTCAGGCCGGGACGCGTTCGATCGTGACCGAGTTGACCGTCACGTCCTCGAGCGGGCGGTCGCGGCCGTCGGTGGCGGTCGTCGCGATCTTGTCGACGATGGCGCGGCTGTCGTCGTCGGCGACCTCGCCGAAGATCGTGTGCTTGCCGGTCAGCCAGGTCGTCGCCGCGACGGTGATGAAGAACTGCGAGCCGTTGGTGCCCGGACCGGCGTTGGCCATCGCGAGCAGGTAGGGCTTGGTGAACGCGAGCTCCGGGTGGATCTCGTCGTTGAACCGGTAGCCCGGGCCGCCGGTGCCGGTGCCGAGCGGGTCGCCGCCCTGGATCATGAACCCGCTGATCACCCGGTGGAAGACGGTCCCGTCGTACAGTTTGTCCGTGCTCCGGTTGCCGGTGCGCGGGTCGGTCCACTCGCGGCCGCCCTCGGCGAGCTCGACGAAGTTGGCGACCGTCTTCGGCGCATGGTTGGGGAACAACTGCACGCGGATGTCGCCGGCGCTGGTCGACAAGATGGCGAACAGGTCCTCGGCCACTGGTTCTCCTCGGGGGTTCGGCGGGCGGGGTCGAGCCCCGACATCCTCGCACGGGATTGGTTGTGCCCGGCCGCGCCGGGGAAGGCAGGGAAGAGGACCAGCTTGGCCATCTTTCGCGACCGGAGGAAGCCGTGTTCGGCAGCAAGAGCGTCACGTCGACAAACCCCGCCCTGTCCAAGGGCATGGATCGGCTCACGGAGACGTGGGACACCGCCCGGGGCGCGGCCGCGCCGCGGCTGGAGGCGGCCCGGGTCGCGGTGGCGCCCCGGCTTGCGGCCGCCCGCGAAGCGGTCGGCCCGCTGGTCGACGAGGCGAGCACCCGGATGACGCCGCTGATCGAGCGGGTCGGTCCGGCCGTCGACACGGCGCGGACCCGGCTGCGCGACGACGTCGTACCCGCGGTGACCGCGGCGGTCGAGAACTCCGCGCCGGTCCGGGCCGAAGCGAAGGAGCGCGCCGGCGCCGCCCTGCTGGCCTTGCGTGGGCAGCAGCGGAAGGTACGCCGCTGGCCGATCGCCCTCGGTTGCCTGGTCGCCGGCGCGGCGGCCGGGATCGCGGCCGGCGCGATCAATCGCAAGATGGCCACCCCGGTGACGCCGACCCCGTTCCCGGCACCGCCGCCGAGTCCGACCCAGGACGCGGTCGACGACAAGACCACGCCGTACCCGGCGACGCACTCGGCTCACTAGTCGGCGTAAGCGGCGGCGCTGCTGCGCGGTAGTGAGGGAATGCGCCGTCTCGCCAGATCCCGATCCCTCCGCGTCGCCGCTGCCGCCGTCCTGGGTGGCCTCGTCGCGCTGGTCGCCGTACCGCCGGCCGCGAGCGCGTCAGATCCGGAGACGCCCCGCCAGCGGGTCTACCTGCCGGTCCCGGGCTTCGTCTCGCCGGCGACGTCGCTCGGCAGCGGCAACCTGACCAATCACGGCGGTCACCTCGAGTCCGGCACGATCACCAACTACGTCATCTATTGGGGGCTGCCGAGCCAGTCGCTGCCGGCGCCGGCGTACGACGTGAACCCGTACGCCGCGCACATCGACGAATTCCTGCACGACGTGAGCTGCTGCGGCAGCCCGGCGATCGCCGGGGTGCTGACGCAGTACGTCGGCGCCGTGAGCATCACGTACGGCGGCAGCTACTTCGACGCGACCGGCTACTCGCCGACCGGCACGGTCACCGACGCGCAGCTGCAGTCCGAGGTGCGCAAGGCGCAGTCGGCGATGGGCTGGACCGGCGGGCTCGGCCACAACTTCTTCGTCGTCACCGGGCCGGGCGAAAAGGTCTGCGACGGGTCCTCGTGCTCGAACACGAACTTCTGCGGCTACCACGGGACGCTGTCGGACGTGGCCGGCGCGGAGACGGCGTACGAGTCGATCCCGTATCCGGGCAACGGCTGCCTGGTCGCGTCGATTCAGGGTGCGACCGACGCGGTCACCAACACGGCGGTCAACGTCGTCTCGCACGAGTTGTTCGAGACGATCACCGATCCGGGCGTCGGCTTCGGCGACTACGGCTGGTACGACGCCGCGGGATACGAGATCGCGGACAAGTGCGCCTACATCTACGGGCTGATCAGCGTGGCGAACGGTCAGGGCGACTTCGCCACGACGACCGGCAACGACTACCTCGTGCAGGAGGAGTACAGCAACGCCGCGTCCGACTGCCGCATGTCCTAGCCGCCCGCACCGACGTGACGGCGCCGTACCGCCGGGCGTCGATCAGGCGTTGACGATCACGCCGCCCCATACGGCCACGGTGTTGAAGCAGTAGGAACCGCAGCTGAACGCGCCCGCGAAGCTCGCGTACTGGACGCGCACCGACGGCGGAGCCGTTGTCGGCAGCGCGGATGCCACGTTGACCTCGAGCCCGACGCCGTTCACACCGGTGATCGTGCCGGCCAGGGTGCCGTTGCCCTGCGGCGGGATCACACCGGCGAACGCTCCCACCGGAGCCGTCGTGTTGACGACCGGGATGAAGGTCACCGACGTACCGAACGCGTTGACGAGTGACGTCGAGGTCGACACCGAGGTGTCGGTGATCCCCGGGCCGGCGCCCGCGGTCCCGTCGGTGCAGACGATTCCGCTCATCGACCAGGCCGCCGTGCCCGACGTCGCGATGTTGAACGTCGCGGTGCCGGTGCAGACGAAAGCGGTCACGCTTGCGGTGCTCGCGGAAGCGGGCGCGGCGGTCATGGCCGTCGCCGCTGCCACGGTCGCGACGGCCAGGAGCCGGCGTCCACCTCGCATCGTCTTGTCCTCTCGCTAAGAGTTCGAGACCCCACGGCCTCGTGAGCTACTACCAGCGAGCGGACGGTTTGCTTACGGCGGGAATGTAAATCGGGTTGAGCGACACGTCAGGCCGGGTGCTCACGACCCACGGCTATTCACGGACTTGCCAACCTGCCGGCCCGATCAGATGGCCGGTTGCAGTCGCGACAGCGACAGCACGCATGCGGTGCGTGAACAACACCGGGAGGTCTGCGACGAGGTCGCGGTCACGACGGCTGCCGAGATGATGCGCGACGACATTCGATCCATCGGGCAGGGCAAGGACCAGCTTGCGGCGTTGCCACAGCAACCGATGGGGCGCCGGCAACCACGGCGGGTTGGCCCAGAACCACGTCGGACGGGCGGATACCACGGTGGCAGGGTGCCAATCTGCGCGGCGCGTCGTTGCTCTCGTACGTCGCCGGTCCCACATCGCGACTACCGCAAAGATGAGCAGCAGCCCGCCGAGCGCCGCGAGCACCTGCGCCCCCAAGCCGCGGCCGGGGAACCCGCTGGCGACGATCGTCCGGCCCGAAGCGTCTCGTTCGACGATCCAGTCGGGGTGGCTCGCGTCGTACCGAGCGTCGGTGACGAGGCGCCCCGCACTCGGACGCGTCGGCAGCGAAGCCGTTGCTACGTGCACAGTGCGTACGCCCCCGGGTAGCGGAACCTGCAGCGTGCTGCTCGGCACGCAGCGCGAGACCGCACAGGGCCGCTGGTCCGTGACCACGGCCGAGACGAGGACGCCGGATCGACTCACCCGGTCGATGTCCGACTTGTAGCTGTGCTGCCAGCTCACTGCCACGCCGAGGGCGATGACCGCAGTGGCCGACTCGATGACCGCCCATGCGGCCAGCCGCCTCGGAATCCCCGCCGCCGAAATCTGCACCTCGCACGCCTCCCCGACGGACTCTTACGGCCAAGGGCGGTGGTCACGCCGCTGCCAGCCCACGACAGAGGCTAGGTGAGTGGAGCTGAGGGGGCTCGAACCCCTGACCCCCTGCTTGCAAAGCAGGTGCGCTACCAGCTGCGCCACAGCCCCGTACGACGTCCCCATCGTAAGTCCGGTGAGTTGTCAGCACGTGGTGTGGCTATAGCCACCTGTGCTGCTGACAGGTCTGGCGACGCGCCCCGGGTCGGCGGGGCTAGCGCAGGTCGCGGGGTGCGGTCGCTTCCTGCCAGAGCTCGGCGTCGGCCTTGCGCATCCGCCAGTTACGCAAGGCGGCGAGCGCCGCACCGATGCCGGCGAGCAGGAAAAGTCGCTTCACGTGGGCCTGGATGGACTTGAACCATCGACCTCTTCCTTATCAGGGAAGCGCTCTAACCGAGCTGAGCTACAGGCCCGCGGCGGAACACCGCCCGACGAGATTACCTCAGCTTTTCTCCGCGAGGGTGACCTCGATACCGCCGACGAGATCGGTGCACACGTTGTAGATGAACGCGGTCACCGTCGCGAACGCGGTGAACAGGATGACGTTGATGACCCCGATGACCGCCGCCACCGTCACCACTCGGTTGAAGCTCAGCCACGCCGCGATGCCGCTGCTGTTCTTGCCGCCTTCGACGTCGTGCAGGAACGACCGGATCGAGTTGAGCACGCCCATCGCGTCGACGATCGCGTAGAGCGCGACCACCGCGACCAGCAGCACCACCAGCCCGGCCAGCGAGTAGACGAACGAGAACTTCAGCGTCGACCACGGGTCGATGCGCTTGACCGTCAGCCGCGCCCGCCGGCCGGCCTTGCGCGCGGACGCGCCGCCGACCGTGACCGGGCGCTGCGCGGCGGCCGGCCGCGGTGGCGCGGTGACCGGCTTGGGCGCCGGGGTCACCGTCGTCGTCGGCGCACTCGGCCGTGCCCCGCCGACCCCCGCCCCACCGCCGCCGGTCCCGGGCGCCGGCTGCGCGACAGGTGACTGCGGAGCAGCCGCCGGGGCTGCCGGCGCCGGAGTTGCCGGGGATTGAGGCGACGGGGGTGCCGGAGTCGTCGGTCGCGCCGGCGACCCGGATCCCGGCCAGCCGACCGGCGCCGGCTCGCGCGCCGGCACGCCGGACGGCGGCGACGGCCGGTACGGCCGCTCCCCTTCGGTCGTCACTTCTCGACGGCCTCCGCGCCAGGATCGGCATCCGGCTCGGCGTTGCGGGCGACCGCGACCACGGACTGGTTGTCGGGGAGGTTGATCAGCCGCACGCCCATAGTCTGCCGCCCGGTACGGCGTACCTCACCGGCGGTGGTGCGGATGACGCCGCCGTCGGACCGGATCGCGAACAGCTCGTCCTCCGGCTTCACGACCAGCGCGCCGACCAGCTGGCCGCGGGTCGACACGATCTTGGCGGTGAACACGCCGCGACCGCCGCGGCCCTGCGGGCTGTACTCCTTGACCCGGGTCCGCTTCGCGAACCCGCCGTCGGTTGCGACCAGCAGGTCGACCTCGCCCTCGTCGGCACCGAGCGCGACCACGTCCATCGACAGCAGCTCGTCGCCCTCGGCGAACCGCATGCCGATCACGCCCGAGGTCTGCCGACCCATCGGCCGCAACGTCTCGTCGTCGCCGTGGAAGCGGATCGACATCGCCTTGCGCGACACCAGCAGCAGGTCGTCCTCCGCCGCCATCAGCGCCGCCGAGATCAGCTCGTCGCCGTCGCGAAGGTTGATCGCGATGACGCCGCCGGTGCGGTTGGAGTCGAAGTCCGTCAGCGCCGTCTTCTTCACCAGGCCGAACTTCGTCGCGAGCACGAGGTACGGCGCGGCGGTGTAGTCCTTGATCGTCATGACCTGGGCGATGCGCTCGTCGGGCTGGAAGCCCAGGATGTTCGCGACGTGCTGGCCGCGGGCTGCCCGCCCGGTCTCCTGCAGCTCGTGTGCCTTCGCGCGGTAGACCCGGCCCTTGTTGGTGAAGAACAGGATCCAGTGATGGGTCGTCGTGACGAAGAAGTGGTCGACGATGTCGTCCTGCTTCAGCGTCGCGCCCTGGATGCCCTTGCCGCCGCGGCGCTGTGACCGGTAGAGGTCGGTCTTGGTGCGCTTCGCGTAGCCGCCGCGGGTGATCGTAACGACCACGTCTTCCTCGGCGATCAGGTCCTCCATGGACATGTCGCCCTCGTAGGCCACCAGCCGGGAGAGCCGGTCGGTGCCGTAGCGGGTGGCGATCTCGCCGAGCTCTTCGCCGATGATCGACCGCTGCCGGTCTTCGCTGGCGAGGATCGCCTCGTAGTCGCGGATCTCCGCCATCAGCGCGTCGTACTCGTCCTGCAACTTCTGCCGTTCCAGGGCAGCGAGCCGGCGCAGCTGCATGTCGAGAATCGCGGTCGCCTGCACCTCGTCGATGTCGAGCAGCTGCATCAACCCGGTGCGCGCGGCGTCGGCCGACTCGCTCGCGCGGATCAGCGCGATGACCTCGTCGATGCGGTCCTGCGCCTTGAGCAGCGCCACCAAGATGTGCGCGCGTTCCTGCGCCTTGCGCAGCCGGTACTGCGTCCGGCGGACGATGATCTCGACCTGGTGCTCGACGTAGAGCCGGACCATCTGCGCGACGTTGAGCGTGCGCGGCACGCCGTCGACCAGCGCCAGCATGTTGACACCGAACGTGTCCTGCAGCTGGGTGTGCTTGTAGAGGTTGTTGAGCACGACCTTCGCGACCGCGTCGCGCTTGAGCACGATGACGAGCCGCTGGCCGGTGCGCGCGCTCGATTCGTCCTTGACGTCGGCGATGCCGCCGACCTTGCCTTCGCGGACCAGGTCGGCGATCTTCTCCGCGAGCGCGTCCGGGTTGACCTGGTAGGGCAACTCGGTGACGACGAGCTGCTGGCGGCCGCGCGAGTCTTCCTCGACCTCGACGACGGCCCGCATCCGGATCGACCCGCGGCCGGTGCGCAACGCCTGGTCGATGCCGTCGCGACCGACGATCAGCGCGCCGGTCGGGAAGTCGGGGCCCTTGACCCGCTCGATGCACGCCTCGAGCAACTCGTCGTCGGTCGCCCGCGGGTTCTGCAACGCCCACTGGACCGCGGCGGCCACCTCGACGAGGTTGTGCGGCGGGATGTTGGTCGCCATGCCGACCGCGATGCCGGCGGCGCCGTTGACCAGCAGGTTGGGGAACCGGCTCGGCAGGACCTGCGGCTCCTGCGAGCTGCCGTCGTAGTTGGGCGCGAAGTCGACCGTTTCCTGGTCGATGTCGCGCAGCATCTCCATCGCGATGGACGACAGCCGGCATTCGGTGTAGCGCATGGCCGCGGGCGGGTCGTTGCCCGGCGAGCCGAAGTTGCCCTGCCCGTCGACGAGCGGCGCCCGCATCGACCACGGCTGCGCGAGCCGGACGACGGTGTCGTAGATCGCGCTGTCGCCGTGCGGGTGGTAGGTGCCCATGACGTCGCCGACGACCTTGGCGCACTTGACCCGGTTGCGGTCCGGCCGGTAGCCGCCGTCGTACATGCCGTAGAGCACCCGGCGGTGCACCGGCTTCAAGCCGTCGCGCACGTCCGGGAGCGCGCGGGCGACGATGACGGACATCGCATAGTCGAGGAAGCTGCGCTGCATCTCGACTTCGAGGCCGACGGGCTCGACGCGATCCCCCGGCGGCGGCGTGGTGACTTCGGTCAAGACTGATCCTTAGATGTCGAGGAAACGAACGTCTTTGGCGTTGCGGACGATGAACGATCGACGCGCCTCGACGTCCTCGCCCATCAGCACGCTGAACAACTCGTCCGCCGTCGCCGCGTCGTCGAGCGTCACCTGCAGCAGCACCCGGCGGGCCGGGTCCATCGTGGTCTCCCACAGCTCGGTCGCGTCCATCTCGCCGAGGCCCTTGTACCGCTGGATGCCTTCGTCCTTGGGCAGCCGCTTGCCGTTCTCCTGGCCGAGCGCGATGACGCCGTCGCGCTCGCGATCGCTGTAGGCGTACTCCGGCTCCTCGCGCACCCATTTGATCTTGTAGAGCGGCGGCTGCGCGAGGTAGACGTAGCCGTGCTCGATCAGCGGCTTCATGAACCGGAACAGCAGCGTCAGTAGCAGCGTCCGGATGTGCTGGCCGTCGACATCGGCGTCGGCCATCAGCACGATCTTGTGGTAGCGCAGCTTCGCGATGTCGAAGTCGTCGTGGATGCCGGTGCCGAGCGCGGTGATCAGCGCCTGGACCTCGGTGTTCTGCAGGACCCGGTCGATCCGCGCCTTCTCGACGTTGATGATCTTGCCGCGAATCGGCAGGATCGCCTGGTTCATCGGGTTGCGGCCGCCCTTGGCCGAGCCGCCGGCGCTGTCGCCCTCGACGACGTAGATCTCGCACTCTTCGGGGTTGGTCGACTGGCAGTCGGCGAGCTTGCCGGGCAGGCCGCCGGACTCGAGCAGTCCCTTGCGGCCGCGGGCGAGGTCGCGGGCCTTGCGCGCCGCGATCCGGGCCAGCGCGGCCGACGCCGCTTTCTGTACGACGATCTTGCCCTCGCGCGGGTTGCGCTCGAACCAGTCGGCGAGCCAGTCGTTGCACGCCTTCTGCACGAACGACTTCGCCTCGGTGTTGCCGAGCTTCGTCTTGGTCTGGCCCTCGAACTGCGGCTGCGCGAGCTTCACCGACACGATCGCGGTCAGCCCCTCGCGCACGTCGTCGCCGGTGAGGTTGTCGTCTTTGTCCTTGAGGATCTTCTGGTCGCGGGCGAACTTGTTCACCACGGTGGTCAGCGCCGCCCGGAAGCCCTCTTCGTGGGTGCCGCCCTCGTGCGTGTTGATCGTGTTGGCGAAGGTGTAGACCGACTCGGCGTACGTCGAGTTCCACTGCATCGCGACTTCGAGCGCCATGCCCACGCCGTCGTTGCTGAAGTGGACGACCGAGTCGTGGATTGCGCTCTTTGTCGCGTTGAGGTGCTTGACGAAGTCTTCGAGCCCGCCCTTGTAGTGGTAGACGGTTTCGGTCGGGACCTCGTCGCGCTCGTCCCGCAACGTGATCGACAGGCCGGCGTTGAGGAACGCCATCTCCTGCAGCCGCCGCGACAGCGTCTCGAACGAGTAGCTCGTCGTCTCGAAGATGTCCGGGTCGGCCCAGAACGTGACCGTCGTCCCGGTCGCCTTGGTCGCCGCGCCCTTCTTCAGCGGGGTCAGCGGCTTTCCGCCGTCGCCGTAGGTCTGCGTCCAGACATGCCCGTCGCGCTTGATCTCGATCTCGAGCCGGTTCGACAGCGCGTTGACCACCGAGACACCGACACCGTGCAGGCCACCCGAGACGGCGTAGGACTTGCCGTCGAACTTGCCACCGGCGTGCAGCGTGGTGAGGACGACCTCGACCGCCGGCCGCTTCTCCACCGGATGCCGGTCGACCGGGATGCCCCGGCCGTTGTCGACCACGCGGACGCCGCCGTCGGCGAGCAGCGTGCAGACGATCGTGTCGGCGTGTCCGGCGAGCGCCTCGTCGACGGCGTTGTCGACCACCTCGTAGACCAAGTGGTGCAGGCCGCGCTCGCCGGTCGACCCGATATACATACCGGGGCGTTTGCGGACTGCCTCGAGGCCTTCGAGAACCGTGATGGACTTGGCGTCGTAGGACAACAAGACTCCAGAGCGTCGGCGCGCCCAGACGCGCGTCAGCGGCGCGCGCGGGCGTGGGTGTCCCCCGAGTCTAGCCCGAGCCTCGGTCAGAATCGGCCATCGCGGGCACCTGTGGACGCGCGTGGCGCGCGTACGCGGTCGGGACAATGTCCCCCCACGCGAGCGGGGGCTCGACAGGCGGCCCGAGCCCGTTGCGCGCGGCCGTCAGCCACGTCCTCCTCCCCGCCCACCACCCACGTGCTGCGCCGGCTATGCCGGCTCAGCCATATGTGTCCCGCGGGCCGCGGCCGGTGACCCGCAGCGGGCCGTGCCGCCAGTCCGGCGCGGTCGGGCCGTGCACCCGGAGCCGTTGCACGACGCCCGGGCCCAGGTCCGCGCGCAACCGCGCGAGGATCGTCGGGGCGAGCAGCCGGATCTGCGTCGCCCACGCCGTCGATTCGGCGACACACGTCAGCACGCCGGCTTCGAGCCGCTCCGGCCGGCAGTGGTCGGCGATCTCCGCGCCCACGAGCTGCGGCCACCGCGCCGGGATGCCGGCGGTGCGCAGGGTGTCCTCCCAGTCCCGGTCCCGGACCAGGTCGCCGACGGAGACTCCCAACGTCGCCGGGTCGCGCCCGTCCGGGGCGGCGCCGCTCCATTGCTGGTCCGCGGGATCGGTACGGCGGCGCGCCGGCCGCCGGCGCGGCGGGCTCTTGCGCGCGCGGTCGAGCAGCCGTCGGCCCCGCTCCGAGGGGCCGGCCGCCGCGGCCTCGTCATCGGACACGGGTCACCCGCCCGCCCTCGACGTCGAAGCGGGCGCCGGCCAGCGCCTCCGGCACGTCCGCCGCGACCGCCGCGGTGACCAGCACCTGCTCGGCCGGCGCCACGACCTCCGCGAGCTGGGTGCGCCGCGAGTCGTCGAGCTCGGCGAACACGTCGTCGAGCACGAGCACCGGCTCGCCGCCGTCGCTGCGCAGCAGGTCGTACGCCGCCAGCCGCAGCGCCAGCGCGACCGACCACGACTCGCCGTGGCTGGCGTAGCCCTTCGCCGGCAGCTCGCCGAGGGTGAGCACCAGGTCGTCGCGGTGCGGCCCGACGAGCGTGATGCCCCGGTCGAGCTCCTGCTCGCGGACGGCGGCCAGCCCGGCGGCGAGCGCGGCCGCGAGCAACTCGCGATCCGCTGTCTCGGCGACGTCGTCCGGCAACGACGACTTGTATGCCACGCCGACCGGGCCGCCACCGCGGCTCACCGCCGTATAGGCCTTGTCGAGCAGCGGCCGCAGCCCCTCGACGAGGTCGTGCCGGCCGGCGAGCAGTGCCGCGCCGGCTTCGGCGAGGTGCTGGTCCCACACGTCGAGGGTGCGCAGCGCGGAGCCGCCCTGGCGCCTGGCCGCGGAGGCGGACTTGAGCAGCGCGTTGCGCTGCTTGAGCACCCGGTCGTAGTCGGCCCGGACGGCCGCGTACCGCGGGTACCGCGCCACCAGCAGCTCGTCGAGGAAGCGCCGGCGGTCGCTCGGGTCGCCCTTCACCAGCGCGAGGTCTTCCGGCGCGAACAGCACCGTCCGCAGCGCGCCGAGGATCTCGCGGGGCTTCGGCACCGGCGCGCCACCGAGCTTGGCCCGGTTGGCCCGGCCCGGGCTGATCTCCACTTCGAGCACGGTGTCCCGCCCGTCGCGGACGACGACGGCCCGCACGACCGCGCGCTCCGCGCCGGCCCGGACCAGCGGCGCGTCGAGGGCGACCCGGTGGCTGCCGAGCGTGGCGAGGTAACCGATCGCCTCGACCAGGTTGGTCTTGCCCTGCCCGTTGGGCCCGACCAGCGCGGTGACCCCGGGCTCGAAGTCGAGGCTCGCCTCGTCGTACGAGCGGAAGTCGGTGACCGAGAGGTGCCGGACGTACATCGGGGCGTCAGCGCTTGCTGGCGCCGGGGTCCGGCTCGGCGCCGGGCGAGTCGGCGCCCGCCTCGCCGACGCCCTTCTCGACCATGCCGGCCGCGGCGGTGACGGCGTGCCCCCCGAACTGGTTGCGCAACGCCGCGATCATCTTCATCGACGGCGAGTCGTCCTGGCGGGAGGCGAACCGGGCGTAGAGCGCCGCGGTGATCACCGGCAGCGGGACCGCGTGGTCGATCGCCGCCTGCACCGTCCAGCGTCCCTCGCCGGAGTCCTCGGCATAGCCGCGCAGCGCGTCGAGATGCTCGTCGGTGTCGAGCGCACGCACCGCGAGGTCGAGCAGCCACGACCGGATGACGGTGCCGGACTGCCAGGACCGCAGCACCTCCCGCACGTCGGTGACCAGGTCGGTCGCCTCGAGCAGCTCCCAGCCCTCGGCGTAGGCCTGCATGAGCCCGTACTCGATGCCGTTGTGCACCATCTTCGCGAAGTGGCCGGCGCCGACGGAACCGGCGTGCACGAACCCGGTCTCACCCGCGGGCTTCAGCGTCTCGAACACCGGCATCAGCAGCGCGACGTGCTCGTCGGTGCCGCCGCACATCAGGCCGTAGCCCTCGGTCAGGCCCCAGATGCCGCCGGACACCCCGCAGTCGACGAACCCGATCCCCTTCGCCGCGAGCTCCTCGGCATGCTTGATGTCGTCGGTGTAGCGCGAGTTGCCGCCGTCGACGACGACGTCGCCGGGTTCGAGGAGTTCGCCCAGCGCGTCGACCGTCTCGTAGGTCGGGCCACCGGCCGGGACCATCACCCAGACCAGCCGCGGCGTGGGCAGCGCCTTCACCAGCTCTTCGAGCGACTCGACGTCACGCGGACTCTGCGCCGACCGGTCGTAGCCGACCACGGTGTGCCCGCCGCGGCGCAGCCGTTCGGCCATGTTCGCGCCCATCCGGCCGAGGCCGATCATGCCGAGAGTCGTCGTTGCCATAGGGCGCGCCCTACCCCGCGAGACGAACCGGCATGAGCAGGTAGCGGTAATCGCCGGTGTCCTCGCCGGCCTTGCCGGTCAGCACCGCCGGCTTGGTCGGACCGGTGAACGACAGCCGCGCCTCGTCCGAGTCGATCGCGCCGAGCCCGTCGAGCAGGTACGTCGGGTTGAAGGCGATCGTCAGCGGGTCGCCCTCGAACGACGCCGGCAGCGCCTCGGCCGCCTCCGCTTCGTCGAGCCCGCCGGCTTCGAGCACCACCCCGCCCTCGGAGAACGACAACCGCACCGGCGACGTGCGGGAGGCGACCAGCGACACCCGGCGTACGGCGTCGGTCAGGGCCGCGGCCTCGATCGCGGCGGTCGCGTTGAACGAGTCGGGCAGCAGCGAGCGGTACTTCGGGAACTCGCCGTCGAGCAGCCGGGTCGTCGTACGGCGGCTCCCGCCGGCCAGCCCGAGCAGCCCCTCGCCGGTGCCGGCGGCGGCCAGTGCAAGGGTGACCTCTGCGCCGGAGGTGAGCGACTTCGCCGCCTCCGCCAGCGTGCGCGCGGGGACCAGCGCCGTGGCCTGCAACGACGGGTCGACCGGCTTCCAGCGCAGGGTCCGCACGGCGAGCCGGTAACGGTCGGTCGCGGCGAGGGTGACCTCCTCGCCGTCGATCTCGATCCGCACGCCGGTCAGCACCGGCAGGGTGTCGTCGCGGCCGGCGGCGATGGCGACCGACCCGACCGCGGCCGCGAACGCGTCGCTGCCGATCGTGCCGGCGACCTCCGGCATCGACGGCAGCGACGGGTATTCGTCGAGCGGCAGGGTCGGCAGCGTGAACCGGGCGGTGCCACAGGTCAGCTGGGCGCGGCTGCCGTCGGTGGCGATGTCGACCGGCTGGTCGGGCAGGCTGCGGGTGATGTCGGCGAGCAGCCGGCCGGGCACCAGCGCCGCACCGGCCTCGGCAACCGTGACGTCGAGCTGCGCCTCGGCCGACACCTCGTAGTCGAACCCGGAGAGCCGCAACCCGCCGTCGCCGGCGGCGTCGAGGCGCAGGCCGGCGAGCACCGGGAGTTGGGTCTTCTGCGGAAGGATCCGCGCGGCCCAGGCGACGGCGTCGGCCAACGTGTCGCGCTCGACACGAATCTTCATGCGTGCTCCCACAGGTTTGGTCGTGCCCACAGTGTCGGGACAAGGAATGACAGAAATAGAGATGAAGGAGTTGTCGTCTGTCCGGTGCATGGTGTGGACGACCGGTAACAGCGCAGGTCAGCGGCGTGAAAGACGCTCTCGGGGGTTGTTGACACTCCGCCGGCGCCGGTCGCGATCCGGTGGACGGAGCTTACGGCGCTGGGGTTTCCCCCGACGTCCACAGGGTTGTCCCCAACCTGTGCACGCCCCTGATACTCCATCGTGATCATCCGGGTCGTGATCACTAGCCGCGGGCCTGGGACTTGATCCGGTTGGTGAGCTCGCTGACCTGGTTGTAGACGGAGCGGCGCTCGGCCATGAGCGAGCGGATCTTGCGGTCGGCGTGCATGACCGTCGTGTGGTCGCGGCCGCCGAACTGCTGGCCGATCTTCGGCAGCGACAGGTCGGTGAGCTCGCGGCACAGGTACATCGCGATCTGCCGGGCCGTGACCAGCACCCGGCTGCGCGAGGAGCCGCACAGGTCCTCGATCGTGATCCCGAAGTAGGCGGCGGTCTGCGCCATGATCGTCGCGGACGTGATCTCGGGCCCGCTGGCGTCGGCGATCAGGTCCTTGAGGACGACCTCGGCCAGCGCCAGGTCGACGTTCTGCCGGTTCAGGCTGGCGAACGCGGTGACCCGGATCAGTGCTCCCTCGAGCTCGCGGATGTTGCTTGCGATCTTGCCGGCGATGTATTCGAGCACCTCGGGTGGTGCGTCGAGGCGCTCCTGCCCGGCCTTCTTGCGCAGGATGGCGATGCGGGTCTCGAGCTCGGGCGGCTGGACGTCGGTGATCAGGCCCCACTCGAACCGGTTGCGCAGC
>Ga0207690_10001184_pt1 | contig 16507 bp, 14 predicted proteins | sample KBSC23metaG_FD_184315 | JGI IMG/M metagenome (GOLD analysis project Ga0207690, IMG submission 184315) | Corn rhizosphere microbial communities from Kellogg Biological Station, Michigan, USA - KBS C2-3 metaG (SPAdes) (version 2) | ecosystem: Host-associated > Plants > Roots > Rhizosphere > Soil ...
GCTACCGTTCACGTGGCCGCTTGCAACTTCTGTCAGGGAATGGCCGTTCACGTTGTTGGTGTAATTTAGGCCCGTATCAATGATGCCGTACAGCGTAACGCTGCTCTGTGCCTCAGCCGCACCGGCCCATGCCGTTGATACAGCCAGCGCCGCAACATACCGTTTCATAATTCTCGCTCCCTGTCTAAGTGGTTTCTTCTTGGAATCCGGGCATGAGTGGCGTGCAACACGCGATGCCGTCGCCGCTCACGCTCTACGGATGGGTTACACGGCAGCCACCACCGCCTCAGTTGCGTGCTGCGCGTGGCCTGCTTGCGCAGTCGCGCGATCGGCCGCGGAGGCGAGGATCAGGTCCGAGCCTTTTTCCGCGACCATCATCGTGGGTGCGTTGATGTTCCCGGAGGTGATGTTCGGAAACACCGATGCATCAACCACGCGCAGCCCGTGCAGCCCATGCACGCGCAGCGACGCATCGACGACCGACGTGGCGGCATCCGGGCCCATCGCACACGAGCCGCACAGGTGATAGATCGAGCCCGATTGCTCGCGGAAGTACTGGAGCAACGCCTCGTCAGAGCGGACGTGCGGCCCCGGTGAGATTTCTTCAACCGTCATGGCCTTGAGTGCCGGCGCACACATCAGCGAGCGGATCACCTTGCTGCCTTGCACGGCTTCGTCCAGATCCTTTTGTGTCGTCAGCGCATTGATATGGATCTTTGCGGCGTCTTCAGCGCGGTTCGAAGCGATCTCGATCGAGCCACGGCTGGTCGGCCGGCACGGGTTGAAGGCGATCAGGAAACCGGAATACGGCTCCGGCTCAATGTTGGCGTGCTCGCTCTTCGGAATCCGGTAGGACAGCGGGTTGAAGTAGAGCTGGATGTTCGGCGCGTGCTCGTCCGGCGAACCTTTGAAGAAGCCGCCGGCCTGATTCACGCTCATGGCCAGCGGGCCGCGCTTGGTTGCCAGATAGCGCAAGCCGATCTTCATCTTGCCCAGCAGCTTGCCCATCTCGTCATTGAGCGTGGGCCGGTTGGCCTTGAAGTAGAAGCTCACGCATAGGTGGTCCTGCAGGTTGCGGCCCACGGCCGGCAGCGCCTGCACCAGCGGCACCTGATGGCGTGCCAGCAGCGTAGGATCGCCCACGCCCGACAATTGCAGCAGCTTTGGCGTATCGACCGCGCCCGCCGCGAGAATCACTTCACGCGCGGCGTCGATGGTCTCGTCGCCATTGGGCCCGGCCACCACCACGGCCACGGCGCGTTTGCCCTCAAACCGCACACGGCGCACCAGCGTGCTGGAGCGCACCGTCAGATTCGGTCGGCTCTGTGCCGGGCGCAGATACGCAACGCTGCTCGAACAACGCTCGCCGTTTTTGGTGTTCAAGTCGTAAATGCCGGCGCCCTCGAACTGCGCCCCGTTAAAGTCCTCCGTGCGCGGCAGGTTCAACTGCTCGCAGCCCTTGAGAAATTCGAGCACGATCGGGTGCACGTCGGCCTTCATCGACGTGATGTGGATGGGGCCCGATGTACCGTGATACTGGGGGTCAGTCGCGCCGGCGGCGTGGGTTTCCAGCTTGCGGAAGTACGGCAGCACGTCGTCGTACGCCCAACCCGGATTGCCCGCTGCTGCCCAGTCGTCGAAGTCGCTGCGCTGGCCGCGCACATAGACCATCGCGTTGATCGAGCCCGAGCCGCCCACCACCTTGCCACGCGGGCAATACAGATTGCGGCCGGCAAGCTGCGCTTCGGGCTCGCTGTAGTACATCCAGTTATAGCGGCGGTTGTAGTACGTCTTGGTAAAACCGACCGGCACCTTGAACCAGAACGCGTCGTCGCGCTCACCCGCTTCAAGCAACAGGACCGAATACTCGCCCGATTCGCTCAGCCGGTTAGCGAGAATGCAACCCGCCGAGCCGGCGCCGACGATGATGTAGTCGTAAGTCATGCAACCCTCGTCGTGCAATCAGCCCTTGGCAGGCGCAAGGTCCTTCACGTCGACGGGCTTCTCGCCCATCTGCAGGTGCAGGCGCTGGCCCGTGTACGGCGAATGCGCGCGCACCACGTCCATGTTCAGCTCGATACCGAGGCCAGGCTCGCTCGACGGGATGATGTAGCCGTCTTCCCAGCGGATCGGCGCCTTGACCACTTCCGCGTGGAAGCCTCCCCACGTCTCGATGCTCTCCTGGATCAGGAAGTTCGGCGTGCAGGCCGCAAGGTGAATGCTGGCGGCAGCGCCCACCGGGCCGTTGTAGAGATGCGGCGCGATCTGCGCGTAGTGCACTTCGGCCAGCGTGGCGATTTTCTTGGCTTCAAGCAGGCCGCCCACGCGCGCGACGTTCAGTTGAAGGATCGACGCGCCGCCCGCCTGCAGCAGCTTGTGGAACTCATACTTGGTGGTCAGGCGTTCGCCAGTCGCGATGGGGATCGACGTGTGCTGCGCAACGGTCGCCATGGCTTCTTCCTGGCCCGGCGGCACCGGCTCTTCAAACCACAGGGGGTCGTACTTCTCCAGCCGCTTCGCCAGGCGGATGGCCGACGACGGCACCATCTGCCCGTGCGTGCCGAACAGCAGATCGGCCTTGCTGCCGACAGCGTCGCGCACCCGGCGGCAGAACAGCTCGCAGCGGTCGAGCACTTCAAGCGAGAGTTGGTGGCCCGAGTACGCCGTGTACGGCCCGGCCGGGTCGAACTTCACCGCCGTGAAGCCGAGCTTGACGTTTTGCAGCGCGCATTCGGCCGCGAGGTCCGGATCGTCGTAGTCGTATTCGCCCTGCGCGTTCTTCGGGTACAGGTACGTGTACGAACGCAGGCGCTCATTCACCATGCCGCCCAGCAGTTCGTAGACCGGCTTGCCGGCCGCCTTGCCGATGATGTCCCAGCACGCCATTTCCAGGCCGCTAACGACGCCCATCATCGTCAGGTCAGGGCGCTGCGTGAAGCCGCTCGAATAGCATTGACGGAACAGGCGCTCAACGTGGTGCGGATCGTGGTTGAGCAGGTAGCGCTCGAACACGTCTTCGATGATCGGCACCATCGCCTTCGGGTGGAACGTGGCCGCGTAGATTTCACCCACGCCTTCGATGCCATTGTCGGTCTTGAGTTTGACGAACAACCAGTACATGCCGCCTACGTGCGGCGGCGGAACAGCAACGACGTGCGTTTCGAGCGAGACGATTTTCATGACGTTTCCTTGTTGCGGCTCAAGCGTTGTTTGAGCATGGCGGCCGCGCCCGCACCCAGCAGTGCAATGGCGGCGATGTAGCCGAAATAGAATTGGTAGCCGCGTGCGCCCGCGAAGGCCTGCGTGACGTACCCATTGATGAGCGGTAGGAACACATCGGGCGCATAGCCCAGCACCGAGATCAAGCCAATGGCCAGCCCTGCGCAGTGCTGTGGCACCTTGCAGTCGTCGAGCAACGACCAATAGAGGCCACGCACCGCATACGTGAGGATGCCGATGAACAAAACCAGCGCCACGAGCATGGCCGCCGGGCTGTTGGACGGGGCAAAGACCAGCCCCACCAGCGACGCCGCCGCCAGCACCAGCGACCAGAACAACACCGACACCTTGGACGTGCGATCGCCCAGCAAGCCACCGCCGATGCCGCCAATCGGGCGCATCCACAACTTGAATGTGGTAATCGCACCCGCTGCGGTGGTGCTCAACCCAAAGCCGCCTTCGTGCAGATAGGCCGAGAAGCTGTAGGTCGCCCAGAACACCTGGTAGCCGCAAAACACAATGGCTACGACCAGCCACAACTCGGGAATGGCGGCGAGCGTTTTCAGATCGGCCAGCACGTTGCCACGTTTGCCCTTGACGGCTGTGGCGCCGCGCTGCGCAGGAGGCTGCGCATCTTTCACCAGCGCGAGCAGCACACCCAGTGCAAGGCAGAAGAACGCATACAGATGTACGACAAGCTTGAAGCCGTCGATATCCGAGCGGCCGCGCGTTTGCGTTACGTAGGCAAACAATGCAATCGCAATGGTGGCAAGCGATGCTTCGATCAGCCCGCGCCCGCCGTCGAGCAAGCCAAAGAAGCGGCCCTGCTCATCCGGCCCGGCAATCATGTTCACGCGCTTGATAACGGCGGCCCAGAACGTCAGACCCGTGGTCAGACCCCATGCGCCAAAGATCGCCACCAGCACGGGAAACGACGGCCCGGTCGCATAGAACAAGCCCAGCGCACCCGTTGCCAGCAGCGAAAAACAGATCAGCCAACGCGGGGGCAGGCGGTCCGCCAGCCAGCCGCTGGGCAGATAGCTCAACAGAAAAATCGTACCGAGCGACGAATACAGGTAGCCCAGTTGCACATCGTCGATATGGAAGAACTCCAGCATCGTCGATTGGTAGACCTGCCGCAGATACAGCATCGGGTAGATCGTGCCAGCCGCAAGCACGACGAGTGCCAGTTGGATGTAGCGTTGCACGCGCGCAGACTGCTGCGTGCTGCCAACGGAAAGCGGCGCGGTCTGCGCGCCCGACGAGGGGATCGTCATGGAAGAGTGGCCTCCTGGGACCGCGTTCTGCGCGGTTCCGCTGTTCTTATGGGGAAACAAAATCGCCGAGCGCGCTGGGCACGTCCGGTATCGACAGAGGGGATGGGTCAGTACTTCAGGACGACAAGGCGTGTCTGCGTGAACTCGAGCATTCCGTGCTTGCCGTCATCGCCGCCAAGGCCTGAGCGCTTCCAGCCGGCGTGAAAACCCTGGTACGGATCGGCCGGTGTGCGGTTGACGTACAGCTCGCCCGCTTCGATTGCGTTCGCAGCCTGCATGGCTGTGTGGTAGTTCTCGGTGTAGAGCACCGACGACAGGCCGAACTGGTGATCGTTCGCCATGGCAATCGCTTCATCGATGGTCGAGTAGCGCAGCACAGGCATGACCGGACCGAAGGTTTCTTCCTGCACGATCTCCATCTCTTGCCGGCAATTGGTCAGCAGCGTGGCCGGATAGAAGAAGCCTGGGCCGTCAGGCATCTTGCCGCCCGTTTCGAGCGTGGCACCGTCGGCAATTGCGCGCTCGACCATTCCGTGGATATGCGCACGTGCCGATGCGCTGACGAGTGGCCCCATGCGCGATGCGTCTTCTGCGCGGTTGCCAAAACGGATCGCCCCCATCTTTTCCTTGAGCAGCGCGACAAAGCGGTCATGCACGCTGTCATGCACGTACACGCGCTCAATGGCGGTGCAAAGCTGACCGCAGTGTGTTGTCTTCGATGCGACGAGCGCGGCGGCAGCGCGTTCGAGATCCGCATCCGGCTCGATGATCGCGGGCGTCTTGCCACCGAGCTCGAGCGACGGCTTGGCGATGTTCGCCTTGCAGTAGTCAAGCACCTTGCGACCGGCGTTCACGCTACCCGTGAGCGTGATCATCCCGACAGCCGGGTGCGTACATAGCACTTCGGCCGTGGCGTGGTCCATTGTCAGGATGTTGACGACGCCCGGCGGGAAGCCCGCGTCTTCAACGGCCTTTGCAATCTCAAATGCCGACACCGGCGTGTGGTTGCTCGGGCGCACGACCACCGTGTTGCCGGTGATCAGCGCGGGCGCAATCTTGCGCAGCAGCGTGTAGACCGGGAAGTTGAACGGGATCAGGCACGCGACAACGCCGATCGGCTCGCGCTGCAGGAGAAGGTTCTCGTCGGGCGTATCGCTCGGAATGATCTCGCCCTCGATACGACGCGCCCATTCGGCGTGATAGCGCGTGATCTGTCCTGCGTAGATCGCCTCGTTCGAAGCGTCTTCTAGGCTTTTACCGGACTCCTGTGCAAGCGCCGCACCGATTGCAGGCGCCCGCGCGGTCAGCGCATCGGCAAGCTTGTGCAGGTAGGCCGCCCGTTCCACGCTGGGCAGTTTGCGCCAGAGCTTCTGCGCGGCAGCCGCGGCGTCAACGGCAGAGGCCGCCTCAACAGGCGTTGCGGCTGGCACACGTGCGAACGGCGCTTCGGTGGCAGGATTGTGGACAACGATGAACGCGTCGCCTTGCGAGTGGGCAAGGTCAACAAACTGTCCGTTCACATAATTGCGTTCGGTACGCATGCGTGGCGCCTCCAGATGCGTGAGCGGATCGCTTCCGGAAGCGACCGCGCATCACTGATGCAGGAGGGCATTCTGTGCAGGCGCTTAGCATGCGACAAACGACTTATTGTGACATCGGGTATGCGGAAAACTAATGCCGTGCAATCGTGTTTCCCGCCAACCCCCAGCACGTAAGGGAATGGAGGCGGCACGGTTGACGGCCGGCGCCCGCTGCCGCCACGCGCTTTTCCGACGATTCCGAATGCCCGCTGGCCCCGCACGCGGATAAGGTTGCGCGCGCTGGGCGCGGTCCGTTGCGCCGCCATCAACAAGAGGACATCCACACCATGCGACGCTTGCCATCGCTGATCGCATTGCGATTTTTTGAGGAGACCGCGCGTCATTTGAGCTTCAGCCGCGCGGCAACATCACTGTGCGTCACACAAGGCGCGGTGAGCCGACAGATCCGGTTGCTGGAAGATGCGGTGGGCGTGCGACTGTTCGAGCGCGATCACAAGGGCATCTGCCTGACCAACGCGGGCCAGAGACTGCTGCCCTTCGTCGAACAGGCCTTCGATGCGATCGAATGCGGTGTTGACGAGATCGCCGTCGACCCGCCGGGAGAGAAACGGCGCCTGACGGTCTCGCTGCCGCCTACGCTGGCGACACAGTGGTTCTCGCCGCGCCTGGGCACATTGGCCGACGCACAGCCGGATGTCGACCTGTCGATCCGCACTAGTGCCGATGACGACTGCGATTGCCACATCCGCTTTGGTCGTGCTGGCCAGTCCGGCATGCAATCGGAACTGATGATGATGGAGCGGCACGCACTGGTGGGCGCACCGCAGTTCAGCGCGGAACCGCTGGATGCGCTGCTCGACCGGCTGCCGTCGTTGCATGTTCTACATGAGGGAAAGCGCCTGACGCTGTGGGCTGACTGGTGTACCCAGGCTGAGGTGCGCCCCCAACGCCTGGGCGACGGCATCGAATTCTCGACACTGGAACAGGCCATTCACGCCGCGCGCAAGGGGGTTGGGCTTGCCGTCGTCGATCTCAACATGATCGAGGAAGAGATCGGCGATGGCAGCCTCGTGCAGCTTTCGCCGGTGCAGGTGATCGGCCCCTTCGGCTACTGGCTCGACATTGCACCAAACAGCCACACGGCGGAACACGTGCGCGTGTTTGCCGCGTGGCTGCGTGCGCAGGTGGTAGACGTCAGTGCCCCGCAGCCTGGTTGAGTGTCAGATGCTTCGTTTCGGGCGCCCACGCGATCGACACGATCATACCGACGAGCAACACACCGGCCAGCGCAAACATGGTCGCGTGAAAGCCCAGCGTCGTGATGCTGACCGGCAGCAAGAACGTGCCGATCGCCGAACCCAACCGGCTGATCGCGACGGCCAGCCCGACGCCGGTGGCCCGCACATCGGTCGGGAAGCACTCCGGCGGAAACACGCCCACCAGATTGCTGAAGGCTGACATCGTGAGTGTGAAGACCGCAAACGCCACAATCATGGCCACCGACGCCGACTCCGGCAGCACCGCAAGGGCAACCAGCGAGGCACAGCACACTGCAAACGAACCGATCAGAAAACCTCGGCGCGACAGCTTGATCGTCAGCCAGATGCCGATCAGCGCACCCAGCACCAAAAATCCGTTCAGCAGCAAGTCTGTACCAAAGCCCTGCGACAGTCCGATGACATTCAGGATCGTCGGCAAGAACGTGTAGATCGCGAAATACGGAATCACCAAGCAGACGAAGAACCCGCAGTTGAAGATCGTGCGGCGGATCAGGTCTCTCTTGAACAGGCGCGCGAAGCTCGCATTCGCGTGCGGCTCGGTGGAGCCATCGAGCACAACGTGTGGGCCGAAATGCTTCGTAACGATGGCGCGGGCCTCCTGCACGCGGCCCTGGCCGACCAGCCAGCGCGGCGACTCGGGCGTGCCCATGCGCAGGATCAACACGATGAACGCCGGCAGCGCAGCCGAAGCAAGCAGCCAACGCCACGCTTCGGGCGAAGACTCGCCGTAGATCATGCCCAGCACGTTGGCGGCCACGTAGCCGATCGTCCAGATCACGCTGAACGAGCCGAGCAGCGTGCCGCGATGCTTGCGTGGAGAGAACTCCGCGAGGATCGCGTGCCCCACCGCAAAATCGCCGCCCATGCCAAAGCCGACCAAGAAGCGCAGCAGGAACAGCTCCAACGGCGATGTCACAAAGAACTGCGCAGCCGCGGCCAACGTAATGATGACGAAGCTCGTCAGGAAGATCTTCTGGCGACCCACGCGATCCGACAGCCAGCCAAACACCAGGCTGCCGAAGAAGATGCCGAGGAGCGCCGAGCTGCCGATCATGCCCATCCAGAACGCATCAAGCGGCATCTGCTTGTTGAGCCCCGCCAGCGCGTAGCCGATCGTGCCGAGCGTAAAGCCTTCGGTCAGGTGGGCACCAAACGTCAGGCCGGCAATCTTGATGTGAAAGCCATTGAGTGGAACGTCGTCCAGGCCGACGCGGCCCGGCTGTCGTGCGTTGCCGCGCGACAGCGGCATTGCACCGTCGGGCGCGTATTGAGCATTGGATTGGGTCATGCCTCCTCCTGCATTGTTCGTTGCTATTGGGGACGCGCGGGCGCAGCGCCACGGCGAAAGAGAGGGACGCGCCGCGCAATCGGATGGCGCGCGGCGCTGTCGTCTGAGCGGCTTGCTGGCGAGTTATCGGCCGAGGCCGGCCATCAACGTGTACTTGAGTTCCACGTATTCATCGATGCCGTACTTCGAACCTTCGCGGCCGAGACCGGATTGCTTCACGCCGCCGAATGGCGCGACTTCGGTCGAGATGATGCCGTCGTTGACACCAACCATGCCGCTTTCCAGCGCACCCGACACGCGCCACGCACGGCCAAGATCGCGCGTGTAGAAATACGCGGACAGGCCAAACGGCGTGTCATTGGCGGTGGCAATGGCGTCCTCTTCCGTCTTGAAACGGAAGCACGCGGCGACGGGGCCGAAGGTTTCTTCCTCCGCGATCAACATGTCGGTGTTCATACCGGCCAGCACAGTCGGCTCGTAGAACGTACCACCCAGTGCGTGGCGTTTGCCGCCGGTGACAACGTTGGCGCCCTTTGCCTTGGCATCCGCAACGTGCGACTCGACCTTGGCAAGTGCTGCCGTGTTGATCAGCGGACCCTGATCGACTTCGCCCGCGAGTGCATTGCCGACACGCAGTTTGCGCACCGCGTCCGCCAGCTTTTGCGTGAACGCGTCATACACGCCGTCCTGCACGAGGAAACGGTTCACGCACACGCAGGTCTGGCCAGTGTTGCGGAACTTCGATGCAATCGCGCCTTCAACGGCCGCATCCAGATCCGCATCGTCAAACACGATGAACGGTGCATTGCCGCCCAACTCCAGCGACAGCTTCTTCAGCGTGTCGGCCGACTGCTTGGCGAGCAGCTTGCCCACACGCGTCGAGCCGGTGAACGACAGCTTGCGCACGACTTCAGACTCGGTCATCACCGCGCCGATGGCTACGGCGTCACCGGAGACCACGTTGAACGCGCCAGCGGGAATGCCCGCGCGCTCAGCCAGCACGGCCAGCGCGAAGGCCGACAGCGGCGTTTCTTCCGACGGCTTGAGCACCATCGTGCAGCCGGCGGCCAGTGCCGGCCCCGCCTTGCGCGTGATCATCGCCAGGGGGAAGTTCCACGGCGTGATGGCCGCCACCACGCCGACCGGCTCGCGCGTGACGACAATCTGTGCGTTCGGCTTCGGGCTCGGAATCACGTCGCCGTACATGCGCTTGGCTTCTTCGGCAAACCATTCGAGGAAGCTGGCTGCATAGGCGACTTCGCCTTTCGCCTCGGCAAGCGGCTTGCCCTGTTCGCGCGTCAGCAGTTCGGCTAGCGCATCGCGGTGTTCGAGCATCAGCTCGCCCCAGCGCTTGACGCGTGCGCCGCGTTCCTTGGCGGTGAGTGCGCGCCAGGCGGGCAATGCGCGTTCGGCGGCGCTAATGGCCTGCCGGGCTTCAGCCGCACCACCCTTGGCAACCTGGGCGATGGTCTCGCCCGTGGCCGGGTTCAGTACCGCGTAAGTTGCATCGCCAGCACCGTGCGGCGCATACCACTCGCCGCCGATGTAATGGCCGGTCTTGAGAAATTCACTCATCGTTGGGGCTCCTTCAATCTGCAGCAAAGCTGCCTTGCGCCGGACGGGCTTCACGTGCGCAGCGCTTGCCGGCCGTGTAGTCGTTGATCAGGTCGCACGGCGTGTAGTTGCGATCGAGTTCATGCAGCTCGTCGTCGGTCAGCTTGGTTTCGAGTGCACCAAGCGCGCTGTCGAACTGCGCAACCGAATCTGCACCCACCAGCATGCTGGCGATGCCCGGGCGGCTCAGCACCCACGCTTGGGCGATCTGCGCGGGCGGCACGCCACGGCGCTTAGCAACCGCTGCCACCGACTCGGCAATGGCGAGCGACGCGGGATCGCCGTACATCTGCGCGGTGAAAAAATCGGTCTGGTTGCGCGTGGACTTGGGCTCGCACGTCAGCAGACCGCGCGCGAGCGGGCTGAATACCGACACGCCAACGCCCTGGTCCATACAGTACGGAACCATTTCGCGCTCTTCCTCGCGGTAGGCCAGGTTGAGCTGGAGCTGCATGTTGATCGGCTTGTGCCAGCCGTGGCGCTCGCACACCTGCATGATCTTGGCAAACTGCCACGTGTACATGGTCGACACGCCGATGTAGCGCGCCTTGCCCGCGCGCACGATGTCGTTCATCGCGCTCATGGTTTCTTCCACGGGCGTATGCACGTCGAAGAAGTGCAGCATGTAGACATCGACGTAATCCATGTCGAGGCGCCTGAGCGACGCATCAATGCCATCGAGGATGTGCTTGCGTGAATGGCCGCCCGCGTTGGGGTAGTCGCCCATGTCGTAGCCGACCTTGGTGGTCACGACGATCTCTTCGCGGCGCGCGAGGCGCTTCAGGATGCGGCCAACGACTTCTTCGCCGACGCCGGTCGAATAGAAGTCGGCCAGGTCGATGAAGTTGACGCCGGCTTCCAGCGCGTGGCGCACGATGGGCTCGCTTTGCGCCTCATCGAAAATCCAGGGCTTCCACTGCGGCGTGCCCATGTTCATCGTGCCCAGGCACAGGCGCGACACCTTCAGGCCGGATTGGCCAAGGCGGACATATTCCATCTCGGTCTCCTCAGGCCCTCTTGGGGGTGTAGAACGGATTCGAAACCTCACGCGCCGCCGCGAACACGGCTTCCTTGCGCGGCAAACCTTCGATGGCGGCGATGATCGCGTTGCGGCAGGCCTTGTAATTGTTCTCGAACACAGCGTCGAGGTCGTCCGTCTGGGGGTTGACCCAGTTGGCGGACACGACCACCCAGTCGTTCTCGGCTTCGGGTGGCAGCGTGCCGTTTTCCAGCGCTTCGGCCACGGCCTTGGCGATGCCCGCTTGCGACGCACCCCATGTGGCATTGCCGTGGAACTCGTTGGCGATCGGTGCCTTGTTCACATACAGCGTGAGCGGCTTGGTCGGCACGCCCGGCTGCGCAATGATGACGAACGGCGCATGGCCGGCCGACGGCGTCGCCAGCGCGGTGGAGAACGCCTGACCCGCCGGGCCATTACGTGGGCCAATCAGTACGTTGATGTGCGCGAGGTTGACGCCAGGGCCTTCAAAACCTTCGCCGATATACAGCTGCTTCTGGTGGGTGGTCATTGCAATGTCTCGTCGATGAAGTTGACGCGGGCATTGTGTCGGCCAGCAATTCCACCCGGGAAGCGACGTATTTAGATGACGGGGTATGAGGGACGCGCATATTGGGGAGAGCCCCTAGGCCCCCGCGCGGCACTGTAAGATTCCCGGCGGCCAAGGCGCACTTAGAAGCGTTGCGCACAACGAAAACGGATCACATGAGGACGAAGCGCCCGATGCGAGCGTTTACCGCCAACTTCTTTGCAGTGATCGCGCTGGGCACCGCAGCGCTATTTGCGCCCGTACTGACACCGTTTCTGTCAGAGCCGCCCATCCCCATGCCACCTCAACTGGGGATCGGTCTGCCGTTCCTTGCGGCGGCTTGCGCGTACGGCTGGGCGTGGCTGCTCTACCCGCGCGCTGACGCAGTGACATACGGTCCGTTGCGCGGTGCCGTGGTCGCGTTACTGGCGTATCTGAGTTTCACGGCAATTCTCTGGCTCTCTGGCTATGGCGGGGCGCCGTTCCTGATCATCGGCTTCGTGTGGACGCCCTTCCCCTACCTTGCGATGGCGGCAGGTGCTGTCGCTGGTGAAGCCAACCTCCACAACACACGCGCTCGCGCCCACGCCTTTGTCGCAACCGCGCGTCTTGCCGGGGCGACGGGCATCGCCGCCCTCTGGACAACGTGGAAGCGGCTTCACGAGCTGTACACCCGGCTCGACCGGCACGCCACCGATCCGCGTGCGAAAGCCGTCGTGACAATGGTGGTCTGCAGTTGCCTGCTGGCTGCCGGCGGCGCATCGGGCCTGGCGTGGCTTCATCCACAAGTTGCCGTTTCCGACGCGGGCATCGATCTCTCGCTGCGGTTGCTGCCTGGCACGGTGGCGCTGCTCCTAGCCGTGGTGGGGTGGGCATGCGGGCGCGTACTGCTGGCGGCCGCGCCTGCGGCGTACCGTTTGCGCATCGTGCTGGCGGCAACCGCTCTGGCGGGGGTTGCGGCCGCGTGGTTCTGGATCAGCGTTGCGGGCTGATGCGCGTTTGCGCAAACAACTGCCGACGCATAAAACCTCCGCCTTCGCGCTTTTAACATCACGATAGGCCACGCCGACCAAACGCCTGGCTACGTCGTCGCGAATGACGTAGACCAGTCTCATTTAGTGTCCACCACCCTCGACCGTGGCGGGCCGACGCCCTTCCAGCGAGCGCGAGATGGAGTCCTATGGTAGGTTGGTGAAATGACATTCATGAACCTACCGGGGCAGCACGCATGTGCTGTTGCGGAGTACGACACACCATGAGTGATGCGAAACAGAACACGCGGCGCACACATCAGACCGAGAAAGTTGCCCTGAGCCGGGCGCTGCGCCTGAGCGTGCCCCCGGAAGCCCGCCCCGCGCCGGTAAGCCGTAAAGATTGGCTGCGCCAGCGGAAAGAGCAATTACAGGCGGCCCGCGCCGCAGCCAAACAACGGCGCGATCAACTCAAGGCGGAAATCCTGTCGGCCGCGCAAGACGTTGCTCGGGAAGAACGCGTTGCCGCGCGGATGGAAGCCGAGCGACTGAAGACAGAAGCCAAAACCGCGAGCATCCACGCCAAGGAAAACGCACGCGCTGCCGCCAAGTTCGAACGCAGCAAGCCAACCCGCGCAACGTCAAAGCGAAAGACGCTTGGATCGGGAAAACGCAAGCTGGTCTCGTACGCTGATCTGTTGCGGATGCGCGGGTGACTCGGGGCGCGAACGGCCAACGTTCGACGCTATCTACTGGCGGCCAGTGAGCCTCGACATCAGCAGCGCGTATTTTTCCGGCGAGGTATCCGCCAACGCCGCTTCACGCGTCGACGGCGTATCGTCGTACGGCACCGGTTCAGCGAACTGGCTTACCGTGAGATCCCATGTCTTCCCGTCGATCCGGTTGTAGAAGTGCGTGCCGCCGGGCGTCTGCGTGGTGAGAATGTCGCCACCGAAATGGTCATGCACGACGAGCGACGTAATGCTGCAGTGATTCTGAGCTGGGTTCGATGGCGACCAGGCATGGGTCGGACTTGAGGTGTCTGCGGACCACACACGTGAGATTGCCCTGTACAAATCAAGCGGCGTCGCAAAGGTCTTCGATACGGGCGGCATCTGGTCTTCCTGTGTCATTGAAAAAATCCCTGCTCCAACGTGAAAGTGCGTGCGACGCTCTGCCTGCACTAACGTCATGCTAACGCGCCTCCACAACCTCAGCTTTCACGCTCTTGGGACGGAGCGGCTTCGCACCCAGCCGACGGAAGATCAGTGCAGACAGCACGGTCACCACGCCCATCGTAAAAAACGCAAGCCGATAGGCCGGCGCAGCCACACCAAGCTTCACCGAGAAGAGGCTGACCAGCCCGCCGCCAATCGACACGCCCATGCCGATCGCCAGCATCTGCACCATCGAGAACAGGCTGTTGCCGCTGCCCGCGTCCTGGTGCGACAGACCCTTTAGCGTGATGCTGTTCATGGCCGCGAACTGCATCGAATTCGCCCATCCGAACACCGACAGTTGCAGGATCGACAGCGCCAACGGCCAGCCCGGCGACATCGCTGCAAACGAGGCTATCGATACACCGACCACCCACGTGTTGACCTGCAGGAAGCCGTCGTAGCCGAAGCGGTTCACAAGGGGAACAACCCAGCGCTTGGCAAGCATGCCTGCAATGGCAATCGGCAACAGCATCAACCCCGAACGCAACGGTGAGTAGCCAAGCTGCAACTGCAACAGCAGCGGCAGCAGGAACGGCACGGCGCCCGAACCAATACGGCAGAACAGGTTTCCGGCCAGGCCGACGCTGAAGTTCGGTTCGCGAAACAGCGCCAGCCGGAACAACGGTGCGGCACGGCGCCGTGCATACGGAATGTAGAGCAGCGCGCTGACGATGCTGACGGCGATGAGCAACGCGCTCCACGGGCTATTCGCGCCATTTTCTAGCGCCAGCGAAAAGGCCACCATGCACAGCGACAGCAGGCCGCAGCCGACCCAGTCGAACGGCGCCACCGTGCTCGCCGCGTCTTGCGGCAGATAGCGCTTGACCGCAAACAGGCCCACAAGGCCCACCGGTAGGTTGATTAGGAAAATCCAGTGCCACGAGGCGTCTTGCACGAGCCACCCGCCCAAGGCCGGGCCAATGAGCGGGCCAACCTGGCCGGCCACCGACACAAAGGCCAGCGCCGCGATGTACTGCTCCCCTGGGATATTGCGCAACACCGCCAGCCGGCCAATCGGCAGCAGCATGGAACCGCCAACGCCCTGCAGCACGCGCGCGATGATCAACTGCGGCAGCGTGTGAGCCGTGGCACAGAACACCGAGCCCAGCACGAAGATCAGGATGGCGCTGAAATACACGCGCCGCGTGCCGAATTTGTCTGCCAGCCAGCCCGATGCGGGCGTCAGCAGCGCCATGGTCAACGTATAGGCCACCACCACCGATTTCAGGTCGAGCGGCTTTTCGCCAAGGCTGCGTGCCATTGAAGGCAGCGCGGTATTGACGATGGTCGTGTCCAGCGCCTGCATGAAGAAGCCGGCAAAGACGATCCACAGCATGGCCTTCTGGGAGGCGTCTTTGCGGGTGCCTTGCCCGGCGGCGGAAGTTGAAGCGGTATCCATGCGAATCCTAGAAATGCCTGCCCGGCAAGCACCGAGCTCACCCGCAATGCTACGCATGGTCGACCAATCGGGAACCCCTCTAGAGACGTTGACTGTCATCGGAAACTCCGATGACAATGCCGTCATGCTCAATCCCATCTGGATTCAAACCTTCGCCACGGTGGCCGCAGCGCACAGCTTTACAGAAGCCGGGCGCCAGCTTGGCCTGTCGCAATCGTCGGTCAGCGATCACATTCGCCGGCTTGAACAGAGCGTGAACCGGCGGCTGTTTGTGCGCGACACCCACTCGGTGTCTCTCACGCCCGATGGCGAGGCGCTGCTCGTGCATGCGCGGCTGATTCTCGAATCGCTTGCGCGCGCCGAACTGCAGTTCAGCGCACCTCGGCTGCAAGGGCGTGTTCGACTGGGGACATCAGAAGACCTGGCGCAAGGGCCCTTGCCGAACCTGCTCGCAGCATTCCGGGCCACGCATCCGGACGTTGAACTCGAGATCACGATGGGGATGACCCGCAAGCTGTACGAGGGCATCGAAGACGGCGCGCTCGACCTGATTGTCGGCAAGCGCCGCGAAGGCGAACGGCGTGGCGTGCCGCTGTTCCGTGGTCAGCTCGAGTGGCTGGCGCGGCCGGGCACCGTGGTGGACGCGAGCCAGGCGCTGCCGCTCATCCTGGTCAACGAGCCGAGTGTGACCCGCTCGATTGTGCTGGATACGCTGGCCGCAGCGGGCTGGCTTTGGCGCGTGGTCTGCACCACCAGCAGCCATTCCGGCTGCATTGCCGCAGCACGTGGCGGGCTGGGGATTACCGTGCGCGCGCAGAACCTGGCCGGCGGCGGGCTGGTGCCGCCCATCAACGTTGAAGCATTGCCGCCGCTACCGGCCATCGAGTTCATCACGCTGGCGGCGCGGCGGTTGAGCAAGCCTGCAGAGACGCTGCTGCAACTCATCCACAAGAGCGACCTGCGTGCCGGGCGGACGGACTGAACGTCGCCGAAAGTCGCCCTCGGCAGCGACGCACTCCACCCGTTCGGAGACGACAGCCGACGGCGTTCAGGCAGCAGCCTGATGCACCGATTCGCGCGGATCGCCGCCCAGAATATCGACCAGATCGGTCAACATCCGCCCCAGCTCGCCCGTCATCAGCGCGACATCC
>Ga0207690_10001185_pt1 | contig 16504 bp, 12 predicted proteins | sample KBSC23metaG_FD_184315 | JGI IMG/M metagenome (GOLD analysis project Ga0207690, IMG submission 184315) | Corn rhizosphere microbial communities from Kellogg Biological Station, Michigan, USA - KBS C2-3 metaG (SPAdes) (version 2) | ecosystem: Host-associated > Plants > Roots > Rhizosphere > Soil ...
ACGAAAATGGTGTCGACGTCCAACGTCAAAGCCAGCAAGGTTCCGTACGCCACGCCGTCGTACACCAACCGCGACGGCAAGATCGTGTTGCACCACCAAGGCGTCGACTACGAGTTGTCCGTGTTCGGAAAACACAATTTGCAAAACATGCGCGCTGCCTATCACGTCTGCAAAGAACTCGGCGTGCGCGACGCGCAATTTTTTACCGCCATACAATCGTTCACTGGTGCGGCGAAACGTTTGGAACTGGTTGCCAACGTTGGGACCACCACCATCTATAAAGACTTCGCGCATTCCCCGTCGAAACTCAAAGCCACGATCAACGCCGTCAAAGAATTGTATCCCGATCGAAAACTCACGGCTTGTTTGGAGTTGCACACGTACAGTTCGTTGAACAAAAACTTCCTGCAGGAATACCGCGACAGCATGACACAAGCTGACGAACGCATCGTGTTTTACTCGCCGCACGCCGTCGAAATGAAACGCATGGAACCGATCGATCCGTCCTACCTGAAAGAAGCCTTCGGCGACGCGCAATTGCACGTGTTCACCGAACAAAAACAACTGACCGACCGGCTCAGACAAACCGACTGGCAGAACCGCAACCTTTTGATGATGTCCAGCGGCACCTTCGACGGTTTGGATTACGCAAGCCTCGCTACATTTGCGACGTCTCACCAACCCGTATAAGGGAATGTATTTCTCCGTTCGTCGAAAGACGTATTATCGTCAGGTACTAAACGTTCGCGACTTTCGTTATTTCCGTTTTCGTACGAGTTTGAACGCCGTTCCCGCCATCACCAATCCCTCCAGCAAGCTCGGTTGAAAAACGCGCTCGTCATCATACCGACTTACAACGAAGCGGAGAACGCGCCGAAAATCATCGACGCCGTGCTCCGCCAATCCGACGACGTTCACATCCTGATCGTCGATGACAACTCACCCGACGGCACTGCCAACCTTGTGAAAGCGTTGATACCCGTGAGCAGCGGAAGGCTTCACATTTGCGAACGCGCCGGAAAGCAAGGACTCGGCACCGCGTACATCGCCGGTTTCAAATGGGGACTCGAACGCAACTACCAATACCTCATCGAAATGGACGCGGACTTTTCGCACCCGCCGACAAAGTTGGTCGAGTTGTACAGCGCATGCGCAAACGGGAAAGCGGATGTGGCGGTTGGCTCGCGTTACACTAGCGGCGGTAAGGTGAAGAATTGGCCGCTAGGTAGAATCATGATGTCGTATTTCGCGTCGGTGTATGTACGGATGGTGACGTTCTTGCCGGTCTCGGATACTACTGCTGGGTTCGTTTGCTACACGGCGAAAGTGTTGCGTGCCTTGGACTTGGACCACATTCAGTTTGTCGGCTACGCGTTTCAAATAGAGATGAAGTACGCGGCGTGGAAGAAAGGCTTTAAGATTGTGGAAGTGCCGATCACGTTCGAAGACCGAAAGGAAGGTCAATCGAAAATGAGTCAAGGGATTTTCAACGAAGCGTTTTACGGCGTGTTGAAGCTGCGGAAGAAGTACGCAAGAAGTTGAACCGAAAAGAAATTAAAAAGTCGCGTCGAATGGCACGGCTTTCTGTTTATGTAGACTTGCCTGTCGCAAGCAAAAGCAACTGCTGTTCAGCTAAAACGCTTTGGTGGCTAATCGTTCGTTTGGTCCGCATCCGCTCGTTCTTCTTCTCCTTTCTCCCAACGCTTTACGAGACTTCGCAATTGATTGAACAAACGCTGCGCAAATTTCTGAAGCTCCGCGTGGCTCATGACTTTTTGCAACTCCACGTCCAGCCAGTTCGCGAGTTGGTTGACTTCGTTGAGCAAACTTTGAGCGCGCGATTCGAAGATGCGCATGATGATACAATGTTGGTCAAACGCGGCGCCGTCGTAGTAGTGCGGGAGTTCCGCGCGGTTGTCGTCGAGCAGCTCCATCAACAAGTGTACGTCGTGGCGCACCTGCAGGAGATTTTTATTCTCCGTGGCGAGCAGCTTCGCGTACAAGCTATACATCCCGTCCATACTGCTGTTTTGAAGAGGAATAAGAATTTCGTGCCACGATAAACCCGCACCAACAAAGGGTTTCGTTCATGTCTGTAAGTCGATACGAAGGTTTCCGACCGGTAATGTAGAAGCCAAAATCCGCGGCGCACAATGCACACCGCGGATTTCCATTTACAGTTTCGATGAATCGTCAATGCATCGACGCCTTGGTGACGTTAGTCGAACAAGCCTTTCTGCGTCTTGCCGTTCTTCGTCGCGCCGTTGGTCTTCGTGTCGGATTTCGCCATCGGTTTAATTTCCCATTCAAAGTCAATCTTACCGCTGCTTAACTCCGGCAACACCAAGTCTGATTTTTTTCGACGCGATGCTTTCACTTCTTCCGTTTCTTCCACGAACACCGTGTTGTCCACCTGCTTCGTCACCAACTCCACGTTTTGAATTTCCTTATCCGTCACTCGAACGCCGTTGGCTTTCCAACCTTTGACGTCGATGAACTTCACGGGATTGATCGTGCGTTCGGTTGCGCTGCGTTTGCCGCCTTCGGCGATTTTGATTTTTGCTGATTCGTCCGTCGTTGCCACCAACACTTTTGCGTCTTTGTGCTCGGGGATGAACAAAAATTTGCGGTCAACGGTGTTGGTTTCGATTTTAAAACGTTTCAGGAAGTGTGCTTTGCCGTCAAAGTACAACGCGGTTACAACAGATTCAGGATTGAACTTTTCGATGACCAAGGTTTTCGTAGGTTCGAAGCGGTGCGTCAACGCAAAGTCGGTCAGCTCGTAGTTGCCGTCGTTGTAAATCGCGAGGATTAAATCGCCTTGGTGGAACTCGCCGAGCAAATTGCCTTTGCCGTCGATGTTCAAACGACCGAATTGCGGGTCGTAGAAAATTTCCGACGCAACGGGTTCGGCTTCGGTGCGGGAATGTTGCGACACTTTGCGCACGGGATACTTCGTGAGCACGTTGCCTTTCGCTTCCCTACCCTTCACTTCGAGCTCCGCGAAGTCGAACGTGAATTCCTTTTTGCGCGCGCCGGACGTCGGCGTCAGGAACACGTTCACCACTTCCGTTTCGCCGTTCGGGTTGACGCTGAACCAATGCACTTTCGTACCGTCCGTGCCGCGCGTGAGGTTGTATTCCTTGTTGCGCGTGACGCCGCCAACCGTGAAACGCTTGACCATCGACTGACCGAGACGACCGTCGCGGTAAATCATGTGGTACACGGTTTTGTCGTCGTTCTTTTTGAAGACGTCGAGATGAATCACGCCTTTGCCAACAAACGTTTTTTCGGACACTTTGTTGACCGACATCTTTCCTTCGGACGTGAACACGATGATGTCGTCGAGGTCGGAACATTCGAACGCGAACTCGTCTTTCTTCAAACCGGTGCCGATGAAACCGTCTTCGCGGTTCACGTAAAGCTTCGTGTTTGCGAGCGCGACTTGTTGCGCCTTGATGGTTTCGAACGAACGGATTTCGGTTTTGCGCTCGCGGTCTTTGCCGTATTTCTTAATCAGGTTTTCGAAGTACTTGATGGCGTAGTCGCGGAGGTTCGCGAGGTCGTGTTTCGTTTGCGCGATGTCGGCTTCGACTTGCTTGATGTGCTCGTCGGCTTTAAACGAATCGTATTTCGAGATGCGCTTGATTTTGATTTCGGTCAGCTTCACCACGTCTTCGTCGGTGATCTCGCGGAAGAACAGTTTCTTGTACTTCTTCAAGCCGGCGTGAATCCGCGCGATGACGTCTTCCCACGTCGTGGCTTCTTCGATGTCGCGGTAGATGCGTTTCTCGATGAAGATTTTTTCGAGCGACGACATGTGCCAGTCTTCCTCCAACTCACCGAGCTTGATTTCCAACTCGCGTTTCAGCAGGTTGACGGTTTGCTGCGTGTTGATGCGCAACAGTTCCGTGACGCCGAGGAAGTGCGGCTTGTTGTCGTAGATGACGCAGCAGTTCGGCGAAATGGAAATCTGGCAATCGGTGAACGCGTACAGCGCGTCAATCGTCACGTCCGGCGACACGCCTTGCGCGAGGTGAACGACAATCTCAACGTCTTTCGCCGTGTTGTCTTCTACTTTGCGGATTTTGATTTTGCCGTTGTCGTTTGCTTTGATGATGCTTTCGATGATTCCGCCGGTGGTGGTCGCGTACGGAATGTCTTTTATCACCAAGGTCTTTTTGTCCAACTCCTCGATGCGCGCACGCACGCGAACCTTGCCGCCGCGTTTGCCGTCGTTGTACTCGCTGACGTCGACGTAACCGCCGGTCTGGAAATCGGGAAAAATGGAAACGGGTTTGTTGCGCAAAATGTCAATCGACGCGCGAAGCAACTCGACGAAGTTGTGCGGCAGCACGCGCGTTGACAAACCAACGGCAATGCCATCCACGCCTTGCGCGAGCAACAACGGGAACTTCACCGGTAACGTCAGCGGCTCGCGTTTGCGACCGTCGTACGAGAGTTGCCACGTGGTGGTTTGCGGATTGAAAACGACTTCTAATGCAAACTTGGAAAGACGCGCCTCGATATAACGCGGCGCGGCGGCGGAATCGCCGGTGCGGATGTCTCCCCAGTTGCCTTGCGTGTCGATGAGCAAATCTTTCTGACCGAGCGCAATGATGGCGTCGCCGATGGACGCGTCGCCGTGCGGGTGGTACTGCATCGTTTGCCCGATGATGTTCGCCACCTTGTTGTAACGACCGTCTTCCATCTCGTACATCGCGTGCATGATGCGGCGCTGCACGGGTTTGAGCCCGTCTTCGATGCTGGGCACGGCGCGTTCGAGGATGACGTAAGAGGCGTAATCGAGGAACCAATTTTCGTACATGCCATGCACGGCGTGCTCTTCGGCAGGTTTGTTCTTGTCTTTATCTGCGGGGTTGAAAACCATGGTCTTGTGTTTTAGCTGTTAGCTATTGGCTGTTAGCCGTTAGCTTTTTTTCTTGTTTGATTGGTCGTGTCTTGTTTGTTATGTCGTTCAACAATTTTGGTGCGGAAGTCTGCACGTCGACCTAAAATCTTGTCGTGCTCAACTCTTACGTCCGATGGATGAACTGCTGGTTCTTTGTTTGTACGCATTGATTGCACTCTGGATCAATTTTCTAAGTGCTGGAGATTGTATCTGTTTACTTGATTTAATGTCAACGTATCGGGAAATCTTTCCGGTGCCCTCCAACAAGTGCGTAGGATCCGGCAAGTCCATCCCTCGATAGAAGCCGAGCTTAAGCCCTTTTTTGGAGGGGATCATTGTACAAATCACATCTACATACCTCCGTCCATACGAATAACCAATTATTTTAGCCGGAAGATCGATCTCTTCGATGACGTCAGGCGTGTTCTTCAAAATGACTTCGCGCAAGCGCAGGGCATTCGTAAACACGACCTCGTCATACTGTGAAAGAAACGCGTCTATGGTTTTGTCTTGTGTCATCGGAGATAGTGTTAAAGACTTTTTATCCGAGCAGATTGAAATTGTCAGGACGAATTGTGATTACTCACCCGCAATCGCAATCGCTGCATCCTTCACCACATCCGCTTCAATCTTCAAGTTGTCGATGATGAAGGTTTGACGGGCTGGTGTGTTTTTTCCCATGAAGTATTCGAGCATTTGTTGGATGGAAACGTCGTTGTGCAAAATCACGGGGTCAAGTTTGATGTCATCGCCGATGAAGCGTCCGAATTCGTCGGGGCTGATTTCTCCCAAGCCTTTGAAGCGTGTTATCTCCGGCTTGCTTCCAAGTTCTTTGACTGCTTTTTGTTTTTCACTTTCGTTGTAACAGTACATCGTCTTTTGTTTGTTGCGCACGCGGAAGAGCGGCGTTTCGAGGATGTAGACGTGGTTGTTTTTTACGAGGTCGGGGAAGAACTGGAGGAAGAACGTGAGTAAGAGCAGACGGATGTGCATCCCGTCGACGTCGGCATCGGTGGCGACGACGATGCGGTTGTAACGCAAACCCTCCAAGCCTTCTTCGATGTTGAGCGCGTGTTGCAACAAGTTGAACTCTTCGTTTTCATACACGATTTTTTTCGACAGACCGTAGCAGTTCAACGGCTTGCCGCGGAGCGAGAAGACGGCTTGGCTTTCGACGTTGCGCGACTTGGTGAGTGATCCGGATGCGGAGTCACCTTCGGTGATGAAGAGCGTCGACTTGAGGCGGAGGTCGTCTTTGCCGTTTTCGTTCAGGTGGACACGACAGTCGCGGAGCTTTTTGTTGTGCAGCGCTGCTTTCTTCGCGCGTTCGTTCGCCAGCTTTTTGATGCCAGCCATTTCCTTGCGTTCGCGTTCGGATTGTTCGATGCGTTTCTTCAGCGCGTCTGCCGTCGCAGAGTTTTTGTGCAGGTAGTTGTCGAGCTCGCGCGTCAGGAAGTCAATCATGTATTGGCGAATCGTTGGACCGCCGTCGTGCATGTGCGTGGAACCGAGTTTCGTTTTCGTTTGCGATTCGAACACCGGTTCTTGTACGCGAACGGAAATCGCGGCGACGATGCTTTCGCGGATGTCGCTGGCGTCGTAGTCTTTCTTGTAGAACTCGCGGATGGTTTTCACCAAGGCTTCGCGGAACGCGGCTAAGTGCGTGCCGCCTTGCGTCGTATGTTGACCGTTGACAAACGAATAATATTCTTCGCCGTAGCCTTGCTCGTGCGAGAGCGAGCATTCGATGTCTTCGCCGCGCAAATGGATGATCGGGTAACGGAGTTCGTCGGCGTTGGTTTTGCGTTTCAACAAATCCAACAAGCCGTCTTTCGAGTGGTACGTTTTGCCGTTGTAACGAATTGTTAAACCCGCGTTCAGGAACACGTAGTTCCACAACAGGTTTTCGACATACTCGGGGATGTAATGGTAGTTGCGAAAAATCGCTTCGTCCGGAATGAACTCAACGTACGTTCCGTTTTGCTCCGTTGTTTTTTCTTCTTTTGTTTCCTTCAACAGCTTGCCTTGGTTGAACTCCGCCGCTTTCGATTTGCCGTCGCGAATCGATTGAATGCGGAACCAACTTGATAACGCGTTGACAGCCTTCGTACCGACACCGTTCAAGCCAACGGATTTTTGAAACACTTTCGAATCGTATTTCGCGCCGGTGTTAATCTTGCTCACCACGTCGACCACTTTCCCAAGCGGCACACCGCGACCGTAGTCCCGCACGCTGACGTTTTTCTCTTTGATTTCAATCTCCACCTGCCGACCGTAGCCCATCGCGAACTCGTCGATGCAGTTGTCCACCACTTCTTTGAGCAACACGTAAACGCCGTCGTCGGGAGAAGAACCGTCGCCGAGTTTGCCGATGTACATGCCTGGACGGAGGCGGATGTGTTCCTTCCAGTCGAGGGAGCGAATGGAGTCTTCGTTGTAATTGTGGGTTTGTTCAGCCATTTTCCTGGGAGAGAAATTCGGGTTTGTCTGCTGTTTGGAGCTTGGTTTTGGACCTTCTTTAACAGCCTTTTGGGTCTTTGATTTAGTCGTTGTCTTGGTCGAGTTGGCTTGGACGGAAGCTATTTTTAGCTTCGGCTTCGGCGCTGCTTTGGTTTGAATCTTTGGCATTGAAATTCGCTTGATTTAATGGATTTGGCTTCCAAGATTTTCGCTCGGAATAATGCGAATTTAACCAAAATAATCCGTTTTCTGCTAACTTTTTTAGCATTTTTATGTTCTTGTGCAAGCAGTTTATTGCGTTGATTTTCAACGCTTAAAACGCCTTGGTGGAAACGAGTTGTTCGGCTAAAATCCGCGTAATTGTTGGGTTCGCGGTAACGGGATTTCAACAACCGTTTTACACCGGTGTATAGTTCAATGAAATTTAAATGCCTTGGTGGACAATAATGTCGTGGCTCGTGTTTGGAACAACGCCTTATGAATTTCCGTAAGCTATTCTTTTAACTAACCCGAAATCCATGACGCGCAACAACCTTTTAGCCCTCATTACCCTCGTTTCCCTTTCTTTCGCCGCTTGTAAAGACAACACAATGCCCAACGGCGGAACGCCGAACGGCTCAAACGCCAGAGCTTCAATGCGTGTAATGCTGACGGACGACCCTGCCGATTACGATCAGGTCAACATCGACGTCCAATCGGTTGAAATCAATTCTGACAACGGCGGCTGGATCACCCTGAACACCTTTTCGGACATGTACAACCTGCTGGACCTTACCAACGGCATCGACACGCTGATTGCCAACGACAGTTTACCAGCCGGTATGATCAGTCAGATTCGTTTGAACCTCGGCCCCAATAACACCATCATGGTCAACGGCGTGGTTCACCCGCTCGACGTTCCGTCCGGCAATACGTCCGGTTTAAAAATCAACGTTCATCAGACTTTGGTAGCCGGTGGAAACTATACCCTTCTCCTCGACTTCGACGCCGGTCATTCGATCGTGGAACAAGGAAACGGCGAATACAAACTGAAACCCGTCATCCACGGTCAACTGGTCACGAGCATCGTCACCGACGGAACAATAACCGGCGTGGTGATGCCGCCGGCTTCCAACGCGTTCGTGTCCGCCACCAACGCAACCGACAGCACATCCACTTACATCAACGCGCTGACGGGTCAATACTCGTTGCAAAACTTAACACCTGGAACGTACACTATTGCCATCAGCACCAACGCGCCATACAACGATACCACGTTCACATACAACGTCGCCGCCGGACCAAATGCAATCGATACGATTTGGGTACAATAACCTGACAAAAACAACTGACACAGAGTCCCGCACAACGCGGGACTTTTTCATTTTACCCAGCCGCTGGCAACGCCCTGGTGGCTCAATCAAATTCCGATGTGTGCGACAAACAGCGTCCGTTTAGAAGTAACTTTGCAGCCTCAATTCCAATGACCTTACAAGACGAAATTCAGAAGCGGCGCACGTTCGCGATCATCTCTCACCCCGACGCCGGCAAAACGACGTTGACGGAAAAATTCCTGTTGTTCGGCGGCGCCATTCAGGTTGCCGGTGCGGTCAAGTCGAATAAGATCAAGAAAAGCGCTACCTCGGATTTTATGGACATCGAGCGTCAACGCGGTATCTCCGTGGCCACGTCCGTGATGTCGTTCGAATACAACAACCTCGCGATCAACCTGCTCGACACACCCGGTCACAAAGACTTCGCGGAAGACACGTATAGAACGTTGACAGCGGTTGACTCCGTGATATTGGTGGTAGACTGCGTGAAAGGTGTCGAAGAGCAAACGGAAAAGCTGATGAAGGTGTGCCGCATGCGCAACACGCCGGTTATCATTTTCATCAACAAGTTGGACCGTGAGGGACAAAACCCGTTTGATCTGCTCGACGAGCTAGAGCAAAAATTAAGTATCAAAGTGCGGCCTCTGAGTTGGCCCATCGGCATGGGAAGCCGCTTCCAGGGAGTTTACAGTTTGTACCACAAAGCGCTGCACTTGTTCCGCGCGAGTCTGACAACGGTGACGGACGAAGTGGTTAGCATCACCGACATCAACTCTCCCGAATTGGACAAACAAGTTGGCGACACTTGGGCCAAACAACTTCGCGAAGACGTCGATTTGTTCGAAGGGGTTTACGGCGATTTCAACATCAACGATTACCTGAACGGCTCAACGGCTCCGGTATTTTTCGGCTCCGCCGTCAACAATTTCGGCGTGAAGGAATTGCTCGACACGTTCACCGAAATCTCCCCGCTCCCGCAGCCCCGCGGCACGGACAACGGCCTGGTGGCTCCGGACGACGACAAGTTCAGCGGCTTCGTGTTTAAGATTCACGCCAACCTCGACCCGCGCCACCGCGACCGCATCGCGTTCCTCCGCATCTGCTCCGGCAAGTTCGAGCGCAACAAATTCTTCCACCACGTTCGTTTGAACAAAGACGTTCGCTTTTCGTCACCGGCTTCGTTCATGGCCGCCACGCGCAACATCGTCGACGAAGCGTTTCCAGGCGACGTGATCGGTTTGTACGACACCGGTACTTTTAAAATCGGCGACACGCTGACCGAAGGAGACAACTTTTACTTCCAAGGCATCCCGGCTTTCTCTCCCGAGATTTTCAAAGAGTTGGTGAATACCGATCCGCTCAAAACCAAACAGCTCGAAAAAGGAATCCGACAACTGACTGACGAAGGCGTGGCTCAACTGTTCACGCACACCTACGGTTCGCAAAAAATCATCGGCACCGTCGGGGAACTTCAGTTCGACGTCATCCAATACCGCTTGCAACACGAGTACGGCGCGTCCAGCACGTTCCGTCCGATGAACATCGTGAAAGCATGTTGGATCACCTCCGACAACAAGAAAGCACTGGAGGAATTCGTACGGCTGAAAATGTCAAACGTCGCGTTGGACAAAGACGGCCATTACGTTTACCTCGCGGAATCGAATTGGATGTTGAACACGATGATCGAGAACAATCCGGACTTGCAATTCCATTTTACGTCCGAGTTTAAGAAAGACCGCGTGCTGGCCTGACGCTTACAACAACTCTTTCAAGTCGCTTAAGCCCGGCGGCGTTTCCATCGTAAAGCCTTCCGCGTAACGCACGCCGATTCGTTTGCCCCACAACAAATGCCGGCCTTTCAGGCCTTCCAGAAATTCCGGCGTTGAGATATACGTCTGCGGCTCTTTCGAACTCTCGTCGTGAAACTGGGATTTGTAAGCCTGAATGCACTTCCACTTCGTCGGAAAAAACTCCGTGATGTCCACGAGCAAATGCGGGATCAGGTCTTTGTCCTGGATGTAATGCAACACGCGGCGCGGCCGGTGCGCTTCCTGTTTTTCGCCATGCGCGTCGAGCGTTTCAATTTTGCGCAGGCCGGCCAAGAACGCCGCGTCGCGAACGAGCCGGGCCGCGTTCGCATGATCGGGATGACGGTCGTCGACGGCGTTGCACAAAACGATTTCGGGTTTGTATTGGCGGATGACGTTGATGATTTTAAGTTGGTGGGCTTCGTCGTTTTGAAGAAAGCCGTCGCGCATGCGCAGGTTTTCCCTCACCTGTATTCCCAACACCGACGCCGCCGCCGTGGCTTCTTCGTTGCGTTGCTCCGCCGTGCCGCGCGTGCCCAATTCGCCGCGGGTCAAGTCGACGATGCCGCAGCCCAACCCCATCCGCACATGTTTGGCCAACGTCCCCGCGCACGAAAGCTCGACGTCGTCCGGGTGCGCGCCGAAGGCCAACATGAATAATTGTGTGCTCATTCACGGCAAAAGTATTCACAAGGCACAAGATTGCTACGGAACGACCCGGCCACAAAGCTTAACCGCGGCTTGACGTCGGGATGGTCCGGCGAAGGTTAAGTTTGTCCAAGCGAATCATGAAAACGCCGAAGAAGCAACCGAAAAGAATTCACGTCAAGCGCATCATCGGGCGGCGCGACCGGGTCGATTTCCCCGACCTGAGCCTCACCGACATCGACGCGAAAATTGACACCGGCGCGTTCACCACCGCCTTGCATTGCGCGCATATGCAGGTGTTCCAACGGAAGAACGAACCGTGGGTGCGCTTCACGCTCTACGACGACGAACTGCAAATCAAGCACGCGTCCAAGATCGTAGCGTACCGCAACATCAAAAGCTCGTCCGGCGAAAAGGAACACCGTTGCATCATCGTGACGCGGGTACGGTTATTTGAACGGGATTATTTCATCGAAGTGGCGTTGACAAACCGGGACGGCATGAAAAACCCGGTGCTGCTCGGCCGCAAGCTGTTGATGAACAACTTCATCGTCGACGTGTCGAAAGTCAACCTCTCCTACAAACACAAACAAAAAGAAAAACGGAAGTAATTCGATTGTCGTATGCGCATCGTTGTATTGTCCCGCAACCCCAATTTGTATTCGACGCGCCGCCTGGTGGAAGCGGCCGAACAACGCGGCCACCAAGCCGTCGTCATCGATCACACCCGTTGCTACGTCGTGATGGAACAAAACAACCCGTCCATCCGCATCAACGGCACCGTGCTCACAGACGTGGACGCCGTCATACCGCGCATCGGCGCGTCCGTCACGGCCTACGGCACGTCCATCGTTCGGCAGTTCGAAATGCAAGGCGTATTCACGGCCAACCAGGCGCAAGGCATCGTGCGCTCCCGCGACAAACTCCGGTCGATGCAATTGTTGTCCGGCGAAGGCCTCGGCATTCCCAAAACCATTTTCGCCAACCACGGCCGCGAAGTCGAAGACCTCATCGAGCAAATCGGCGGCACGCCGTTCATCATCAAGTTGGTGGAAGGCACGCAAGGCGTCGGCGTGGTGTTGGCCGAAACTGAAACGACGGCCAAGTCGATGTTGGAAACGTTTTATTCACAAGGCATCTCCATCCTCGTACAAGAGTTCATCAAGGAAGCCAGGAGCAGCGACATCCGCGCGTTCGTGGTGGACGGCAAAGTGGTCGGCAGCATGAAACGCACAGGCCGCGACGGGGATTTCAGATCAAATCTCCACCAAGGCGGTACGGCACAATTGTGCAGCCTGACGAAAGACGAAGAAGAAGCGGCCGTGGCCGCGGCTCACACCTTAAGCCTTCGCGTGGCCGGCGTCGATTTGTTGCAATCGGCGCGCGGTCCGTTGATCATGGAAGTGAACTCGTCGCCAGGGTTGCAAGGCATCGAAGCGGCAACGGGTAAGGACATCGCCGGCGCCATCGTTCAATTCGTGGAAGAAAACGTGGAACGTCAACGCAACGAAAATTAACCTTCGCGACGTTTATTTCTGCAGAACGATTTGATCCTGGAACAACACCGCGCCGTCTGATTTTAAATTCACCGCATACGTTCCGTTGGCCAATCCGGCAAGCGAAATCGTTGTGCGTAATTGTCCCGGCTGGATCACCTTCTGAAGCACCATTTTTCCGGTCATGTCGTAAACAAAGACCGTCGCTTCCACTTGCAGATTTTTTATGTCCAGGTTGCAATCGCCTTGCGTGGGGTTCGGATACAAAGTCACCGTTGTTTCTCCGACGGCTTCCGTTCCGGTTGTGGTTGTGACCGCGCCGGTGAAGTTGCCGTAACAAACGGACGGGCTGACAACGGTGGTGTAAGACGAGGCGAGAGACAGCACCGTGCCGGTGAACGGCTCGGTTGCGACCGGCGACAGCGAAAAGACCTGTGTCTGGAGTGGAAGGCTCACGGAGGCAACGTTCACATCGGCATAGTGGCAGAAGCCGTTACCGGCTTCGTCCGTGATTGCCAGCAAACCGCCGTTCGAGGCCCCCGCTACCATAAACCGGTTGCCACCCATGGGTGCAATCGCGTAGAGATCGTCGTAACCGGCTCCGTTAAGTTCGTCGCTTCCCATCGATGCATGCCAAAGCATGTTGCCGTTCGGATCCAGTTTTGTCAGAAGCATGTTCACGTTTTCGTTCGCGCTGACAAACACGTTGCCGACGCAAAGGATCGAATGGTCTTCGGTGGACGCGATGCCGTTGATGGATTGAACGTTGCTGCAAGCCAGCGATTTGAACCAGGTCGGGTTTCCGCTGGCGTCGGTCTTCATCACGAACGGACTCGCCGTCGGCGTTGCGAACTGACCGGCCAGAAGGAAACCGCCGTCGTTCGACTTCACGAACGCCTTGATGGACGGCTGGTCCGACACGGCAAACGTCTTACCACCAAGCCATTGACCCGAAGCGTTGAGACGCGCCAGATAAATGAAGTCAGACGTGCCGTCGTTAAACCGTCCGGCCAGCATCAAACCGCTTTCGGTTTGCAGAATGCGCTGCGCGCCGACGGTTGCGCCGACGAGGTTGAAATCCTTCATCCAAACCTGATCGCCGTTCGCGTTGAGTTTCAGGATGTAGTTACGGGTCGAGCACCCGCTTCCGCACAGGAACAAGCCGTTTTCGTTCGACGCGCACGCGCCGTAAGCAAATTCCGATTGGGTTTTCTCCAGAATTTTTGACCAGCCGAACGTTCCATCCTGCATCATTTTCACGATGTAAATGCGCGACTGACTGGCCTGACCGGTGGTCTGGGCCACCGCCACCACGCCGTGATCGGTTGTTTCCAAAAGCTCCTGTATCAGCACCGGCTGTGGCGGCGTAACCGTGGCGCTCCACAAAACGTTACCGTCGCTGTCGACTTTGTAAAACGACGTGCCGTCCGACGCAAGCATGCAACCGTCGGCAGAAGCGATGACTTTTTTAAACGACAGATCGGGGTACGTTTTCGTGAAGGTCCGAAGGACCGGCGTTGCGGAATCGTCTGTCTGGCGCAGCGCAACGAACAAAAACATAGCGGCCACGGTAAAACCCGCCACGGCCCCGATGAGGATTCGGGTCTGCAAACTGAGGTTCAGGCCGACCCGATTGCGTTGTCTTAATCTGCTCATAGAGAGTGTGTTGCATTGCCTGCGGCACGGCCACAAACAAAAATTCCGTCGGCTCTTACGACGGAATTCTGCAAAAGTTCGGGCAAACGAGACTACGGGAGCCGTATCAAACGCCTGGTTTGGCGCACGGCATTTTGCGGGTCGCAGATCGTGATCATGTAAACAGCGGCCGGCAGTTGTGAAATGTCTATGCGGTTGATGCCGCTTTCGACAGCCTGACGATAAACGCATTGCTCGGTTGCCGTGCAAATCGACAATCGTGTCAACTTGTCGTTCGACACGTCGACGGCGACAAAGTCCGTGGCGGGATTCGGATAGAGGTTGAAAGAACCGGCATCGTCCGAAGACCGTCCGTGTGTCTCGTTGACAGACGTCGCCGTGACGGCGCACGTTATTGCGATTGACATTTGGCCCTCAACAGCGGAAACGCTGGTTTGCGTGGCAACGAAAGCCGACGGCATGGACGCTGTCGGGTTGTAAACCGCCGAGTTGCAAACCGCGGTTTCGAGCGACAACGAAACGGGTTGGTAGGAACACAGCGCGGTGTTGCTGTTACTCAGACTCAACACCTCGCCGTTGCCCGACAAAAAGCCGCCGATCCATATTCGGTCGTTGGAAAAGCCTATGCAGCTCGCGTTATCGTAGGCATTCGCGGTGCCGGCGCTGAACGCGTCCATCGCGTGGGTGATTGGATCGAACCGCGCGTATACAAAATCCAGGTTGTTGGTGTTGGCCTGCAACAGGTTGCCGGCGACGTAGACGTTGTTGCCGTAAAGCGCAATGCCGGTCAATTGCAAATCCGAAGGGTACGACAGTTCGTATCGATCGGCGGCCTGCAGCGCGTTGGTGAACGACACGATTGAATTGGTATTGGCGGAAGGACGGTTGAGCAGCACCTCGACGCCGTTTGAGCCCACAGCCATGCCCTTGATGTTGAAAGCGGTTGGCAGCGCGGTCACACTCGTTTGCATCACCTGACCCGCGTCGTCGCACCGCATCAGGCCAAGATTGTAAACGTCGTTGGCTTCGAATCCGAACGCAACGGTGTAACCGGATTGGTCGGTGTGCAACGCACCGGGTAAAACCGAGGAGTTGCCTTGCAGGTAAAGTTGCTTCCAGGTTTCGCCGCCGTTGGCGTCGACGGCGTAGAGAAAAAATCCCGTGCTACAACTGCGGCCCGCGATGACAACGCCGCCGTTGTGTTTGGCCGACATCGCGTAGCCGAACGTGGAGCCCTGGTGGGTAAAGCCTTTTTGCCAAATCGGATTCAGGCTTTCGTCCAACGCGATTAACGTGAAGTCCGCTACCGCGCCGGTGTGCTGGTACAAAAGAAAATAAGAGCCGTCGTTGTACAACGCGTCCTGCAAAAGAAACGTGTTGTCGAGGAGCAGTTGCGAAGACATTAACCGCTCGCCTTGCTCGTTCATCAGCAACAGACTATTTCCGTCCGTCGCCAACACCTTTCCGTTTGCCGTCACCATCTTCTTCACGTTGACACCGGTGAGTTGCAACGAGAAATCACAGAAACCTTTGTGCGTGTTGAAGACGATGATGAGAATCAGAAGGGGGACAAACCGTTTCATACAAGGGTGTTTTTACCGTTGCCTCAAAACTAGTCCGTCAGCGAGCGGTTGCTCCTGTTAATCGGCAGACGGTTGGATAAAACGGTTGGACACAAACTTGTCGACGTCGATGCGACTATGTGTTGGACTTGAACAACTTGACCGCCAACGCCAGCAAAATCACACCGAACACTTTGCGCAGAATGTTGATGCCGCCGGGGCCGAGTAAGTTTTCGATCCGGTACAAATTGCGCAACACAACGTAGACAAAAAAAAGGTTGATCAACACGGCTACGACGATGTTCTCCACCGCGTACTCGGCGCGCAACGAGAGCAAGGTAGTCATAGTACCGGCGCCGGCGATCAACGGAAATGCGATGGGAACGATGTTGCTGTTGGCCGACGGGTCGTCTTTGTAAATGCGAATTCCCAAAACCATTTCCACCGCGATCACGAACAAAATGAACGAACCCGCGATGGCAAACGATTGCACGTCGATGCCTATCAGGTTCAACATCGTTTGGCCCAGAAACAAAAACAAAATCATGATGAGGCCCGACACCCACGTGATGCCGAACGGCCGAAAGCCGGTGGTGCGTTTCTTCAATTCCAAGATAACCGGCACGGCGCCGACCACGTCGATCACGGC
>Ga0207690_10001188_pt1 | contig 16448 bp, 13 predicted proteins | sample KBSC23metaG_FD_184315 | JGI IMG/M metagenome (GOLD analysis project Ga0207690, IMG submission 184315) | Corn rhizosphere microbial communities from Kellogg Biological Station, Michigan, USA - KBS C2-3 metaG (SPAdes) (version 2) | ecosystem: Host-associated > Plants > Roots > Rhizosphere > Soil ...
GCCGCCGCCTCCTCCGCCTCCGCCCCCACCGGCAACACAGGGCGAGCGCGGCTTCTGACCTTAAGCGGGACCGGCGGCGCACCAGGCGCCGCCGGCAACCCGGAGATTGTTCATGAGTGAAGTATCTCAGCGCCGAATCGTCGTCGTCGGTGGCGGCACGGCGGGATGGATGACTGCGGCCGCGCTCGCGCGCTTCTGTCTTCCCGGCATGTCCGCGACGCTAGTCGAATCCGATGAGATCGGGATCGTAGGCGTTGGCGAGGCGACCATTCCGACCATCGCGCTGTTCAACCAGTCGCTTGGCATCGACGAAGCTGAATTCCTCGCGGCGACCGGCGGCACGTACAAGCTCGGCATCGCGTTCGACGGCTGGGGCAAGCCCGACGAAGCCTATGTCCATGCCTTCGGACTCGTCGGCAGCGCGCTCGGCGTCGTTCCTTTCCATCATTACTGGCTGCGCGGGCTCAAGCTCGGCATCTCCAAGCAACTCGGCCATTACATTCTCCACACGATCGCGATCGCCGGGAACCGCTTCGCCCACGTCGAGCGGCCGCCCGGCAGCGTGCTCCCGCCGCTACCTTATGCCTTTCATTTCGACGCGAGCCTCTATGCCAGATTTCTCCGCGGCTATGCCGAGAAGCGGGGGGTCGTTCGCCAGGAAGGAAAGATTGTTGCGGTCGAGCGCAATGCGGAGAACGGCGACATCTCGGCGGTCCTGCTCGCTAACGGCACTCGCATCGCCGGCGACCTGTTCGTCGACTGCTCGGGCTTCCGCGGACTGTTGATCGAGCAGGAACTCGAAACCGGGTTCGACGACTGGTCCGAGTGGCTGCAGTGCGACCGCGCCATCGCCGTACCGTGCGCGCGGGTCGATCGCCTGATGCCCTTGACGCGAGTCATCGCGCGCAGCGCCGGCTGGCAGTGGCGCATCCCCCTCCAGCACCGGATCGGCAACGGCTATGTCTTCTCTTCGCGGCGGATTAGCGAAGATGAAGCCGCCGCGACTTTGATCTCCAACCTTGATGGCGAAGCCATGGCCGAGCCGCGGACCATCCGCTTCACGCCCGGTATTCGGCGCAAGAGCTGGGTCCGGAATGTCGTGGCGATCGGACTTTCATCAGGATTCATTGAGCCGCTGGAGTCGACCAGCATCCATGTCATTCAGACCGCGATCAACCGACTGCTGGAGCTTCTTCCGGCGGGCGAGATCAGCGACGCCACCCGCGACGATTTCAACGCGCGCACCAGGTTCGAGATGGAGCGCATCCGCGACTTCATCATCCTGCACTATCATGCCAACCAGCGCGCCGGAGAGCCCTTCTGGGACGAGCTGCGGACGATGGACGTGCCCGAGCCGCTGCAGCACAAGATCGATCTGTTCCGCGCCACGGCCCGCGTAACCGCGAGCTTTGACGAGCTGTTCGACGCGCGCGCCTGGATCCAGGTGATGCTCGGCCAAAACGTCATGCCCGAAAGCTACCACCCGATCGCCGATCTGCTGCCCGAACCGCGTCTGCGCGAGTTCCTCGAGGGGCTCGAAAAGTCGCATGTCGGGGAAGTTTCCCGCTGGCCCGACCACGGCGCGTTCGTCGGGAAATTCGCTCCCGTAAGACAAGAATTGGTCCCCGCCTGATGTTCGCCCTGCCTGCACTCGCATTGATGGCGGCGGCGACATCGCACTCCGACTATCTCGCCCGCCGGCCAGAGGACGAAGTCATCTATTTCGTGCTGCCGGACCGGTTCGAGAATGGGGATCTGTCGAACGACCGCGGCGGCCTCACCGGCGATCGGCTGAAGACTGGCTACGACCCGACGAACAAGGGCTTCTACCACGGCGGCGACCTCAAGGGACTGACCAAGCGGCTCGACTACATCCAGGGCCTCGGCGCTACCGCGCTGTGGGTCGCGCCGGTGTTCAAAAACAAGGTCGTGCAGGGGCCGAAGGGCCAGGAAAGCGCCGGCTATCACGGCTATTGGATCACCGATTTCACGCAGGTCGATCCGCACTTCGGCACCAACGCCGACTTCAAGGCGCTGGTCGACGCGGTGCACGCGCGCGGCATGAAATTCTACATGGACATCGTCGTCAACCACACGGCGGACGTCTTCTATTTTGCCGAGTGCGAGGGCAGGAACGAGTGCCCCTATCGCAGCATCGCCGATTATCCGTACCAGCGCCGCGGCGGCGTAGACGGCGCGCCGATCAATCCTGGCTTCACCGGTGAGCGCGACGGCTCACCCGGGAACTTCGCCAAGCTCAAGGACCCGAACTACGCCTATACGGTGAAGGTCTCGCCGGCGGAGAAAGACATCAAGCGCCCCGCCTGGCTCAACGATCCGATCTACTATCACAATCGCGGCGACAGCACCTTCCGCGGTGAATCCAGCACGATGGGCGACTTCGTCGGACTCGACGACGTGTTCACCGAGCACCCGCGCGTCGTGCGCGGCATGATCGACGTCTACGGCGCGTGGATCGACAAATATCATGTCGATGGCTTTCGCATCGACACGGCGCAGCATGTGAACGCGGAATTCTGGCAGCAATTCGTTCCGGCAATGCTGAAGCGGGCGCGCGCGAACGGCATTCCCAACTTCCACATCTTCGGCGAAGTCGCGACGTCCGACATGGACCCGGCACACACCGCCGAGAACACACGTGTCGACAAGCTGCCGAGCGTGCTCGACTTCTCCTTCACTCGTGCCGTGGTCGACGTTCTGGCCGGAACAGCGGGCACCGACGAGCTTGCGAAACTGTTCCGCGCCGACGCGCTGTACGAGGGCGGAGCGGCGGCCGCGCTGCGCCTTCCGACCTTCATCGGCAACCACGACGCTGGTCGCTTTCCAACATTCATCCGCCACTTCATGCCCAAGATCAGTGACGCCGAGCTGCTGCAGCGGGAAATGCTCGCCAATGCGATGCTCCTGACGCTGCGCGGTGTTCCGACGATTTACTCGGGCGATGAGCAGGGGTTCGTCGGGAAAGGCGGCGACCAGGACGCGCGGCAGGACATGTTCGCGAGTAGGACCGCGAGCTACAACGAGGATAAGCTGCTCGGCACCAGCGCGACGACCGCGCAGGCGAATTTCAATCCGGCTCATCCGTTCTATCGGGAAATCGCGCAACTCGCGCGGATCCGCACGAGCCATCGCGCGCTGACTCGGGGACTGCAGCTCGTGCGCTATTCGCAGGATAAGCCCGGGCTGTTCGCAGTCTCACGCTTCGAACCCGGCACGGGCCGCGAAATGCTGCTGATGTTCAATACGTCGACTGCGCCAGTCCGACAGAATGTCCGCGTCGAAACGCGCTCGACGCACTTCGAAACGCTTGCCGGCTCGTGTCCGCAAACGGCGGCCGCTCCCGGGAGCATCACGATCGAGATCCCGCCGCTCGGCTATGCGGTGTGCAATGCTCGCTGAGACCGAGCCTCAGGTGCGGACGGCTGCGCAGGATTGGTGGCGCGGCGCGGCGATCTACCAGATCTACCCGCGCAGCTTCGCCGATTCGAACGGCGATGGGATCGGCGATTTGCCTGGAATTACGGCTAAGCTCGATCATGTCGCGAGCCTCGGCGTCGACGCGATCTGGCTGTCGCCCTTCTTCACCTCACCCATGCGCGACTTCGGTTACGACGTTGCTGATTATTGCGACGTTGACCCGGTGTTCGGAACGCTCGCCGACTTCGATGCGCTGGTCGAGCGCGCGCACGCGCTGAAGCTCAAGGTCATCATCGACCAGGTCTATTCGCACAGCTCCGACCAGCATCCCTGGTTCCAGGAGAGCCGGTCCAGCCGAGACAATGGGAAGGCCGATTGGTACGTCTGGGCCGATGCCAAGCCCGACGGTTCGCCGCCGAACAATTGGCAGTCGGTGTTCGGCGGCCCGGCATGGACCTGGGACGCGCGCCGCTGCCAATATTATCTGCACAATTTCCTGCCTCAACAGCCGGACCTCAACGTGCACAATCCGGCGGTGCAGGATGCGCTGCTCGGCGTCGCGCGCTTCTGGCTCGACCGCGGAGTGGACGGCTTCCGCATCGACGCGATCAATTTCGCGATGCATGACCCGCAGCTGCGCGATAACCCGCCGGCTCCGCCGGGCGGCAAGCGGACGCGCCCGTTCGATTTCCAGCAGCATATCTACAATCAGTCGCATCCCGACATCGTGAAGTTCCTCGAACGGCTGCGCTCAGTCACCGACAGCTATGGCGGACGGTTTACTTTGGCTGAGGTTGGGGGCGACCATGCGCTTGGCGAGATGCAGGCGTTCACCGCCGGAGATGCGCGGCTCAACAGCGCCTATGGGTTCGACTTCCTCTATGCCGACAAGCTGACGCCTGAGCTCGTGGCGCGGGTCATGAAAGACTGGCCCGAAGATGCGGGCTGGCCGACGTGGGCGTTCGAAAATCACGACGCCCCGCGCGCGCTTTCGCGCTGGGTGGATGAGGCGCATCGCGACCAATTCGCGCGGCTGAAAATGCTGCTGTTGTGCAGCTTGCGCGGGTCGATCATCCTTTACCAGGGGGAGGAGCTTGGCCTGCCCCAAGTCGATGTGCCGTACGATCGCCTGCAGGATCCGGAAGCGATCGCCAACTGGCCGCACACGCTCAGCCGGGACGGCGCGCGGACCCCGATGCCGTGGAGTGCCGATGCGCCGAACCTCGGCTTCTCAGCCGGCGAGCCGTGGCTTCCGCTCGGCGGGGGCCACCGCGCGCTCGCGGTTGACCGGCAGGACCATGATCCCGGTTCTCTCCTCGCTTTCACGCGCCAATGCCTTGGACTGCGCAGGGTGCATTCGGCGCTGCACCACGGACGCATCGCGCTCGTCGAGGCAGGGCCGCAGCGGCTCACCTTTGACCGCGAGAATGGCGCCGAGACCCTGCGCTGCACCTTCAATCTTTCGGACGCCAACGCGCCGTTCCAGCCATCGGGCCGCCGCATTGTCAGCACCGGCGCAGTGGCGGACGACGCACTCGGCCCCTATTCCGCGCTGATCGAGGAGATCGCATGAATTTGCGCCACCTGTTTGCAGCCTTCGCTTTAGCGACGACGGCCCTCTCCGCTCCCGCGGTCGCCCAATCCCCTGTCGCAGCTGCGAAAGCGCTGTCGAACGGCGTCGAGGCGAGCAATGGTGAAGCCACGATCCGCATCACGGCGCTTACTGATTCCATCCTGCGGGTGAGGGTCGCGCGCGGCGGGCAATTTGCCGAAGATGCGAGCTGGGCGGTCCCGGCCGAGGTACGCCGCAAGAGGGTCGCGGTGGGGGCCACTACCGATGGCTTCACGACAGGCGCAATGGCCGTCCACATCGATCCCACTACGCTCGCGCTTCGGGTGACCGACGCTCAGGGCAAGACGATCGTCGCCGACTTGCCCGACGCGGTCCGGTTCGATGGCAAGGGCTTTCACCTGCGCAAGACGCTGCCGGTCGACCAGCACATTTTCGGCATGGGCGACAAGACCGGGCTGCTCGACCGCCGCGGGTTCACCTTCACCAACTGGAATACCGACTTCTTCGGGTTCACGCCGGCGAGCGATCCGATCTACAAATCGATCCCCTTCTACATCGGCGTGGATGGATCGGGTGCGAGCTACGGCCTGTTTCTCGACAACACATGGCGCAGCACGTTCGATTTCGGCCATGCGCGCGAGGACACAATCGAAATCAGCTCGGTCGATGGGCCGATCGATTATTATGTGATCGCCGGTCCGACCACGGCAGACGTGGTCCGGCGCTACACCGACCTCACCGGCAAGGCTCCGATCGCGCCTCGGTGGGCGCTCGGCTACCAGCAGTCGCGCTGGGGCTACAGCAGCGACGCGGAGGTCCGGGGAATCGCGAAGCACCTGCGCGACGACCGCATCCCCGCCGACGTGATCTGGATGGATATCGACTATCAGGACCGGTACCGGCCGTTCACGGTCAACAAGACGATTTTCCCCGATCTCAAGAAGCTCAATACCGACCTGAACGCCGACCGCATCCGCCTGGTCGCGATCACGGATCTCCACATCGCCTACGCGCCGAACCAAGGCTATACGCCGCTCGAGAGCGGGCTCGCCGGCAATCATTTCGTGCACAAGGCGGGCGGCTCGCTCTACGTCGCGCCGGTGTGGCCTGGGCCGGCGGTGTTCCCGGAGTTCACCCGCGCGCCCAGCCGCGACTGGTGGGGCAATCTCTACAAGGATTTCATCGCCGACGGTTTCTCGGGTTTCTGGAACGACATGAACGAGCCGGCGGTGTTCGAAACGCCGACCAAGACAATGCCGCTCGACAACATCCACCGGGTCGAAAGCGACGACTTCGTGCCGCGCGACGCGACGCATGCCGAGATCCACAACGTTTATGGAATGCAGAACACGCGGGGCACGTTCGAGGGCATGAAGCGGCTGCGCCCCGGCGTGCGCCCGTTCGTGATGACCCGTGCATCCTATGCGGGCGGACAGCGCTACGCGGCGACCTGGACCGGCGACAACAGCTCGACCTGGGACCATTTGCGGCTCTGCGTCGAGCAGCTGATCAACCTCGGCCTGTCGGGCTTCTCCTACAGCGGCTGCGACGTCGGCGGGTTCGTCGGCGGCGCGAGCCCCGAGCTGCTGACCCGCTGGTACGAGATCGCCGCCTTCACCCCCGTGTACCGCAACCATAGCGCGCACGATGCGCCGCACATGGAGCCGTGGGTCGACGGACCCGAGCATCTCGCGATCCGCCGCAAGTTCATCGAGGAGCGCTATCGGCTGATGCCGTACCTCTATTCGCTCGCCGAGCAGAATGCGCGCACCGGCGATCCGATCATCCGGCCGCTGTTCTATGATTATCCGGACGCGCTGAAGATGGATTGCGATGCCGCGTTGAGCTTCACCGTCGGGCGCAGCCTGCTCGTCGCCGCGCCGCCGCGCCCGGAATCGCCACATCCCTTCAACATCTGCCTGCCGGCCGGCGGATGGTACGACTACTGGACGGGAGCGCCGGTCACCGAACACAAGCTGACGCAGCAGCCGAAGCTGGACGTCGTCCCCGTCTTCGTCCGCGCGGGCACGATCCTGCCGAAGCAGGCGCTGGTCCAGAGCACGATGGAGACGCCAAAGGGCCCGCTCGAGCTCGACATCTATCCCGGCGAGGACTGCCGCGGCGAACTCTATTTCGATGACGGCGTGCACATCGGCGGACCGAGCCTTCGGCAAAGCCTCACATGCGCCGTCACGCCCAAGGGCGTCGCGCTGCGTTTCGGCGCGCGTCAGGGCTCTTATCGGCCATGGTGGAAGCAGATCGCTGTGACGGTCCAAGGTCCGCGACCGGTGAGAATGACCATTGCCGATCACCCCCGCGCCGGCGAGGTGATCATCCACTGATGATCCGGCGCTTTCTGCTCGCGCTGCTCGCCATGTTCGCGGCCGCGCCTGCGGCAGCGGGCGATCCGATGGGCCCGGTTCACGTCAGCGCCGGGACAATCGTCGATCTCGGGATCCTCAACTCGAAATACGCCGACCCGCGCCGCGTCGTCGTCTGGCTGCCGCCCGGCTACCGCGCACACGGTCCGAAATATGCCGTGCTTTACATGCATGACGGCCAGAACCTCTTCGACAAGGCGACCGCCGGCTACGGCATGGAATGGGAGATCGACGAGCATCTCTCTAGGCTGATCGCCGAGAAGAAGGTGCGGCCGACGATCGTCGTGGGCATCTGGAATACGCCCAAGCGGCTGCAGGAGTATGTGCCGTCCAAGGCGATCAATGGTCTGCCGCCCGAGTATCGCAAGAAGGTCCGCGCGCTCTACGGCGGCGACCCGCTGTCGGACGAATATCTGAAGTTCATCGTCCGCGAGCTCCGGCCGATGATCGACAGGCGATTCAACGTGAAGGCGGACCGGGCGAACACCGCCATCATGGGCTCGTCGGTGGGCGCGCTCATCTCGCTCTATGCGATCGACGAATATCCTCAGATCTTCGGCCGCGCCGGCATGATGTCGACCCACTGGCCTTTGTTCATGACGCCCGACGGCAAGTCGGTCGGCGACGCCGAATATGAGGTCGTCTCGTCAGCCTTCGAACGCTACCTCGCGCCGGCGCTCCCCGATCCCCGCACGCATAGGCTTTACTTCGACCACGGCAGCGAGACGCTCGACGCCATCTACAAGCGTTACCAAGATCGCGTTGACGCGGTGGTCGCACGCCGCGGGTACAGACAGGGCCCCAATATAAGGGGCAATACCAACTGGCTGACGAAGAGCTTCCCCGGACAGAAGCATAACGAAATCAGCTGGGCCTCGCGGGTCGATGTCCCGCTGCAGTTTCTGCTGCCAGCGTCAGGCGTTCGCTAGCGCCGCAGCCGCACGTGCGCGCTCGCCGATGGTCGCGAGATCGTCGCCCGGCTTCACGAACCAGGTTCCGCCGACGCACAGCACCGGATCGAGCGCGAGCCAATCGCGCGCGGTTTCGGGGCGAATCCCGCCGGTCGGGCAGAAGCGGATATTGCCGAACGGGCCGGCGAGCGCCTTCAGCGCCGGGATTCCGCCCGACGCTTCGGCCGGGAAGAATTTGAAACGGTCGAGCCCCAGATCGAGGCCGCGCATGATGTCGCCGGCGTTGGCGATGCCGGGTAGAAAGGCGACGCCCGATTGAATCACCGCCTTGCCGAGCGGCCCAGTCAGGCCCGGCGAGACGATGAACTGACTTCCCGCATCGACGGCTTCGCCGAGCTGCCGGTCGTTCAGCACCGTGCCGGCTCCAACGATGGCGCCCGAGACCTTGCCCATCTCACGGATCGCGTCGAGTGCGAGGGGGGTGCGCATGGTGATTTCGAGCACCGGCAGGCCCGCGTTCACGAACGTCTCCGCAAGCGCCATCCAGTCCATCTTCTCTTCGAGCACAAGCACCGGGATCACCGGCGCCGAGCGCATGATCGCGTCGATATTCATCCGTGTTCCCTCGCAAAGGCTGCGGCCGCGCCGAACAGGCCGGGCTGGGGGTGAGTGATGAGCCGGACCGGCATTTCGTCCATGCGCCGTTCGAAGCGGCCCTTGGCGATGAAGCGGTCGCGGAAGCCCGAGCGCGGCAGGTAATCCGCGAGGCGGAGGCCGACGCCCCCGGCGATGACGACGCCGGTCGCGCCCTGCGCAAGCGCCAGGTCGCCGGCGACCGCACCGAGGATCAGACAGAGCCGATCGAGAGCCGCCGTGGCGAGGCTGTCGTCTCCCGCGAGCGCCGCCGCCCAGAGCTCCTTATTGTCATGGTACAGGAGGTCCCTGCCCTCGATCGCGCCAAGCGCCTCGTACAGGTTGAGGAGACCCTGGCCAGCGCAAACGCGCTCCACCGAGACGCGGCGGAAATGACGCCGGAGCTGCACCAATATATTATCCTCAAGGCTGTCGAGCGGCGCGAAGTCGACATGGCCGCCCTCGGTCTCGATCACCTCATAATGGTCGCTCTTCCGGAGCAACGCAGCAACACCGAGGCCGGTACCCGGGCCGACGATGGAGATCACGCCCTGCTTGGGCAGCGGCTGGTCGGGTCCGCACAAGTGTCGAAAATGTTCTTCGGGCAGGGTGGCGACGGCATAGCCGACGGCGCCGAAATCGTTGACGACCGTGTAGCGCTCCACGCCCAGGCGCTCGCTCATCAGCGCGGGCCGGATCACCCAGGGATTGTTGGTGAGCTTCAGCACTTCCCCGCCGACGGGGCCGGCGAAGGAGAGCGCAAACTCGTTCGGCAGCGTGATCCCCTTGACCCGGCCGAACTCTTCCCAGGCGGTCTGGAAGCTGGCGAATTCGGCGGTCTTCAGCGTGACCGGCTCATCGAGCGACAGCACGCGCCCGCCCTCGATCTCGGCAAGCGCAAAGCGGGCGTGGGTGCCCCCGACGTCTGCAACGGCAATCGTCCTCACGCCTGCTCAGCCTCCATTGCGGCGAGCATCGCCGACGCGCCTGCCTCAGCCTCGCTGGCGTAGTTGCGCATCATCGCGAACAGCTCGCGGCCCGTTCCGACCGCCGGCGGCGGCGAGTTGGCGGGCGGTCGCGCTGTGAGATCGACGCCGAGCACCTCCAACGTGCCGCTACGCGCGTCGAGGCGTATTACGTCGCCGTCGCGCACTCGGGCGAGCGGGCCATCGGGCAGCGCCTCGGGCGAGACGTGGATCGCGGCGGGTACCTTGCCGCTGGCGCCTGACATGCGCCCGTCGGTGATCAGCGCGACCTTGTGCCCGCGGTCCTGCAGCACGCCGAGCGTGGGCACGAGCTTGTGCAGCTCGGGCATGCCGTTGGCACGCGGACCCTGGAAGCGCACGACCACGGCAACATTGCCGTCGAGTTCGCCCGCCTTGAACGCCTCCAGCACCTCGTTCTGGTCGGAGAAGCAGCGTGCGGGGGCCTCGAGCAGCCAGCGTTCCTCATCGACCGCGCTGGTCTTGAACAAAGCGCGGCCGAGATTGCCCTGCACCAGGCGGACGCCGCCTTCGGGCTGGAACGGATCACTTGCCGGCCGGAGCATGTCGATGTCGGCGCTTTCCTCGGCGCTCTTCCAGATCAGCTCGTCGCCGTGCAGCTCGGGATTGCCGACCCACGCGTCCATCGAATCCGCGCCCGCAGTGAGCGTGTCGGTGTGGAGCAGCCCCTCCCGGCCCAGCGTGTAGGTGACGAAGGCCATTCCACCCGCGTCCTGGAAGTCGTTCACGTCTTTCGACCCGTTCGGATAGACGCGCGTGATCAGCGGCACGGCCGAGGACAGCTCGGCAAAGTCTTGCCAGTCGATGATGATCCCGGCTGCTCGCGCGATCGCCGGCAGATGTAGGAAATGGTTCGTCGATCCGCCGGTCGCGAGCAAGCCGATCATCGCGTTCACGACCGCCTTTTCATCGACGACCTCGGCCAGCGGCCGTTCGCCGCTCTTCGCCAGCTCAGCGAGACGATGGACCGCGGCACGAGTCAGTGCCTGCCGCAGCGGCGTGCCGGGATTGATGAAGGCGGCATTGGGGATGTGCAGCCCCATCAGCTCCATCATCATCTGGTTGGAATTGGCCGTGCCGTAGAAGGTGCAGGTGCCGGGCGCGTGATACGACCGGCTTTCGGCCTTCAAGAGCTCGTCCTTGCCGACCTTGCCCTCGGCGTAGAGCTGGCGGATTCGTTGCTTCTCCTTGTTTGGCAGGCCTGACGGCATCTGACCGCCGGGAACAAGCAACATCGGCAAATGGCCGAAGCGGAGCGCGCCGATCAGCAGGCCGGGAACGATCTTGTCGCAAATGCCGAGGAGCGCCGCGGCGTCGAACATGCCGTGGCTCAGCGACACCGCCGTCGACATCGCGATCACATCACGGCTGAACAGCGACAGGTCCATGCCCGGCTGGCCCTGGGTCACGCCATCGCACATCGCCGGGACCCCGCCCGCGACCTGCGCCGTCGCGCCGACCTCGCGCGCGAAGATCTTCATCTGCTCGGGGTAGCGGCCGTAGGGCTGATGCGCCGAGAGCATGTCGTTGTACGACGTGACGATGCCGATGTTCGGCCCAGCGAGGTGGCTGATCGCCTCCTTGTCCTCACCGGCGGCGGCGAAGCCGTGGGCGAAATTACCGCAGCTGAGCCGCGGGCGAGTCATCCCGCGCTCCTTCTGCTCCGCCATCAGCTCGAGATAGCGGCGGCGAGTTGGCTTCGAACGCTCGATGATGCGGTCCGTGACGGCCGCGACTGTGGGATGAAGTGCCATGGCTTGGATGTGGGGCTTCGCGCTTACTCGTGCCAGCTGATGCCGTCACGCTCGGTGAGCGCGATGGCGGCGGATGGGCCCCAGGTGCCGGCGGCATAGGGCCGCGGCGTGATGCCCTTCTCCGCCCAGGCGGCACGGATGCGGTCGATCCAGGTCCATTGCGCCTCCACCTCGTCGCGGCGGACGAACAAAGTCGGATCGCCCTCAATCAGATCGAGCAGCAGCCGCTCATAGGCGATTCGGCGGCGGCTTTCGCTGAAAGCATTGGCGAGGCCGATGTCGAGCGGGACCTCGCGCAGCCGCACTCCGCCCCGGTCGAGACCCGGAGTCTTGGCCATCAGCCTGAGTTCGATGCTCTCCTCGGGCTGGAGGCCGATAATCAGCCTGTTCGGCCGCGTCGTCGCTCCGCGCGAAGCGAAGATCGAATAAGGAACATCCTTGAACTGGATGAAGATCTCGGTGTCGCGCTGCGGCATGCGCTTGCCGGTGCGAAGGTAGAAGGGAACACCCTTCCACCGCCAATTGTCGATATGTGCCTTCAAGGCGACGAAGGTCTCGGTGCCGCTGGCGTGGCCGAGTTCCTCGCCGTAACCGGGCACCGGTTCCCCGTTGATCGCGCCGCGGCCATATTGCCCAGTGACCGTGCTCGTCTCAACATCGGCCGCCGTAATCGGCCGGAGCGCGCGAAGAACCTTCACCTTCTCGTCGCGCACCGCGGTCGCGTTGAAGTCGCTCGGCGGCTCCATTGCGACCAGCGCGAGCAGCTGGAGCATATGGTTCTGCACCATGTCGCGAAGAGCGCCAGCGCCCTCGTAAAACTCCGCGCGGCCCTCGAGCCCGACCGTCTCCGCGACCGTGATCTGGATGTGGTCGATGTGCGCGCTGTTCCACAAGGGCTCGAACAGCAGGTTGGCGAACCTCAGCGCGATGAGGTTCTGGACGGTCTCCTTGCCGAGATAGTGGTCGATCCGGAAGGTCCGCTCCTCCGGGAAGTGAGCCGCGACCGCGTCATTGACTTCACGGCTGGTTTCGAGGTCGGTGCCGAGCGGCTTTTCGAGCGCCATCCGCACCGTTGGGCAGGCCAGACCGGCGGCCGCGAGGCCGTCGATGGTCGGCTTAAACAGCGACGGCGCGGTCGAGAGGAAGATACCGACGCCGTCACAGGGGTCGCCGATCGTCCCGGCAAGCCGCTCGAACCCCGCGGGCTGGGTGATATCGATCGCCACATAATGCAGCCGCGACAGGAAGCGCTCAGCGACCCCAGCGCTGTAGAAGCCCTCGGGGAGATGCTCCTGAAGTGCAGCATTTGCGCGCTCGCGGAAGGCACCGTCATCGAGATCGGTGCGTGCCGTGCCGATGATCCGCAGCTGCTCAGGCAGCAAGCCATCGGAATCGAGCCCGTAAAGCGACGGCAGCAGCATGCGCCGGGCGAGGTCGCCGGTCGCGCCGAACAATACGAGGGTTGAGATCCGGTCAGCCATTCCGGGGCGCTATATTGCCGTTCTCGCGTGCGCAAAGGGCAAAATGCTGCGGCGCAAACTCTTCACGTTTGTCACAGCCGGGTCCAGGCGAGCGCAATCGTCACTGCAAGGGCAACCACGCTCGCTCCCATGCCAACAATTGCGGGGATGCCGCGCCGACCGGCGTAGGCGAGCGTGATCCCCATCTTCACCGCCATGTTTACGATGATCGTGCCGGCGATCGCGATTGCGGCAAGCAGCGGCGAGATTGCCGCCGGCTGCAGTCCGCCCAAAGTGATGATTGCAGTATCGACATCGGTCGATCCGACGATCAGCAACAGGACGGCGATACCCTGTTCGCCAAAGCGCCCGGCTGCCCATTTCGCCGCAACCGCTGCGAATGCGACGAACAGGACGAACCCGAACGCTGGGAGCAGCGCAATGGGATTGCCCGGCGGGCTTGGCGCGTCGCACTTCGGCGCCTTGCGATAGAGCCAGAAGCCAGCACCCCAGGCGATGACAATTGCCGGCAAAAGGATCAGTGCGAAGGCGGGCAGCACTCGTGTCGAAAGCACGCCGATCAGCAGCAGGACGCGCAGGTACATGACCGCCGTCGCAAGGGCGATCCCGGCATTTTCAGCCCCGCCCTTGCCCTCGCTGCCGAGCCGCTGGGCGAGCGACTGGGTGACTGCCGTCGAGCTGTAGGCGCCGCCGATCAGCGCCGTCGCTATCGTGCCATGGCGCTCGCCGAAAATGCGGTTGGCGACATAGCCGAGGAAGGAAAAGCCGGTGACGAGCACCACCACCAGCCACAATTTCTGCGGGTTCCAGGCGCCAAGCGGGCCATAATGGCCGCTCGGCAAAAAGGGCAGCACCGCACCGGCGATCACCGCGTAGCGTGCCAGCGCCTTCACATCGTCCTCGTCGAGCTTGTCGAGGAAGCCGTGGAGCTCGGCCTTCAGCGCGAGCAGCAAAGTGACGATCGTCGCGCCCGCGATGGCGAAGCCCGGTTCGCCGAAGCCGGCGAGGAAGCCGAGCCCAACCGTCGCGATGGCCGCCATCGGGGTGGTGGCATCGGGCCTTTCTTTGAGACCGGGGCGGTGCGCATAGCCGATCGCGATGACCGCAACGGTCCCGGCCACGAGGGCGCCCGCCGCGAAGGACTGGCCGAAACGTCCGGCGAGCCCGGCCATGCCTGAGACCAAACCGAACAGGGTGAAAGTCCGAACCCCCGCGACCCGCGTCCCGGCATCGAGCGCGCGCAGGTCGAAGCCGCGTTCGACCCCGATCAGCAGGCCGCAGGCGAGTGCCGTCGCGACGCACAGGGCCTGCCAGTACCAATCGCCGTTCAGGTCAGTCGCTCCGCGTGCCAGCGCAGATGGTCGGCCATGAAGGTCGAGATGAAGTAGTAGCTGTGGTCGTAGCCGGGCTGACGGCGGAGGGTCAGCGCGACGCCCGCCTTGGAGCAGGCGCGCTCGAGCAGCTCCGGACGAAGCTCCTTCTCGAGGAAAGAGTCGGCGTCTCCGACGTCAACCAGCAGTTCGGGAACGCGCGCGCCATCTTCGATCAGTGCGACGGCGTCGTGCCTGCGCCATGCCGTGCGGTCGTCACCCAGATAGCCCGCAAGCGCCTTCTGACCCCACGGCACCTGCCCCGGCGCGACGATCGGAGCGAAAGCGGAGGCGCTGCGGAACAGCTCGGGATTGCGCAAGGCGATGGTCAACGCGCCGTGACCGCCCATCGAATGACCCATGATCCCCTGGCGATAGCCGTCTACCGGAAACTCGCCAACGACCAGAGCCGGAAGCTCCTCGGTGACGTAGGTCCACATGCGGTAGTTCTTCGCCCAGGGCTCCTCGGTCGCGTCCACGTAGAAGCCGGCGCCGTGCCCGAAGTCATAGCCTTCCCCGTCGGGAACAGCTTCGCCGCGGGGACTGGTGTCCGGAGCGACGAAAATCAGCCCATGCTCAGCACAGGCGGCGCGATACTCGCCCTTTTCCGTGACGTTCGCGTGCGTGCAGGTGAGTCCCGACAGATACCAGACGACGGGCAGCCGCTCTCCGCCCACCGCCTGCGGCGGAAGGAAAATGGAGAAAGTCATTTCCGTCGAAGTCGCGTTCGAAGAATGGCGGACGACCAGCTGCCGTCCGCCGTGCGATTTGTTCTCCGAGACGATCTCCATCGTCACTGCGGCGGACGGTGCAGCGCGCAGAGCTTGTTGCCGTCGGGATCGCGCAGATAGGCGAGATAGAGCTTGCCGAAGCCGCCCTCGCGATAGCCCGGCGGATCCTCACAGCCCGTGCCGCCCCCGGCCAGGCCGGCCTTGTGCCAGGCGTCGACCTCCTCCGGGCTGTCGAAATTGAATCCGATCGTCCCGCCATTGGCGTGGTGGGCCGGCTCACCATCAATCGGCTTGGTCACCATGAAAGCCGCGCCGTTGCGGCGGTATGCGAGCCGCCCCTTGTCGTCCTGGTGCGCTTCCTTGCCGAAGAGCGCATCGTAGAACGTCTTCGACCGTTCGATGTCGTTGGATCCGACCATGATGTGACTGAACATAGGTCCTCCTTCAGATTTCGACGGCCTTGGTAGCCGTCGCGGGGTCGCCGGTGTTGGGCAGATCCTTTGGATCGATCAGCAGCATCTTGACCTCGCCGTGGCGCGCGCAGGGACGGTGCTCGGTTCCGCGCGGCACGACGAACAATTCGCCCGCTTCCAGAGTCACGGTACGGTCGCGCAGCTCCATGTCGAGCGTGCCGTCGAGGATCAGGAACAGCTCGTCGGTATCGTCATGCTTGTGCCAGATGAACTCGCCCTCGACCTTCACCAGCCGGACTTCATTGTCGTTGTAGCGGGCGACGATCCGCGGCGCCCAACGGTCGGAGAAGCTCGCGAGCTTCTCCGGGATGTTGACCTTATCGGCCATCAGTAGACCACAACTGCGCGGATGCTCTCACCCGCGTGCATCAGGTCGAAGCCTTTGTTGATGTCCTCGAGCTTCAGCGTGTGGGTGATCATCGGGTCGATCGCGATCTTGCCGTCCATGTACCAATCGACGATTTTTGGGACGTCGGTGCGGCCCTTGGCGCCGCCGAAGGCCGTGCCGCGCCAGTTGCGGCCCGTGACCAGCTGGAACGGCCGCGTCGCGATCTCCTTCCCCGCTTCGGCCACGCCGATGATGATCGAGGTGCCCCAGCCGCGGTGGCAGCATTCGAGCGCCGTGCGCATCACCTCCGTGTTGCCGGTCGCGTCGAAGGTGTAGTCGGCGCCTCCGTCGGTGATCTTCAGCACCTCGTC
>Ga0207690_10001189_pt1 | contig 16436 bp, 11 predicted proteins | sample KBSC23metaG_FD_184315 | JGI IMG/M metagenome (GOLD analysis project Ga0207690, IMG submission 184315) | Corn rhizosphere microbial communities from Kellogg Biological Station, Michigan, USA - KBS C2-3 metaG (SPAdes) (version 2) | ecosystem: Host-associated > Plants > Roots > Rhizosphere > Soil ...
CCGGGCGACAACATCAAAATGGTGGTGACATTGATCCACCCGATCGCGATGCAGGACGGTCTGCGGTTTGCGATCCGCGAAGGCGGCCGCACCGTGGGCGCCGGCGTGGTGACCAAGGTTATCGAGTGACGAGTAAGGAGTGAAGTCGGCGGCTTCGCCGCCTGTAAAGGGCAAAGGGTAAGGGCAACAGCAACGTTTGACGGTGCTTTCCTCTTCACTCTTTACAGCGCCGCAGGCGCGACTTTACAGATCGCGAAGCGAGCGACTGACCGTTTATACGCCAGTAGCTCAATTGGCAGAGCAGCGGTCTCCAAAACCGCAGGTTGGGGGTTCGAGTCCCTCCTGGCGTGCCAATGCGTGAACTGGATGCAGACACAGAAGTGCCGGACAACAAGAAAATCATGAATGCGAAGGCGGAAACGATCGGAACCGGCAAGGCGGCGGACGCTGGCTTGCTGACGCTGGCGGGGTTGATCGTCGTCGCCGGCGTGGCGGGATACTACCTGCTGCCGACCACCGTTCCGTCGATCTTGCACACGCTGAGCGTGGTGGGCGCGATCGTGGTTGCCTGCGCCGTGGCGTGGTTCACCACGCCGGGACGCGGGGTGCGCAGTTACCTGCGCGAAACCCAGTTCGAAATGCGCAAGGTGGTGTGGCCGACGCGCGAAGAGACGATTCGCACGACGCTGGTGGTGGTTCTGGTGGTCGTGGTGCTCAGCATCGTGCTGGGCCTGATCGACATCATCCTGAAGTCGGTCATCCTGGATTGGTTGCTGAAGCTTTGAAAAAATGAACGAAACGACAGCCAAACGTTGGTACGTGGTCCACGCCTATTCGGGCTTCGAGCACCAGGTCGCGCGTGCGCTGAACGAGCGTGTAGCGCGTTCCGGCATGCAGGACAAGTTCGGCGAAGTGCTGGTGCCCACCGAGGAAGTGGTCGAAATGCGCGGTGGCCAGAAGCGCAAGAGCGAACGCAAGTTCTTCCCCGGGTACGTGCTGGTGCAGATCGAAACGACCGGCGAAGCGCGTGCGCCGCGCATCGACGACGAGTGCTGGCACCTGGTCAAGGAAACGCCCAAGGTGATGGGCTTCATCGGCGGCACCGCCGACAAGCCGCTGCCGATCAAGGATTCGGAAGCCGATGCAATCCTGAATCGCGTCAAGGAAGGCATCGAGAAACCGCGTCCGAAGGTATTGTTCGAGCCGGGCGAAATGGTCCGCGTGATCGAAGGCCCGTTCAACGACTTCAACGGCGTGGTCGAGGAAGTCAATTACGAGAAGAGCCGCCTGCGTGTTGCGGTGCTGATTTTTGGTCGTTCGACTCCAGTGGAATTGGAGTTCGGGCAGGTGGAAAAGGCGTAGGAGTTAGTCGCGCACAGCGTGCGCTACAAAGGGTAAAGAGTGAAGTCGGGCGCTGCGCGCCCTGCAAAGGATAAAGCGTAAGAGCACAAGCAAGAGCAAGTCGCGGAGCAGCTTTTCTTTACGATTTACGGCGCCGCCGGCGCGACTTTACAGCTCGCAAAGCGAGCGACTTACCGTTTTCACAACAGCGAGGAGCCTTACGGCGCTTGAACTCGCAGGAGCAAAAGCAATGGCAAAGAAAGTCGTCGGTTACATCAAGCTGCAGGTCAAGGCCGGTGAGGCCAACCCGAGCCCGCCGGTCGGTCCGGCGCTGGGCCAACGCGGCCTCAACATCATGGAGTTCTGCAAGGCGTTCAACGCCGCCACGCAGAAACTGGAAAAGGGTCTGCCGATCCCGACCATCATCACCGCGTATTCGGACCGCAGCTTCACCTTCATTACCAAGACACCGCCCGCGACCGTGCTGCTGAAGAAGGCAGCCGGCATCCAGTCGGGTTCGTCCAAGCCCAACACCGACAAGGTGGGCAAGGTGACACGCAAGCAGCTGGAAGACATCGCCAAGCAGAAAGAGCCCGACCTGACCGCGGCGGATTTGGACGCGGCCGTGCGCACCATTGCAGGCAGCGCGCGCAGCATGGGTCTCAATGTGGAGGGCGTCTGACATGGCACTGACCAAACGTTTCAAGGCAATGACCGGCCAGGTCGAGCCCGGCAAGCCGTATCCGATCGATGCGGCGTTGAAGATCCTGAAGGACAACGCCAAGACCAAGTTCGTGGAGTCGGTGGACGTGGCGATCCGTCTCGGCATCGACGCCAAGAAGTCCGACCAGGGCGTGCGCGGTTCCACCGTGCTGCCCCACGGTACCGGCAAGACGGTGCGTGTGGCGGTGTTCTGCCCGGCGGGCGAGAAGGCTGAAGCGGCCAAGGCCGCCGGTGCCGATGCGGTCGGCATGGATGATCTGGCCGCGCAGATGCAGGGCGGCGACATCAATTTCGGCGTCGTGATCGCGACCCCGGATGCGATGCGTGTGGTCGGCAAGCTCGGCCAGTTGCTGGGTCCGCGCGGCCTGATGCCCAACCCGAAGGTCGGCACCGTAACCCCGGACGTGGTCGGTGCGGTCAAGAACGCCAAGGCCGGTCAGGTGCGTTACCGCAACGACAAGGCCGGCATCGTGCATTGCTCGATCGGCAAGGTGAATTTCGAGATCGACGCATTGCGCGACAACTTGAACGCGCTGATCGCCGACCTCCTGAAGGGCAAGCCGTCAACCGCCAAGGGTCAGTACCTGCAGAAGGTAGCGGTCTCCAGCACGATGGGTTTGGGCGTGGTAGTCGACCCGTCCACGCTGGCGGCCACGACGACGAAGTGACAATACAAACGCCTCTCCCTCCGGGAGAGGGGTGAGGATTCGGGTCTTGCGTGGTGTTTGTACGCGCGGACCGAACCCTCATCCGGCCCTTCGGGCCACCTTCTCCCGGAGGGAGAAGGGAAGAAGGTTTTGAGGGCGACGTTGCAGTGGACCGCAACCGAGCCGTCAAAGACCGCAGGTGGCGATGCGGATTTCAATCCGCGGAACCTCAATCGGAATCGTAAGGATTCCCGCCTGCGCAGATGGTGTCGCCCGCAACGAATCGACCTGAAAGGTTGATCTCCGAGCGGACACCGCAACAAGGCACCTTGTGGTGCCGGCGGATCGGCAGGATGCCGATGATCCGTTTGGTTCGGAGGCACGGCGCGCGGAGCGCGTGGTGAATCCAATGGAGGATGCAATGCCGCTCAATCTGGCACAAAAGAAAGAGCTCGTTGCCGAACTGGCCGAAGTCGCGTCGAAGGCGCACTCGCTGGTCGCCGCGGAGTACGCGGGTCTCACGGTCGAGCAGCTCACCGAGCTGCGCAAGAGGGCCCGTACCTCGGGTGTTTTTCTGAAAGTCGCGAAAAACACCCTGGTGCGACGCGCGGTCGACGGTACCGAATACGAGTGCGCGCAGGCGCAGCTCACCGGTCCGTTGCTGTACGCCTTCTCGACCGAAGATCCGGGTGCCGCCGGGCGGCTGGTCAAGGAGTACACCAAGACCAACGAGGCGCTGAAGCCAAAGCTGGTCGCGATCGGTGGCAAGGCGTATCCAGGCTCGCACGTGGATGTGCTGGCCTCGCTGCCGACCCGTGAACAGGCGCTGTCGATGCTGCTCAGCGTGCTGGTGCAGCCCGCCACCATGCTGGTGCGCGTGCTGGCCGAGCCCGCCGCGCAGACCGCCCGCGTGATCAACGCGGTCGGTCAGCAGAAGCAGGCCGCCTAAGCGACGTTCGGACGAACTCAAAGCAACGTTTTTCCCAAATCAACCTTTCAAAGTTTCAGGAGCAACCCCATGTCCCTCAGCAATGAAGACATCATCGAAGCCATCTCGTCCAAGACCCTCGTCGAGGTGATGGAGCTGGTCAAGGCGATGGAAGACAAGTTCGGCGTGTCCGCCGCGGCCCCGGTGGCCATGGCTGCCGCCCCGGCCGCCGGTGGCGCCGCCGCCGTCGAAGAGAAGACCGAATTCAACGTCGTGCTGGCCGCGATCGGCGAGAAGAAGGTCGAAGTGATCAAGGCCGTGCGTGCGATCACCGGTCTTGGCCTGAAAGAGGCCAAGGATCTGGTGGAAGGCGCGCCGCAGACCGTCAAGGAAGGCGCCAGCAAGGAAGACGCCGAGAAGTTCAAGAAGGATCTCGAAGCGGCCGGTGCCAAGGTCGAGTTGAAGTAAGTGAGGACAGGAGTCCTCATCCCGTGCAGGCCATGGATGGCCGGCGACACGGGATCCAGTTTGGATCCTGGTCATCCCGTGCAGAACATGGACGTGCGATGACACGGGACCCATTTTTGGTGAGGCAAAATCAAAATGGATCCCGGCATCCGTCGGGATGACGAAGCAAGCCGAGGCTGGGGACGCGAGTCCCCGGCCTTCGGCCGTTGCAGAGGCAAGCTGTACAAAAAGATTCGAGTTGTTCACACGAAGTAGCAACAGATGGGCGTGCTGGTGCCGGCAATACCAGCGACTTCCTCAGTGACAGCTCCACCACGTTTCCGGGCCCGCAAGCGGCCCCGAGTCCTTAAGAACGAGGCGGTAGCATCCATGACGACCTATTCCTTCACCGAAAAGAAGCGCATCCGCAAGGATTTCGGCAAACGCCCGCCGGTCCTCGGCGTGCCCAATCTGCTGACCATCCAGACCGATTCCTACAGGGATTTCCTGCAGGCCGACGTCGCCCTGAATGCGCGCCAGGACACCGGCCTCGAGGCCGCGCTGAAATCCGTGTTCCCGATTCGCAGCCACTCCGGCAACGCGGAGCTGGAATTCGTCGACTACCACTTCGGTGAACCTGCGTTCGACGAACGCGAATGCCGCCAGCGCGGCATGAGCTATGGCGCGCCGCTGCGCGTCAGGGTGCGCCTGGTCATTTACGACAAGGACAGCCCGGCCTCCAAGAAGGTGCCGAAACTGGTGAAGGAGCAGGAGGTCTACATGGGCGAGATCCCGCTCATGACCGAAACCGGCACCTTCATCGTGAACGGTACCGAGCGCGTGATCGTCTCGCAGCTGCACCGTTCGCCCGGCGTGTTCTTCGACCACGACAAGGGCAAGCAGCACTCATCCGGCAAGCTGCTGTTCAACGCCCGCGTGATCCCGTACCGCGGTTCCTGGCTCGATTTCGAATTCGATCCGAAGGAAGTGCTGTTCACCCGTATCGACCGTCGCCGCAAGTTGCCGGTGACGATCCTGCTGCGCGCGCTGGGCTACGCCAACGAAGAGATGCTGGACATCTTCTTCGAACACAACGTGTTCCATCTCGGCAAGGAAGGCAATGCCGAGCTGGCGCTGGTGCCCGAGCGCCTGCGTGGTGAAACGCTGAACTTCGACTTGATCGCCGGCGACAAGGTGCTGGTCGAGAAGGACAAGCGCATCACTACCCGCCACGTGCGCGAGCTCAAGAACGCCAAGATCACCACGCTGGAAGTGCCGGACGATTACATGATCGGCCGCATCCTCGCGAACGACATCGTCGATGCGAATACCGGCGAGCTATTGGCCTCGGCCAATGACGAGCTGACCGCCGAGCACATCGCGAAATTCCGCGAAGTCGGCATCGACACCATCGCGACGCTGTTCGTGAACGATCTCGATCGCGGCCCGTACATCTCCAACACCTTGCGCGTCGACCCGACCCATACGCAGCTTGAAGCGCTGGTCGAAATTTATCGCATGATGCGCCCGGGCGAGCCGCCGACCAAGGAAGCCGCGCAGAACCTGTTCCACAACCTGTTCTTCACCTTCGAGCGCTACGACCTGTCGACGGTCGGCCGCATGAAGTTCAACCGCCGCGTCGGTCGCGATTCGGTGACCGGTCCCTCGGTGTTGTACGACAACAAGTATTTCGCGACCCGCAAGGAAGAAGACGCGGTCAAGCTGGTGGAAGCGCAGGGCGACACGTCCGACATCCTGGACGTGCTGCGGGTGCTGATCGAGATCAAGAACGGCCATGGCACCGTGGACGACATCGATCATCTCGGCAACCGCCGCGTGCGCAGCGTCGGCGAGATGGCGGAGAACGCATTCCGAATCGGACTGGTGCGCGTCGAGCGCGCGGTCAAGGAGCGCCTGTCGCTGGCCGAGGCCGACAACCTGGGTCCGCAGGACCTCATCAACGCCAAGCCGGTCGCGGCGGCGGTGAAGGAGTTCTTCGGCTCCTCGCAGTTGTCGCAGTTCATGGACCAGAACAACCCGCTGTCGGAAGTCACCCACAAGCGCCGCGTCTCGGCGTTGGGGCCGGGCGGTCTGACCCGCGAACGCGCGGGCTTCGAAGTGCGCGACGTGCACCCGACCCATTACGGTCGCGTGTGCACGATCGAGACGCCGGAAGGTCCGAACATCGGCCTGATCAATTCGCTGGCCGTGTATGCGCGCACCAATCATTACGGATTCCTGGAAACGCCGTACCGCAAGGTGACCAACGGCAAGGTCACCGACGAGGTCGATTACCTGTCGGCGATCGAGGAAGGCAACTACGTGATCGCGCAGGCGAACTCGCCGCTGGACAAGCACGGCAAGTTCACCGAGGAATTCGTGTCCTGCCGTTTTCGCGGCGAGTCCGAATTGCGCCCGGTGCCCGAGATCAACTACATGGACGTGTCGCCGATGCAGACGGTGTCGGTCGCAGCCGCGTTGGTGCCGTTTCTGGAACATGACGACGCCAACCGCGCACTGATGGGCGCCAACATGCAGCGCCAGGCCGTGCCGACGTTGCGTTCCGAGAAGCCGCTGGTCGGTACCGGCATCGAACGCGCGGTCGCGCGCGATTCCGGCGTCACTATCGCGGCACGCCGCGGCGGAGTGATCGAACAGGTCGACGCCGCGCGCATCGTGGTACGCGTGAACGAGAAGGAAGTCGGCGAGAACGATCCGGGCGTGGACATCTACACGCTCACCAAATACACCCGTTCCAACCAGAGCACCAACCTCAACCAGCGGCCGCTGGTCAATGTGGGTGACAAGGTGGCCAAGGGTGACACGCTTGCCGATGGTTCCTCGACCGACCTCGGCGAACTGGCGCTGGGCCAAAACATGCTGGTCGCGTTCATGCCGTGGAACGGCTACAACTTCGAAGACTCGGTGCTGCTGTCCGAGCGCGTGGTGCAGGAAGATCGCTACACCTCGATCCACATCGAGGAGCTGACCAGCCAGGCGCGCGACACCAAGCTCGGGCCCGAGGAAATCACCGCCGACATCCCGAACGTGGGCGAGCAGGCGCTGAACCGGCTCGACAAGTCGGGCATCGTCTACATCGGCGCGGAAGTGAAGGTCGGCGACATCCTGGTCGGCAAGGTCACGCCCAAGGGCGAGTCGCAACTGACCCCGGAAGAGAAACTGCTGCGTGCGATCTTCGGTGAGAAGGCGTCCGACGTGAAGGATTCGTCCTTGCGCGTGCCGCCCGGCATGGATGGCACCGTGATCGACGTGCAGGTGTTTACCCGCGACGGCATCGAGAAGGACGAGCGCGCCAAGCAGATCGAGGAAATGGAAATCCAGCGCGTCCGCAAGGACCTGGACGACCAGTTCCGCATCCTGGAAGGCGCGATCTACGGCCGCCTGCGTTCGCAGCTGGTCGGCAAGCCCGCCAACAACGGCCCGCAGGGCCTGAAGAAGAACGCGGAGATCACCAATGAATACCTCGATTCCTTGAAAAAGGACGAATGGTTCAAGGTGAATCCGAAGGACGAGGAAACCGCCGAACTGGTTTCGCGCGCCGCCGAGCAGATCAAGCGCCACAAGGAAGCCTTCGACAAGCGCTTCCGCGAGAAGCAGGCCAAGATCACCGCGGGCGATGATCTTGCTCCGGGCGTGCTGAAGCAGGTCAAGGTGCACTTGGCGGTCAAGCGCCGCATCCAACCCGGCGACAAGATGGCCGGTCGCCACGGTAACAAGGGTGTGGTGTCGCTGATCGCGCCGGTCGAGGACATGCCCTACATGGCCGACGGCAACCCGATCGACATCGTGCTGAACCCGCTGGGCGTGCCTTCGCGCATGAACATCGGCCAGATCCTCGAGACCCACCTCGGATGGGCCGCCAAGGGTCTGGGCGAGAAGATCGGCCGGATGCTGGAAGCCAAGGAAAAAGCCGACAAGATCCGCAAGTTCCTCAACGAGATCTACAACTCCGGCAAGGCCGAACACCACGTCGATCTGGATTCGTTGAAGGATCACGAGATACTCGCGCTGGCAGCGAACCTGGTGGCTGGCGTGCCGATGGCGACGCCGGTGTTCGACGGTGCCGACGAGGCCGAGATCAAGTCCATGTTGCGGTTGGCGGAGTTGCCGGAATCGGGCCAGACCACGCTGTACGACGGCCGTAGTGGCGATGCATTCGACCGACCGGTCACGGTGGGCTACATGCATTACCTGAAGCTCAACCATTTGGTCGACGACAAGATGCACGCGCGTTCCACCGGCCCGTACTCGCTGGTCACCCAGCAGCCGCTGGGCGGTCGCGCGCAGTTCGGCGGCCAGCGCTTCGGCGAAATGGAAGTGTGGGCGCTGGAAGCCTACGGCGCGGCCTACACCCTGCAGGAAATGCTGACGGTGAAGTCCGACGACGTGCAGGGCCGCAACCAGATGTACAAATCCATCGTCGACGGCGAACACAAGATGTCCGCAGGCATGCCCGAATCGTTCAACGTGCTGGTCAAGGAGATCCGCTCGCTGGCAATCGACATGGAGCTGGAAGAGCGGTGAGAACGGGAATGGGGAATCGGGAATAGGGAATCGTCAAGGCAAAAGCCGACGTTTCCCGAATCTTCCGATTCCCTGCTTCTCCCGATTCTCAATTCCCGATTCCCGGAGTAATCAAATGAAAGACCTTCTGAACCTGTTCAACCAGCAGTCCCAACCGCAGAACTTCGATGCGATCAAGATTTCGCTGGCCTCGCCCGACCTGATCCGTTCGTGGTCGTGGGGCGAAGTGAAGAAACCCGAAACCATCAACTACCGCACCTTCAAGCCGGAGCGTGACGGCCTGTTCTGCGCGGCCATCTTCGGACCGATCAAGGACTACGAATGCCTGTGCGGCAAGTACAAGCGCATGAAACACCGTGGCGTGGTGTGCGAAAAGTGCGGCACGGAAGTGACGCTCGCCAAGGTGCGTCGCGAGCGCATGGGCCATATCGAACTGGCCAGCCCGACCGCGCACATCTGGTTCCTGAAGTCGCTGCCGTCGCGCATCGGCCTGATGTTGGACATGACGCTGCGCGACATCGAGCGCATCCTTTACTTCGAAGCCTATGTCGTGATCGATCCGGGTCTGACCCCGCTCGAGCGCGGCCAAATGCTGACCGAAGACCAGTATCTGACGGCGGTCGAGGAGCACGGCGACGAGTTCGACGCGCGCATGGGCGCCGAAGCGGTCTATGAGCTATTGAAGTCGCTGGACTTGAACGGCGAAATGGTGCGCCTCAAGGAAGAAATCGCGGCCACCAATTCCGAAACCAAGCTGAAGCGCCTCACCAAGCGCATCAAGCTGGTCGAGGCGTTCCTGGATTCCGGCAACCGTCCGGAGTGGATGGTGATGACCGTGCTGCCGGTGCTGCCGCCGGACTTGCGTCCGCTGGTGCCGCTGGAAGGCGGCCGCTTCGCGACGTCGGACCTCAACGACCTGTACCGTCGCGTCATCAACCGCAACAACCGCCTGAAGCGGCTGCTGGAACTCAATGCGCCCGACATCATCGTGCGCAACGAAAAGCGCATGCTGCAGGAATCGGTGGATGCGCTGCTCGACAACGGCCGCCGCGGGCGTGCCATCACCGGCACCAACAAGCGCGCGCTGAAGTCGCTGGCCGACATGATCAAGGGCAAGCAGGGCCGCTTCCGTCAGAACCTGCTCGGCAAGCGCGTGGACTATTCCGGCCGTTCGGTGATCACCGTTGGTCCGACCTTGAAGCTGCATCAGTGCGGCCTGCCCAAGAAGATGGCGCTGGAGCTCTTCAAGCCGTTCATCTTCTCCAAGCTGCAGTTGCGTGGGATCGCGCCGACCATCAAGGCCGCCAAGAAGTCGGTGGAGCGCGAGGAACCCGTCGTGTGGGACATCCTCGAGGAAGTCATTCGGGAACACCCGGTTTTGCTCAACCGCGCGCCGACCCTGCATCGCCTCGGCATCCAGGCGTTCGAGCCGAAGCTGATCGAAGGCAAGGCCATCCAGTTGCATCCGTTGGTCTGCACCGCGTTCAACGCCGACTTCGACGGCGACCAGATGGCCGTGCACGTGCCACTGTCGCTGGAAGCGCAACTGGAAGCGCGCGCGCTGATGATGTCCACCAACAACATCCTGTCGCCCGCCAACGGCGAGCCGATCATCGTGCCGACCCAGGACGTCGTGCTGGGCCTGTACTACATGACCCGCGAACTGGCCGGCGCCAAGGGCGAAGGCATGGCTTTCGCAGACGTCGCCGAGGTGCGTCGGGCTTATGACAGCAAGGCGGCCGAGCTGCATGCCAAGGTAAGGGTTCGCATCCGCGAGTTCGATGTTGCGGCCGACGGTTCGCACAAGGAAAAAATCACGCTGACCGACACCACGGTCGGACGCGCGCTGCTGGCCGAAATCCTGCCGGAAGGCCTGGCTTTCAGCCGCATGAACACCGAGCTGACCAAGAAGGCGATCTCGAAGCTCATCAACGCCTGCTACCGCGAACTGGGCCTCAAGGACACCGTGGTGTTCGCCGACCAGTTGATGTACACCGGTTATCGTTTCGCGACGATCTCCGGCATCTCGATCGGCATCGACGACATGAAGATCCCGGAAGAGAAGAAGGCGATCCTGGAAGAGGCCGAAAAGGAAGTGGTCGAAATCCAGGAGCAGTTCCAGTCGGGCCTCGTCACCGCCGGCGAGCGCTACAACAAGGTGGTCGACATCTGGTCGCGCACCAACGAGCAGATCGCGGCCGCGATGATGAAGGGCATCGGTTTCGACCACGTCAAGGGTCCCGACGGCAAGGTTCACGACCAGAAGTCGATGAACTCGATCTACATCATGGCCGACTCCGGCGCGCGCGGTTCTGCTGCGCAGATCCGCCAGCTGGCCGGCATGCGCGGCCTGATGGCCAAGCCGGACGGCTCGATCATCGAGACGCCCATCAAGGCGAACTTCCGCGAAGGCCTGGACGTGCTGCAGTACTTCATCTCCACGCACGGCGCGCGCAAGGGCTTGGCTGATACCGCGCTGAAGACGGCGAACTCGGGTTACCTGACCCGGCGTCTGGTGGACGTGGCGCAGGACGTGGTCGTCACCGAGCACGATTGCGGCACCTTCGAAGGCCTGATGATGACTTCCATCGTCGAAGGCGGCGACGTGGTCGAACCGCTGCGCGATCGGGTGCTCGGCCGTGTCACGGTCGAGGACGTCTATGCACCGGGCGATGACGACAAGCCGATCGTGGAGCGCAACACGCTGCTCAACGAAACCCTCGTCGAGAAGCTCGACAAGGCCGGTGTGCAGAGCGTGAAGGTGCGTTCGCCCATCAGCTGCGAATCCGAGTTCGGCGTGTGTGCGCTGTGCTACGGACGCGATCTGGCGCGCGGACACATCGTCAACATCGGCGAGGCGGTTGGCGTGATCGCCGCGCAGTCGATCGGCGAACCCGGCACCCAGTTGACGATGCGTACCTTCCACATCGGTGGCGCGGCTTCGCGCGCGGCTGCGGTGGACAACGTCACCATCAAGACCACCGGCACACTGAAGTTCAACAACCTCAAGACCGTGAAGCACACGCAGGGCCATCTGGTCGCGGTGTCGCGTTCCGGCGACGTCAGCCTGATCGACGTCAAGGGTCGCGAGCGCGAGCGCTACAAGGTTCCCTACGGCGCGACGCTCACGGCGAGGGACGGTGCCGAAGTCAAGGCTGGCCAGACGGTCGCGAACTGGGATCCGCACACCCATCCGATCGTCACCGAGGTGGCTGGCCGGGTGCGTTATATCGACTTCGTCGATGGCGTGACCGTGCAGTCGTCGATCGACGAGCTGACCGGCCTCGAGAGCGTGGTCGTCACCGATCCAAAGCGTCGCGGCAGCAACGCCAAGGACCTGCGTCCAGCCGTGCGTCTGGAAGACAAGAAGGGCAACGACCTCAAGCTGCCCGGCACCGACATTCCGGCGCAGTCGTACCTGCCGGCCGGCGCGATCGTGTCGATCCAGGACGGTGCCGAGGTCGGCGTCGGCGACGTGATCGCGCGCATCCCGCAGGAATCATCCAAGACTCGCGACATCACCGGCGGTCTGCCGCGCGTCGCGGATCTGTTCGAGGCCCGCAAGCCCAAGGAACCGGCGATCCTCGCGGAAGTCTCGGGCGTCGTCAGCTTCGGCAAGGACACCAAGGGCAAGCAGCGCCTGATCATCAAGGACGTGGATGGCAACGAGCACGAGGACCTGATCCCGAAGTGGCGCCACATCGTGGTGTTCGAGGGCGAGCACGTCGAGAAGGGCGAAACCGTGGTGGACGGCGAGTCCGATCCGCGCGACATCCTGCGCTTGCTGGGCGTCGAGCGGCTGGCCGCCTATCTCGTCAAGGAAATCCAGGACGTGTACCGCCTGCAGGGCGTCAAGATCAACGACAAGCACATCGAGGCGATCATTCGCCAGATGCTGCGCAAGGTCGAGATCACCGAGCCTGGCGACACCACGTACCTCCGCGGCGAGCAGGTGGACCGCAACCCGTTCATCGAGATGAATCGCAAGGCCGAAGCCCGCAACGAGCATCCGGCGCAGGCGATTCCGGTGCTGCTGGGCATCACCAAGGCGTCCTTGGCGACCGAGTCGTTCATTTCGGCGGCATCGTTCCAGGAAACCACGCGGGTGCTGACCGATGCCGCGGTACGCGGCAAGCGCGACGACTTGCGGGGTTTGAAGGAAAACGTTATAGTTGGCCGCTTGATTCCGGCCGGTACGGGTCTTGCCTACCACGTGCAGCGCAAGATGTCGGTGGGATTGACCGACGCGGAAATGGAAACCCTCGCCAACGTGTCCACCGTCTTCGAAGAAGCGGGCGAGACGCACGGCGAAACGCCGCAATCGGCGACTTGATGATGAACACGCCGCGCGCTTCGCGCGCGCGGCCACCATCGAAATGAGGCGCAACGGACGCGCTTCGTGTTCGAGAGCAGGATGCCACGACGGCGCGAAAGCTTGTCCGGTTTCGCGATTCCGTGCTAAAATTCCGCTTCTGGGCAGACCGGATATCCGGCCTGCCCTTGCGTTTTCCCAAGACCCAAGTTTTTCCAGGACTCGGAAATGGCAACTGTCAACCAGTTGGTGCGCCGACCGCGCAGCCCGAAAACCTACAAGAGCGCTTCGCCCGCGCTGCAGAATTGCCCGCAGCGTCGTGGCGTGTGCACCCGCGTATACACCACCACGCCGAAGAAGCCGAACTCGGCGATGCGCAAGGTGGCCAAGGTGCGCCTGACCAACGGTTACGAGGTCATCTCGTATATCGGCGGCGAAGGCCACAACCTGCAGGAACACTCGGTGGTGTTGATCCGCGGCGGCCGCGTCAAGGACCTGCCGGGCGTGCGCTACCACACCGTGCGCGGCTCGCTCGATTGCGCGGGCATCGCCAAGCGCCGCAAGTCGCGTTCCAAGTACGGCGCCAAGCGTCCGAAGGGTTGATCAATCATGTCTCGTAAAGGTTCCCATCCCGCCCGCGTGATCCTGCCCGACCCGAAGCACGGCAGTCAGCTGATCGCGCGCTTCATCAACATGGTGATGCAGAGCGGCAAGAAGTCGGTCGCCGAGGGCATCGTTTATGGTGCGCTCGAGCATTTGGGCCAGAAGAATCCGGAGCCCGTTGCGCTGGTGGAAAAGGCGCTGAACAACGTCGCGCCCGCGGTCGAAGTCAAATCGCGGCGTGTCGGCGGCGCCACCTACCAGGTGCCGGTCGAAGTGCGTTCTTCGCGGCGCACCGCGCTGGCGATGCGCTGGACCATCGATGCGGCGCGCAAGCGTGGCGAGAATTCGATGCCGCGCAAGTTGGCTGCCGAATTGCTGGAGGCCTCCGAGAACCGCGGCGGCGCAGTGAAGAAGCGCGAGGAAACCCACCGCATGGCGGAAGCCAACAAGGCCTTCTCGCACTATCGGTGGTAATGAGGTTCGGCGCGCCCGTAACGGGTGTGCTGCAGAAATCAGTTCTTTGAATTGTTGAGTCGATCATGGCACGCACTACCCCCATCGAGCGCTATCGTAATTTCGGCATCATGGCCCACATTGATGCCGGCAAGACCACGACCACCGAGCGCATCCTTTTCTACACCGGCGTCAATCACAAGATTGGCGAGGTGCACGATGGTGCGGCCACGATGGACTGGATGGAGCAGGAACAGGAACGCGGCATCACCATCACGTCCGCGGCGACCACCTGCTTCTGGGATGGCATGGACCATTCCCTGCCGAAGCACCGCTTCAACATCATTGACACCCCGGGACACGTCGATTTCACGATCGAGGTGGAGCGCAGCTTGCGCGTGCTCGACGGCGCGGTGTTCGTGCTGTGCTCGGTCGGCGGCGTGCAACCGCAGTCCGAAACCGTGTGGCGCCAAGCCAACAAGTACGGCGTGCCGCGGCTCGCGTTCGTCAACAAGATGGACCGTACCGGCGCCAACTTCGACAAGGTCGTCGGCCAGATGAAGTCGCGCCTCGGAGCGCACCCGGTGCCGATGCAGGTGCCGATCGGCGCCGAGGACAACTTCGAAGGCGTGGTCGACCTCATCAAGATGAAGGCGATCTATTGGGATGCCGAATCCCAGGGCCTGAAGTTCGAGTACCGCGACATCCCCGCCGAACTCGTCGAGACGGCGAAGAAGGCGCGCGAGCACATGGTCGAGTCGGCCGCGGAAACTTCCGAAGAGTTGATGAACAAGTATCTCGAAGAGGGTGACCTTTCCGAGGAAGACATCATTGCGGGCATTCGCGCGGGCACGCTGACCACCGATCTGGTGCCGGTGTTCTGCGGCACCGCGTTCAAGAACAAGGGCGTGCAGGCGATGCTGGATGCGGTGGTCCAGTTGCTGCCTTCGCCGGCCGATCGTCCGCCGGTCAAGGGTGTCGACGAATCCGAGCACGAAGCCAGCCGCACGGCAGACGACAGTGCGCCGTTCTCCGCGCTGGCGTTCAAGATCATGACCGACCCGTTCGTCGGCTCGCTCACGTTCTTCCGCGTCTATTCGGGCACGCTCAATTCGGGCGACCAGGTGTACAACCCGGTCAAGTCGAAGAAAGAGCGCATCGGTCGCATCCTGCAGATGCACTCCAACGATCGCAAGGAGATCAAGGAAGTGCACGCGGGCGACATCGCCGCGGCGGTGGGATTGAAAGACGTCACCACCGGCGACACGCTGTGCGCGGGCGATCACGTGATCACGCTCGAGCGGATGACGTTCCCCGAGCCGGTGATCGCAATGGCGGTCGAGCCGAAGACCAAGTCGGACCAGGAGAAGATGGGCCTCGCATTGTCGCGTCTTGCGCAGGAGGATCCGTCCTTCCGTGTGCGCACCGACGAAGAGTCAGGCCAGACCATCATCGCCGGCATGGGCGAGCTGCATCTGGACATCCTCGTCGACCGCATGAAGCGTGAGTTCAATGTCGAGGCCAACGTCGGCAAGCCGCAGGTCGCTTACCGCGAAACCATTCGCAAGCCGGTTCGCCAGGAAGGCAAGTTCGTGCGCCAGTCCGGCGGCAAGGGCCAGTACGGCCACGTCGTGCTGGAAATAGAGCCGCAGGAGCGCGGCAAGGGTTATGCGTTCGAGAATGGCATCGTCGGTGGCGTGATTCCGAAGGAATACATCCCGGCGGTCGACAAGGGCATCCAGGAAGCGGTCGCCAACGGCGTGATGGCCGGATTCCCGATCGTTGACGTCAAAGTGCGACTGGTCGACGGTTCGTACCACGAGGTCGACTCGTCGGAAATGGCGTTCAAGATCGCGGGCTCGATGGGCTTCAAGGAAGGCTTCCACAAGGCCGACCCGGTATTGCTGGAGCCGATCATGAAGGTCGAGGTCGTCACACCCGAGGACTACATGGGCGACGTGATGGGCGACCTGTCTCGCCGGCGCGGCATCCTGCAGGGTCAGGACGACACGCCGTCGGGCAAAACCATCGACGCGATGGTGCCGCTGGGCGAGATGTTCGGCTACGCGACCACCTTGCGCTCGATGAGCCAGGGCCGCGCGACCTTCACGATGGAATTCGACCACTACGCCGAAGCACCGACCAATATCGCCGAAGCAATCATCAAGAAGAGCTGAGAATCGGAAGACGGGAATCGGGAATCGAAAAAGCGAAGCTGCTCTTGCTCTAAACGACTCCCCATTCCCGATTCACGAATCAATCCGAAGCCGAAGAACTTCACTGACACCAAGACTTACAGATAGGTAGAACGCCATGTCCAAAGAGAAATTCGAGCGCAAGAAGCCGCACGTGAACGTGGGGACGATAGGTCACGTGGACCACGGCAAGACGACGCTGACGGCGGCGCTGACGAAGGTGGGTGCTGAGCGTTTTGGTG
>Ga0207690_10001200_pt1 | contig 16374 bp, 17 predicted proteins | sample KBSC23metaG_FD_184315 | JGI IMG/M metagenome (GOLD analysis project Ga0207690, IMG submission 184315) | Corn rhizosphere microbial communities from Kellogg Biological Station, Michigan, USA - KBS C2-3 metaG (SPAdes) (version 2) | ecosystem: Host-associated > Plants > Roots > Rhizosphere > Soil ...
TTTTCAGCTGCATCTCACGACTCGACGAAACTTCCGCGGGCTTTGGGTCGTTTGCAATGCCGATGAACGTGGAGAGAGAAGACGCTGCAGTGCCGGAGCTGAATTCCATGGACCGACGGATCATCCGCTTGGACATGCAGCCGGCGCATGCGGGAATCATGTCGGCGCTGCGCCGCGCTTTCGAGGCTGCGGCGAGCGAGCCGTCCGATCGCGATTTTTGCGAGCTGCTGCGCAAGCTGAACTGACCGATCCTCGCAATGACTAGCCGGTCCGCCATGCAGCCAGCATGACGGCATGCGGTTACTCGTGATCGCGGCTCAGTTCGTCGACTTCGCCCATGATCGTCTGGAGCGCCGACTTGTCCGGATCGGTCCGGTGCTGGCGGCGTGAGGGAAGCTTTCCGCTCGACAGCAATTGCTCGAGCGCGACCCGGCCGCGCGCCACGCGGCTCTTGATGGTGCCGACGGCGCAACCGCAGATTTCCGCCGCTTCTTCGTAGGCGAAGCCGCCCGCGCCGACCAGGATCAGCGCCTCGCGCTGCGGTTGCGGCAGGTGCATGAGCGCGCGCTGCATGTCGCCAAGCTCGATATGCCGGTCCTGGCTGGCCGGGGCGGCGAGGATTTTGGAAGCGGTGATATCGTCCCACTCGCCCTTGAAGCGCGCGCGGCGCATCTGGCTGAGGAACAGGTTGCGAAGGATGATGAAGGTCCAGGCGCGCATGTTGGTGCCGGCCTGGAAGCGCTTGCGCGCCGCCCACGCCTTGAGGAGCGTTTCCTGGACGAGATCGTCGGCGAGATCTCGGCTTCCGGAGAGCGAACGGCCGAACGCGCGGAGATGCGGGATGACGGCCGCGAGCTGGTCCTTGAACTCCGGATCGGACAGCGGGACCGGCTCGCTCAAAGCGCCTGCCGGCCGGTCCTCTACGCGATCATCTGCCAAACTAGACCCCACCCTGTGTGCGCTCGCGACCGTGGCCGCGCGCTGTTGGACCGAACATGAACAGCAACCGTGACAGCAGGTAGGGACTCAGGGCGAGCCAACCAAGAAGATCACCGCGAAAATGATGATCACGAGCAAAGTGCCGACCACCAACACGACTCGGGCAACACCCGGCGTTGAGCCTGCGCGTGCCTCCGTCGTCGTTTCAACGACCGAAGGTTCGTTGTGCCTCGGGTCAGCCATTATGCTCTCGTCACGAAATCACTGTTCCTCCGGCCAACGCGTCGAGGGCGAACCGTGTTCCGTGAGCGAGCGGCCTAGGCCGCGGGGACGGTCGCCGCGTCGAAGAAAAGGGCCTGGGCGATCGCCGCCTTGACCGTCGAGCGCTGGAAAGGCTTGGTGATGAGGAATGTCGGCTCGGGCCGGGTTCCGGTCAGGAGCCGCTCGGGGAATGCGGTGATGAAGATCACCGGCACCGAAAATTCGGCGAGGATGTCCTTCACCGCGTCGATTCCGCTCGAATCGTCGGCGAGCTGGATGTCGGCGAGGACCAGTCCGGGCGGGTGCTGGCGCGCCTGGGCGACCGCCTCGTCGCGCGTGACGGCGACTCCGGTGACGTTGTGGCCGAGGTCGCGGACGATGGTCTCGATATCCATCGCGATGATCGGCTCGTCCTCGATGATCAGAACGTCCGCGAGCGTCTGGCGCTCGATTTCCTCGAGCGCTTCGGCAACCAGCGAATCGACGTTGGCAGGGCTGACGTCGATCAAATATCCGGTGTCCTCCGACGAAAAGCCCTCGAGCGCGGTCAGGAGAAGCGCCTGGCGCGACAGCGGCGTGATCCGCGACAGCCGGGCATGAGCGATTCCCTCGGCGCCGACCGGGCTCTTCGAAGGCTCCTCGCCTTCCTCGACATTGGCCGTCGACCAGATGGCGTGGAAAGTTTTGTACAGCCCGAGCCGCGGATCGACGTCGCGCGGAAATTCATCGGGCTGGGCGACGATCGCTTCGAGGGTCGCGCGGACGAAAGCGTCGCCGTGCGCCTGGCTTCCGGTCAGCGCGCGCGCATAGCGGCGGAGGAAAGGCAGGTGGGGGGCAAGTTCCTGGCCAAGGGACATGGTCGTCAAAACTCCCTGGAAATCTGGTTTGCGGCGTCTTTGGCGAGCCGCCCTCATTGTTGCAACCCTGGAAGGACCTTGTGTTGCGTCGCCGCACCGCCCCCCAGAGAAGTGGCTCGCGTGTGGAACCAAGAACCGGCGATTTGGTTTCCGATGCCAGGACCGGCACGCCGCGAAGCTTACTTCAGCCGCGCGGCGCCCGGCCCCTTACGTATCGAAGCGGGGCAGGGACGAATCAGGACGTTGCGCCGCGCAGTCAGATTAGTATGAGCGCGCCGAGAACCCGCGCGAGGGGGGACGAGCAGTTGAGTGCCAGGAAAGGAAGCGAGACGGAGGGAGCCGGCCATCCCAGGCACTCGAAGAAGTCAAAGCCTTCCGATCGTTCGGCCCGAAAGGGCGACCTCGGACGCGCGTTGCGAACCGTCTATGACGATACGCTGCGCGAGCCCGTACCCGACGACCTTCTCAAGATCATCGGCAAGCTCGGCTGACGGCCGCGGGGCGTCGCGATGACGGCCGCCGAGCGCTTTGGGCGCCTCCCGACAGCCGCCAAGCTGCTGCTCATCCTGACCGCTGTCCTTCTGCCGATCGGCGCCGTTCTGGCGTCGCTCGGCGAGAGCGGCATCCGCCAGGCCAATTCCGCGCTCCTCCAGCGTAGCCAGGACCAGTCTCGAATCGCCGCGGGCGCGATCGAAAGCCTGATCGCGCGCAATGCGCTCGCTCTTCGAATCGCCGCCAACGGCGCGCTTGCCTCCGGGAGCGCGAACGCCTGCGCCCGAACGCAGCGATCGCTGTCGATCTCGCCCGCGGTCTCGCAGCATTTCGAGCTCGAAACCGCAGACGGCAAGCCGCTGTGCAGCAACGGCACCGTCGGGGACACGGGAACGCTGCCGCTCGTCGCGCCGGGCGATATCCAACTCAGGGTAGCCCCCGACGCCCGCGCCATCGCCGTGCGCGTTGGAGTCATCGACGGAATGGCGACCGCACTGATCCCGCTGCAGGAACTGACCGGCGCCGCGCGGGCCGGGAATCCCGGGGTGCTCGTGCTCACGCTTCACGACGCCAACGCGGACCTGACGGTGATCGACGGCTCGATGGATCCCGACGTGAAGCTGAGGATGACCGAATGGCCGCTCGGGCACGGCAACCTGGTGGCGCGGGTGGGCACCGCCGACCGGCGCATCACGGCGCTCGACCGGCTCGTGCTGCTGCTGCCACTCATGATGTGGATCGCGGCGGCCCTCCTCACCTGGCTGCTGGTCAGCCGCTTGCTGGTGCGCCCGCTCAAGCGGCTCGAGCGCGCGGTGAGGAGCTATTCGCCTGGCGGGACGCTCGACCTCCCGCGAAAATTGGGCCCGTCGCAGGAAATCCAGGAATTGCGCGACGCGTTCGGCCGCGCCGTCGCGCGGGTCGATGCATCGGACGCCGAGATGGCGGGCGCCCTCGAAGGGCAGCGCCGGCTGGTCCGGGAGGTCCATCACCGCGTGAAGAACAACCTGCAGGTCGTCGCTTCATTGCTCAATATCCACGGCCGCAGCGCAAGCGCCGCTGAGGCGCGCTCGGCCTACGCGGGGATCAGCCGGCGCGTCGGTGCGCTGTCGATCGTGCACCGCAACCATTTCGCGGAGATGGAGGAGAATCGCGGGATCGCGATGCGCCCGCTGCTGACCGAGCTTGCCGCCGAGCTTCGCGCCGGAGCGCCCGAGGCGGCCCGGAGCATGCGGGTCGATCTCGAGCTGGATCCGGTAAACACCACCCAGGACGTCGCAGTTGCCGTCGCCTTCCTGATCACGGAAATCGTGGAGTTCGCGATGCTCCACCGTCCTACGGACCCGATCGAGCTGTCGCTGAGGCGCACTAGCGAGCTCACGGCGCGGCTGATGCTCGGCAGCCCGGTCCTCGTGCCCGATGACGACGAAAGCCAGGAAAAGGGCCAGTTCGAGCGAATCGTCAGCGGCCTCGCCAAGCAGCTGCGCTCGACGCTCGATCGTCGAGTCGGACGGTATAGCGTTGATTTGCCGGTATTTCCGCCGCTGTAAGAGGCGGGCGGCATCGTTACGGGTGCGGCGAAAAAAATCTTCGAAAATCTTGCGGTGCTCGGGAACCCATTTCGAAGAAGGGGCGTTGTGCTGTTCGGATAGTGACCTTTTGCCCCCCCGCTCTCGCTATCCGCTTAAATGGGCCCAGAACCGCCAACCCTCCCCCCCCCCGGTGGCGCTTCTGGGCCCTCTTCTGTCTGGGGCTCAGTAACAGTTTCGCTCACGACGGAGCCTGACCGGGCGGCTTTCCGAGCCGCCCGCCAGTGCGTGATCCGGATCGCGAGGATCGCGAACTCGTAGAGGCCGTACAGCGGCACCAGCATCATCAGCATCGAAACGACGTCGGGCGGCGTGAGCACTGCGGCGATCGCCGCGGCCGCGACGATGGCATAGCGCCGCGACTTGGCGAGCTGCTCCCGCGTGACGATACCGGCGCGCTCCAGGATCATCAGCAGGATCGGCAGGAGGAACGCTGCGCCGAAACCGAAGATGAAGCGCATGCAGAAGGTGAGGTAATTGCCGACGCCGGGCAGCGCCTCCTGCTGGATGCCGCCGATATTGCCCTGGTAGCTCAGCAGGAACTTTAGCGCCCAGGGCATGGCGACGAAGTACGCGAAGCAAGCGCCCACCCCGAAGAAGATGGGGGTCATCAAAAGGAACGGCAGGAATGCCTTTTTCTCGCGCGCGTACATGCCCGGCGCGACGAACCGCCAGAGCTGAGTCGCGATCACCGGGAAGCTCACCATCAGCGCGGCGAACAGGCCGACCTTCACCTGGACGAAGAAGGCCTCGAAAATGTCGGTGTAGATGAGCCGCCCCTGCCCCGCCCTGATCAGGGGCTGGACCAGCACCGCAAAAATATCCTTCGCGAAGCTGAAGCAGATGAAGAAGCAGACGACGAGCGTCGCAAGCGACCAGAGGAGTCGTCGCCTTAGCTCGATCAGATGCTCCATCAACGGCTGCTTGGTGTCGTCGATGTCCTTCATGGCAGCGGCCGCTTGTCGACCGGGAGCTTTTCGTCCGGCTGCGTCTCGTCGAACGGCAAGGTGGGCTCAGGCGGCTCGGCGGCGACCGGCGGCATTTCATCGGGCTGGCCGGGCTCGGGATAATCGGCGTTCGCGGGATGTAGCCGCATGATCCGCTCATTCTCCTCGCGCCAGCGCTTCTCCATCTCCTCGAGCTCGGCCTCGCGGACCATATTCTCGATCCCCGCGGTGAAATGGCGCGCCATGCCCCGCACCTTGCCGACCCAATAGCCGACCGTGCGCATGACCTTGGGAAGGTCCTTCGGGCCGATGAAAATCAAGGCGAGGATCGCGACGACCGCAAGCTCGCTGGAATCGATACCGAACATGAGTGCCCTTCAGGGCTTAGCGGGGTTCGTCGTCCCGGGGAGGAGGCGGTGGCGCGACAGGCTCCTCGCGCCGCGGAGTGACGTCGATCGGCTCGCGATAGGCAGCATCCTCGCGCGGGAGCTGCCGCGGCGGCTCGGACCGGCGCTGCTGCTCGTCGTAGCGGCGCTGCTCCTCAAAGCGGCGCTGCTTTTCCTCATCCTCGTCGGCCATCCCCTGCTTGAAGCTTTTGAGGCCCTTGGCGACGTCGCCCATCATCGAGGAAAAGCGGTTGCCGCCGAACACCAGCAACAGGATGATCGCGACGATGAGAACGTGCCAGATGCTGAAACCGCCCATTGGGGAACTCCTTTGAGGCGGCTATCTAGTCGCCTTCCTCTTCGCTTTCCAGTTGAAGCTCGCCGAGCGATTCCATGACGCTCTCGTCGAGCGGGTCGAGAAGGCCGGCGGCCTTGAGGTCGTCGATTCCGGGCAGGTCGCGGCGCGAGCCAAGGCCGAAATGGGTCAGGAATTCCTTCGTGGTCGCATAGAGGAGCGGCCTCCCCGGCCCTTCGCGGCGGCCCGCGGGGCGGACCCAACCGGCGTCCATCAGAACGTCGAGCGTCCCCTTGGAGATTTGCACTCCGCGGATCGCCTCGATCTCGGCGCGGCTGACCGGCTCGTGATAGGCGATGATCGCCAGCGTCTCGGTCGCCGCGCGGGACAGGCGGCGCGGCTCCTCGCGGGTGCGGCGGAGGAGATGCGCGAGATCCGGTGCGGTCTGGAAATGCCAGCGCCCGCCGCGCTCCACGAGCTCGATGCCCCTCCCCTCATATTGCGCCGAGAGCCGACCCAGAGCGATCTCGACCTCGCCCTCGCCGACATGCTCGGCAATCTCCTCGAGGCTGAGCGGCTCGGCGGATGCGAACAAAGTCGCTTCGATGGAGCGCATCAATTCGTCCATCACGCCGCCTTCAGCTTGATCGGCGCGAACGGCTCGTCCTGCGCGATGTCGAGGCGGCCGCGGCGGGCGAGCTCGAGCGCGGCGACGAAGCTCGACGCGAGCGCGGAGCGGCGGAACTGCGGGTCCTGGCTTGCCGGCAGGAAGCTTTCGAGAAAGGTCCAGTCCAGAGCCGTCCCGATCATCTTGCTGACGCGCTCGATCGCTTCGTCAAGCGTCATCACAGCCCGGGCGTGGACGACGTGCATCGCGGGTTGCGTCCGCGCACGGACGGCGCCGTAGGCCGCGAACAGGTCGAAGTCGCGGACCTGCCATGCCGCCCTGCGGATGAGCCGGAGTCCCTCGGGCGCGCCGCGAATGAACACGTCGCGGCCGATCCGGTCGCGGCCAAGCAGCCGGGCGCCCGCCTCGCGCATCGCGTCGAGCCGCTGGAGCCTGAGCTGAAGCCGAAGCGCGATCTCCTCGGGGCTCGGGTCCTGCTCGGGGTCCTTGGGCAGAAGCAGGCAGGATTTGAGATAGGCGAGCCACGCCGCCATCACGAGATAATCGGCGGCAATCTCGAGCTTCAGAGCGCGCGCCTCGTTCAAATAGGTGAGATATTGCTCGACCAGTTGGAGGATCGAAATCTGCGCCAGATCGACCTTCTGCACGCGCGCCAGGCTGAGCAGAAGGTCGAGCGGTCCCTCCCAGCCGTCGAGGCTGAGGGTCAGCTCGTCCGGCTGCCGGATCGGGCGCTCGTCGAAGTCCTGGTCATCCACCCTCGGATGATATCACGCGTGGTGGCGCTGCGAAGGCGGCGCCACACACTATTCGTGGATAAATCAGCGCCGGCGCGCGGGCCGCGCCTCGGGCGGAGCAGCGCCCTCGGCTGCGCCAACGGCGTCGTAGACGAAGCGCTGGACGTCGAGCCGCATCGCGTGGAGCGCGTCGGGGTTGAGATAGACCATGTGCCCGGACGGATAATAACGGAACTCGAGGTTCCGCTGCTGAGCCGGCTCCAGCATCATGTGGTTGAGGTCGTACTCGGTCCCGAAGAAGGGCGTCGCCATGTCGTAATAGCCGTTGAGCGACAGCACCTTGAGATACGGGTTGGTGCGCATCGCGGCGGCGAGGTCGAGCGCCGTGTTCGGGTCGTTGAGCGTGAAGCGCGTGCCTGGCGCCCGGTGGTTCCAGTCCCATTTGTAATCGTCGCCGTCACGCGCGCTCAGGCGATAGGGCATCTCGGTGTCGTAGCCGAGGTTATGCACGAGATAGGATTGCAGGGTGCCGACGAACGCGCCGCTGATCGCCGCGTCGGACGCGTCGAAGTCGGGCGAATCGCCCGAAGCATCCGGGTCGACGCCCGTGTACCTCGAATCGTAGCGGCCGACGGTCAGGCGCTGGTCGCGAAGCAGCTCCTTGCGGAACTGCGACAGGCCAACGCGAAGATCCGCATTCTCGATGAACTGGGTCGAGAGGCCGGTCAGCGCACTCATCTGCTGCGCGATCGAGGCGCGTTCCTCGGGGCTGAGCAGCTGGCCCTTCTCCATCGCCGCAGCGTACGGCCCCTGGGCGAAAGCGCGGCCTTCCGCAGCGGCCTGCTCCACGGTCGCCGGCGGATTAGCCATCTTGTGATGGTACCAGGCGGTCGCCGCATAACTCGGCAGATAGTTGAGATAGTCGCGGTCGAGGCCGGGCTGGCGCCGGCCGTAATTCATGATCGACGAGAGCAGGACCACGCCGTTGAGCGCCATGCCGCGCTCCTGCAGCTGATAGGCGAGTGCTCCCGAGCGCGTCGTTCCATAGCTTTCGCCGAACAGGAACTTGGGGCTGTCCCAGCGGCCAAACTTGGTGACGTACCGCATGATCGCCCGGGCGAAGGCGTCGACGTCCTCGTCGACCCCGTAGAAGTCCGACGGCTTGGCGTCGCCGAGCGGCCGCGAATAGCCCGTGCCCGGAGCGTCGATGAAGATGACGTCGGTGGTCGGGAGCAGAGTGTCCGGGTTCGGTGCGAAGTTGAACGGCGCCGGACGGATATATTCGGCGTTCGTCGTCTGAATCCGCATCGGCCCGAACGAGCCCATGCGAAGCCACAGGGAGGCCGATCCCGGCCCGCCGTTGTAGAAGAACATCACCGGCCGGTGGCCGCTCGGAGCGCCATCCAGGGTGTCCGCCGTGTAGAAAATGCTCGCCGTCGGCTTGCCCTGATTGTCGCGGATCGTGAGCGTTCCGGCTGTGGCGGTATATTTGAGGGTGCGTCCGTCGACGTTGACCGCGTGGTGCGAGGAGACCGTGCGTTCCTCCACCGGGGCGCCCTGCCATGCGTCCGCCGCCGCCTTGGCGAGATCGTCCTTGTGCAGCTCCTCGACGCTCTTGCCCTTGTCCTTGTCTCCTCCGCCCGACTGGGCGAACGCGGGCGCGGCTGCGAGTGCGGCAGCGGCGAGGAAAAGCGAAAGCATGCGCATCGGCGGGGGTTCTTTCGGCTGGGAGGGGCGGAAAAGGGTGAGGCGGACACCCTGCCAAAAGTTAGTTTCGGGCCACAACCCTTTCCCTCGACCAACGGGCGGCTGACATCTGCGAACGGGGGAACGCGCCTCAGGCGAGCGCCAGCAAGCTGTCTCGCTTGGCGATGGACTCGGCGAAGTCGGGTCCTTCCGGCTCGATCATCGTCGTCGCCATCGCCCGGGCGAGGCGCTCGGCGCCGTCGATGCTGATCTCGCCCAGCGCTCCTGCGATCTCCATATTGTCGGCGAGCACGCCGTTGCACGGAAGGGCGACGTCGCATCCCGCAGCGACGCAGGCGCTCGCGCGCTCGGCCTGGGTTCCCGTGAGCGCGTTCATGTTGCTGTCGTCGCTCATCAGGAAGCCGCCGAAGCCGATCCGCTGGCGAACGATCTGCTCGATCACCGTCGCCGACTGGCTGGCCGGATGCTCCGGGTCCCAGGCGGTGTAGACGACGTGCGCCATCATCCCCATCGGCGCGGACGACAGGCGCTCGAACGGCTCGAGATCTTCTTCCAGCGCGTCTGCGGATGCCGTGACGATCGGTAGCTCATGATGGCTGTCGACCAGCGCCCGGCCGTGGCCGGGGATGTGCTTGACGATCCCGACCACGCCCGCCGAGGCGAGACCGTCGAGCACGGCCCTGCCGAGGGCCGACACCTGCATCGGTGCACTGCCGAGCGCTCGGTCGCCGATAATATCGCTCGCCCCTTCCTGCCGGACGTCGAGCAGCGGCAGCGCGTCCACATTGACCCCGACGTCGCGCAGCATGAGGCCGATGGCCCGCGCATTGGCCCGCGCCGCCTCGATCGCCGACGAAGGCGCGATTGCGTACAGCTCGGCAAAGCGTAGCGCCGCCGGGAAGGCGGGCCATTCGGGCGGCTTCATGCGCGCGACGCGCCCGCCCTCCTGGTCGATGAGGATGGGAACCTCTGGCCGGCCCGTGAGGTCGCGGAGCGAATCCGTCAGCCGCCGGAGCTGCTCTCGGCTCTCGCAATTGCGCTTGAACAGGATGAACCCCGCCGGGTCGCAGTCGCGGAAGAAGGCGCGCTCGCTCGCGGTCAGCTCGAGCCCTTCGAATCCGTAGATGGCCGCCTGCATCAGCCCGCGCCTATTTCGCGACGAAGCAATTCTCGCCGGCGGCCTTCAGCGCATCGCACGCCTGCTTGGCCTCGGCGGCCGACCCGGTCCCGGCGCGAAGGCGAATCCCGCCCGGGAAAGGCACGATCATCTTCTGCATTGCCGCGATGCTCGGGAAGCGCGCCGACAGCGCGGTCCACGCGCGTTCTGCTTGCGCCTTGTTCGCAAAGGCGCCGAGCTGGATAACCCCCGCGGGCTCCGCGGCGGTCTTCGGCTCCGCGGGCTTCTTCGGCGGAGCCGCGGGCTTCTCGGCCTCCGCAGCTTTCGTCTCGTCCTCCGGCGGCTTGATCGTGACGCCCTTGGGAAGCTTGCTGGTGTCGAGCTGCGAGTTGCGGTCCTCGCCCGCGCTGGTCTCGAACGCGGTTTCGCTTTCAGCGCTGATGTCGAGCCCGCCGGGATTCTCCGGCTTCACCTTGTATGGCCCGGGCGGCGCGTGGATCAGCTCGGGCGGGCCCGCTTGCGAGGCGTCGCGCCGGCCGAGCCAGAAGAAGCTCGCCGCGACAACCAGCGCCGCGAGCAGCACGACCATCAGCGCCGCGAGCATCTTGCGCGCCGACAGGCCGCGCGGCTCGTCCTCGTCCTCGACTGGCTGAAGCCAGGGCAGTTGCTCGTCGTACGGGCGGCTGTCGCTCATCGCTCGACGCCGTTCGGATCCCACGGCAGGCCGACGACCGCGCAGCTGAAGTGGATTTTCTCCATGCGCTGGCAGAGCACTTCCGAATGCGCCTGCGATGTGGTTCCGATCTGGAACCGGTAGAAATGCCGGCCGCGCGAGTTGCGGTCGCCGACCACCGTTGCCTTGAGATGTGCGACCGCGGGATAGGCGCGAACCATGCTGCGCCAGCCAAGCTTCGCCTGCTGACGGGAGCCGAAGGCGCCGATGCGGACGATGCGCCCCTTGGCGCCCTGCGACTTCGAAGCGGGCCAGACCGTCAGCGGCTTGGAGTCGGCCTTCGCCGCAGGCTTCGCTGGCGCAGCGGCTTCCGCGGTCTTCGCGCCGGACTTCTGCTCCGCGACGGTTTTCTCCAAGGCCGCGGTCGGCGGCGATTCGCGCGTGAGAGTGCCCGTTCGCGGGCGCGCGGCACGGCTCCGCTGCACGCGGGGGGTCGAGATCGGCACTTCGCGCGCCACCGGCGGGCTGACTTCCGGCGCGGGCTCGAGCGCGACCTGCGGCTGCTTCGGCTCGGCGGTGCTCGGTTGCGGCACCGGAATGGTCGTCGCCGAGGGCTCAGCCTTGGATTGTGGCGATTGCGGCGCCCAGCTGCGGGCGCCGAACCAATAGGACAGCGCCGCCACGAGCAGCATTGCGGCGAACGCCCAGAGGAGCATCCCGCCATTGCCGCGCTCGCGCCGCTTGCTCCGCGGCTGGGGCTTCGGTTCGTCTGGAAGCCACGGCAGCCGGTCCAATCCGGCGGCCGCCTGGGCCTGGCTCATGGTCAGCGCATCTCCTCGGCGGCCGCCACCCCCATCAGTGCGAGGCCGCTTCGGATGATTTGCCCGATCGCGGATGCGAGTTCCAGCCGTGCGCGGGAAAGTTGTGGATTGTTTTCAAGGAGGAAGCGCCGCTCGGGATCGTCGTTGCCGCGGTTCCACAAGGCATGGAATTCGGCCGCGAGATCGTAGAGGTAGAAAGCGATCCGATGCGGCTCGTGCGCCAGCGCCGCGCTTTCCAGCACGCGCGGATATTGGGCCGCCCGCCTGACCAAAGCGAGTTCCTCGTCGTCGAGCAGCGTCAAATCGGCGTCGCTCGAAAGGTCGACTCCGGCATCCGCCGCCTTGCGCTTCAATGAGCTGATCCGCGCATGGGCGTACTGGACGTAGAACACCGGATTGTCCTTCGACGCCTCGACCACCTTCATGAAGTCGAAGTCGAGCGGCGTGTCCGCGCGCTTGGTCAGCATCATGAAGCGGACGACATCCTTGCCGACCTCGCTGACGACGTCCGCGAGCGTGACGAAGTCGCCGGCGCGCTTCGACATCTTCACCGGCTCGCCGCCGCGGAAGAGACGCACCATGTTGATGATCTTCACGTCGAGATCGACGCGGCCGTCGGTCAGCGCCTTCACCGCCGACTGGACGCGCTTCACGGTCCCCGCGTGGTCCGCACCCCAGATGTTGACGAGATGGTCGGCGTTCTGGGCCTTCTGCCAGTGATAGGCGGCGTCCGAGCCGAAATAGGTCCAGCTTCCGTCCGACTTCTTCATCGGACGATCCTGGTCGTCGCCGAACTGCGTCGAGCGGAACAGGGTCAGCTCGACCGGCTCCCATTCGTCGTGCGGGTCGAGGCTCTTGGGCCGCTCGAGCGTGCCCTGGTAGACCAGACCCTTGTCCCAAAGCACCTGCATCGCCTCGTCGACCGCGCCCGAGCGCTGGAGCTCGGCTTCGGACGAGAAGATGTCGTGGTGGATTCCGAGCAAGGCGAGATCGTGCCGGATCAGGCCCAGCATCGCCTTGATCGCCGCCTCGCGGAAGATCGGAAGCCATTGCTCTTCCGGGACTTCAACGAGGTCGTCGCCATAGTCGGCCGCGAGCACGATTCCGACCGGCTTCAGATAGTCGCCGGGGTAGAGTCCTTCCGGGATCTCGCCGATCTCCTCGCCGAGCGCCTCGCGGTAACGGAGGTGCAGAGAGCGGGCGAGCGTGTCGACCTGCGCGCCCGCATCGTTGACATAATATTCCTTGGTGACGCGGAAGCCCGCAGCCTCGAGGATGCGCGCGAGGCTGTCGCCGACCACCGCGCCGCGGCAATGTCCCATGTGCAGCGGCCCGGTCGGGTTCGCCGAGACATATTCGACGTTCACGCGCTCGTCGTTGCCGACAGCGCAGAGGCCATATTCCTCGCCCTCGCGGAGGATGGTGCGAAGCTCATCGCGCCAGGCGTCGGGCTTGAGGCGGAGGTTGATGAAGCCGGGACCCGCGATCTCGACCGAGGTCACTGGCGGAAGCGCCGCGAGCTTGGTTTCGATCAACTCGGCAAGCGCGCGCGGGTTGGTGCCCGCGGGCTTGGCGAGCACCATCGCCGCATTGGTCGCAAGGTCGCCATGCGCCGGGTCGCGCGGCGGCTCGACAGTCACGTGTTTGCGGTCGAGCTCGGGGGGGAGCACGCCTTCGGAAACGAGTTCGTCGAGCACTCCGTCGAGGAGCGCGGCATATTGGGCGTAAATGCTCAAGTCGTTCCACCAATGCTGGAAGGCCCGGCCCTCTAGCGCAGCAGGCGCGCCTCGTCACGCATCAGAAGCGGCCCGCCGGCAAGTTGACCGGTCCGACGATCTCCTCGTGGCGGGCGATGGCGAAGCGGTCGGTCATTCCGGCGATGAAGTCGCCGAGCGTTCGGAGTTGCTGGACCTCGTCGTCACGCCGCCAATCGAGAGGAAGCAGCGATGGATCGGCGCGATAGGCGGCGGCGAGATCGGCGACGACGCGCTGGGCTTCATCGCGGATGGGCTTGAGTTCCGGCAGTCCGTAGAGCCGGGCGTAGAGGAAGCGCTTGAGCTCGCGCTCCTGCTCGCCGAGCGCTTGCGAGAAGCCGGCCAGCTGGCGTCCGGCGGCGCGGACCTCTTCGATCGTCTCGACGCCCGCTTCGCGAACCCGGCGCCCGGTCTCGGCGAGGACGTCACCGACCATTGTCCCGATCATGTCGCGGACCAGCGCGCGCTGGCGCTTCTCGACCGGGAGGCGGGGATGCCGCTCGCCGATCGCGTCCCACAGCCTGGCTACGATCGGGAGCTCAATGAGCTCGTCGAGCTGGAGCAGCCCGGCGCGAAGTCCGTCGTCGATGTCGTGATTGTCGTAAGCGATATCGTCGGAGATCGCCGCGACCTGCGCCTCGAGGCCCGGCCAGCTGTCCAACTCGAGGCCGCACTCATCGTTCGCTTCGGCCAGCGCCCAAGTGGGTGCCGCGATTGGGCCATTGTGCTTCGCCAGCCCTTCAAGCGCTTCCCAGCTGAGGTTGAGCCCGTCGAAGCCCGGATACGGGTTCTCGAGCCTGGTGAGAATGCGGATGGTGTGGGCATTGTGGTCGAACCCGTCCGCATCGGCGAGCGCGGCGTCGAGCGCATCCTCGCCGGCATGGCCGAACGGCGGATGGCCAAGGTCGTGGGCAAGGCACAAAGCCTCGGTCAGGTCCTCGTTGAGGCCGAGCGCTCGCGCGATGGTACGGCCGATCTGCGCGACTTCGAGGCTGTGGGTGAGGCGAACCCGGTAATGGTCGCCGTCGGGCGCGACGAAGACCTGCGTCTTGTGGCGGAGGCGGCGGAAGGCGACCGAGTGGACGATCCGGTCGCGGTCGCGCTGGAAAATGTCGCGGGGCCCGCGCGGGCCGGAACTGTCTTCGGGATGAAGGCGGCCGCGCGACCGGTCAGGGTGCGCCGCGACGCCGGGCGGAAGGCTCATTCCGCAGCGACTGGCACAATCCTGTCGGAAGCGGAATTGGTCCAGCGGAAGGAATCGACGCCGACCGTGTGCAGATCGTCGGAGAAGATCCGCGCATCGGAGGTTCCGCGGAAGGGACCGATGACGAGCCTGGCGCGGCCGCCGCTTTCGGCGACATAGCCGGTGATGCCCTTGAACAGATCGTCGTAGCGCGACTTCAGCCGGTCGAACTGCTCCGACAGCGCGGCTTCATCGCTGCCGCTGGCGAGCTGAAGCCAGATTTTCGGCTCCTCGACCTCTGCGGTCCGCTGGACGGTCGAAGGCCTCGGCGGCGGGGCGGAATAAGCGACCTGCACCGGCCTCGGCCGGGATTGCGGCTGCTGAAGCGGCGGCTGCTCCCATGCGGGCTGCGCCTGCGGCGGCTGCGAGGGCTCCTGAAGCAGGGCGTCGATCCCGGCGAGGCGATCGGTGCTCACCGTTTGCGACATGGCGACGGTCGTTGGGGCCGTGCGCTGGGGAGCGGCAGGAGCGGCATAAGCGTAAGCCGCACCGTTCGAATCCGGGAAAATTCCGAGATTGACCGCGGCCGCTTTCGCCGCGGGCGCAAGCGACGGGAGGCGCTGGAGGAAGGGCGACACACGCGACCAGCTTCCGGGCATCGCCGCGTCGATCGCGGTCATCGCAGCCTTGGAATCGCCGGAAAGCGCGAGGACGAAGGCGCGGATCCTGGGGACCGCGGAATCGCCCTTCGCCGACAGCGGGGCGAGCATGGCGATCGCGTCGGTCTTGTCGCCGCTGATGGCGAGGCTGAGCGCGAGGCGGCGGCGCGCCTCGTCGGAGTCGGCGCCCGCGAGCGCCGCGCGATAATCGGCCTGGGCCTTCGCCTGCTGGCCGAGCAAATCGTAGGCGAGCCCCCGGTCGCAGCCGAGGACGGCCTGGCTGGCCCCGAGTTGCTGGGCGCGCGTGAAATAGGGCATCGCCGCCTTGGCGTCGCCATTGGCGGCCTGAACCGCGCCCATCCCGGCCTGCGGAAGCGGGCTTTGAGGGTTCACCGCGTCGGCCCGGGCGAAGAAGCCGGCGGCGGCCTGAGTGTCTCCGAGCGCAAGCGCGGCGCGCCCTGCCCCGATCAGCGAGTTGAAGTCCTTGGGATCGTCGGCGAGCGCGCGGACATAGCGGGCGAGCGCCGCGGCGGGAGTCTCGTCATAAGGCGAATAGCTGCCCTGCGCGGACGCCGGCGCGGCGACCGCAGTCGCAAGCCCGGCAGCGCAGGCGCAAAGCGCCCCGACGAACGAAATATGTGACAATCCCCGCATCGACCCTCCCGATGTGCCAGAGAATCTTACCGGGAGCTTTCTGCCTAGAGCAGTTACGGCGAGCCGTGCGAAGCAGGCGGTAAGGTGCCGCAAACTCGCGCGGTTAACCGCCCGCCTAACGAAAAAGGGACAGTCCCGGCGGGGACTGTCCCTCTTCATCCACTCGGTGGCGGATTACTGGTTGTTCTGGCGATTGAGGAAGCGCGGGATGTCGATCGGCTCGCGCCGCGACCCGGTTTCGTCCTCGTCGATCTGCGCCTTGGGCGCGCCGCGCGCGATGTTCGACATGCGCTCGAACAGAGTGCCTCCGGCCGCGGCCGGCTGCGCGCTGTCGTCGTCGTCCTGCGGAGGCGCGATCGGCGCGGAGCCGACCGGGCTGGTCAGGATATCGTCGGTGCCGAGAAGAAGCTCGTCCTCCTCGTCTGCGCTGAGGTCGACCTCCAACGTGTCGTCGGGCTCGGCCGTCCCCGCAGCCGGGGCAGCGGGCGCCGGCGTGGCTACGGGTTGGCGGGCGGGAAAGGTGAAGACCTTGCCCGGTGTCGGCTGGGCAACCGAGTCTGCCTCGATTCCGGTGGCGACCACCGACACCCGGATCTTGCCGCCGAGGTCGTTGTTGAACGCTGAGCCCCAGATGATGTTGGCGTCGGGGTCGACCAACTCCTTGATGTGGCTTGCGGCCTC
>Ga0207690_10001204_pt1 | contig 16329 bp, 17 predicted proteins | sample KBSC23metaG_FD_184315 | JGI IMG/M metagenome (GOLD analysis project Ga0207690, IMG submission 184315) | Corn rhizosphere microbial communities from Kellogg Biological Station, Michigan, USA - KBS C2-3 metaG (SPAdes) (version 2) | ecosystem: Host-associated > Plants > Roots > Rhizosphere > Soil ...
GTCGACCTGCGCGAGCTCGCCGGTGGCGAGCTCGCGCAGGTCGACGCGGGCGCATGCGCGCCGCTCGGCGTCGGACCATTGCGTCAGCAGCACCGACTTGCCGTATCCGGCGGGGGCGCGCAGCAGCACGACGGTCGCACGCTCGGCGGCCGCCAGACGGCGGAGCAGCCGCGTGCGCCGCACGTCGTGTCCGACCGGCATGCCGGCCGGCAGTCGCGAAGGTGGGGTCGTGACGGTTGCGGCCATGACGCCGCCTCGCACCGTCGCGCGGTTGAGGAGCACAGGCAAGGGCGCGCGCACCTCTACGCGAGGAGGCACACACGAGAGCGCGGGCTCCACGAGCCGATCACCCCCTGTGGGCGATGCCGGCGCCGGGCGCCGACCGTAGCGTCGGTCGCACCCAAAGCAGGAGGTGTCCCGTGGAATGGCTCGCGTTGGCGCTGTGGGCGCTCACGGCCGCCGTGGCGCTGCCGGTCGGAAGCGGCGCGTTCGCAGCGCCGCCGCTCGGCCTCGTCCCGCCGCTTGGCCTCGCCGGGCTCGTGCTCAGCGCGATCTTTGCGATCGGCGGTGGTGACACGGCGGCGCTGATGTGGATCGCAGTCGGCCTCGGCACAGCCGCAGCGATGGCGATCGGCGCCGGAGCTGCGGAGCTGCTGGCAGGCGACGCTCCCGGCAGTGCCGAGCCCGGGCGCGCGGAGGAGCACGCCTCCGGGTTCGCCGGGGCCGCCTGGCCGCTGTTCGCGACCTCCGCGGCGATCTCGCTGTTGGCGGCGCTTGCGGCGGATGGGACGCTCTGAGGAATCGCGCTAACGCGGCAGCGCGGCCTTCTCGGCAGCGAGCTCCTCGTCGCTCAGCAGGCCGCGCTCGCGCAGTGCCGCCAAGCGCTCCAGGAGCGCGATCCGCTCTGCCGCTGCGTCGATCGGCGCGGCGCCGTCTGCGCGTGCGGGTGCAGGCGCGCCGTTGCCGGCGGCGATCGCGCCGTCCGCCGGCGCCGGCCGCTCGCGATGCAGCGCGCCGCTGACGCTGGCGCGCGCACGGTCAAAGCGCGCATGCCAGTCGCTGTGCGCCTGCGCGACGGTCGCCTGTGGGAACTCGCGCGTGACCTGCCGCCGCAGGACCGCCACGCCGAGCGCGACGAGCCCGATCATCACGAGCACCGGCACGATCATCCGCGTGGCCGGGATCGGACCCCACGCGATCACGAGCAGCACCAGCACGCCCGCCACCGCGTAGGCGACCGCCGGCTCCTCGCGCAGCCACGGCGCCATCGCGCCGCGCAGCGTCACGGCGGGGCGCGTCGCACCGGCAAGCCATGCGGCGGCGATCACGGGGATCCCGCCGAGCACCATCGCCCACGCGATGTCCTTCAGCATGCTCGTGCCGATCGACCAGGTCGCTTGCGCAGCGGGAACGACGGCGTCGGTTCTCGCAAGGCTGTCGACGACGCGGTTGCCCGCGACGGTACGCGCGACGAGCACGACGACGCCGGCGACCACGAGGCACCAGCCGACGGCGCGCAGCGTCTCCCGCCGGCGGCCGCCTGCTGCTGCGACCGCCCCGGCGAGCAGCAGGAAGGCGGCCAGCGGCAGCACCACGGCGAGCCCCCGCAGCGCCGCGGCGGCATCCTGCACGGCCGACGCCTGTCTGCTCGTGACGATTGCGATTCTCCCTGCTCCCGGCGGGATTCTGCCGACCAGTCTGCCGGACAGCCCCAGCCGCTGGACGGCATCGAGCAGCAGCGCTCGCAGGTCGAGATAGACCGTCTCGCCGGAGATCGTGACGAACTGCGACTTGCCCTCGGCGACCGCGATGAAGCGCTCGGCCGCGAGCCGATTGGCCGTCCGCCACGCCTGCTGCACGCGCGGGCGCCCGAGCGCTCTCGCGGTCACGTTCTCGGCGGCGTTGCGCAGTCCGCCGGCAGCCGGACCGGCGAGCGGCTTCAGCCGCGGCGGCAACGCGGTCGCGAGCTCGGCGCTGACGTTCACGTTGGCGTAGACCTCGTCGACGAGATAGCCCGCGACCTGCGTGCGGATCGCCTGATCGGCCAGCAGCTCGGTGCTCGTGTCAGCCCAGTTGTCCGCGTTCAGGAGCTGCCGGTTCGCCCACACCGAGACGATCGAGAGGATCGCCACGATCGTGCCGAGCGCCAGCAGCGCGCGGACGGCATAGCGCCGCCCCCGCGGCAGTCGTTGCGGGGGCGGCGGGGTTGCGCGGGCGGACGTGGATGTCATGCGCCTGCCCTCCGCAAGCGGGGCTTATGCCTCCTGGTGGCCGCCGTGCACTGCGAGTCCGTAGACCACGAGCACGTCGATGGCGAACAGCGCGATCGACAGCAGCGGATACGCCGGCAGCATCAGCAGCACGCCGATCGCGTTCAGGCACGCGAAGCCGATGCCGGCCCAGGTCGCGAACGTGTTGCGCGCCCATACGCCGAAGGCGGTGAGGAATTGCGCGGCCCCGGTGAGCAGGACGACCCAGCCCCATGTGTTGAGGTCGCTGATGACGTAGTTGGCGCCGTTGACGAAGAAGTTCGCGTCGTCGATCGCGGCGATCCCGTAGATGATGTTGAGGATCCCGACGATCATCAGCATCGTTCCCGCGAAGATGAGCCAGCCGTAGCCGGTGTTGGCGTCGTAACTGGCCGCCGATGACGCGCGCGCGCTGTCGCCGGCCTGATAGGTGGGGCTCGACCCCGATTGGACGGACATGCGGACCTCCTTGCGCTGGCTGTGTGGCGTTCACGGTGGCATCGGCGCGGCGCTTGCCTCAAGGGTGCGCTCACCACGCCTGTGGGGTGGTGCGCACGTCACTGCGGGCGCTCCGCCAGGTAGATCAGCGCCGCCTTCACCCGGCGGCTCACGTCCTCGGCATGGCTCAGGCCGAGCTTCAGGAAGATCGCGTTGATGTGCTTCTCGACCGCGCGCTTGGTGAGGACAAGCTCCTCGGCGATGCGCGCGTTGCTCTTCCCCTGCGCAATCTCCCCGAGGATCTCCAGCTCGCGCGGCGACAGCTCGGCGAGCGGCGAGGTGTCGTCGCGGCGGCGCTGCTCGATCATCGCCTCGACGACGCGCGCGTCCATCAACGACCCGCCGTGCGCGACCGTCTCGATCGCGGCGATCAGCTCGCGGCGGTCGTGCACGCGCTCCTTCAGCAGGTAGGCGCGGCCGTCCGAGCCGTCCTCGAGCAGCGTCAGGCCGAGGCGCGGATCGGCGTACTGGCTCAGCACGACGACGCCGACCTGCGGGTGCGACCGGCGCAGTTGGCGCGCGAGCGCGAGCCCCTCGTCCTCGAAGCGCGGCGGCATGCGCACGTCGGTGATCACGACGGCCGGCCGCTCGCGCTCGACGGCGGCGAACAGCGCGGCTGCGTCGCCGCAGCTGGCGACCAGCTCCACCGCGGGGTCGCGCTCGAGGATGTGCTCGAGCGCTTCGCGCACGAGCAAGCTGTCGTCGGCCAGCGCCACCCGGATCGGCGGATGGGCGCCTGAGCCGTTGGACCCATCGTCCAGCTCGGTGATCGGCTTCCGCTCCCGGTCCGGGTATACCTCGATCTGGGCTACGGGGTTTACCCGGATGGGAGCGCAACTGGAACCTGAGACGATCGATCGGCACTCGGGGAGCGGAGGAGACCCGATGAGCGCACTTCACACCCATCCAAGCCCCGCCCCGCCCGTCTCGCCCGCGGCCGCTGCGGAGCGCCGCCGGATCGAGCGCGACCTGCACGATGGCGCGCAGACGCTGCTCGTGTCGGTGCGGCTCAAGCTCGGCCTCGCCGCCGATCGCGCCGCCGAGCTCGACGCCGACCTGTACCGGCTGCTGCTCGAGCTGGGCGATGAGGCCCAGGCGGCGCTCGACGGCGTGCGCACGATTGCGCACGGCGCCTACCCGCCGCTGCTCGCGACGCGGGGCCTTGCGTCCGCGCTCGCAGCGGAGGGCGATCGCGCCGCCTTGCCCGTGCGCATCCTCGGGAGTGCCCCGCGCAGCACTGCCGACCAGGAGGCGGCCGTCTACTACTGCTGCGTCGAGGCGCTCCAGAATGCGGCCAAGCACGCCGGTCCCGGGGCGCGCGCGACGATCCGCCTCGCGTGCAGCGGCGGTGAGCTCGCGTTCGAGGTGCTCGACGACGGGGCGGGCTTCGCGCCGGCGCGACGGCACCCCGAGGGCAGCGGGCTCGTGCACATGCGCGAGCGCATCGAGGGCGAGGACGGCGAGCTGGCGGTCCAGTCGAGCCCCGGCCACGGGACGAGCGTGCGCGGTCACGTGCCCTGGCCGGCGCGCGCGAGCACGTGACGCGCCGGCGCGTCATCCGCTCCGGGTGATGCCGACGGCGCCGCGGCGTCCGAGACTGCCCATAGGGACAACGTCGAACGACGAAAGGAACCCCATGACCTCGGTGGCGCCAGACACGCAGGAGACGCTTGCCGGCATCTCGGCGGGCGACATGAGAATGCTCGACGAGGCGCTCGGGATGCGCGAGGCGCACCGTGCAAGCACCGGCCTCGACGCGCGCACCTTCTCGCTCGTGAAGATCGCCGCGCTGGTCGCGCTCGACGCGCCGCCGGCCTCGTACGCGTGGCAGGTCGGCAACGCGCTCGACGAGGGCGCCACGCCGGAGGACGTGCTCGGGGTGCTGCGCGCGATCGCGCCGCAGGTCGGCGGTCCGCGCGTGGTCGCCGCGGCGCCGGAGATCATGCTGGCGCTCGGGCTCGCGCTGCCCGCGTCCGCGAATGGCGGAGAGGGGTAGCGATGCCGCTCGTCCGCCGTCGCCCAGTGTTGCGCGCCGCCGCCGTCGGCGGGGGCGCATACGTCGCCGGCAAGCGCCGCGCGCAGTCGCAGGAGCGCGAGGCCGAGCAGGAGGCGCGGCTGCAGGGGCTCGAACAGCAGTCCTACGCTGCACCGCCGCCGGCCGCCGCGCCGGCCCCGGCGGGGCCGACGCCCGACACGATCGAGCAGCTCCGCCAGCTGGGTCAGCTGCGCGACCAGGGCGTCCTGACCGAGGAGGAGTTCGCGCAGCAGAAGGCGCGACTGCTCGCGTGAGGCGATCTGACGCGGGCTACCGAATGCGGTAGTCCGCGTTGGCGATCAGCATCAGCGCGTAGTCGACCCAGAACGTCCCGCTCGGCGGCGCGCCCGGCGTTGCGCTGCACGCGCCGGCCGAGCGGCCCGGCTGGCCCACCCACGCGAACGCGTCCAGGTGCGGGTAGCGCGCCGGGACGTCGGTCGTCGGTCTGGGTCCGAGGCCGCGGCCGGGCGGATTGCAGTGGATCGTGTTGCCGTGGGCGACGTGGTCCTTCGGCCGCAGCGGACCACGCCCGTTCGTCGCCGTGTTGACCACGTAGCGCAGACCGGGAACCCGTCTCGCGAGCTGCTCGCCGTAGCGGATCTCGTGCGAGGTCCAGTCCTGATGCGTGCCGTTCGTGAAGACGCCCGCGATCCGGCCGACGCCGATGCGCTTGAGCACGCGCGCGTAGAAGCGCGGATTGCCGACGTCGGCCGCCGCGCCGTCGACGTAGACGATCGCGTTCGGCGCCGCCGCCAGCGAGCCGATCGCCGAGCGCAGCTCTGCCACGCGCACGTCGAGCCCGTGATGCGAGAGGCAGCCGGCCGTCATCAGCGCGTCGATCTCCAGGAACACGACGACGCGGTGCGTGCCGAGCGCCTGCGCGAACTGGCGGTACCACTGCTCGTAGTCGGAGATCGCGCGCGGTGCGTCGCTGACCTCCCCGCACGACTTGTGCTCGAGGCGGTAGGTCGCCAGGAGCGGCACGAGGCCGGGGTGCGCTGCGGTCGCGAACGCGAGGAAGCGACGGACTCTGTTCGTGGGGTCGCCGTCCCAGGTGCCGAAGCGCTTGGCCTCCGGCTGGCTGGCGATCGCCTGCAGCTTCGCGGCGGCGGCGGGCCGGCTGCCGCGGATCTGCTGCATCACGGTGCCTGCGAGGCTGGTAGGAGGATCGACGTAGAAGCTGGCACCTGCGAGGGGGCCGGGCGCGGCGGCGGCCGCCGCGGCGCCGGCGCCGAGCAGCGCGGCGAGCATGAGCAGGAGGGGCGGCAGGCGGCGCACGGTCAGCGGATCCGATAGTCGGCGTTGCGGATCAGCTCGAGCGCGTACTTGACCCAGAAGCGGCCGGCCGGAGGCGGGTTCGGCGTCTTCGAGCATCTTCCCGCCGAGCGGCCGGGGTTGCCGATCCAGAAGAAGCCGTCGAGGTTGCGGTAGCGCTTCGGCACGACCGAGGTCGGCTTCGGCCCGAGCCCGCGGCCGGGCGCGTTGCAGCGGAAGGAGTTGCCGAAGCGCACGCGGCTCTTCGGGATCAGCGGGCCCCGGCCGTTCGCGGCCGTGTTGATCACATAGTGCGGCTTGCCCCCGAGGCGGCGCACGAGCGTGCGACCGTAACGGATCTCTCTGCTCGTCCAGTCCTCGTGCGTCGAGTTCGTGAAGAAGCCTTGGATGCGGTCGACGCCGACGCGCCGCAGCAGGCGCGAGATGTAGCCGACGTCGTGTGCGTCGCCGGCGCCGGCATCGACGTACACGATGGCGTGGGGAAGCGGAGCGAGGTCGCCGATCGCCGTGCGCACCTCGTCGATGCGGCGCCGCAGCCCGACACGCGACAGGCACTTCGTCGTGATCAGCGCGTCGATCTCGTAGAACAGCACGACGCGGTGGCTGCCGATCCCCTGCGCGAACTTCTCATACCAGCGCTTGTAGCGGTCGACCTCCTCGGGCGGGTCGGCGTAGCCGCCGCAGGCGACGTGCTTGAGCCGGTACGTCGCGATCAGCGGGACGGCGCCCGGGTCATCGCGACGGGCGGTGTCGAGGTACTGCGCGACGGCCGCGCCCGGCTCGTCGTTGAAGCCGCCGAAGCGCTTCGTCTCCGGCTGTTCGGCGATCACGCTCAGCAGTGCGGCCGCCTTCGGCTTGCGGTGGCGGATCTGCCGGATGACCGTGCCGGCGAGGTTTCTCGACGGGTTCGTGTAGAAGACCGCGCCCTCAAGCGGGTTCGTGCCCGGCGGCGGCGGATCGAGCGCGAGCGGGTTCAGCGCGTCGCGCACGCCGAGCACGTCGTTGTCGACGATCGTCAGCGTCGCGCGCGTCGGCGCGTCGAGTCTTTGCGGGTAGGCGCCGTAGATCCCGATCGTCGCCGTCTCGTCAGCCTCCACGAGGTCGTCGTCGACGATCGGCACGTCGAACGAGGAGGTCGCCTCCCCGTCGGCGAAGTCGAGCCGGCCGCCGACCTTCACGTAGTCGGCGTTCTCGACCGCGCTGTGCTGCCAGATCGCGTAGCGCACCTCGCCGTGGCCGCTTGCGACGCTGCGCTCGACGGTGATCGTGGCCGCACGGTCGCCCTCGCGCGCGCTGAAGGTGGCGCTGGAGAGCTTGACCGTCCCCTGCGCGAGCGAGGCGGCGGCGGGCAGCACCAGCAGCAGCCCGAGCGTGAGCAGCGCAAGCGAGATCCCCGGCTTGGGTCGGCGACGCATGGCCCGAGCCATACCCGCTCCAACACACCCGATGGTCGGATGGAGCTTTCGCCCGAACTTGGCGCGCGAACCGCTACAGGATCTACCGGATGCGGAAGTCCGCGTTTCTGATCAGCTCGAGCGCGTAGTCGAGCCAGAACGCGCCCGTGGGCGGCGCATTCGCCGATCTCACGCATCTGCCGGCGGAGCGGCCGGGGTTGCCGATCCAGAAGAAGCCGTCGAGGTTGCGGTACTGCGGCGGGACGTCCGAGGTGGGTCTCGGCCCGAGCCCGCGGCCGGGCGCGTTGCAGCGGACCGAGTTGCCGGAGCGCACGCGGCTCTTCGGGATCAGCGGGCCGCGGCCGTTCGCCGCCGTGTTGATGACGTAGTGCGGCGTGCCGCCGAGTCTGCGCACGAGCCAGCTCGCGTATCTGATCTCTCTGCGCGTCCAGTCCTGGTGGGTGGAGTTCGTGAAGAAGCCCTGGATCCGCTGAACGCCGACCCATCTGAGCATGCGGGCCATGAAGCCCTTGTCGTGCGCATCGCCGGCGCCGGCGTCGACGTAGACGACGGCGTGGGGCAGGGTCGAGAGCGTCGCGATCGCCGAGCGCACCTCGTCGATGCGGACCTTCAGCCCGCTGTGCGAGAGGCACGGTGCGGTGATGAGCGCGTCGATCTCGTAGAAGAGGACGACGCTGTGGTTGCCGATGCCTTGCGCGAACTCCTGGTACCAGCGCTTGTAGGCGTCGGCCTCGGCGGGCGAGTCGGAGACATGGCCGCACTGCAGGTGCTTGAGGCGGTACGTGGAGATCAGCGGGATCGCGCCCGGGTCGGTCGCGTGCGCGCGCTGGAGGAAGGTGGCGATCTCGTGCTTGGGGTTCGGCGTCCAGCTGCCGAAGCGCTTGGTCTCGGGCTGGTCGGCGATCACGCGCAGCTTGGCGGCGGTGGCGGGGTCGCGGCGCTTGAGCGAGTCGGCGACCTGATTGGCGAGGCCCCACTCCTCGTCGACGAAGAAGCGCGCGCCCTGCAGCGGGTTGCCGTTTGTCGGCGCGGGGTTGAGGCCGAGCGGGTTGAGCGGGTCGCGCGTGCTGGAGATCGTGTCGTCGTCGACGATCGTCAGGCGCGCGCGGCTCGGCTCGGCGATCTGCATCGGGTAGGAGCCGTAGATCCCGAGCTTCACCGTCTCGTTGCTCTCGACGTCGCCGTCGTCGTGGATCGGAATCTGGAAGGTCGCCTCGCGCTGGCCGTCCTCGAAGTCGACGCGGCCGGAGACGGGCTCGTACTCGAGGTAGGGCTGGGCCGACTGGTCGTACCAGACGCCGTAGCGCACCTCGCCGTGACCGGTCGTGTTGCTGCGGACCACGGTGATCGTCGCGGCGCCGGCGTTCTCCTGGACCGAGTAGGCGTCGGTGGACAGGCTGACGGTGCTCGCGTGCGCAGCAGCGGGGGCGAGCAGCAGGGAGGTCAGAACGGCGAGCGCGACACGCACGTCCTCTCCATCGGTGCGTGGCGCGGACGCGTTGAGCGGCCGTGGGCTGGAATGGACGCGCGTCCGGTCCGGCCCGCCAAAAGGAAACGGCCCGCCGAAGCGAGCCGTTTCCAGGGAGGAGAGATGTGTCTATGTGGTGTTGCTGTGATCGGTGGGGGAAGCTTTATGAGGCCCGCTGGCTGTAACGAGTGGCGGCGTCGAGCACGAGCAGCGCGACTCCGGCAGCGCCGAGGAACAGCGCCGCGGCGGCGTCGCCGACGAGCGCGAGCGGCACGGCGACGAACACGGCCGCAAATGCGATCCCGTAATCGAACGCCTGGTGGGCGGAGACCTGCGTCGGGTGATTGACCGCGTCGAGCGCGAGGCCGACGGCGGCAACGCCGAGCAGGACGGAGAGCACCGCGCCCGCCAGCCCGAAGCCGAACGCGAAGGGCGCGAACAGCGCGAGCAGCCCAACCGGCAGCTCGAAGGCCGCGTGCGTCGGGAGTGAGATGGTGGGGCGAAGAGCAGTCATTACGAAAACCATGGTGGGAGCTTGTGACACGTTTGTGTGTGAGGTCGCGCACAGAGCGTGTGAGCGGCGTCGTGCGCGGGAACGCGGCCTCGGGCGGTAGCGTTTCCCGCGCCATGACGACGAAGGTGCGGCTTGACATGCTGCTTGCGGACCGGGGCGTCTTCGACTCGCGCTCGCGCGCGGCCGCGTCCGTGCTCGCCGGCGAGGTGCTGCTGGGCGACGAGCGCCGGCGCGCGGAGAAGCCGGGGCAGCTGGTCGCGGACGACGTCGTCGTGGCGGTGAGCGCCGAGCAGGAGTTCGTCTCGCGCGGCGGGCGCAAGCTCGCGAATGCGCTCGACGCGTTCGCGCTCGACGTGACGGGTCGGCATGCGCTCGACGTCGGCGCCTCCACGGGCGGCTTCACGGACTGCCTGCTGCAGCGCGGCGCCGCGCACGTGGTCGCGCTCGACGTCGCCTACGGCGAGCTCCATTGGCGGATTCGCAACGACGAGCGCGTGACGGTGCTGGAGCGCCGCAACGCGCGCGCGCTCGATCCGGCGGAGCTGCCGTACCAGCCCGACCTCGTTGTGATCGACGTTTCGTTCATCGCGCTCGCGAAGGTGCTGCCGGCGGTGCTGGCGGCGACCGCCGATCGCTTTGACTGCCTGGCGATGGTCAAGCCGCAGTTCGAGGTCGGCCGCGAGAAGGTCGGCAAGGGCGGCGTCGTGCGCTCTGCCGACGACCGCCGCGCCGCGCTGACGGCGGCGGGCGCGGCTGCCCTGGGGCTCGGCGCGAGCGTGCTCGGCTTCTCCTCCTCCGGCCTGCCCGGTCCGAAGGGCAACCGCGAGAGCTTCGCGTGGCTCGCGGAGGGCGGACGAGACGGTGCGGTGGACGACCTTGAGGCCGCGGCCCGCGCCGTCGAGCCGGAGACGGAGGGCGCCTCGTGAGCAAGGTCGCCACCGTCTTCACGCATCGCCGCCCCGACGAGACGCGCGCCGCGCTCGCCGAGGTGATCGAGGTCGCGCGCGCGAACGGCTGGACGCTGCGCTTCGACGTGACCGAGACCGAGAAGCACGGCCTGACGCCCGGCGAGGCGCTCGAGCTCGGTGCGCCCGTCGCGCGCGAGGCCGACCTCTGCATCGCGCTCGGCGGCGACGGCACGATCCTGCACGGCCTGCGCGCGTACGCCAACACCGGCGTCCCGGTCTTCGGCATCAACTTCGGCGAGGTCGGCTTCCTCGCGACGATCGATCCCGACGGCATCGGCGCCGGCGTCGAGCGGGCGCTGCGCGGCGAGTTCGACGTGCTGAGACTGCCCGGGATCGAGGTCGAGTCCGGCGGCAGATCGTGGCTGGCGATGAACGACGTCTCGTTCCACCGCCAGCAGGGCCTGCGCGTCGCCGACCTCGCGTTCGACGTGGCCGAGGAGGAGGTCGGGCGCGTGCGCTGCGACGGGCTCGTGATCGCCACGCCGGCCGGCTCGACCGGCTACAACCTCGCCAACGGCGGTCCCGTGATGGCGTGGGGCGTGGAAGGGCTCGCCGTCTCCTTCATAGCGCCGCACTCGCTGACGGCGCGCGCGCTGGTCGTCGCCCCGCAGGACGGAATCGCCGTGCGCAGCCGCTCGCAGGAGGAGCCCGTCGACGTGGGCGTTGACGGGCGCCCGGTCTGCGAGCTGCCGCCGGGCGGGCGCGTCACCGCGCGCTTCCGCGACGGCGTCGGGACGCTTGCGCAGACGCCGGGCGCGAGCTTCTACCACCGCCTGCGCGAGAAGTTCGGGCGGCTGGCGAACACCGCGTAGACCGCGAAGCAGGATCCGTCCGACGCGGGGGGAACACTTGTTCGCATGCTGTTCGAGCTGCGAGTGGAGAACCTGCTGCTGATCGAGCGCGCCGAGCTGCGGCTCGGGCCTGGGTTGAACGTGCTGACGGGCGAGACGGGCGCCGGCAAGACGATGCTTGCGCACGCGCTCGACCTGCTGCTCGGCGGGAGAGCGCGCAGCGGGATCGTGCGCCCCGGCGCCGAGGAGGCGTACGTCGAGGGCGTCTTCGCGCTCGACGCGCGCCTGCGCGAGCTGCTGAAGGAGCGGCTGCCCGCCGGCGCCGACGAGCTGGTGCTCGCGCGCCGTGTGTGGCCGGACGGGCGCACGCGCGCGTACCTCGGCGGGCGCGCTGCCACGGTCGCCGATCTGCGCGAGGTCGGCGGCGAGCTGCTCGCCTTCTACGGACAGCACGAGCACCGCCGGCTGATGCTCGCCTCCGCGCAGCTGGAGGTGCTCGACGGCTTCTGCGGGCCCGACCAGCGCGCCCGCCGCGCCGCGGCGGCAGCGGCGCACGCGGAGGTGCGGGCGGCGCTGCGCCGCGCCGAGGAGCTGGGCGCGCTCGACGGCGCCCGCGAGCGCGAGCTGGACCTGCTCGAGTTCGAGCTGCGCGAGATCGAGGAGGCGAGCCCGAGCGAGGAGGAGCAGCGCGAGCTGCTGGCCGAGCGCGAGCGGCTGCGGCACCTGGAGGCGCTGCGCACGGCGGCGCTCGGCGGGGCGGAGGCGATCGCGCCCGAGGGCGGGGAAGGGGGAGCGGGCGAGCTGCTCGGCGCCGCGGCGCGGCAGTTCGAAGCGGTCGCCGGCGTCGACCCGGCGCTCGACGCGCTTGCCGAGCGCCTGCGGGCGCTGGCGATCGAGGCGGAGGATGTGGCGGTCGAGCTGCACCGCTATCTCGACACCGCCGGGGATGGCGAGAGCGATCCAGCCGCGCGACTGGAGGCGGTCGAGCAGCGGTTGGAGGCATTCGCGCGGCTGGAGCGCAAGCACGGCGGCTCGATCGCGGCAGTGCTCGCGCATGCGGACGAGTGCCGCGCGCGCCGCGACGAGCTGACGGGCGCGGAAGCGGCGCTCGCCGAGACGACGGCCGCGCTGGCGGCCGGGCGCGAACGGCTCGCCGGCATCGCCGCGGAGTTGCACGACGCGCGCGCGGCGGCAGCGCCCGCACTCGCCGAGGCGGTGCGCGGCCGGCTCGCCGAGCTGGCGATGCCCGACGCGCGCTTCGAGGTCGAGCTCGCGCCGAAGGACGAGCCCGGTCCCACGGGCACCGACCACGTCGAGCTGCTGATTGCGGTCAACCCCGGCATGCCGGCCGGACCGCTGCGCGACGTCGCCTCCGGCGGCGAGCTCTCGCGCGTGATGCTCGCGCTGCTCGGCGTCGCGAACACCGCGGACGACGCTGCCGACCTGCTCGTGTTCGACGAGGTCGACGCCGGCATCGGCGGCCGCACGGCAAACGCCGTCGGCGCGCAGCTGCACCAGCTCGCCGCCGCCCGCCAGGTGCTCTGCATCACGCACCTGCCGCAGGTCGCCGCCCACGCCGATCGCCACTTCCGCATCGCCAAGGACGGCAGCGGCAGAGCGGCGATCACGACCGTCACCCAGCTCGACAGAGACGCGCTCGTCGAGGAGCTCGTCCGCATGCTCGGAGCCGACGAGCAGGACAGAGCCGCGAGACGCCACGCAAAAGAGCTCCTCAAAGCCGCCTGAGCAGCGACCGGGCGCCGTGAGGCGTGGACCGGGAACGCCGATCGGGCGGGTGGCGCTGAGGACGCACGTGCGCCGGCCGAAGGCCGGTGTGCGCGCCTGGGCGGGTGGGTCCGATAGTCAGGACCCGCCCGCAGCAGCGCTCAAACCCAGCGGGACCCGCCACCAAGCCCCGTACACTCCGAAGACCCGTGGCACCGTCCTCCTCAACCACGGCCACGTCGCCCCCCCAAGCGCCGGTGCGCGAGGTGGCGGGCATCGCCCGCCTCGGAAAGCGCACGAAGCACCTCGTCAAGCGGTTGCGCCCGGGCGACGTCGCCATCATCGATCATCGCGACCTCGACCGCGTCTCGGGTGAAGATCTCGTGGCCTGCGGCGTCGCAGCGGTGATCAACTGCGCGCCGTCGAGCACCGGCCGCTATCCGAACATGGGCCCGCTGCTCGTGGCGCAGGCCGGCATTGCGCTCGTCGACGTCCCGGGCGACGCGCTGTTCGAGCGCTTGCAGGACGGTGACCCGGTGATCCTCAGAGGCGGCGAGGTGTGGTGCCGCGGCGAGCGCGTCGCGGCCGGGACGCTGCTCGAAGCCGAGCGCGTGCAGGCGGAAACGGATCAGCGCCGTGCGGAGATCGGCGAGGCGCTCGAGGCCTTCGCGCACAACACGATCCAGTACATGCTGGAGGAGCGCGACCTGCTCGCCGGCCGCATCGAGCTGCCGAGATTCGACACGGACTTCCGCGACCGACCGACGCTGATCGTCGTGCGCGGCGTCGACCACAAGCGCGACATCAAGGCGCTGCGTCCCTACATCCGCGACTTGAGGCCGGTCCTCGTGGGGGTCGACGGCGGCGCGGACGCGCTGCTGCAGGAAGGCTTCAAGCCGGACATGATCGTCGGAGACATGGACTCCGCAGCCGAGGCGACGCTGCGCTGCGGGGCCGAGCTGGTCGTCCACGCCTACCCGGACGGACGCGCGCCCGGTCGCGACTACCTGGAGCGGCTCGGGCTCGACCACAAGGTCGTCCCCGCGCCCGGCACGAGCCAGGACATCGCGATGCTGATCGCCGCCGAGAAGGGCGCCGAGCTGCTCGTCTCCGTCGGCTCGCACTTCAACCTCGTCGAGTTCCTCGACAAGAACCGCCGCGGGATGGCGTCGACGTTCCTCACGCGCCTGCGCGTCGGCGAGATCCTCGTCGACGCCAAGGGCGTGAGCCGCCTCTACAGACCCCGGCCGGGGATCGCCCCGATCGGCCTGCTCGCGCTCACCGGCCTGGTCGTGCTCGTCGCCGTGGTGCTGCTGACCCCGGGCCTGCACGACGTCGCCGACCTGCTGTGGCTCAAGCTGCAGGTCCTGCTCGGCATCGACGCCTAGTCTTCGCACGCCGATGCTGAACTTCCGCTACCACGCGCTGTCGCTCGTCGCCGTCTTCCTGTCGCTTGCGATCGGGCTGCTGCTCGGCGTCGCGATCGGCGACAAGGGGCTCGTCTCGAGCGCCGAGAAGGATGTCCGCGCCTCGCTGCGCGGCGACGTGCGCGATGCGCAGGCCGAGCGCGACGACGCGCGCGCGCAGCTGCAGCAGCGCCAGCAGTTCGAGCGCGAGGCCTACCCGGCGCTCGTCGGGGGCCGGCTCGCCGGCCGGCGGATCGCGCTGATCGAGCTCGGCCGCGCCTCCGACCGCATGTGGAACCTGACGAAGGACGCGCTCCAGGGCTCCGGCGCCTCGCTCGTGTCCGTGTCGGTGATCCGCGAGCCGCTGCAGCTCGACGAGCTGGCCTCCGCGTCGCGCGGCACGCGCTACGAGCAGCTGGCCGAGACGCCGGATCTCCTGCACCCGTTCGCGGTGCGGCTCGGCATCCAGTTCACGCACGGCGGCCGGCTGCTGCGGCTCGTGCGGCGCGACCTGCTGCTGCAGGGCAGCGGCGCGCTCAACGGGGCGGACGGCGTCGTCGTGGTGCGCAACGCACCGCAGCTCGACGGCGACGAGGCGGACGCGGTCGAGACGTTCGAGGACGGTCTGATGCGCGGCCTGCGCGCGGAGGACGTGCCGGTCGTCGGGGTGGAGACGACCGACGCCGAGACCTCGCAGATCGACTGGTTCAAGGACCACGAGCTCTCCACCGTGGACGACCTCGACGACCTGATCGGGCGCGCCGCGCTCGTGTTCGCGCTCGCCGGGGAGCGCGGCAGCTTTGGCGTGAAGGCGACCGCCGACGGCGGCCGGCTGCCGCCCCTGCTGCAGTGACGGAGCTGCGCACGGCGCGGCTGCTGCTGCGTCCGTGGCGCCCGCAGGACGAGGCGCCGATGACCGCGATCAACCGCGACCCGGAGGTACAGCGCTACCTCAACCGGCCCGTCACGGAGGCGGCGCTCGCCGCCTTCCTCCCGTATCTGACGGAGCACTGGGAGACGCACGGCTTCGGGCCCTTTGCCGTCGAGGCGGCCGCGGGCTGCGGCGGGGTTGCGCCCGGAACGTTCGTCGGCTTCGCCGGCGTCGCCTATCCGACGTACCTGCCGGCGCTCGCCGATCGGCCGGAGATCGGCTGGCGACTGGCCCGCGCCGCATGGGGGAAGGGGCTGGCGACCGAGGCCGCGCTCGCCGCCCGCGACCACGCGTTCGCGACGCTGCGGCTGGCCGAGCTGATCGCAATCGTCCACCCCGAGAACACGCGCTCGCAGCGCGTCGCCGCGAAGCTTGGGATGGCGATCGCCTCCCACGTCCACAACCCGCTGCTGGGCCGCTTCGTCGACGTCTGGACGCTCGCCGCGCCGGTCGCCGGCTGACCCGCGGCCATCCGGCTCGGCGGCTACGGTGCCCCGGTGCACGCCCTCCCGACGCTCGTCGCGTTCGCCGCGGCGCTCCTGCTGACGCCGCCGATCCTGCGGCACCTGCAGGCGGAGGGCTTCACGCGCGAGAACTACCGCGGCGTGCGGCTGCCGTTCCCCGGTGGCATTGCGATCGTGGCGGCGGGGGTGCTGGCGGTCGGGGCGTGCGCGGCAGTCGTGGCGATCGCGAGAGTCGAGCTGTTCGACGTCGGCGCGCCGATCGACCTGACATACCCGCTCGGTGTCGCGCTGCTCGGGCTGATCGACGACCTGCTCGCCGGCGCCTCACGCGGCTGGCGTGGCCACGGCCGTGCGGTCCTCGCCGGCGAGTTCAGCACCGGCGCGCTGAAGGCGGTCGGATCGCTCGGGCTGGCGCTGTACGCCCTCCAGGGCACGGCCTGGGGTGAGGGCGTCGGCGAGTACCTGCTCGCCGTCGCGCTGCTCGTGCTGACGACGAACCTCTTCAACCTGCTCGACCTGCGCCCCGGCCGCGCGGCGAAGGCGTTCCTGCTGCTCGGGGTGCTCCTGTCGGCGACCGCCTGGCACGGCCG
>Ga0207690_10001206_pt1 | contig 16325 bp, 13 predicted proteins | sample KBSC23metaG_FD_184315 | JGI IMG/M metagenome (GOLD analysis project Ga0207690, IMG submission 184315) | Corn rhizosphere microbial communities from Kellogg Biological Station, Michigan, USA - KBS C2-3 metaG (SPAdes) (version 2) | ecosystem: Host-associated > Plants > Roots > Rhizosphere > Soil ...
ATAACGGAAAACGAGGTTGCTCATGCCCCGGGAACTTTGCTTTGTTACTCATAACGGTTTGCCATTCGCCGATCCCGTCCGGCCAGAAAATCTTCGCCCGGTCGTCCGGGTGATATGACGGCCAGACAAATGCAGCAACATCATATTTTTTCGTGCTTTGTATAACTTGAGCGCTAACAAATCCTTTGAAAAATAAAAGGGTTATAAATAAGCAGATTAATTTTTTCATTTTATTTAATTATAGATTATTAAAGAATTGACTTAGCGAAGCCGATAAGTGAAGCTTATCTGCATAAAAACACATGCAATAAACGCAAAGTAGACAGATTAAAAGGCCAACCGGTCATTCTTCCAAATACAGTTATAATAAGATTTTATTCCATGGGGCACTCATCCGTACTTAGCAATACGTGGCGTCAAGTTTCGTACGCCACGTGCTGTAATTCGGCTATCATCTTTTCAAGTAACAACCAAGTGGACGAAACCCACTTGGCTGTTGCTCTATTTAGTAACCTTGATTTTGAGTTAATACAGCATCTTTATTTCGTTCGATCTCAGCAGCTGGTATAGGCCATAAGTTAAATGTTGGGGTAACGTCGTTATAATAAGGGTTAAATCGTTTTACCCGATCATAAATTAGTCCAAGCCTGCATAATGTCAACATGCGTTTTTCTTCCACCCCAAACTCCCTCATCCGCTCGTCCAAAATATAGTCTATGTCTACATTAGCCGGTGAGACAGGTAGGGCTTTCGAGCGAGCACGCACTATATTGATGTCAGCGGCCGCATTCGTTTTATCCCCCAGTCCCAAATAAGCTTCAGCACGGATCAGGTATGTTTCAGCTAATCTGAACATATATTGATCGGTGTAAGTGGTACCTGCTGTGCTTTTCAAAAGTCCTGTCGTTGGATCAATCAAGTTTGCCGGATGGCTACCTGGCGGGCTGCATTTCGCTTGGTAGGCATAGAAACCTCTTGAAGGAACGGTTATACCAGGTGGCGGATTATTCACGTTGATCTTTTGTCCGAATAATGGCGAAGCCGGGTTATTTGAAGTGAAAATTCTGACAAAATTACTATTCGCGTTACGGATATCATTGTTGAAATCGCTTTGCCAAATCTCATCGCTAAAATGCTTGGTCGATATGGCCCAGCCCACACCCCGTCCGCCGGAATTATTATCGGCTGGCCATAAAAATGGATTTATACCATTAGATAATAAAGATCCAACATAGGGTGCATGGTTCCGTTCCAGTGCATATCCAGTATTAGAAGTCGAAAGAGCCGCACCCCCAGGCACATCTGTTTCGATTTGTATAACCCATAACCCCTCTAAATTCCCGGACTTTCTATTTTGATTGTTTACCTGAAACAGATCCCAGTATACATTTCCTGTAGTGTCTTTAGCTTTACCACCAAATCGACTTGTCATCAATGAAACCAAATTGCTGTTAATTACAGTGTTGGCAGCATTTACTGCATTTTGGTATTGTCCAGCTGCCAAATAAACTTCCGCCAATAAATGACTAGCAGCTTGCGCATTTATTTCTCCATCTAAAACATTGCTAATGGCCGGCAATCCGGCTACAGCATCTTTTAAGTCAGCTATACATTGATCATAAACCTGCGCTCTTGTTGCTCTGACGTAATCTGTTTTGGAAGAGGTCACCCTCTCTAGGGCAAGTGGAACACCACCATAAAGATAAGCCAGTGTACGATAGCAAAAAGCTCTGAAAAATTTAGCTTTAGCGATGACCAGCGTTTTCTGTGCATCGGTTAAACTGGATGGACCAGCTAGACTTATTATAGCATTTGTCTCAGAAACAATTTGGTATAGTGATGTCCAGTGGGTCGCAGGGATGCTGCTGGTGGGAGCAAATGAAGCCACCAAATTGGTGTGATGTATTGTGGAAGGTTGCCCATCGAAAACAAGGTCTGTGCTGTATAGATAATCAAAAGGCAATACTGCATCGCTTGTGAAAAATTCAGACCGTACGGTACGATATAAATCGTTAACAGCTGTATTAAAATCACTATAGGTAACGAAGGCATTGGAAGAACTAAAAAACGAAATGGGTTTTTCAGTAAGAAAATCTTTTTTGCAAGACATACAGATAAGTACACAGGTACTTATACATATACTGAGTATTTTTTTCATGATGTTAAAGTTTAAAATGTTACATTTAACCCTGCTGACCAACCTACAAGAAGTGGGCGGGCGTCGGTAATGAGGCCTTGGCCTGTTTCAGGATCCCATCCCTTCCAATCTGTCCAGGTTTTAAGATTTTTACCGCTCATAAAAACGCTTAGGCCCGCGAGGTTCAATTTTTTCAAAAGTGTATTGCTTAACTTATAAGACAACGTGACATCTTGTAACCGGATAAAGCTTCGGCTATAATAAATTGAAGGTGAAATCGTAGGGGCAGCACCTGTATATAAAGGAAAAGGGCTATCCGGATGGGTCGGGGTCCAATATTGCAGTCCCGAAATGCCACTAAATCTAACGGTGTTATCGGAGCGACCCAAGGATGGCGCATTACTACCGAGATATCCATTCTTTCCTCCTTGAATGGAGTTTATAAGAAATGAAAAAGTAAAGTTTTTGTATTGCAAAGAGTTAATAAAGCTAAACCGATATGCGGGTTCCGATGATCCAAGTACATATCGGTCATTGGCATTAACGACTCCATCATTATTATAATCAACAACACGATACGTTCCTGGGAAGTAACCTGCAGGTATAGCGTCGCCTATCTGGTAGATACCCGCTGTTTTATACCCGTAAATAGCTCCCAAAGGCTGTCCTATAAATAAATTGCTGGCCGTGAGATCCCCGCTACCAAGCAAACTGATCACTTTGCTTTGATTTCTGGATAAATTAAAGGTCGTATTCCATTGAAAGTCTTTTGATTCAATGTTTTTTGAGTTAATATTCAATTCAAATCCATTGTTGCCAATTTCGCCTACATTCGTATTAACCGAAGAAAATCCAGTTATATTAGGCAATTGAACAGAAAACAACAGATCACGGGTTCGCCGGGAGTAAACATCAAGGCTACCTGTTATACGGTAATTCAACAATGAAAAATCGAGCCCAAGATTAAGCTCGCTGGTTTTTTCCCATTTTAGATCAGGATTGGCTAAAGTACCAATATATGAGCCAAAAACCGTACTACCACCATCCCCAAATACATAAGCAGGCTGCGAGGTAACCTTGTCCAGAGAGTTATAACGTTGAGTTTGATTTCCGGCAACACCATAACCCACTCTTAATTTCAAAGAACTTATAAAAGTGAATCTTTTAATAAACTCTTCCTCGGACAAAAGCCAACCAAGCGACCCGGACGGGAAAGTCCCCCATTTATTGTTAGCGGCAAATCCCGAAAATCCGTCACGCCTTATGGTTGCGGTCAACAAATATTTGCCGTCATAGGCATAGTTGACCCTTCCCATATAATAATTCAGCGACTCTTGATATCCCCCGGAACTGATCTGTTGGGTAGTAGCCAATCCAATGTTGTTATAGCCGAGCGTCAGATTATTGAAGCCGACACCTACCGCACTGGTTGTTTCGTCATTACGTTGGATGGCACCATATACAGCGGTTAGGAGAAAATTGTGTTTTTTAATTTTCTTAGAATAGGTCAGGATATTGTCCAGTGTATAATCGGAGTAATTTTCATTATTTTTGTAAGCCCGCCCTGTTAGGCCTCCATCATATTTACTGGCACCATAATGTAAATCTTCCCTTCCATTGTTTCCAAAATTTACTCGATAGGTTAACCCAGGAATAAAAGGTAGATTTAATTCACCATAAATATTCGCAAATAAGTAGTTATGTCGTTCATAGTCACTTACGTCATATGTTAAGAATGGATTTGGGTCAACGGTATTAAAAGGATAAGGATTCAAACTACCATCCGCTTTGTAAGGGGTTACCAAAGGGGACATTTCGAAAAGATAGAGGAGACCGGGCTCTGCCCCGTCCTGATTCACAAATGAGCCAAAAGACTGCACTCCAAGCTTCAACCAAGGTGTCGCCTGTGATTCGAGGTTAACGCGTAATGATTTTCGTTTAAAAAGGTCATTAATGATATAGCCTGCCTGGTTGGTATAGTCACCAGAAATTAAGTAATTGATCTTTTCAGTGCCGCCAGATACGCTTAAGAAATTATTATTAATAAATCCCTGCTTAGTAGCCGCGTTATACCAGTCAAAATCATTAGTAGAAATATTGTTGCCATTCCGCATGGAAATGTCAACTACAGAAGCCAAATTAAAAGCGGGATTAGGTTGTGTGTAAGAAGGCGCAAGATAAGCCTGATCCCAATAAAGATCTCGAATTTTATCTAGATATTCCTGCCGAGTATACGGTCTGATATTACCGGATGGTGTTTGGGTTGCATAAGAGGTTGTAAAATTTATTCTTGGGCTGCCCCCGACCTTACCCTTTCTACTGGTAATTAACAAAACACCGTTTGCCGCTTGCGCTCCATAAACGGCTGTCGAACTCGCATCTTTGAGTACTTCAACGGATGCAATATCATCGGGATTAATAGATGATAAAGGGTTGTTATATTGTATACCATCTAAAATGATCAACACATTCGTACTACCGCTAATGGTATTTTGACTACGCACCGTAATAGAAGGTGTAGCCCCAGCGGATGTAACTGGCCCGATGTTCAAGCCGGGAAGGTTGCCCTGCAAGGACTGAATGATATTGGTATTCGGCGCATCCTTTACAGCTTCGAGATTGGCACTTGCCACTGCACCTGTCACATATGCTTTCTTTTGCTTTCCATAACCTACGGAGATTACGACCTGCTGTAGCATAGCAGTACTGGAATGTAGAACAATATTTAGGGGTGCACTGCCTGGTACAGTAACCTCTTTTGAGCTATAGCCAATGTATGAAAATACAAGCACATTGTTTGTTGTAGAGGTAGCGATAGAAAACTTGCCTTTAATATCAGTTACTGTTCCAATCTGCGTATTTTTAAGCTTGACGCTTACCCCAACCAATGCTTCCCCGGTGGAATCTTTAACCACTCCGGATATTTTGATTTGTTTGATGGTAGTATCAGCAATTTCATTGTTGACCGGCTTCGCTCTTATGATTACATCTTTTCCATCAAATACATAGGTAAAAGGCTGACCTACAAAGCATTGAGGAAGAACTTGCTTAAGGGGTAAATTATTGACACTTAGTGTAATAGGACTGGCCTCCTTGATCGTTTGAACATCATAGAGAAAATGATAACCACTTTGTCTTGTAAGTTCATCAAATATTTTTTCGATTGGGGCATTTTTGACATTAATGCTTACATTTTGGGCACGACTGGACGCAGAAACTTGAATTAGTGCTACCATCCAAATAATGATCGTCAATTTCATCGCAAGCAGAAATTTAGGCGATATGCAGGAACGAGTCCTGCATATCAATACAGTAAAATACTTATACATTGAAGTTAGGTTTAATAAATAATTGATTGTTCGATGCATTTGGCTTTAGTTATCTAACCCGACTTCTCACTGTCAGTTACCATAAGCGGTTCGAACGCCCTGGCATCGTTGGATAACTATAAAAAAGTAAACTATAACCTTACCATAATCCTCCTTCCTTCTATTTTAAAGTGTACAGATCCGGTTAATTCTATCTTACTTAAAAGCTCCTGAATGTCCTTAGCACGTGAAATAGAGCCACCAAATGTCACATGACTCAGATCGTTTTGATATTCCACATCTACATCATACCACCTGGCAACCTTTTTCATAATACTCACCACATTTTCGTTCCGGAACGTGAAATATCCATTTTTCCAGGAAATAGCATCATCAGTATTTACAAAATTTACGTCGATCTTATCATCCAAATTCGCTACATTTCCTTGCTCTCCTGGAACTAATACAGCGTGCTTATTGTGAGCGCTAATCATTACAGATCCTTCAAGTAGTGTTGTTTTCACAGATTTTTCATCTGCATACGCCGTCACATTGAAATGTGTCCCCAATACCTTTATGTTGACATTATTTGCATTGATCGTAAAAGGCATGTTTTTATTCTTGGCAACTTCAAAATAAGCTTCACCTTTTAGTTCAACATGCCTTTCTGCGCCTTTAAATTCAACGGGGTATTTTAATGAAGATTCAGAATTCATCCAAACATTGGTACCGTCTGGCAAAATAAGCTGATACTGCCCCCCCCGAGGTACACTGATCATATTGAATGATAATTTTTCGTCCTGTTTGTTTTGTTCAGTTCCGGCTGTATAAACCAACTGTCCGTTCTTTTTCTTGATGATTGCAACTTTTCCGTTTTTAGCAATGACCCCATTTGAGGCGTCATTCAAACTAATAGTAGCACCATTTGCCAAGGTTAAAGTGGCTTTGTTGCCCCCCGGTACTATTGGTTTTACAGCACGAACTGCAATCTTATCTGTGTGTTGGTCTAAATTACGATTATTCAATGTATATAAACCCACAGACATAGCCAACAGCACAGCGGCAGCAACGGACCACCAAACTTTTGGACCTATTTTTCTTACAGGCCTCTGTATGGTGTTTTCAATTTTATTAAAAATCCTTTTTTGGATCTCCCCCTGATCGCCAATCTCTTGATTATTATGAAAATCATTAATATTCAGTCCATCCTTATATTGCAACAATAATTTTTCTTCTTTATCAGATGCGTTACCTGATAAGTATTTTTCAAATTGAATTATGTATTCCTCTCTGGTCATAATTATTATTGCCTGTTAAACTATAGAGTAGTTTTATTGCTGCTAACTCCTATAAAATATAAAAAAAATAATTCATTTTGTGAATACGCTAAGTTAATGTCACGCTATTGTGCGAAGCAGGTGTGATTTTATAAGTAGGGATGTTACACAATTTATAGTTCAGCATATTGCATCCCGAACTTGTCAAAGCGTCGATCAGCAAGCATAGTAATAATGGCTGCAATTTCTAAATTTGAGAATGATCAAATGGAACTTCAGCATTAATGTCTACGACCTTCTATTTCTGGCGACGATCAGTGCTGGCCTAATATTCTCTTGTTTATTGTTTTTTGTCAAACGGATCAACCGCAAAGCGAACCGTTTCCTCGGCCTGGCGCTATTGGTGATTGTCTTATGGATGGTATGGGTATTAGGCATCGATGTCAGGTTGGGGAAGTATTTCCCGCATTGGAGCTGGCTGCCTTTGCAGTTCAGCCTGTCTGTCGGGCCCCTGATCTACTGGTATGTCAAAAAATTGATCTATCCCGAACAAAAGTTTACCGTGCTAGCCTTATTGCATTTCAGCCCTTTACTTTTCGAACACCGCGCGTTGGTAGCAGAGACACTGGAAAGCCGTAAATCTGGCCAGGCTACCTATAATACCGCAGCATTTATTTCATTAGGCCCTACTGTTCAGCTGCTGGCACTGGCTTCGGTCCTGACCTATCTTTATTTATCACTTCAGATACTGGGCAAATATCACGGCGAACTAGCCGATCAGTTGAGCGACGCCGACCAGTATCAATACCGCTGGCTGCAGCGTTTATTAATCGGTTTCGGCTGTCTTTGGATGTTATGGATGCCCTTTACGGCTATTGATTATATATTTTATCACTATAGTTTGGGGATCAGCTGCTACTATCCGCTTTACTTGCTACTCTCGGTGATGATTGTCTGGATCGGCGTGGAAGCTTTTCTACGGCCGGAATCTGTGGTGATCGAAGCAGCACAGACAAGGATGGTTACGGAACCGGGAGCGGACAAGCCCCGCATATAAATACAGTGAAATTTTTATACATTTGAATGTTAGGTTTAATAAATAATTGATTGTTCGATGCAATTGGTATTTAGCTATCTAACTCAGCGTCTCAACGCCGATTACCAGGGGTGGTTCGAACGCCCCTGGTTTTTTATAGCTGTTTTAACTTGAGTAAAATTATAACTTCACCATAGTCCTCCTTTCTTCAATTTTAAATATGCTGAAACCGTTAACTTTATTTAATGGCTAATGTGCGCTTGGTCGAAACACAGTCCAACCGAACATGTTTATAATCGTTTGTATTTGATAAGAGAGTGCTTTTATCAGTATCAACCCCATAATTTTTTTAAATTAATTTCGGTATGGCATTAATCCTCAAAAGCATTTGCTTAAGCTGTTACACTAATTAGAAATTGTTTCATAACTTTGATAAACCAATTAAATGTTAAATGCGAACCTAAGTGATGATGTGTTGTGGGATGCCATCTTGAATGATGACTCAATGGCATTTGCCATGTTGTATGATCGGTATTGGTTACGACTTTACAAGACTGCTTGTCATTATATTAAAGACACAGATGCCTGTGAGGAAATAGTTCACGATGTCTTTATCATTATCTGGAATAAACGAAAATTTCTAAAGATAGAACATTTCGCCAGTTATCTAAATGCGATTGTCAGATATGAAGTTTTTAGGCATATGAAAACCGTGAAACTGTCAAAACTGGAATATAATGAAAACTATGCAGAAAATTTAACAGAACTTGCCTTAAATCAGGGTCAAGTTAAATTAAATGAACTTGATTTAGAATATATGCTAAATGAACATGTTAAGAAACTTCCCAAACGTTGCCGTGAAATATTTTACATGAGCAAGGTTCAACAATTAAGCAACGGCGAAATAGCCAAAAAGTTGGGAATTACAAAACATACAGTTGAAAACCAACTAACATTTGCATTAAAACTTTTAAAAAATTCAATAAAAGATTTATCGGCTCTACTTATCCTGATTTATTTTTTAGTTTAAGAAACTTTTATATCCTTGTTGCGGGACTTAGGTAGGTCTTCTTCCTTTAGAACATCTACTTTAAGTAACAAGGCTTCCCCGCCGGCTTGCAAAAGTTTGTGCGCCGCTCTTCAGCTATCATTAGATTTCTTCCCGGAATGCAGACTTTGTCGCCGACCTTGTGAATAGCATTTGTAAACGAGTCTCCTAAAATCCCGTGCCACCCGTTACCACAATTACTTTGGCTGTAGATCCATTTAATTGTTATATTATTATGATTTGAATGGAGATGATAACTTAATGCCCATTTCCAGACCGCTAAGTTCGGCCAGCCCTTTCAAACGACCTATCAATGAATAGCCAGGATAGGTATTGAAGTCAAAGTCCGTCCAAATCTTATGGCCATGATCAGGCCGCATAGGTATAGCAATATCCTTTCGCCCCAGGTAAAAGCGCTGTCGTTGTTCTGCAATGATTTTCTCCATCACCTTATACATATTTGCAGTGCCATGCAAATGCGAAGCCTCAAAGAAACTCCCATCATCTTCCAGTTTGACATTTCGTAAATGAAGGAAATGGATGTGTTTGCCGAGCCTTTCAATCATACCCGGCAGATCATTGGCTGGATTTGCCCCTAATGATCCTGTGCAAAACGTAATCCCATTCGAGGGTGAAGGGTACATCTCAACAATCTCTTTCAGGTCGTTTTCTAAGCACGCTATTCGCGGGAGACCCAAAATGGGAAATGGCGGATCATCAGGATGAATGCACATTTTTATACCTAAGGTTTCAGCTACAGGAATTACAGCGTTAAGAAAATAGGCAAGGTTTGCCTTTAATTGCTGTGCGTCAATACGATCATAAGTTTTCAGATGTTCATTGAATTCAGCAATAGTAAAGACTTCGTCGGTTCCTGGTAAGCCAGCCAAAATCGTATTGATCAAACTCTGTTTTTCAGTCTCTGACAACTGCTTTAAATAATGTTTCGCTTGCTGTTGTTCAGCTTCTGAATATTCTTTAAATGCGCCTTCCCGCTCTAAGATAAAAAGGTCAAAAGCTGCCAAAGCGGGCCGATAGAATCGCAGTGCGGATACGCCATTCAAAAGCCTGTAATCCAGATCGGTGCGTGTCCAATCAAGAACCGGCATAAAATTATAACAAACCGTTACAATCCCACACTGCTTTAGATTGCGAAGCGTTTGAATATAAGCCCCTATCTTTTCATCACGAGTAGGACCACCTGTTTTTATGTCTTCGTGAACATTTACACTTTCTACAACTGTCCACGTCAAATGGTGGGCCTCAATTTCTCCCTTTCTGCGCAATATTTCAGCTGTCGACCAAACAGCGCCACATGGAATATGATGTAATGCGGTAACTACGCCAGTCACGTCTGTCTGTTTAATGGCATTAAGCTGTATAGGGTCGTCCGGTCCAAACCAGCGCAATGTTTTTTGTAAGTATTCGATCATTTATTGTTTTGTATTATTTATTTAGTTTGAGGTTTTGATATTTTTCACCATGCCGGTCCCAACTGCACCCAAAGTGATGAACGTGCAATTACTTTCTATCAAATGGGTTTGTCAGGATAATGATTAAACAGATTAGTAATTCAATGGGGATATCGCACTGACCCTTTACTCATTTTCGGGATGAATGGTCTGCGCAAATGCGCCGCTAACAAAAAGGGCTGCCAAACAAAATAAAAATAGCTTCTTTCCTGTAACATGGGTAAAAGTATAACTCATATCAATATATTTAAATAAGTAACTGGGTACGAGGATAAACACAGCCGGACCTATCGGTATGAAAAGCAGCACGCAAACCACGCTCTGCTGCACATGCGAAAGAGCACAAGAAAAACGTGCCAGCATAAATGTCCGAAGATGGTATGGCCTTTATCATTAAGTATATAATTGGTGAACAAATACAGCCGTTTCGTTTCGTCTGTTACTCGCTTTTCATACCCGGCAAACCAGCGACTCCTCCACGCTTCGGAAATGCCCAATCTTTCTTCCTGATAAAAAATAAGTAATGAATTACTGCGGCTATATTCCCTCTGATTGTTAGGTATTTCAAAGATATCCCGGTGTTCAAAAACGAGATTTTGTTTTCTGATTGTTCAGTTTAGAATTTTGACATAAATGAAGAATGCCTCGATTATGGCATCAAAAGAAAAGCCCCATTTCCTTCGTTATTTACACAATCTTAATCAGCTCTGCTTCTCCGGTAGTGAATCAGGAATGTTCAACTCGCAATTACATTGGTTTATCCAATCCGCTAACTTGTCCCATTGAGATGTTCGAAATAGCCAGAAGTAAGCGTAAAATCAAAAAATAGCCTTATAAATAATGTTATTGTTTTATAGCTCGACGTTATCGTGTGACACAATTTTCAATTTACCGCAAAAATGACATAAGATAATTAAACACTTTAGATTCCAACGGGATTTTGTCTCCATTATCATTGATATTCTGTTTCTCGTAGACGAGCGGTATGTTGAATTGACATATTGATTGGCTGTTATTTTTAATCAATAGGTATATAAATTCGCTATCCGAATTTATATAATTCATTTTTAATGTGTCGCTGGCGGTGAATGTTATTGGGATAGAACATACATTTTTTTGGAACAACGTTCTAAAATATTATTTTTAGCTAAAAAAGATGATTTTTTATTATCCAATTGTCTTTTTTGATTAGTAAAATTAATTTCACCTTTGTATAATCTGTAGCTATTCCTAATCTTATTGATTAAAACAATTTTATTACCAATACAAAAAATCAAGTATTGACGATTTACAGATTCGTTACCAAGAAAAATGCGACGAGCATAATCTGTTTTTTTGATGTAATCTGAATCGACCCGAGACAGTACTTTCTGTGCGTAAATATTATAATGCAAAACTAGCATAAAGGTTCTGAGCTGATCGTTCGCGGTTCCCGCTGACGCCGGATCACGTCGACTCAAAATAAGGTCATATACACTATTATGGTTATTATATCGCGTCATTTTTGCTTTTTTACCTGATATTTTTTTAAAAAAGATTAGGCCATTTAATGTTGTAATTTTTAAGATATATCCCTTCATGGATATCCATATACGAAAGTAATCCTTATTTAAAAAGCGGGGTTTACCGGTGTGAATGCCGAACATTCGCTCTGGGCTGTTTCTAGTGGCAGTAGTTGGTTGCAGCTGCAAGATCAATGCCAGAATTATCACCGAACAGGTATGTACGAAACCTTCTAATTTTATCAATATGGTACCTAAGTCCATTGGCTTACTTCAATGAAGAGGAAGTATTCGAGGATAATAAGCGGGCTTTTACCTGATTTAGTTCTTTATTAAACTTTTTCAGCCCTTTGAAATTCTCATTCGATATAAGCGTAGTGCTTCTCTTCAGCTTCGATAAAAGCTGGATATAACCTCTTCATTTATGTCAAAACCCTAAACTAAACAATCAGAAACCAAAACCTGATTTTGGTGTCCTGCCCTACCTTTGAGATAACTAAAATATGGGAACACTACTGGGCGTATTATTTCATTTTATCGGCGGCTTTGCCTCCGGGAGTTTCTATATACCTTATAAAAAGGTAAAAGGCTGGGCATGGGAAAGTTTCTGGATTATCGGGGGTATTTTTTCCTGGCTGATTGTACCGCCGCTGGCTGCCTGGTTAACCATACCTGGATTTTTTGAAATTATTAAACATACGGCCCCGGCCGTATTGATGCCTACTTACATCTTTGGTGTTTTATGGGGAATAGGGGGCTTAACCTATGGCTTGGGTATACGTTACCTGGGGGTAGCGTTAGGCAGTTCAATTATACTGGGGTTATGCTCGGTATTTGGTGCCTTAATTCCATCTGTATATTACTTGTTCTATCCTAAAGAAGGCAAAGACAGCATCCATACATTGGCAACAACAGGGTGGGGGCAAATGGTTTTATTAGGAATATTGGTTTGCGTGATCGGCATTATCATTTGTGGTAAAGCCGGTGTTATGAAGGAGAAAGAACTTTCAAAAGATAAACAAGTAGCTGTAAACGATTCCGAGTACAAATTTGGATTGGGTCTTTTTGTAGCCATCGTGTCGGGTATGTTAAGCGCCTGTTTTGCTTTTGGCATTGATGCAGGGAAGGATATGGCCAACGTGGCAGATTCCGCCTGGAAAGCACTGCATCCTGACCAGGGTAACTTCCTGTACCAGAACAATGTGACTTATATTGTGATATTATGGGGTGGCTTAACCACCAACTTTATCTGGTGTATGGCATTAAATGCCCGCAACAAAACTTTCGGTAACTATACCGATGCTAAAACACCCTTATTAAAAAACTACATCTTTTCGGCCTTAGCCGGAACGACCTGGTTCTTACAGTTCTTTTTCTACGGAATGGGGGAAAGCCGTTTAGGCAATGGCGCCAGCTCGTGGATACTACACATGGCCTTTATTATACTGGTAGCCAATATGTGGGGCTTGATTTTGAAAGAGTGGAAAGGTGTAAGCAAAAAAGCCTTTGCCACGGTAATTGCAGGTATAGTAACTATTATCCTATCGGTATTGATCGTAGGTAAAGGCAATAGAATGAAAGACGACGATGCTGCCAAAGCAAAAGTAGCATGGGTAGGTAATGCAAAATAGGATCTTAATTTTTAATATAATAATAAAGTAGATATGTCTGTCACGACTGAATTTAAGCATGTGAGCTATTTATGGGACGACGCAAAAGCCGCTAAATTGGCTGGCGACGAAGTTGCCCTTTTAATATATCGCTCAAACCTTTTGGGTGCCGATTTGCGCCTGACAAATTATGGCGGTGGAAACACTTCATGCAAAGCAATGGCTAAAGACCCATTAACCGGCCAGGAAACTGAAGTAATGTGGGTTAAAGGCTCGGGTGGCGATTTAGGTACCCTAAAAGCCAGTGGCCTTGCCGCGCTTTATGTTGACCGTTTACGCAGCCTTAAAAACATCTATCGCGGCGTTGAGTTTGAAGATGAAATGGTGGAACTGTTCAATCACTGTATTTTTGACCTAGCATCAAAAGCTCCTTCAATTGATACGCCTTTGCATGGCTTCCTGCCTTTCGCGCATATCGATCACCTGCACCCTGATGCGGCTATCGCTATCGCGGCAGCAAAAGACGGCAAAAAGATCACACAAGAATTATTCGATGGCCAGATAGGCTGGGTAGAATGGAAAAAACCGGGATTTGAATTAGGCCTGCAATTAAAAGCCTGTTTGGATGAAAACCCGGGCATCCGTGGTATCATGTTAGGCTCACACGGTTTATTTACCTGGGGCGATACTGCTTACGAAAGCTATATCAACACCTTAGAGGTAATTGAAAAATGCGCTGAATATCTTGAAGCTAACTACGGTAAAAAAGGCCCTGTATTTGGCGGCCAGAAAATAGAGAGCCTGCCTGAGGCTGATCGTAAAAAACAAGCTGCGGCTATCGCGCCTATTTTGCGCGGTTTTACTTCGAGCCAGCGTAACATGATCGGTCATTTTACTGACGATCCGCGCGTATTGGAGTTCATTAACTCTAGTGATCTGGACAGGTTAGCTCCGCTTGGAACGAGCTGCCCGGATCACTTTCTTCGAACGAAGATCAGCCCATTGGTACTTGACCTGAAACCGAACGAAGATCTGTCTGATGTACAAGCAATAAAAGACCGTTTGGCTCCAGCCTTTGAGGCTTACCGCAAAATGTATACAGAATATTATGAAACCTGTAAACATCCAAATAGCCCTGCTATACGCGATACTAACCCGGTAATTATTTTGTACCCCGGCGTAGGCTTGTTCTCTTTCTCGAAAGATAAACAAACTACCCGTGTAGCTGCCGAGTTTTATACCAATGCGATCAACGTAATGAAAGGTGCAGAAGCAATTTCTGAATACACCTCATTACCACGCCAGGAAGCTTTTAACATTGAGTACTGGTTGTTGGAAGAAGCGAAACTTTCGCGTATGCCTAAGCCAAAAGCATTATCGGGCCGTATTGCCTTAATTACAGGCAGCGCGGGTGGTATTGGTAAAGCTATAGCCAAAAAGTTTGTTGACGAAGGTGCGGTTGTTATCTTAAACGATATGAACGCTGAGCGTTTAGCAGCTGCAGGCGAGGAGTTCAAAAAACAATACGGTAAAGATTCGTACGCTACGGCTGTAATGGACGTAACCAAAGAGGATGAGATATTAGCCGCGATGGAAACAGCTGCCTTAGCCTTTGGTGGGGTGGATATCATTGTGAACAATGCAGGTTTATCGATATCAAAAACAATAGGCGACCATGCTGAAAAAGATTGGGACCTGTTGTACGACGTATTGGTGAAAGGCCAGTTCTTTGTTACCCAGGCAGCTGTTGCTGTAATGAAAAAACAAGCTATTGGTGGCGATGTGATCAACATTGTAAGCAAAAACGCTTTGGTAAGCGGCCCTAACAACGCTGGTTATGGATCGGCTAAAGCTGCTCAATTACACCTGAGCAGGCTGAACGCTGCCGAACTTGGCGCTGATAAGATCCGCGTGAACGTAGTAAACCCTGATGCCGTGATCAGCGATAGCAATATCTGGGCCGGTGGCTGGGCTGAGGGCCGTGCAAAAGCATACGGAATTACCGTTGCCGAGTTGCCTGCTTATTACGCAAAACGTACTTTACTGAACGAGATCATATTACCGGACGATATCGCTAACGCGTGTTTCGCTTTTACAGGTGGTTTGTTAAGCAAATCAACGGGTAACATGCTGAACGTTGACGGCGGTGTTGCGATGGCGTTTGCACGATAAGAAGCACATGAACAGGATCGCATTTACAATAAAGTTGAAACCGGGCTGTTCGGAAGCATATAAAAAAAAGTACGATGAAATATGGCCTGAACTCACCAGTTTGTTAAAGAAGGCGGGGATTCGTGAGTATTCCATCTTTTTGGAGGAGGAAACATCCCTTTTGTTTACGGTTTTAAAAGTCATCCAGGTGAAGGACCTGGAAACACTTGCATATCTGGAACTGACGAGGAGTTGGTGGCAGCATTTGTCAGAATTAATGGAAACAAAACCAGATCCATTGCCTGCATTCAAGCTGCTCGAAGAGATGTTCTATCTGCCATAATGATTTAGAAATATAAAATGCAATTACAGAAATATGAAATAGACGGCTATAACCAGGAGGCTATAGCCGCTCACCAAAGAAAATTTGACTTTATTGCGGCGGAAGTAGCTAATCTTGATGATGTGCTAGCCAAACTGCAGGCTTTCCAAATCGCTATTCCCAGCTGGGCCCTAGGCACAGGCGGGACCCGCTTTGGCCGTTTTTCCGGCAGCGGGGAGCCCCGCAGCCTGGAAGAAAAAATTGAGGATGTCGGTCTGTTGCATGCCCTTAACCAGTCAAGCGGTGCCATTTCTTTGCACATTCCATGGGATATACCCAAAGATCCAAAGGCTATTAAGGCTTTAGCGGCACAACATGGCCTGCGGTTCGACGCCATGAACTCAAATACTTTCCAGGATCAGGCGGGTCAGCCGCAGAGCTACAAATTCGGTTCATTGCAGC
>Ga0207690_10001212_pt1 | contig 16290 bp, 18 predicted proteins | sample KBSC23metaG_FD_184315 | JGI IMG/M metagenome (GOLD analysis project Ga0207690, IMG submission 184315) | Corn rhizosphere microbial communities from Kellogg Biological Station, Michigan, USA - KBS C2-3 metaG (SPAdes) (version 2) | ecosystem: Host-associated > Plants > Roots > Rhizosphere > Soil ...
CCCAACTGGCCGCCGAACTGGCCGAAGCCGCCGCGGTCGAGGGTCGCTTCTGGGCGATGCACGACTGGCTGTACGAGAACCAGGCGGGCTGGGCTCCACGTGGCGCCGCCGGCCTGGAGACCGGCGTGCGCGCGCTGGGTCTGGACGAAGCGGCGATCGCCGCCACGCTGCGCAGCCCCGACATCGACGCCCGCATCCGCGGCGACTTCATGGGCGGCGTGCGCAGCGGCGTCAACGGCACGCCCGGCTTCTACGTCAACGGCTACCTGTACCAGGGCGACTTCGCTGCGCTGGTGCACGGCATCGGCCGGGTGATCGCCCGGCAGGCCTGAACCGGCCGCGCGCGTTCAGCCGAACTGCACCGACAGCATCGAGATCGAGCCGCCGTCCATGCCCTCGACCGGGAACGTCACCGCGTCGTCTTCGTCGCTGGCGCCGAGCACGTACAGCAGCGGCAAGTAGTGGTCGGGCGTGGGCACCGACAGCTCCGCGTCCTCACCCAGCGACTCGTAGTCCACCAGCGCCTGGTGATCGCCCTGCAACATCAGCTCGCGCGCCTTCGCCTCGAAACGCAGCGCCCAGTCGAACGGCTCGGCTGGATGCCGGCCCCAGGCGTAGCTGTGCAGGTTGTGCACCACGTCGCCGCTGCCGAGCAGCAGGATGCCCTCCTCGCGCAACGGCCGCAGCAACCGGCCCAGCCCGTAATGGAACGCCGGCGGCTGCGACTCGTCGATGGAAAGTTGCACCACCGGCACGTCGGCGGCGGGAAACACATGGCGCAGCACCGACCAGGTGCCATGGTCCAGCCCCCACGAAAGATCCGCGCGCACGTCGAGCGGGTGCAGCAGTTCGCGCACGCGGCGTACCAGATCAAGGTCACCGGGCGCGGGATATTGCACCTCGAACAACGCGCGCGGGAAACCGCCGAAATCGTGGATGGTGCGCGGCGCCGCCATCGCCGTCACCGCCGTGCCCGGCAGGTACCAGTGCGCCGACACCGCCAACACCGCGCGCGGCCGCGGCAGGCGCTGGCCGAGCGCGGCCCAGCCCCGGCTCCAGTCGTTGTCGTGCAGCGCATTCATCGGGTTGCCGTGGCCGAGGAAGATGGTCGGCATACGTGTGTTCATGGCATGTCCTTCGGCATCGCCGGACGCAGCCCCGTGGCCGCCCGTGTCCACGCCGTGATGACATTCGCGGCGTTAGTTTGGCGTGAGCGATGGCGATGGCGAATGGATGTCCATTCCCGGCCGGCCCGCCGGGTGACAAGCATGAAGGTCGCATTGATCGGCGTCAGCGGACAGGTCGGCTCGCGCCTGCTGGCGGAACTGCTCCGGCGCGGGCACGAGGTCACCGGCATCGCCCGCGATACCGGCGGGGTGGCCGCCCGGCCGCGGTTGCTGCTGAAGAACGCCGACGCCACCCGGACGGCGCAGCTGGCGCCGCTGCTGGCCGGTCACGACGCGGTGATCAGCGCCATGAAGTTCGCCACGTCCGATGCAGCGGCGCTGATCGCCGCGCTGAAGCAGGCCGGCGTGCCCCGGCTGCTGGTGGTCGGCGGCGCCGGCAGCCTGGAGGTGGCGCCGGGGCAGGCGCTGATCGACACGCCGGGTTTTCCGGCAGCGTACAAGCCGGAAGCGGAAGCCGGGCGACGCTTCCTCGACACGCTGCGCAGGGAGCACCAGCTCGACTGGAGCTTTCTGTCGCCGTCGGCCGAATTCGTCCCGGGCGAGCGCACCCGGGCGTTCCGCCTCGGCGGCGACCAGCTGCTCACCGACGCAAACGGCCGCAGCTGGGTCTCGATGGAGGACTTCGCGATCGCCCTCGTCGACGAACTGGAAACGCCAAGGCATTCACGGCAGCGCTTCACCGCCGGTTACTGACCGCACCACCGCTCAACCACCCCACCCCATCCACCAGGACGATACGCACATGAAAACCTACCGAGTCGGCTATCTCGTCGGCAGCCTCGCCAAGGGCTCGATCAACCGCCTGCTGGCCAAGGCGCTCACCCGCCTCGCGCCACCGGGACTGCAGCTGGCGGAAATCCCGATCAAGGACCTGCCGCTGTACAGCTACGACTACGACGCCGACTACCCGCCGGTGGCGCGCGCGTTCAAGCAGGCGATCGCCGAGGTCGACGGGGTACTGTTCGTCACCCCGGAATACAACCGCTCGATTCCCGGCGCGCTGAAGAACGCGATCGACTGGGCCAGCCGGCCATGGGGCAAGAACGCGTTCGCGCGCAAACCTTCCGGCATCATCGGCACGTCGCCCGGTTCGATCGGCACCGCGGTCGCCCAGCAACAGCTGCGCGGCGTGCTGTGCTTCTGCAACTCGCCGCTGATGAACACGATGGAGGCGTACATCCAGTTCAAGCCGGGACTGATCGCGGAAGACGGCACGGTCAACGACGACTCCACCGCCGAGTTCCTGGGCAACTACCTGCAGGAACTGCACCTGTTCATCGAGCGCGTGCTGACCGTGCATCCGCGCGAAGGTTGAGCCGAACCGCGGCGGGTGCCTGGCCGGATCACCATGGCACGGAGTTCTTCCACGCGCCTGAGCGTGTATGCCGCCCTGGCCGGCAACCTGCTGGTGGCCACCACCAAAACCGTGGCGGCGGCATGGACCGGCAGCTCGGCCATGCTCAGCGAGGCGGTGCACTCTTTCGTCGACACCGGCAACGAAGTCCTGCTGCTGTACGGCATGCGTCGTTCGCAACGCCGGGCCGACCCGGAGCACCCGCTGGGCTATGGCCGCGAGCTGTATTTCTGGAGCTTCATCGTCGCGCTGCTGGTGTTCGCACTCGGCGCGGGCGTATCGATCTACCAGGGCATTCTGCATGTCCGCCACCCGCGGCCGATCAGTCGGCCGCTGGTGAGTTACGTGGTGTACGGCCTGTGCTGCCTGTTCGAGGGCGCGTCATGGCTGGTCTCGTTGCGCCAGTTCAAGGCTGCGAAGGGTTCGCTCGGCTACTACGAGGCCTTCCGCCGCAGCAAGGATCCGCCGTCCTTCATGGTGCTGTTCGAGGACAGCGCGGCCCTGCTCGGCATCGCGATCGCCACCCTCGGTACGTTTGCGGCCAGCGCGCTCGATGCGCCGGTCTTCGACGGTATCGCCTCGATCCTGATCGGGCTGGTGCTCGCCGGCACCGCCGCCCTGCTGGCGCGCGAGAGCAAGAACCTGCTGATTGGCGAGCGTGCCGACCGCCGGCTCAGCGCGTCGATCATGCGCATCGCGGAAGCACAGAGTCCGATCTCGCGCGCCAACGGCCTGCTCACCGTGCAGCTCGCGCCGAACCAGATCGTCGCCGCGCTCAGCCTGGAGTTCGCCGACGACCTGCGCGCTTCCGCAATCGAGGATCTGGTGCGCACGCTCGAACTCGAGATTCGCCGGCTGCATCCGGAAGTCGTGGCCCTGTTCGTGAAGCCGCAGACCGGACGGAGCTTCCGGGAAAGCATTCGCCGGCGGCTGGGGTAGCCCCGGAAAACCGAATGATCCGCTGCCGACCTTCGCCGGGGCGGCGGGTCTCCGTGTCTTCCGGCTTCTGCCCTATTTGCTGTCGATCTGTTCGTCGATGCTTGCCGTGCCGCCGCCATTCCTGACGAACCACAGCAGGCCGCCGGCGATCGAGAGGTTCTTCATGAAGTTGATCATCTGGCCCTGGTCGGCGAAATTCGTGTGCGCGATCAACGCCGCGCCCAAGGTGAACAGCGCGATCACCGCCGCCACCCAGCGGGTCTTGAAGCCGAACAGCAGGGCGAGCCCGCCGCCCAGTTCGATGAGGATCACCAGGGGCGTCACCACGCCGGCCAGGGGAATGCCCATCGAAGTGAAATAGCCCACCGTGCCGCTGAAGCCGGTCAGTTTCTCCCAGCCGGAGATGATGAAAAGCTGCGCCATCAACAGGCGCGCCGCCACGCTGATCAGTTTGTCCACGACGTTCTCCTTAATCTCTCTGGATTGACCATGCCGGTTCATTCGGAACGGACTGCAGGTTTCGATCGGGCTTGAACTTCGCAACATCCACCGCCGGATGATCAGCGACTACGCGCATCCATCCGGAGGTGATCATCGTCCCAACCGCCGACCGTGCGCAATCCATTTTCCGGCCCGGTCAGGCGGGCGGGTATCGAGCCGTCCGCAACTTCGCCGCACCTCATCCGCGCCGGCCCCGCCCCATTTATTTCTCGCAGCAAGATGCGTCTTCCGCGCCTTCGCCGATCCCTTCGAATCTTCACGTCCCATTGCACCGCGACGGCCGCTCGGGCGGCTACTTCATCGCCGACAAGATGGTCTATCGCGAAGGCCCCGACACCAACCGTGGGCTCACCCTCGGCGCGATGGCCGGCGTGGGCGACGAGGCCACCGCACGCTTCCGCTACTTCTGGGTCATCGGCGGCCACTACCAGGGCACCTTGCCCGGCCGCGACGACGATGTGGTCTCGTTCATGGCGGCCTCGGCGCGGATCAACCCGCGGCTGACCCGCGACCAGCGCGACCGCGACCGCGTGACGCCCGGCGTGCTGCCGATCCAGACCTGCGAGACCGTGCTGGAAGTGGACTACGGCGCGAGGATCGCACCGTGGCTCACGCTGCGCCCCAACCTGCAGTACATCATCCGCCCCAACGGCACCGGCACGATCGCCGACGCCTTCGTGATCGGCCTGTACACGCAAGTGACGTTCTGAACGCGATCCCACCGCTGCCGGAACGACAACGGGCGCCGAGGCGCCCGTTGTTTTTCCGGTGTACTCGCGCTTACAACGAGTAGTACATCTGGAACTCCAGCGGATGCGTGCTGGCGCGGTACTTCGTCACTTCCTTCATCTTCACCTCGATGTAGGCGTCGATGAAGTCATCGGTGAACACGCCGCCAGCCTTCAGGAACTCGCGATCCTTGTCCAGCGCCTCCAGCGCCTGATCCAGGCTGGAGCACACCTGCGGAATGTTCTTCTCCTCTTCCGGCGGCAGGTCGTACAGGTCCTTGTCGGCCGGCGCACCCGGGTCGATCTTGTTCAGGATGCCGTCGAGGCCGGCCATCATCAGCGCGGTGAACACCAAGTAGCCGGAGTTCATCGGATCGGGGAAACGCACCTCGATGCGGCGGCCCTTCGGGCTGGCCACGTACGGGATGCGGCAGCTCGCCGAGCGGTTGCGTGCCGAATACGCCAGCATCACCGGCGCCTCGAAGCCCGGCACCAGGCGCTTGTAGCTGTTGGTGGTGGAGTTGGCGAATGCGTTGATCGCGCGGGCGTGCTTGAAGATGCCGCCGATGTACCACAGCGCGGTCTGCGACAGGCCGCCGTACAGGTCGCCGGCGAACAGGTTCTCGCCGTTCTTGGCCAGCGACTGGTGCACGTGCATGCCCGAGCCGTTGTCGCCGACCAGCGGCTTGGGCATGAAGGTGACGGTCTTGCCGTTCTGGTGCGCCACGTTCTTGATGACGTATTTCATCGTCATCAGCTCGTCGGCCTTCTTCACCAGCGTGTTGAACTTGACGCCGATCTCGCACTGGCCGGCGTTCGCCACTTCGTGGTGGTGCACCTCGACGGTCTGGCCGAGCGACTCCAGCACCTTGCACATGTCCGCGCGCAGATCGCCGAGCGAATCGACCGGGCTGACCGGGAAGTAGCCGCCCTTCACGCCCGGGCGATGGCCATGGTTCTCGCCGTCGTACTTGTAGCGCGACGACCACGCCGCCTCTTCCGAACCGATCTCGTAGAACACGCGGCCCGGATCGTTCTGCCAGCGCACCGAGTCGAAGATGAAGAATTCGGGCTCGGGGCCGAAGAACGCGGTGTCGGCGATGCCGGTGGATTTCAGGTAGGCCTCGCCGCGCTTGGCGATCGAGCGCGGGTCGCGGCCGTAGGCCTGCATGGTCGACGGTTCCAGCACGTCGCAATGCAGGATCAGCTGCACGTGCGAGCTGAACGGGTCGAGGTGCGCGGTGTCCGGATCGGGCAGCAGGATCATGTCCGACTCGTTGATGCCCTTCCAGCCGGTGATCGAGGAACCGTCGAACATCTTGCCGTCCTCGAACGTCGATTCGTCGATCGCGTGGGCCGGGAAGGTGACGTGGTGGTGCACGCCGAGCATGTCGGCGAAACGGAAGTCGACGAACTCGACCTCGTGTTCCTGGATCAGGTCGAGCACTTTGTTGGCGGACATGGAGCAACCTCGGCGATGAATGGTGAGCTGGCTGGAGCAAGGCCCGTGCCAGTGGCTGAGACCGTTGCGTGGCAACGGCTGACGGACGTTTCCGGCGCGGTGGACGGATCGAAAAGAAACATGATGGTGCAATACGGTTGATGTATTGCACCATCATGGGCCGCCCGGTCACGCCAGGCGATGCCCTGCTCAGACATCGTAGGCGCTTTCGCCATGCGAGGTAATGTCCAGCCCTTCGCGCTCGGCCTCGTACGGTACACGCAGGCCGAACACCGCCTTCACCACCAGGCAGGCCAGCACCGAGACCACGCCGCTCCACAGCACGGTAATGCCCACGCCCAGCGCCTGCACGCCGAGCTGGTGGCCGATCGAGAAACCCGCCGTACCGGTGCCGCCCAGCGCCGGCGCGGTGAACACGCCGGTCAACAACGCGCCCACGATGCCGCCGATGCCATGCACGCCGAACACGTCGAGCGCGTCGTCCGCGCGCAGCAGCTTCTTCAGCCCGCTCACGCCCCACACGCAGCACACGCTGGCCGCCGCCCCGATCACGATCGCACCCAGCGGTCCCACCGTGCCGCAGGCCGGGGTAATGCCGACCAGGCCGGCCACCACGCCGGAGGCGCCGCCCACCATGGACGCATGCCCGCGCACGAGCGCCTCGACCGCCAGCCACGCCAGCACCGCCGCCGCCGCGGCCAGCAGGGTGTTGATGAAGGCCAGCGCCGCGCCCGCGTTCGCTTCCAGGTTGGAGCCGGCGTTGAAGCCGAACCAGCCCACCCACAGCAGTGCCGCGCCGATCATGGTGAAGCTGACGTTGTGCGGCTTCATCGGCTCGCGCCCGAAGCCCAGCCGCGGCCCGACCAGCCAGGCGCCGACCAGGCCGGCGACGCCGGCGTTGATGTGCACCACGGTGCCGCCGGCGAAGTCCAGCGCGCCCTTCGCGTACAGGAAACCGACCGGCCCGGCCCACACCATGTGCGCGATCGGCAGGTAGGCGAAGGTGAACCACAGCGCCGCGAACAGCAGCACCGCGCGGAAACGCATGCGCTCGGCGAGCGCGCCCACGATCAGCGCCCCGGTGATCCCGGCGAAGGTGGCCTGGAACGCCACGAACATGTACTCCGGCAGTGCCACGCCCGCGGTGAACGTCGTTGCCAGGCTGTCCTTGCCGACTCCCTGCAGGAACATCTTGTGGAGGTTGCCGGTGACTGCGCCGCCGCCGCTGAACGCGAGACTGTAGCCATACGCCACCCACAACAGCAGCAGCAGCGAGAACACCGTCAGCACCTGCATCAGTACCGACAGCACGTTCTTCGCGCGCACCAGGCCGCCGTAGAACAGCGCCAGCCCCGGCACCGTCATCAGCAGCACCAGCAGGGTCGAGGTGAGCATCCATGCGACGTCGCCCTTGTCGACCACCGGGACGGCCGCGTCGGCGTGCAGCAGCGGCGCGGCCAGGCCCAGTACCGGCAGCGGCAACCACGTGCGGATGCCGCGGAACAGTCTCGGATCTTTCATGGTCGCCTCGCGCGGTTCGGGTCAGAGGGCATCGGCGTCGAGCTCGCCGGTGCGGATGCGGATCACCTGCTCCACGCCGGTGACAAACACCTTGCCGTCGCCGACGTTGCCGGTGCGCGCGGCGCGCTGGAGCTCCTCCAGCACGGCATCGAGCAGATCGTCGGGCACCACCAGCTCGACCTTGAGCTTGGGCAGGAAATCGACCACGTACTCGGCGCCGCGGTACAGCTCGGTGTGGCCCTTCTGGCGGCCGAAGCCGCGCACCTCCGTCACCGTGATGCCCGACACGCCGGCACGCGCGAGCGCGTCGCGGACCTCGTCGAGCTTGTACGGGCGGATGATGCTGGTGATCAGTTTCATGGGTGACTCCACCGGTGGGACGTCATCACGGCAGTGCCGGCGCCAAGGCGGATGGCATACCCATCGGGACAGCGCCAACCGCGGATATCCAGCACCCCTTCATGCATTCGGCGCCACGCACAAACGGCGGTCGTGTAAACAGACGTCCAGACGTCCATTCATAACCGATGCTTCCGCATGGCACTCAAGCCCTCCCAGCAAGCCCTGTGCCATGGTGGAAAACGTTGATGCAGCGACATCCGCCGGGCGGGAACGCGTCGACCATGGCTGTGTTGGCAGCACAAACACCCACCGGCATGGGCGGTTTGCACTGTTCCAGTGCGTGCCGGATCGACCGTCCGCTCAGCCCGCGGCGATCCCTCGCGGCGGCAAACCCCGTAAGCTATGGCGCTTCACGCCGGCGGTCCGTTCGCCGGCCCGCCCCATCCCGCAACGGACCCGCCCGTGATCGATCTGCTCTACGTCATCCTGCTTGGCATCATCGAAGGCATCACCGAATTCCTGCCGATCTCCTCCACCGGCCACCTGCTGATTGCCGAGAAGTTCGGGCTGGGCGCGCGCTCGGACCTGTTCAACATCGGCATCCAGGCCGGCGCGATCCTGGCGGTCACGCTGATCTATTGGAAGCGCATCTGGCAGCTGCTGACGCAGTGGCGCGAGCCGACCAACCGCGACTACCTGCTGAAGCTGGTGGTGGCGTTCGCGATCACCGCCGTGCTCGGCTTCATCGCGGTGAAGCTGGGCTTCAAGCTGCCGGAGACGGTGACCCCGGTGGCCTGGGCGCTGGTGATCGGCGGCCTGTGGATGATCGCCGCCGAGCAGCTGGCCGCACGCCAGCCGGAGCGCAGCGAGGTGACCTGGAAGGTGGCGATCCTGGTCGGCGTCGCGCAGATGATCGCCGGCATCTTCCCCGGCACCTCGCGCTCGGCCGCGACGATCTTCGCGGCGATGCTGTTCGGCACCAGCAACCGCGCGGCAGCCACCGAGTTCGCCTTCCTGGTCGGCATTCCCACCATGTACGCGGCCACCGGCTACGAGTTGCTGAAGGTGCTCAAGGGCGGCGGCGCCGCGCATGAGGACTGGAGCGCGCTGATCGTCGGCTTCGTGGTCTCGGCGATCGTCGCCTTCGTCGCGGTGAAGTGGTTGCTCGGCTACATCCGCGCGCACACGTTCACGCCGTTCGCGGTCTACCGCATCGCGTTCGGCGTGGCGCTGCTGTTGCTGGTGCCTGCCGGCGGCTGATCGAAGGCGGACAGGGTGCGCCTTCGCAGGTTCCAGTCGGCAGCCTCGCGATCAGCGCGGCCGGCAATGGTATTCCTCGGCCACCCTGTCCACCTCGTCGGGCGAGATGTGCCGGTCGAGCATTTCCTGCGTGCTCAGGCTGCGCCACGAATCCACCGCGACACAATGCGGATCGGTCGCGCCAAACAGTCCGGCGAGCATGCGCACCGCGCCGCCGATGCCTTGCGACCGTGGGTCGACCATGTGCAGGCCGGCGACCACCGGCTGGCTCGATCCGGGCAGTTGCGCTGCAGGCGCTCGGGTTTGCGCGGCACGCAGATCCGCGCCAAATCCACGCCCGCCGGCAACGTAATCCGCCACCGCGGCCTGCATGGCCGGCGGCTGCCACTGCGGCGCACGCGCCTTGTCCGGCTCGTCACGTAGCACGGCCGGCGGTGTACGTTTCGGCAGCACGGTTCTCGACCGTGACGGCACGGGGCGAGCGGTGCGCATCGGCGGTGGCGACGATCGCGTCACGAAACGAATCTTGAGCACGTCGCCTTCAGCGCCGACGCGGCTGGCCGTCCCATGCGTCCATGACGCCGTGCCCAAGAGCGCTGCCAGGCCCACATGCAGAAGTGCCACCAGCACGAGAACCGCCATGCGCACCAACCGTTCTGACCGCACTACGGCGACATGCAAAGCGGAGGGTGCCGCGGGCACCGGCGCCACGCCCGCACACAAGGGCCAGACCCGCGTCTGCGCATCGCGATCAGTGCTGCTCATCCTCGGGATGGCGACGAAGGCAGCGCGATGTCGGCTGGCATGCCGCCGCCCGGCAGGCTTTGTATCCATGCCTGCAGCCGCGGCGACTGCCTGAGCAGCTCGGGCGTGGCGTGGCAGCGTCTGCCGATCTCCGTCATCAGCGTTGCACGATCCCGCAGGGCGTCAGGGTCAAGGCGGGTGGCCGCCACTACATTGGCCCAGTAGATCCAGTGCCAGGGCGCGCGAATCAGTTGCTGCTGGAAATCGGCGAACAACGCACGGGTCATGTCATAGACGTTCTTGTCGCGATTCGCATGCATGAATTGGCCCGGCTCGATCGGCTGCCCGAACACGACGCGTGCCTTGCGCGCGGCATCGGGCACCACGTATGCCGGCACGATCGGCGCACCGGATTGCAGCGACAGGTAGGCGGCCCCGCCCATGGCGGGGTAGAGCCGGTCGAAGAACGGTACGAGCATGCTGTCAGCCGGTCGCTGGACAACATCGAACATGATGCTGAGGCACTCCCTGTTCTTGAGCGCACGCATCGCCCGCACCAGATCGCGCGGCTCGTTGTGGAGCACGTTCAAACGGTCGCCGAAGTGCTGGAAAAGCGCATCGAAGCGCGCGTTGTCCGGCACGGATTCCGGTGGATCGTAGAACACATGCGAAGGGCTGGCGGCCGAACCGAGCGTGGCAACCAACAAGGCACCCAGCAGGAACGGCCCGTAGTGGGGGCACGCGTAGATAACCCCCGTGCCGGCATTCATCCAGCCCCGCATGCGCTCCCTGTCGGCAATCACATGTGCTTGCACATAGTCGTCCAGTTCGCCAGCACCTACCTCGAACGCATGCGCCTGCAACTGTCGGGAGCGCAGACGCATGGCAAAAGCCGTCGCTTCGTAACGAGTGAAATTTGTCAGCACGTCGGCCGGCGGGTTCGCACCCGACACCGGCGGCCAGGCGAAACCCAGCCATGGTCGCAGCCGGTCCGCCGCCAGCACCAGTTTTGGCGTGAGGGCATAGTTGGCCCCGGAAAGCGCGGAGCCCACCGCGTTCCAGCGTGATCCGGAAGAGCGCATCAGCCGTGCTCCGCCAACAGCAAGGGCTTTCGCCGCACCGCCTGCAACTCCGCCTGGAGCTCGCGGTAGGCCTGCCCCGGCACCGGCCCTGGCAGGTCAAGGCCCAGGCGGAGCAACGCCTCAATTTCCAGCAACCTGAGCTTCAGTATCGTTTCGAAGTTGTCGTCGACCTTCAGCCGGAAGATATCGCGTGCCAGCCAGCCGTCGTGCGGACGCCGGTCGCAATCGATCGCCGGCTGCATCAGCCGGACTAGCCACGCATCGAACGCTTGCCGTGTTAACCCGGCCGGCACGTCGGCGGCAAGCCGGTGCAATGCAAGGCTCGTGGATGCCTTTTCTCCGCGACCGCGAAAGCGTGCCTCGCCGAGATAGACCGGTGCCCGGAACTTCATCAGCAGCATCACTTCGACGATGGAAAACAGGTAACGCCGCTCTCCGACGGAAACCGCCTGGAACGACGGATCGAAACCGACCAGCTGATCCGGGTAGCTGACAACGGCATGCGGCAACTGGGGCTGCGCTTTCACCTGTCGCCACAGATCCAGTGGCGACGTCGTCCGCGCGCACAGCGACGGAGCCCAGTCGACCAGCACTCGTGGATTGCCGATGACCGCCACGGGCATCGCACGCGACAGCCACTCGGCAAAACGCAGCGACGCCGCCGTGCTGGGAAGGATGATCAGCGGCGGCACGGGACTGCGCCGACACTCCCGTACCAGTCGATCCACCCGCCGTTGCACAAACCAGTTCGACGGCGAGTTCATGACCGCACCAGCACCTTGCGCGCGCTTTGCAGCGAACGATAACCAAGCACGCAGATGGCCAGTTCCAGAAAGGCCACGCCGAGCAAGGCCGACAAAAACCTCGCGATGCTCATGCCGCCCTCGCCGACAAGCGGCAGGTGTTGCGTGATCGAACGGCTCGCGCCAAGCCAGAGTTGCGGCAGGCGCGCGATCTCGCCAGCCACCGTCCCCAGCATCATGGTGAGCAGATAGGAAATGTAGCCGGCCGCCAGCACCGCAAAAGCCACCGATACACCGGTCATCTGCGTGCACAGCAGACCCGCGCGCGTGGCGCGGTCGGAAACCAGCAACGCCCGCAGGTGGCCGCTGATCCTTGCGTGCAGGTTGGTGACGTTGAGCAGATCCGAAAAGATCCAATAGCCGTCGTACTTGAATACCGGGTTGAGCGTGGTGAACATGAGCAGCATCGAGATGCTGATGGCCATCGACACGGTGGCACGGCCTGCCATCAGTTCGATGGCACAAAGCGCAGCCAGGTAAATCGACTGGAAGTACAGCCCGCCGAGGCTGATGACCGCGCGTGCGCCATGCCCCAGCACCCAACCGCCGCGCACGTCGGCATAGAACGCCGGCCATATCCAGTAAAGGCCGACACCGATCCCACCCTGCCTGGCCCCATGGCGCACGCACGCCGTGACATGGCCGAATTCGTGCAGCAGGACACCGAACAGGGCGAGCCCGGCTGCCAGCCAGTAATTGCCGGACGAAACATGCGTGCCATGGTGCAGCATGCGAAAGACGACCAGCGCAAGCGCAGCGATCCAGACCGTGGCGAAAACCGGTGGTCGAAACAGCCAGCCCAGCCATGCGGCGACACGTTCGCATGCCGGTCTCGACAGCAGCAGCCGGCGATAGCGCAGTGCGTGCGTGTCGGGGGTGTCGGCCAGGCCCTCCAGCCGCTGGCGATGCCGCTCGCACCAGTCGATGAAATGCTCTTTCGCCCCGGGGTCGGCTGCGGCGTTGCAGTAGGCGCGGTACGCGTCATCGTAGCTGCGGTCAGCCCCGCCGTTGGCCAGCGCAGCGATTTTTTCTGCGTTCGAGCGGCTCGTCAGGAAGTGGCTGTGGTTGACGGAAACAAGCCACTTTTCGTCGCTATCCCGTCCGGAAAAGCGGGCGATGGTGACATCGCCCGCGACGTCAGGCGGAAGCTTGGTGGATATGAAGTCCATTTCTGTCATTCCGCCCCGGCGGCGTTACGGGTTACTTGTTGTCGCACCAGCATTCGATCGGCAGCCATGGATTGGCAGCCTGGCTCGACACGGCTTCCATCTCCAGCCTGGATTCCAGGGCTTCGAGGTCGAGGGTTTCATTCTCGTTCATGGAGGTCTCCTCACCAGAAGTGGCAGATGCAGACCGGGGTGGTCTGGCCGCCATCGGGCTGCAATGCAGCCACCGATTCCATTTCCAGGCGCGACTCGAGAACGTCCAGATTCAATTCATTGCTATCCATGTTGCAGTCCTTTCGATAGTTACATCACTGTGACGTCGGCTTGATGCCGACGATGACGGCCCTTTCGTCATCCATCTCGTCGCGCCGGCAAGGCCGCGACTCCTAATGCTTCCGGATCAGCGCGTTGCCTGATCGGATACCGCGCCGGGCTGCTGCTCGTCGGGCGATTGCACGGCATAACCCTCGCGTCGTAGCCGGGCCAGGTAGCCATCGGTCGACAGCAACTGTTCCATCGGCAACAAGGCAAATGTCTGCTGGTTGTTTTGCAGGGATTTCCTGGCGGCATCCAGCCAGGCGGCATCGATCCGTTGCTGGACATCCAGCTTGCCTAGCTTGCTCGCAAGCCCCGCGCCGCTTATCGCGGCCAGGCAGGAATCCTCCTGCGTCGTGGCCATGGTGCCGCGCAGCGCCTCGATGTCGCCCACGGACCAGGCGTTGGCACGCGTGGCGGCCTGCGCCATGTCGCTGCCGATCACATCAATGATCTGGCGCAGGCACTCGACGTCCTCCATCGAGGATTTCTTGAACGCCTTGGCTGCCGCGCGCGGATCATCGAGGATCAGCTGGTAGCTGGGGTCAACGACAGCCACCCCGTGCTGCCCGGCCATCTCGTTCACGATGCCCTGCACGCCGCCGTCGACGGTAAGGCCGGCCTTTTTTATCGCCGCTTCATAGAGTCCCTTGCCGGCAAAGATCGGCCGTAGGCGCTCCAGGCGATGGCTGTCGCCGAGGTACTCCAGGCGATCGGCCTTCCAGCGCGCGTAGAGCGCGGTGGGCAATACCTGTTCCAGGCGGGCGCCATCGGGATTTTTCCGCAGGCCGATCATCGAAGGCAGCAGGAGCAGCTTGCCGAAAAAGCCCACGCGGGCGCCGATGGCAAAACCCGGCGGCCCGAGTACCTGTTGCGAAGCGGCGATCACCGCCTCGACTTCGGTCGCTTTCCATTGCACATGCTGCGGCAATGGCGAAACGGTGCCCAGTACCCACATCACGTGGTCACCCTGGCTCACCTTCCACAACCCCGGCCCGGGCTGGACGCCGCGGACCAGCACCGGCGCCATGTCCGTCACCGCATTGGCCGCGGGCTGGTCGCCTGGCAGGGTCGATTGCGCATGCACCAGACCGGGCTGGGAGCACGCCATCAGCAACAGGCAAAGAAATGGCTTGGCAGCCTTCAGCATGTCAGTTCCCTTGACGATTGTGATCCATGCCCGGTGGGCGTAGCTGCAGCGCTTCGTCGGTTCACATCGACGCAGAAGGCATGCGCTCACTGGCTGGAGGCGGCGCAGTGTGGGCAGCGTGGCACGCCGCGTCAATCAGAAAATTTCCCATGAACGACCGCGTCCACATTTGCGCCTTGGGTCTGGGCCAGCAGGGCCTTGGCAAGTAGTTCGCCGTCTCTGCGGCCGTACATATCCAAGGCCCCGTCGCAGCGATGCACCGCGGCGGCGGCGGGGCGATCAGGCCGCCGCGGCGAGGTTTTTCCTGCGCGCAGGCTGCGCCTGCCCGGGCGGGAAGACCGCCTGCTGGCCCGGCTGGTTGGTGCGATCGAACAGCTCGCGTACCCATTCGATGAAGGCCTGCACCCGGGCGGACAGGTGCTTCTTCTGCGGGTAGACGATCCACACCGGCTTGCCGGTCGAGCGGGTATCGGTCATCACCATCTCCAGCATGCCCTTGTCGAGCATGCAGGCGGCCATCATGCGCGGCATCTGGGTGATGCCCAGGCCGGCCGCCACCGCCTGCAGCACCGATTCGCCGTCGTTGATCAGCATGTGCGCGTCGATGTCCACGCTCACCTGCCCGCCCGGCGTGTCGAATTGCCACTGGCGCGGACGGCCGTTCGGGTAGACGTAGTTGATGCAGCGGTGATCCTTCAGGTCCTCGATGCTGCGTGGCGCGCCGTGTTTGCGCAGGTACTCGGGCGAGGCGCACACCACGTTGCTGAGGTAGCCGATCTTGCGCGCGATCAGGCTGGAATCCTCCAACTGGCCCACGCGGATCGCACAATCCAGGCCCTCGCCGTTGAGGTCCGCCGGCGAGTCGCTCATCGACAGCTCCAGCCGGATGTCCGGGTAGCGCTGCTCGAACTCGCTCAACCGCGGGATCACCGCGGCACGCCCCACCGACAGCGAGATGCCCACGCGTAGCTTGCCGGTCGGCTTGCTGTTGGCGAAGTTCAGCGCCTCGGTCGCCTCGGCCAGGTCGGCGAGGATCTCCTTGCAGCGCGCATGGAACGCGGCCCCGTCGTCGGTCAGGCGCAGCGAGCGGGTGGAACGGAACAGCAGCCGCGCGCCGAGCTGGGTTTCCAGCCGCGACACGGCCCGGCTGACCCCGGAAGGCGTCATGCCCAGCTGGCTGGCGGCGGCGGCAAAGCTCTTGGCCTCGACCACGCGGACGAAGGTCGATATGGCGGAAAAGTCTTCCATTGCTTCGATTCCTCATCGATTCGTGATTGCGGGTCACGAGTGTAGTGCGCAAGAAACGGATTTTCTATACCGGCAAGTACACCTATTCTCTCGACCCTTCGCCGGAGCCTCGTGCCCGGCCTAAAAGGTTTTTGGGAGCGCAAGATGAAAAAACAATGGATGCTGGTTCCCCTGATCGCCGTCACCGTGCTGGGCAGCTGGGTGCTCCTGCATGGCACTGACAGCCAGGCGCAGACCCCGGCCGGCGGGCCGCCGCCGGAAGTGACCGTGGCGCAGGCGCTGACCCGCAAGGTCAGCGACAGCGCCGAGTTCACCGGCCGGCTGGAAGCGGTGAACACGGTGCAGGTGCAGCCGCGGGTCGGCGGTTTCGTGGAGTCGGTGCATTTCCAGGAAGGCGCGCTGGTGCACAAGGGCGACGTGCTGTTCCAGCTCGACGCCCGCCCGTACCAGGCCGAGGTCGACCGGCTCGCCGCGAACCAGGCGCAGGC
>Ga0207690_10001214_pt1 | contig 16243 bp, 12 predicted proteins | sample KBSC23metaG_FD_184315 | JGI IMG/M metagenome (GOLD analysis project Ga0207690, IMG submission 184315) | Corn rhizosphere microbial communities from Kellogg Biological Station, Michigan, USA - KBS C2-3 metaG (SPAdes) (version 2) | ecosystem: Host-associated > Plants > Roots > Rhizosphere > Soil ...
ATGCGCGGCAAATCCTGGATGCGCTGGATGCCCTGGAGTGTCGGTTCCGGCCGTCGCCGATTTCGGGCGAGGTGAGGTTCGGCGCGCCGGAGAATTTTGTCGGCGATCGCCTGCCGACGCTGCTGTGCCAGTTCGCGCGCTCATTCCCGTCAGTGCGCCTGGACGTACGCGTCAACATGCAGCTCGACCTGCGCTCACTGGTGCGCAACCGCGACCTGGATCTGGCCGTCGTCATGACGACGGAAGACAGCGACGAAGGCACGCGCATCCGCCAAACGCAACTGGTGTGGGTGGCGGCGGAGTCGTTCGACCTGGCGCCGGACCGGCTGCTGCCGTTCGCCTTCTTCCCGGCGCCGTGCATCAATCGCCACGTCGGCATCAGCGCGCTGGACGACACCGGTGTGAAATGGCATACCGTGTTCACCTCGCCCAGCCAGCAAGGCATCAGCGCGGCGATCCTGGCGTTGCTGTGGTGGAGCTTTAGGCTCGCGTTCCGGCGGTGAGGGCGGGGCAAGAAGGGCCTGCGCGCTCATTCCGACCCAATCTGATCGAAGCGCAAATTAGTTACAGAATACTATTTCCCGGACGTCGCTCCTCGCCACCTGGCCGGTGAAAAATGTATAGTGTCACTTTCACCTGAGCGCCTAGCTCTCGCGTCGAATAGGAGCGTGATCAGTCGATGGGAATCGTCAAAGCGTATATGATGGAGATTGAGGAGCGGGGTTACGGCGAATCCGATGACCATGTCTGCCCTGCCTGTGTTATCGATGGGTACCTCGCCGACTGGATTGCGGCACACGCCGACAGCAAAGAGTGCAGCTTCTGCGATGCGGAATCAGATCAGCTAATCGCGGCGCCGTTCGAGGCGTTCACTGGCATCGTGCTCGGAGGTCTCAGTTTCGACTGGAACGAACCCACCGACGAAGGGATCATGTACATCTCGCGCGAAGGCGGCTGGCAGGCGCCGCTCTCGACGACGTCCGACGTCCTCTACGATGCGGGTTTCTCGGACAATGACGATATGATCGCGGCGCTTGTCGACATGATCAGCTGCGAGGCCTGGGTCGAACGCGAATTCTATCGAGGCACCGACAGCCAGCGCCTGACCTGGGGATGGGAAAGCTTCAAAGAATTCACCAAAAACCACACGCGGTATTTCTTTCTGCAGGCCGAGGAAGAGAGCTATGATGAGCTAACCCCGGGGCAGGTCCTAGCCGCCGTCTCGGACATGATCAGCACCAAGCTTGACGGCGAAGGCCTAGTCAAAACTATCACGGCCGAGACCGACCTGATCCGCATCCGGGTCGACAATAAGCCGCAGACTGCGGCGACCGAGATCGGCACGCCTAAGCCAGAGCACGCCCGGCAATCGAATCGCATGAGCCCGGCCGGCATTCCGATGTTCTACGGCGCATTCGACGCCGCAACCGCACACGCCGAAACCTTCGATCCTGCCGTCCACGCCGACAAGGTTCTGTCGACCGGCACCTTCCACGCGCTTCGCGGCCTCGCCGTTCTTGATCTCGCCGAGCTGCCGCCGGTGCCGAGCGTGTTTGACGTCGACCGCCATGGTCTGATCCATCCGCTGAGGTTCCTCCATGCCTTCGCCGAAGACATCTCGCAGCCGATCGCCCGCGATGACCGCGAGCACATTGGCTACGTCCCCACCCAGATCGTAACCGAATATTTCCGGCGGGTGTTCCTGCTTCCGGATGGTAAGCGACTCGACGGCATGATTTACCGCAGTGCCAAGAACCCGGGCGAGAGGGCTTTTGTCCTGTTCTGCGAGAACGCTCAGTGTATCGATGCGACCGACGAACCTGGGGAGGAAGCGCTACTCCGCCTTGTTGCCGTCGCGCACCAGTAAGGCGGGAGATGGGTTGGCGAACGCGCAAGCCCTGCAATGCCGCGTTTCTGCTGGCGCACCCCCTGTGCTGTTTTTGCGGCGGGGGCGGGCGGCGTGCGGAGGTCGAGCGCGAGCATGCGCCCGCGCGGATCGTTTTTCGCGGCAAGCATGTCCCCGATGATTTCGAATCCCCGGCCTGAGACTGCTGGTGCCAGGCACGTAGCTGGCACGTAGCTGGCACCGTGAAAGCAATATATTGGCTGGCACGTAGCTGGCACCGTGAAAGCAAGATAGTGTAGCTACGCTGTAGCCACGTCAGAGAAAGTGAACCCCATGGCCGTTGCCGAGATCGTGCGCGCGCGTATCGATGCCGACCTCAAGAAGGAGGCAAGTGCCGTACTCGCTGGAATGGGTCTCTCGGTGTCCGACGCGATCCGGATGCTGTTGGTGCGCATCGCCGCTGAGAAGGCGCTTCCGTTTGAAGTGCGTGTACCGAATAGCGAGACGCAGGCCGCGATCCTCGCGGCGCAGCGGGGCGAGGTTGGGCGCTTCAATTCGGTCGCGGGACTCATGGCGGATCTGAACGACGACGAGGATTGAGGGGAGAGCCGGAGCCCACATCAGACACGGTCTGAAGGGCCCACTTGGTACACCCCTCCGCTCAAGTATCAGCAGCGCTGCGTCTTCACGTTGCCGGCCTCGCCATAAGCGAGGATTTCCGCGTCACGCGTCAGCAGCGTGAGGTTCATTTCGCGGGCGGTGGCGACGGTGAGGCTGTCGGCCGGGTCGCTGTGGAACGGGCCCGGCAGAAAAGAGGCGGTGACGATTTCTAGCGCGGCGCGGCGGACGCAGCCGGGGGCGAGGATCGGGGTGGCAACCACGAAACGGGCGGCTGCGGTGTCAGGTACGCGTACCTGACACCTGAATCCCCGTAGCGGGCTTCGGTGGCACGGATCGCAGCTTCGTTGCGGGCGTTTTCGACCCTACCGCGGCGAGACCCCGATCGCGCCGCGTGAAGCGACGGCAGCGAGGCTTTCATGGCGAGACTGGAACAGGTGGCGGGGGCGGCGGTGATGGCGCTGTTTCTCGCCGACATCTTCATGACCGTGCTCTACGCGCGCGCCGGCACCGGGCTGCTGGCGCCGCGCTGGAACCGGATGGTGTGGGCGGCGCTCGACGGCGTCTCGCGGCTGTTCGGCCGCCGCCGCGGCGCGGTCCTGTCCTATGGGGGGCCGCTGATCGTCATCCTGCTGATCCTGTTCTGGGCATTGGGGCTGGTGGTCGGCGCGGCGCTGATCGTCCAGCCGGAGCTCGGCACCGCGATCACGCCGAGCAGCGGCGATACGCCGAAGGACTTCATCACCGCTTTGCTCGTCGCGGGCAACAGCCTCTCGATTGTCGGCGGCGGCAGCTATTCGCCGCACACCGGCGGCACGCGGCTCCTCTATCTGCTCAACTCGCTGATTGGCGGGGCGGTGCTGTCGCTGGTGCTGAGCTACCTCGTCCAGGTCTATTCGGGGCTGCGCGAGCGCAACACGCTGGCGCTCACCGTCGAGCTGATGACCGGCGGCACCGGGGATGCGGCCGAGATGCTCGCGCGGCTCGCGCCCGAGGGCGATTTCAGCGACGCCACCAGCGAGCTCGGCAACCTCATCCGCCCGCTCGCGCAGACCAAGGAGGGGCATCATTTCTACCCCCTGCTCTTCTACTTCCGCTTCCGCGAGCCGATCTACGCGGTGTCGCGCTTCTGTTTCGTCCTGCTCGACCTTGCGACCTTGATCGAGACCAGCCTCGACCGCGACAAGCACGGCGCCTTCATCCGCTCCGGGCCTGTCGGCTCGCTGCCTCAATGCGCGCTGATGCTGCTCGACACGCTCGACGGCAATTTTCCGACGGCGGACGAGGCCTCGGCCCGGGAAACGTACGAGGAGAGCTACGCAGCCGCCATGGCGACGCTGCGGCGCGCCGGGATCGAGCCGCGCCCGGACGCGGCCGGCTATGCCGATCAGCGCCGCCAATGGGAGCCGCTCGTCCGCCGCGTCGCGCCGACGCTCGGCTATCGTATGGAGGAGATCGACCGGCGGCCGCCGAGTCCATGAGGACAGCGGCGCCGGGTTTCACCCATCGGAGGCAAGTGCTAGGGGCGCGGCATTCCCTCACCCCCGGCCCCTCTCCACTACAGGGAGAGGCAGCTGAAGCAGGAGTCTCCCATGACCGCAGCCGACGACGTCGTCATCACCGCCGCCAAGCGGACCCCGGTGGGGAGTTTTCTGGGGGCGTTCGCCGCCGTGCCGGCGCATGAGCTGGGGCGGACGGCGATCGTCGCGGCGCTCCAGCAGGCCGGGGTGGCGCCGGAGGAGGTTTCGGAGGTGATCCTCGGTCAGGTGCTGACGGCGGCGCAGGGGCAGAATCCGGCGCGGCAGGCGTCGATGGCGGCCCGCGTGCCGAAGGAAGTGCCGGCCTGGGGCGTCAACCAGGTGTGCGGTTCCGGGCTGCGCGCGGTGGCGATCGCCAGCCAGATGATCCGCACCGGCGATGCCTCCGTCGTCGTCGCGGGCGGGCAGGAATCGATGAGCCTGTCGACCCACGCGCAGGCGCTGCGGGCGGGCACGAAGATGGGCGGGCTCGAGCTCATCGACACGATGATCAAGGACGGCCTGACGGACGTCTTCAACGGCTATCATATGGGCATCACCGCCGAGAATCTGGCCGAGCAATATCAGGTGACGCGCGACGCGCAGGATGCCTTCGCCGCCGCCTCGCAGCAAAAGGCGTCGGCGGCGCGGGCCGAGGGGCGGTTCGCCGACGAGATCGCGCCCGTCACGGTCAAGGGGCGCAAGGGCGACACGATCGTCGACAAGGACGAATATATTCGCGACGGTGTCGAGGCGGCGTCGCTGGCGGGGCTGCGGCCGGCGTTCAAGAAGGACGGGACGGTGACCGCGGGCAACGCCTCCGGCCTCAACGACGGCGCGGCGGCGCTCGTCGTCATGCGGCGGGACGAGGCGGAGCGGCGCGGGGCGACGGTGCTGGGGCGGATCGCGAGCTGGGCTTCGGCCGGGGTCGATCCGTCGATCATGGGCATCGGCCCGGTGCCGGCGAGCCGGCGTGCGCTGGAGAAAGCCGGCTGGGCGATCGGCGACCTCGATCTGATCGAGGCCAACGAGGCGTTCGCCGCACAGGCGCTGGCAGTCGGCAAGGAGCTCGGCTGGGACCCGGCCAAGGTCAACGTCAACGGCGGCGCCATCGCCATCGGCCATCCGATCGGCGCCTCGGGCGCGCGGGTGCTGACCACCTTGCTCTACGAAATGGGCCGCCGCGACGCCAGGCGCGGCCTCGCGACTTTGTGCATCGGCGGCGGCATGGGCATCGCCGTCTGCGTGGAGCGGTAGGGCGCGATAACCCATTGTCGAAGCGGCGCTTCGCTGCGAAAGTGGGGGACCATTTTCGTGGGGAAGGTCCCGATGCGCTTTGCCGTCCGTGCCGCGATTGCCGGCGCCTGTTTCATGCTTGCGGGCTCCGCGCTCGCGCAGGCGGCGCCGCCGCCGCCGTCTTCCTCGTCCGACATCGTCGTCACCGGACGGCGCGGGCAGGAGCAGCAGGTGCGCGACTTCGTCGCGGCGCTGACGCCGGCCGAGGCCGGGGCGATTCCGCGCTTCGTCGACGAGGTCTGCCCCGCGGCGGCGGGGCTCCTCCCGGCGCAGAACGAGGCGGTGGCGGCGCGGCTGCGGCAGGTCGCGGTGGCGATCGGATTGAAGGCGGCGCCCGCGGGCTGCGCGCCCAACGCCTTCATCGTCGTGGCCGACAGCAAGCGCGCCTTCCTGGAGGCGGTGGCGAAGAAACACCCGCAATCGTTCGGGCTGATGACGTCCCGCGAAATCCGGCGGCTCGCGGCCGCGCCGGGGCGGGCTGCCGCCTGGCAGATCGCCGGCGCCGTCGACCGCAAGGACAAGGCCCAGCGCTATAACGACATTTTCTCCGGCTCGCCGAGCGAGGCGTGGGAGACCGCCGCCCGCGCCCGCAACAATCCGCGCGGCTTCGACGCGGCGGTGCTGGTCGTCGAGATGCGGGGCGTGCACGGGCTTACAGCGGGCCAGGTCGCCGATTATGCGGCGATGCGATTGTTCGCCCACCTCGATCCGGCGCGGCTTCCCGCCGACTCGCCGCCGACCATCCTCACCGCCCTCGACGCCGCCATGGGCAGCGACGTGCCGGTAACGCTGACCGCCTGGGACGCGGGCTTCCTGCGCGGCCTCTACGCGACGTCGATCAACCGACGCACCGCCACGCAGCGCGCGGAGATCGCCGGCAAGATTTCCGAAGGGCTGGCGGCGCCGGGACGCTAAAGCCGGCGCCGCCTCTACCTTAGGGCTGCGGGGGTGCGCCGATCGCGGCGAAGTGGGCGTGGACCAGCATCCAATGCCCGCCCTGGCGGACATAGACGCGGGTCGATTTGCCGGTCGCGGGCTTGACCTTGCCGTCGGCGCCGCGGGTGAGGCCGGCATAATTGTAGGTGAGGATGGCGGTGTCGCCATAGACCTGCACCTTGGCATTCTGCATGTCGGCGACGACCGTGGGGGCATCGGGAGCGATCCCCGCCATCCGCATCGCGAGGTCCTTGCCGTCGAGGCGGGTCGGGTAATCGGGGTTGAACTCGGTATAATCGTCGGAGAGCGTGGCGAGCTGGGCCGCCGCCGGCTGCTTGCCGATCTCGGACGCCCATTGAGCGCGGGCGAGCGCCATGACTTCGGCGGCGACCTTGGGATCGTCGGCGGCCGCGGCGGGCATGGACGCAAAGCTCAGCAGGGCCGCCATCGCGGCCGTCTTGGCAATCAGTCTCATCAGGTTCTCCAATCGCTCGGTACCCCACGGGGACGGCGATCGCTTCCCCCCGGACCCGATCACGGCGGGAGGGCTGCACTCGTTACGGACCCGTGTCAATCGCAGCGGCCGGGCCGGGCGCGGCGGCAGGGGCGGAAATGCGCGGCGCGCCGCACAGGCGCCGGCGGCGCCTGGGCCTCGATCATTACGCGGATCGTGCCTTTCGCTGCAGGGCGGCAACAGGTCCGTCCCTGGAGCCGGCGCGGCAGGCAAGTTCCGGCGACGAAAATCCGCGGAGCGGGACGGCCATTGTGCTTCAGCCTAAGCGCGCTTCCAGCCTCCCGATCTGAGTGCGTGCCAGAAGAGATAATCGTGTGTTGCAAAGGAGTTCCACCGCAGTGGCGATCCGCATGCGCGGCCGGTTTTGCCCTTGCGTTGACGCGCCGCGTCGGCTCTGCCTCGAACGTGAGGCCGCGCCTGTCAGGCGGCCCGCGACGAGAGGAAATCCAGCGAAAATGAATAAATTAGCCCTTCTGGGGACGAGCTCGCTTGGCTCGGCCGCCCTCCTTGGCCTCAGCTTTGCTTTCGCCACCCCCGCTTATGCACAGGTCAAGAGCGACGAGACGGCCGCCGCGCAGAGCACCGACCCCACCGCGGTCCCGCCGCAGGCACCAAACGCCGACGGCACCAAGCCCGAAGCCGACGACCAGATCGTCGTTACCGGTTCGCGCATCCGCCGCAACCGCACCGACGCGATCGACCCGGTCAGCGTGATCACCAACGAGGAGCGGACCGAGGCCGGCTTCAACACCTCGACCGATGTCCTCCAGAGCACGACCGTCACCAACGGCACGTCGCAGATCAACAACGCCTATGGCGGCTTCGTCACCAACGGCGGCCCCGGCGCGAACACCCTCTCGCTGCGCGGCCTCGGCACCTCGCGTTCGCTCGTCCTCCTGAACGGCCGCCGCCTCGCCCCGTCGGGCTCGCGCGGCGCGGTCGGCTCGGCCGACTTGAACGCGCTGCCGACCGCGATGGTCAACCGCATCGAAGTCCTGAACGCCGGCGCCTCGTCGATCTACGGCTCGGACGCGATCGCGGGCGTCGTCAACGTCATCACCCGCACCAACGTCAAGGGCCTCGAGCTCAGCGCCCAGGTCAACGTGCCGCAGGCCGGCGCCGGCGTCGAATACCGCCTCGCGGGCGTGTTCGGCCTCCGCGCGGGCGACCTGCAGATCAACGGCGCGGCCGAATATTATACCCGCAACGCCCTCAACTTCGGCGACCGCGGCTTCACCCAGTGCCAGACCGACTACCGCCTCTCCGGCGCCGGCGCGGCTCCCGACAGCGGCGACTATATCGACCCGCGGACCGGCCAGCCGAAATGCTACGGCATCGCCGCGGGCACCGGCGCGAGCGGCGTCACCATCAACACGCTCGGAACCCAGAACTTCACGGGCCGGCCGTTCCGTGCGCCGGGCACCAACTCGGCGACGGATCCTGGCCAGTCCCAGATCCTGACCAGCTCTGTCGTGGCGCTCGCGCCCGGCGTGCCCGCCGACTATACCGGCATCTGCAACCGGTTCCGGCCCAACGCCGCAGTCACCGGCGGCGCCCTCCCGGGCTACGAGTGCGTCGGCGGCGGCACGCTCAGCACCGACATCCGCGACACCTTCCCGAATTCGCTGCTGAACCAGGCGCTGATCTCCCCGACCACCAACTATAACGGCTTCCTGCAGGGCACCTACGCGCTGCACGCGCTGGGCGATGCGGAGCTCTACACCGAGGTCCTCGCCTCCCGCCGCCAGTCGACCCAGCTCGGCAACCGCCAGCTGACCATCGACTATAACCAGGGCAGCCTGCTGCTCCCGGCGAACCTGCGCAACAACACGTTCCTGGCCTATTCGGCCTCCGGCACGCCGACCGGCATCCCGGGGACGCCGATCGCCGCGCGCGGCTTCACCAATTACGGCAATTACAACAACTACCAGACCGCCGACTTCGTGAAGGCGGCCGGCGGCATCCGCGGCGGACTTCCGTACAGCTGGCACTACGACATCTATGCCAGCAAGTCCTGGAGCGACTCGCACTATACGTCGGACCTGGTGCTGACCAATCGTCTCGCGCAGAGCCTCGACGTCGTCGCCTCGGGCAACGGCTTCGCGTGCCGCAACCCGATCGGCGGCTGCGTCGCGGCGCCGGCGCTCAGCGCCGCCGTCATCGGCGGCAACTTCCCGCGGGATTGGCTGAACTACATCACCGCCCCGGTCACCGGCTACACGAAGTTCCGCGAAACGGTCTACAACGCCCAGATCGACGGGCCGCTGTTCCGCCTTCCGGGCGGCATGGCGCAGGTCGTGCTGGGCGCCGAGCAGCGCACGCAGAGCATCGACGATTCGCCGAGCCAGGAGAGCATCAACAACAACCTCTACAGCTTCACCTCCTCGACTCCGACCCGCGGCAGCGACCGCGTGCGCGAAGTCTATGGCGAGCTGTCGCTGCCGCTCATCCACAAGGGCTTCATCTACGACCTCTCGCTCGACGGCTCGGCCCGCTACACCAACTACCGCTCCTACGGCGGCCAGTGGACCTACAAGATCGGCGGCCAGCTGGCCCCGGTCGAGTGGCTCAAGGTGCGCGGCAGCTACGGCACGTCGTTCCGCGCGCCCCAGCTGTTCGAGCAGTATCTCGGCTCGACCAGCGGCTTCGCCGCCGCCTCGACCGACATCTGCAACAATTTGAGCTCGGCGACGGCGCCGGTCCGGCTGAAGAACTGCCAGGCCGACGGCGTGCCGCTCGGCTTCCAGGCCACGACCAGCGTCGCGGTCCTGCAGCGCGGCGGCGCGGACTCGGGCCTCAAGTCCGAGACCTCGCGCAACATCAACGCGGGCATCGTCTTCCAGCCGAACCTGGGCTTCGGTCAGCTGTCGCTGGCGGCGGACTATTTCGACATCCGCGTGGACAACGGCGTCAGCCAGCTCACCTCGGGCACGATCCAGAGCCAGTGCTACGATTCGCCGGAATTCCGCGCGAACGCGGTCTGCAACCTGGTCACCCGCTCGAGCACGGCGCCTTACTCGCTGAGCGTGATCACCGGCTACGTGAACATCTCCACCTCGGTGCTCCGCGGCATCGACTACACCGCGCGCTTCACCGCGCCGGTGGGGCCGGGCAAGATCCGGCTCGGGGCCTCGCTCACGCAGTTCCTGAAGCGGTATACCCAGACCCTGCCGACGGACCCGATCGTCGATGTGAACGGCTTCATCGCCAATCCGAAGTGGACCGGCTCGTTCGACGCCGCCTACATCGTCGGCCCGTTCACGCTGCGCTACGGCGCGGAGTGGATCCAGCACACCAACAGCGACGCCTATATCGGAGGTGGACTGTTCTACATCTTCCACACCCCCGATTACTGGCTGCACTCGCTGTCGATGACCTATCGCGCCGACAAGTTCGAATTCGGCGTCGGCGTCCGCAACCTCGCCAACAAGAACCCGCCGTTCATCTCGTCGGGCGCGTACACCCGGATCGGCAACGCGCCGCTCTACAGCGGGTACGATTTCGTCGGCCGCACGTTCTTCGCGAACGTCGCCACCCGGTTCTGATCGGACGAGAGAAGACGAATTTTCCTGGGGCCGCCTTCGGGCGGCCCTTTTTTTGCGGTGCGGGAGGCGCTCGGCAGCGGGTTCGCAGCTGCCCCGCAGGCCGTGTTGCAAACGGGTTACAGTCTCTGAACTTTCGCTGAACGCGCGATGTGCAACTCTTGCACTGGAAGGTCGTATCGTCTCTCCCTCACCCTTAGCGGCCGCACCACGAGCGACGGCCAGTCAAAAGGGATGAGTCGGGATGAACAAACTAAGCCTTCTGGGCTCGAGCGCGCTGCGTTCGGCACTCTTTATCGGCATGGCGGTCGCTGGCGCGCCTGCCGCTTTCGCACAGGGAAATCCGGCGCCGAATCCGTCGCCGACCGTCCCCCCCGCCTCGGGCTCCCCGTCGGGCCAGGCGAGCCAGGTCAACAGCCCCACCCAGGCTCCGGACACGCCGACCACGGCCGATCCGCAGACCGGTACGGAGAACAAGGCCAACAATAACGGCAATCCGGCCGACGATACGGGCCCGGCCCAGACCATCGTCGTCACCGGTTCGCGCATTGCGCGTCCGACCCTCGAATCGCCCGTCCCGGTGACCACCGTCAATGCGGACGACATCCTCGCGCGCGGCCAGATCAACGTCGGCGACGCGCTCAACGAGCTGCCGGCGCTGCGCGGCACGTTCAGCCAGGCGAACTCGACGCGCTTCATCGGCACGTCGGGCCTCAACATCCTCGATCTTCGCGGCCTCGGCACCTCGCGTACCCTGGTGCTCGTCAACGGCCGCCGCCACGTCACCGCGTCGCCGGGCGACTATCTGGTCGACGTCAACACCATTCCCGACGAGCTGCTCGAGCGCGTCGACATCGTGACGGGCGGCAGCTCGGCGGTGTACGGTTCGGACGCCATTGCGGGCGTCGTGAACTTCGTGCTCAAGCGCAATTTCGACGGCATCAAGATCGCCGGTCAGGGCGGCATTTCGAGCCGCGGCGACCGCGGTTCCTACTTCGCCAGCATCACGGCGGGCCACAATTTCGCGGACGGCCGCGGCAACATCGCCGTCGCCGCGGAATATTCGCGCAACAATGCGCTGTGGAACGTCGACCGCGACTATCTGACCGGCGCCTTCTCGGGCCGCAACCAGTTCAACCTGGCCGAGAGCACGGTCGGTGAGCCGTCGACGGGCAACGGCGTTCCGGACAACCAGTTCTTCCAGGCCGTCCGCAACGGCACGATCGCCAATGGCGGCCTCGTCACCGCGGTCTGCAACCAGAACGATCCGACCCAGGTCGCGAACCTGCTGCGCTGCCGCGCCTCGACCCGCCCCGCGGGCCCCGGCACCAACGGCATCAGCATCGGCCAGCGTTACGTGTTCATGCCCGACGGCACGCTGGTGCTCAGCAACCCGTCGCTCGACTTCCGCGACATCACCACCAACTTCAACGCGCTGAACCCGTCGAGCGGCAGCTCGAACACGGTCGGCGGCCTCGGCTCGACACTGCTGGACACCGGCCAGCTCGACCCGATGCTCGAGCGCATGTCGGTGAACCTGCTCGCCCACTATGACATTTCGGACGCCTTCCGTCCGTTCGTCGAGGCGAAGTTCGTTCGCATCCGCGCCAACCAGGAGGGCCAGCCCAGCTTCTGGCAGGGCTCGCTTCCTGCGTCGCTGGGCACTGGCTCGGACCTGCGCTGCAACAACCCGTTCCTCCAGGCTTCGGCCTTGGCGACGCTGCAGTCGATCGGCAGCTGCCTCAATCCGGCGACCAACACGTTCACGATCAGCCGCTTCAACGTCGACTTCGGCGGCCGCGGCGAGCTGCACAAGCGCGACACGTTCCGCATCGTCGGCGGCGTGGAAGGCAATTTCAACAACGATTGGCACTACGAGATTTCGGCCAATTACGGCCAGCTCGACACGCACCTGACGTCGTTGAACAACCTTTACCTGTTCGACATCAACGGCAATCCCGCCGGCTTCAACAACGCGATCGACGCCGTCCGCAACTCCGCCGGCCAGATCGTCTGCCGGATCAACCTCGTCACCGTCGTCGATCCGCGCTGCGTGCCGCTCAACCCGTTCGGCCAGGGTTCTCCGTCGGCGGCGGCGCTCGCCTACATCAACACCACGGCGACCCGCGTCGAGCGGGCCACCGAGCTCGACCTCACGGCGAACGTCACCGGCAACACCTCGAAATTCTTCGAGCTGCCAGGCGGTCCGGTCCGCTTCGCGGTCGGCGCCGAATATCGGCGTGAGACGGCGCGGTCGGTGTTCGATCCGCTGACGGCCAGCGGCGGCACGTTCCTCAATGCCATCCAGCCCTTCCTGCCGCCGGCGCAGACGGTGAAGGAAGCCTATGGCGAAGTCGAAATCCCGCTGTTGAAGGACGTTCCGTTCTTCAACGAGCTGACGGTTTCGGGTGCGGCGCGCTACTCCGACTACAACACGTCGACCGGTGGCGTGTGGTCGTACAACGGCAACGTCTACTGGGCTCCGATCCACGACGTCCGTATCCGCGGCGGTTACTCGCGCGCGGTCCGGGCGCCGACCCAGAGCGACCTCTACTCGCCGTTCTCGCAGAACTTCGCGTTCATCGCCGATCCCTGCGACGTCGCGAACATCGCCAACGGCCCGAACCGCGCGGCGAACTGCCTCGCGGCCGGCGTTCCGGTCGGCTTCGTGAACAACCCGGCGCGGACCCAGTCGACCGGCTTCCAGTCGGGCGGCAACCCCACGCTGCAGGCCGAGAAGTCGGACGGCATCACGCTGGGCGCGGTGTTCGAGCCGCGTGTCCTTCCGGGCATGTCGTTCACGGTCGACTATTACCGGATCCACGTGAAGCAGCTGATCGCCACGCTCTCGGCGCAGACGATCATCAACTCGTGCTACGATCTGCCGTCGATCAACAACCCGTTCTGCCCGCTGATCAACCGCGCGGCGAACGGCGAGTTCGTCTACCCGGCGGTCAAGTCCGGTCCGGTGAACTTCGCCCGCCAGGAGACGGAAGGCGTCGACTTCGACCTTGCCTACAACCGCAAGTTCGACAACGGCTCGCGCATTGCGGTCCGCGGCATCGTCAGCGTCGTCCTCCAGCGGACGAACTTCATCTCGCCGACCGACCCGAACTTCGCCGATCGTCAGCTCAGCGAAGTGGGTGATCCGCGCTGGAGGGGTTCGTTCACGATCAGCTACGAACTGCCGAGCGGCATCAGCTTCCGTTATGGCCTGCGCTATATCGGCAAGCAGACGATCAGCACCTACGAAGCACAGCACAGCTTCCAGGGCCGTCCGCCGACGAACCCGGACGTTTTGCCGGTGGTCTACTATCCGGAAGTTACCTATCACAACTTCCGGCTTGGCGTGAACGTCGCCAAGAAGTTCGAGTGGTACATCGGCGTCGACAATGCGTTCGACAAGAAGCCGCCGTTCGGCTCGACCGCCACCGGTGGCGGCACCTCGATCTTCGAGAACGTCGGCCGCTACTTCTACTCGGGTTTCAAGGCGAACTTCTAAGCCGCCAAGATCCCAAACTTCATGGGGCCGCTCCTTCGGGAGCGGCCCTTTTCTTGTGCCCGCAGCGCAAGGCGCGGGCGCTTCCCGGCGGCCTTGCCTGGGCCGAGTGGCATGCTATCGCGCCGCGGTCGCCGTCCCTCCCGAGGAGCCCCCATGCGCCGTTCCGCCGCTTTGCTTGCCGCCACCCTCCTCGCCCCCGCCGCTTCCGCTTGGGCCGCGCCGGCGACTTTGCGCCAATATGCCGCGCTGGCGATGGCCCCCGCAGGCGACCGCATCGCCGCCGTCGAGAGCGACGCGGCGCCGGACTCGACGTCCGCCCACCACGCTCGCATCGTCGTGCGCACCGCGACGGGCGCCGTCGTCGAGACGATCGACCCTTGCGCGGCGTGCAATTATTCGGGCCTCACCTTCGGCCCTGACGGCGCCCTCGCCTTTCTCGCCCGCGAGAAAGGCACGACGCGCCTGCTCCTGGCGCGCCAGGGCCGCTCTGCAGCCACCGTCACCACGATCGCCGGCATTGCGCAGAGCCCGCGCTTCTCGCCGGACGGGCGGCGGATCGCGCTGCTCGTCACGCTGGGCGCGCGCAAGGAAGCCGGCGCGACGCAGGCGGGGGTGCGGCAGGTCGGCGAGATCGGCGAGCAGAATGACGAGCAGAGGATCGCCACCGTCCCCGCGGCGGGCGGCGCGCTGACCCCCCTCTCCCCGGCCGACCGCTACGTCTACGAATATGACTGGACGCCCGACGGCGGCGCCTTCGTCGCGACGAGCGCGCTCGGCAACGGCGACAACAATTGGTGGGTGGCCGAGCTCGACCGCATCGACGCCCGCACCGGCGCCGTCTCCCGCATCGCCGCGCCGAAGCTGCAGATGAACGCCCCCCGCGTCTCCCCCGACGGCCGCACCGTCGCCTTCATCGGCGGGCTGATGAGCGACTTCGGCTCCGTCGGCGGCGACGTCTACACCGTCTCGATCGGCGGCGGCGAGCCGCGGAACCTGACGCCCAATTATCGCGGCAGCTTCACCTCCCTATTGTGGGGCCGCGGCGGCCTCACCGCCTCCGCCCTCATCGCCGACCGGATGGCGATCGTGCCGCTCGATCCCGCGCGCGGCGCGGAGCCGCCGTCCTGGTCGGCGCCGATGTCGATCGCGGCGGGAGAGGCGAAGTTCGCACGCTCCGGGGACGGCCGCGTCGTCGCCTTCGTCGGCCAGGATTACGAGCATGCCCCGGCCATCTTCGCCGGCGCCGCAACCGCGCCGCGGCCGGTCAGCCGCGACAATGACGGCTGGGCGCCTTTGGTCGCCGCGCGCAGCCTGTCGTGGAGCAGCGGCGGCCATGAGGTGCAGGGCTGGCTGCTCGCGCCGCGCACTGCGGCGTCCGCGGGCAAGGCGCCGATGGTGACCGTCGTCCACGGCGGCCCGGCGGCCGCGAGCGTCCCCGGCTTCGTCTGGCAGGGCACCAACGCCGATCTCGCCCGCGCCGGTTACTATCTCTTCCTCCCCAATCCGCGCGGCAGCTACGGCCAGGGCGAGGCCTTCACCCGCGGCAACATGCGCGATTTCGGCGGCGGCGATCTGAAGGACATCCTCGCCGGCGTCGACGCGGCGGAGCATGCCGCGCCGATCGACGACGCCCGGCTCGGTCTGATGGGCGGCAGCTATGGCGGCTTCATGGCGATGTGGGCCAACACCCAGACCCATCGCTTCAAGGCGATCGTCGCCGGCGCGGGCCTGTCCAATTGGATCAGCTATTACGGCACCAACGGCATCGACCAGTGGATGATCCCGTTCTTCGGCAAATCGGCCTATGACGACCCCGACGCTTATTGGGCGGTGTCGGCGATCCGCACCATCAAGGCGGCGCGGACCCCCACCTTCATCTATGTGGGCGAGCGCGACATCGAGGTGCCGCCGACCCAGTCGGTGGAATATTGGCACGGCCTGCGGGAGATGAACGTGCCGACCAGCCTCGTCATCTACCCGGGCGAAGGGCACGGCATACGCGGTCCGGAAAACGTGCTCGACCTGCGCAAGCGGACGGTGGCCTGGTTCGACCGCTGGCTCGGCAGCGGCCGGCGCTAGACACGCAAAAGCCGCCGGGATGTCCGGCGGCTCGCGAAGGACCTCGAAGGTCGGGAGCGGCTCTCTCTTACAGGAGCACGGTCGCGACGATGAGGATCTGGGCGGCGATGGCAACGAGGCTCACCGCGGCCGTCTCGGCGATACGCATTTCAATTTCCTTTGGTCTTAACGAACGCAGCAGCCGTAACGCCGCCGCAACGGACATGTGGCGGAAGGCGCGGCTATTCTCAACTGCAAAGGTAGAGATAACAGGTGCAGAAAATGCATCTATGAAAATGCGCGACCCTGTGCCGCGTCGAGGGTCGAATTTTGTCACGCAAAGACGCAAAGACGCTAAGGAACCGAGGGTAGCGAGAAGGGCTGGACCCATGTCCCTGAACATCGATTGCAGCC
>Ga0207690_10001219_pt1 | contig 16213 bp, 20 predicted proteins | sample KBSC23metaG_FD_184315 | JGI IMG/M metagenome (GOLD analysis project Ga0207690, IMG submission 184315) | Corn rhizosphere microbial communities from Kellogg Biological Station, Michigan, USA - KBS C2-3 metaG (SPAdes) (version 2) | ecosystem: Host-associated > Plants > Roots > Rhizosphere > Soil ...
CGCCGATTTCGCCCAGTGCCAATTCAATGACGCAGTGGACCAGCTGATACATAACGCACAAGGAGCCTAATTGAGCGCCAGGCTCACACCACTTGAGCGTCGCACTGAGGGCTGAGAGTCGACATCTGCTGCCTAGAAGGTGCGCGGCCGGTATAGTCGGCCACAACTTGCTTGAACACCTCGCGGGCCCAGAGTAGCTTCGGCTGCGTGTTACGACTACGGTGCCAAGCCATGTTCAGACTCAACACTGCCTCCAACTCCGGCGGCAAGGGAAAGGCGCGGAGACCATACGCCTCACATGCCTGATCCTTCATAAACGCACTCACCGTAAAAATCATGTCAGTCTGGGCGGCCACCTCCGCCTGTGCGCGCCATCCGTGTACGGTCATGGCCGAGTTGCGCTTGAGACCGCGCTTCTGCAGCATGTAGTCCAACGGAATAATCGATGGCGTGACGGGGCTACCCGAGCTACCTTGTGCAATGAAAATATGCTCGCAATCAATGTACCGTTGGAGTGTGCAGCGATCGCCGAGAACTGGATGACCCTTGCGCGCACAGACCCACATGTTGAAGGAAGCGACGACCTCGTCCATGATCTCGCGATGGTCCGTGGGAAACGGTGAGAACGCCAAATCCAGTTCATTGGCGCGCAAAGCAGCCACATCGGCTTCCAACGAAGCGGATTGCCTCAGGCGCAATTGCAAACCCGGTGCTAGATGCTTGAGTCGCAACAGGAAGCGATTGAACAGCACGTCACCCAAAGTACCGACAAAGCCGATATCGAACGTCCCCGTAAGGTCAGCAGGATCAAACGTTGCAGCATCACCATCGTTCATGGCTGCCCAGAGATCTAGCATCTCCCGCACTTTCGGCCCCAGCTCTAACGCCTTGGGCGTAGGAGCGAGGCCACGCGGAACGCGAATGAAGAGCGGATCCTCAAAGATCTCACGCAAACGACCCAGCGAGTGAGATATCGCCGGCGGTGTCATGTGCATCTTCTCAGCCACGTAACTTGCGTTGCGCTTATCGAGCAGTTCCACAAGGATCACCAGTAGCTTGGTATCGACATTGACCACGAAATCTCCTTCGACGCGCTCAGGTAGCAAATCCAGCGCGGTGACAAATTAGTAGTGGGAATTCGTCCCGTCCCACATGGATCAAAGGCGAGCCTAGTGCCTGTGATAGTGGCCCGCCGCAAGAACGTGGAGGCGTTGTCCACGCGCATTTTGGAAGCCGCTCCCTTCACGAAGGGCAACCAAGCTGCCTCAGATGACCACCGACCCATTCAAACCGATCTGGTCTCGCGCTGATCTCACGGATTCCCGCGACTGAAAATTCGATCACCGTTTCCGCCGTGATTTAAAATTTAACGATTCCATCTTGAATCGACTAATTGCATGGCAATTTTTACTAGATCTCCACTTTAAAAATCATCCATGGTGCATATTTTATGCATAGATTCTTGGCTTGGGATCTCCGCAATACGACCTGATTCTGCACAGCACCTTCATCAGACATGGAGCCAAGTTTCATGGCTGCCTCCCACATCCAAAGATTGTGTGCGAACAACAGAGAGACCCATTCTGCGGATGAAGGACTACGATGCTTTCGTGAGTGCGGAGGATGCCATTGTGCGCGACATTAGGATGCTTTTGCAATCTAAGTAATGCCTTAAAAATCTACCTAGAATGAATACGTTCAGATTGAATCGCTTCTATATCTAATTTTATGCGTGGTGCTCACACCCCTTTGGGTCGCGCGCTCAAGTCAACAAGAGCGGGCCGCTCAAAGTCGATTGAGATGACGCCGAACGAGTGACGCCCCCCAGACAACGCAGATCCTACGCGTAGCCTCGCGATGGCTTCGACTGTGCAGCGGAGTGGAGACCCAGCAAGACCGCCGCCGTTTTCGACTCCCCCACGCATTTGCATCTGAGCGACTTACCGAGAAGACTCAGTCATCGCTAACGATGCGGATTGTGTACGCGTCTGGAGCTACGTTTTCTGTCAGCGGATTCGAGCACTCGCACAATAGCCCACCGCGAACGGCCGATCAGTATGCCCTCGAGCGCAATCAGCACATAGACACCGATCGCACCGAGGAACCCCGCGCAATGCGGGGCCCGCCCGACAGCAGCAGTAGAAACTTGAAGTTTCTTCCGCGCGGGTAACGTTCTGGATTGCAGCCTCAACTGCGGCTGCCTTCCCAGCAAGCGGGAGTTTAGCCGCCCCCCCTTTCCTTTTCACCCCGCTGACTCGTTATCACTTCACACAGCCTTGCCGATGCGAGAACGAGTCGCACAATGATACGACCCAGGCTCGCTACCAAGAGACCAATGACCGTGTCGCATGCGCGTCCGTGATTCCTAACTCCCCGTCGGCTCCCGCGCCTCCCGCCCCTGCCTAAAGGATCAGTGAGTTCTTTGGGGCCGACTCAGTATCCGCTCAAACCTTGATTCGTCTGCCCAATCAGGCTGAGCCTGCAAAGGATTGAGCGAATTCCGAGCATATGCATGAGCCAGGCAAGTCCCGCAGAAAGACACCCCCAAGCACTCTGGCTGCTCGCTTTCAAGGGCAGCGAAGCGGTGGCCCAGCACCGTTGCCCACATCACGCAAGGTGCATCCGGTCAACTATCGCGCTAACTTTATGGTAAAAAAAAAACCGGCAGCCCCCCAACGGTTGCCGGGTCTAACGCACCAATACCGTCGACAACCGCCTCCGATCATCGATGGCGCTAGGGCACGTTTTGGAAGATCGATCAGGAAATGTGTTCGCTAATCTCCTCCTCAAAACCGATAACCCAGGCCAACGCCAAGCAGCCATGGGTCAACTTTGACTTTGCTAATGGTCTGGCCGGCCAACTTCACATCGGCGCTAATCCATGTCTTCTTCAGATCAACGTTGAAATACAGATGATCGGTCAGACGGTAGTCAAAACCGACTTGCAACGCCGGACCGAAGCTGTTCTTGCTGAGCTCAAGCGGACCGACACCAGGTACCTGTAAATCCACGCTGGAGATCCGCGTGTAGTTAACACCAGCGCCCACGTACGGCTTGAACCGCGACTCCGGCGTGAAGTGGTACTGCAGCGTCAGGATCGGCGGCAAATGTCGGAAGCTGCCGATCTTAGTCGGCCCTCCCAGCGCGCTTTGCATGACCGTGACGTTCTGCTGCTGCGGATAGGTCAGGATCAGCTCAGTCGCAATATGCGGCGTAAAGAAGTACGAGATGTCCAGCTCAGGCAGAACCTTGTTATTGATCTGGATGGCATCTGACGGAACGGCAAGCGCGGCAACTGGATCTGATTTGTTCGCCGCAGTCAAATTGACAGCACGCAGACGCACCATCCAATTGCCGGTTGCCGGCGCCAAATCTGTGCCTTGCGCAAAAGATGCGGGGCAAAAAGCAGCGGCAAAGAGTCCGACCGCAGCAGCTACGGCGGCCAGGCGTGTGGAACCCATAATTTGCTCCCTTCTCGTGAAGTTAAAAAGACGTGATGGGAACAATCTCGCGGAGGTCACCCCGCCCAACCCGTTGACACACAAGTCCCACCGCCGTGCGCCAACGACAATCCATGTCGATCAGTTGCCGCACTGAAAAAAGGAGAACCTTGTCCTTTGCCTTAAAAATAGGCATTCTTTTCCACTCGGCAATCGACTGAGCTTGCATGACCGAGACAGCTTCGAACTTTGGGGGCCTACCCCGAACCTCGATTAGCTGACACGGTCATCCAGCAAGCGAGGCCAGTTTGCCATCGCGGTGGTAGTGAGGGAACGAACATCGAATAAATCTAAATATGGGATTGCCAGGCAACTTGGAAAAAATAGACACGCACTCTGTTACCTGAAAAATAGCCGCTCCAACATAGGTCAAAATATGCCGGGAACTCACGCGGACAGCGACATCAACCCGACAACGACAGCGTCGTACTGACGCGAACGCCCCGACGGGGTGCGACTAGGCACCGACAATCATGAGCGGCCGGGGAAAGGAAGCGCTTTCTCACAGAGTTCTACGAACTTTCATTCATTACGCATACGCACCGCATTGTTATGGTAAATGGCGGTGAGTAACGTAAAAAGCGCCATAGGCCACAAGCATATACGCAAATACAGCAACAACAAAAACTCCGGCGTTTACGATCGAATTAAATGATGGCTTGAACTGCCTTGGCGTCAAAACAATCGCCACCAGAGGAATAATGAACAAGAAATGCCCAACCAGATCAATAAATCCGAACGGTATTATCGCGATAAAGAAGAAGAATGCCAAAACAGCAGCCGCACCAAACGATGCTGTTTTTCCTGTATACAAATGATATGCGCAACAAAATTCGACAAAACCAGCTGCCATCACAACAAGCGTCCAATCAAAGCCCAGCGTAATGTACGTATGCGTAGCAAGCAGATCAAAGAACAGCTGCGGATGTGCGAACTTCTCAATGGCGCCCCAGGCGAGACAAGAACATAGTGCAAACCTAACAAATTCGATTAGCTTATTGGCTGGCGCGCCTTTGATGACAGTTTCGTTTATTAGATACGCGCCGGTTGCGATGAACACGATGTAGTCCAACATGTGGAACATACCGTATTTATCGACGGCATATGCATAAACCAATATTATTCCTATGCCTGCAACGAAACTGGTTCGCCAGCTAAAGGCCGTGATGGCAATTGCGAGATGTACATACCTCAAGTACGGGTTGTCACTGACCAACTCAGGCGTCAATATTATCTTGGGATAGCCAATGGCCAGAACAAGGAAGAATAGCGATGTTCCGAACCGCATAAGCTTCGGCACCCACGGGTTCACCTTCTCAAAAAACTCTGAGATGCCCGCCCTAGAAGCAAAGTCGGGAATTTTTCGGTCAAGTATCGAGGTCGCTAGTATGACTAGTGTTGATAGAATCAAAAGCTGCCAAAATAGCGGGGCTGACAATGTGCCCTGCAGCGAGAGTGGTGGCTTCGTGGTATCGAAGTCGACAAACCACTTAACGTGGGCCAAGCAAACTGCTGGCAGCAGGGCGACGAAACCAGCAAGAAACGCTCGATTTATGACTTTCATCTGCATCCCTCCATTGTTCTTGCAGAGCCACTCAACATATGTGTTTTAGTGCAACTAGGCACATGGAGAGTGGGAGGTCTGAAATTTGCTGCGACACCTCAACTCTGTGGGTCCATCTAAGAAAAGGGGCAATCGCTAACCCCAACGTTAGATTTATATGAAGCGCCACACTGACTGTCAAAGTAAACCGATTCCTACGGAGTTCCGGTCTTCTTGAAAAAAGCGCCAAGACCACTGCGGGTTGGCCTTGGCGCGAAAAATCGTGGTGACGATACGACCTATCGGGAGGAGTACCCCGGAAAAATGGGGCGATGAGAAGGAGGATCGAGATAGGTCCACGGGACCGACTACTTCTCTTGGCGGAGGGGCTCGATCATCTCCGCCGAGGCGGGCCGCCGGTGAGCCTTCAAATAGTTTGTCGACATGGTGTCCCAAAGCGACCGCAGCTCCTTTTCTGAAGGAACAGCGTGTTTCCCTCTCAACGTAGGAAACTGACGGGCGACACTGCGGGCTTTTTTCCGGTAGCGCCTGAATGCCGCTTCCGCTGTCTCCCACTCATCCGGCGATCGAGGTGTCATCGGGATCTCCTCGCGCAACATTACGATCTCCACCCCCGCATGAAGCGCAGCACATAGTTTCGGATCGTGTTGCAATACACGTTGGCACAGCTCATAGAGCCCTTTGACCGCAGATTTCGGCAAAACATCGTCGGTCTGGTCAGTGTGCTGAACGACATGGTTGCGCAGGAATACGTTTAGCTCGTGAAGCCCCAGCGATTCCGACTGCGACGACGCAGCATCTTGCAAGTTCTCAAATTGCACAGGCTCAGTCCCTCGCTCTTTTCTCCATGCGCCACATGTGGCGCCATCTAGCAAAGCACAGTTGCTGCGCGCGCAGCCTTCTGCTTCATTGCTCTGTATGCAACTCTATTACGCCAATCGGCGGAGTCAGTTCGACGACACTACGATCCCAGCTGGGTCTGCCAACCGCGAACCCATTGTGAAGCCTGCGCTGGGAAGCCACCTCTCATGAAGGGGTAGCCATGGGCGCTCGGTTTCTCGATAGCCTTGCGAGCATCTCGATGGCATTGGCTTTTCTTCGCTGCCGAGCGCACTTGCAGGGTATCCAACGTTCAGGCTCTGCGCTTGCAAAAATCGTCATTGTTATGCGCGGGATGATTCCAACGAAAAGTGGGAGCCTTCCCATACATGCAATGCCCTCTACCCCGCACAACCGGGAAGGGGCCTATTGCCTCGCGCAGTCTCCCGGCACAAAGTGTGAGGCTGCGCTGCTGGTCATGCTGACGTGGACTGAGACTCAGCAACGCTTAACCATCTCTTGAGGATCAAGCGATTCTCTGTTCAGTTGACGGGCGGCTTGCACAGAACCCAACTTCGACTCAGAAAGGAAAGGATTGATCGTGCAGGACGACATAGCACTACATGGTCGCGCCAGGTCGCAGCCGCTCATCGAGACGCAACCCGACCGCACGAGCTATATCGACGGCTCGATGCTGGCAAACGCGTTCCACCAGCACATGAGTGCCGCAGGAACCGTGGACTTCTTTCGCTTTCTTTGCCTATATGACTGCTCCGACCCCGAAAATCTACTCGGGCTAGGCATGTTCCTCCGAATTAACGGACAACATGGGAAAGCAATTCGCACGTTTATGGCATGCCACTTGTTGTGCCCCGACAACCTAAAATCGTTGCTATACGCAGGTGAATGCTACCTCGCCCAAAACAATCACGCACAGGCACTCCATTGCTTCAGCACCATCTCGCAATCTCCCGCAGCCGGCGAGCTCAGGGTTGCCGCGGACGCATATATTGCCACACTCAAGACATCAATTTAGGTGCTTAAGGCTTGTCGCCTAGAACCGCTAGGCGCCTGGATAGCTTAGCTGCCCAGTTGCGGCACAAGTGTCTATGTACTCAGTGCTGTGGCGGCCTACTTTTGTGTGCAGGCACATCTGCCGTCAGCTCATCAGGATTAAAGTATGTAGAAACCGAACCTGCATATGCTGAGCATAAGCGAGAAAAATTTCTCGGATCACTAGATCTCAGTCTGAACCTCGCTAGAGCGATCCTTGACGCTCAAGGCCCCGCCCGACGCCAAACGGTCTATTATTATTGTTGTAACCCGACTGCACACAACCGCCACGGTGGTGAAACTGGCAGACACAAGGCACTTAAAATGCCTGGCTCTCAAGGCGTACCGGTTCGAGTCCGGTCCGTGGCACCACGAACTTTCGCGAAGTCGAGCCCCCGCACCCTTCCTCAAGGGAAAGCGATCGCATCGGTCAACCTGCCCTGGCCAGTTGGAACTCGCGTACTTCATTGATCGACGAACACCAAGGCGAAAATACCGCTCCAACATGGATCACATCATAATTTAAAATTAATGCGTTTTACCTCGCATCAATAATTCATAACATACCATCTAGATTTCAACTCTCTTACAATTATCCGTTGTGCAAAAAAATATAACTTAATATACATTGACACACAAACAATCATAAAATATCCAAGCACTCCATGCATTGAACAAGAAGACCAATGGCTATTCTCGACACAATCGCACTCAAATCAAACGAAATACCACCATCGGGAAGTGAGGCGATCTTGCGTGGCGGTAAACTTGTTATCGACCTCCAAAACGTTGGGCAAGGGGAAGCATCAACTGGCGTTTTGTCTGGTTCTACCCCTCCAAAAGCAATAGAAAGCCCGGAATACTTACACAACCACTTAAAAAAAGAAACGGGCGAACAGGTGGACTCGCCCAAAATTCTCAGATACGTGGAGACAATTGCTAGCCGCGTTGGACTCGAGGAAAATCGCGATGCTGTAAATAGAGCATATAAAACACTTTGCGAACACAATGTTTCCGAAAAAGAGTGGAAGAATCTATACAGCACCGCTCTTACCCGCGACGTTCTACTGAGCGACTACATTGGTCTTATTAAAGGGCTTCCTTTCGCCACAATGACTTTGATCAATGGTCTTTGGGTGAGCCAGCTTCTCGACCAGGCATTCCACGTCGATAGCGACTCTGGAGATGCGATCGCACCGGCGATCGTTGGAAAAGTCGCCGGTAAGAACGCATTGCAGGGAGTGATGCTCGGTCTCGCGGACCACTGGTGGCAGCGGACAGTGGCGCCAGCACTCAACAATTTGTACTACCTTGATCCACCATCCAATCAGCTACCGCAAGAAATTGCGACACTGCCCAAGAACGGGGGACCAGACCCACTCCCTGCCGCACTGGCCATGTCGTTTACCGAGCGTAATATCGGATGCGACCTACTTTCTGCTTCTATGATTGCCTTGAACGCCTCACCTGCTGCGGTCAAATCGGCCGGTGTGATAACGGAGAGTGCCTTCGGGCTGCTGGCAGGAGCAAAAATGCGAGCTACCCTGGACGGTATCTCCATCAACCATCACGAGGCTACGCTCATGTTCCGCAATGATCTTGAGCAACTGATTCCACTTTTACGTAGCACTTGTCTCGGCTGGAGAAACGTTGGACGAGGCGCAGCCCATGTACTCAATGTGCCCAAGCAGGTCTTGACTAGAGGAGCATCTTCCCTTGGACACATCCTAAAAAGCCCGCAGACGTGGAAAGGCGCGGCCATACTGGGGACCGGTTTAGGACTCACCGGAGCCGTACAACACATGATGAACAGCGGACTGGGGGCGACGCCAGCCCCCAGTGCAACGAACCAACCGTCGAATGGTAACGCGTGGGCTGACCTTCTGACGCGATCGCTTGTAACAACTTTCAAATTTCCAATCTACTATTGGTTTGGCTCAGTCGGGAAATCTAAGCCTGCTGCTTTGCAATCCCCGGCAGTTGAAGAAGAACGGGCTCAATCTAAGTCTGCTGCTTTGCAATCCCCGATAGTTGAAGAAGAGCGGGCTCAATCTAAGCTTGCTGCTTTGCATTCCCCGACAGTTGAAGAAGAGCGTGCTTATCGAGAGTTGGAGAAGATGATGTTCATCGAATTGAGCGCTCTGTAGCGACAATCAACATCGGCCCGATGAGCAGCTGCTAGAGGATGGCCACAATTCGGATCGCGATATGCGGCCGAGTGATGCTCGGCCTCGTTCAATTACAGATCCATCTCCCTTTTTTACTCAAGGGTTACATCGTGTGCGCTGCCATGGCGTACTTCGTTTCCCACTGAGCCAAACGTCGAAGGTAGTATGGACCGTGCCGAGTTTGTATCGCCGTACGGCGATACAAACTCGGCGATCTCGGCCTGCAGGCATTACGTCACCTGCGCCCCCAAAGGGGAGACTCTCCGACGTGAGAACCAGAATGCGTTGTGCGGAGCCGATCAAAGTTTTCCCGCAAGGGCGGCCGTCGTGAATAAAGACCCTCTGTAATCGGTCCTGCAAAACGTCTTGAAGTCATGCTGTGCTGCGGATTGAGGGGAGTTGGCGTGATGCCGAACTCCTAGAAGGAATATGAATCTGAATCAGATCCTGGGAGTGGGAGCGGTACCGATGAGCACGCCCGATTTTTTCCGCACTCGTCTGGATGCGATGATCGACCTGCGTCATCCACTGGCAGTACTGGCCACCCGCATGCCGTGGGGGCAGATCGAGGCGACGCTGGCGCCGGCGTTTGCGCGCCGTGCGCGGGACGGGCAGTCGGTCGAGGGAGAGGACATGTTCGGTCCGACCTTGGCGGTGGCTCCAGGCGGCGTGAGTGCCGCGGGTCGGCCGCGCCTGCCAATTCGGCTGATGGTCGGCCTGCTGTACCTCAAGCACACGTACAACGAGAGTGACGAATCGGCTTGCGAGCGCTGGGCAGGGAACAGCTATTGGCAGTATTTCTGCGGTGAGGAGTACTTCCAGCCGCGCCAGCCGTGCGATCCGACCAACCTGGGGCGTTTGCGGCGGGCACTGGGGGAAGCCGGTACCGAGGAGTTGTTGGACACCACGGTCCAGAAGAAAGCGATCGCCTATCCGACCGACAGCCGGTTGCTCGAAGTGGCGCGGGCCAAGTTCACCCGGGTGGCGCAGCGCGCCGGCCTGACGCTCAAACAGATCTACGCGCGCGAAGGCAGGAGTCTGCTCCGCCGTACTGGCGGTTCGCACACGCCAACCGGTTCAAGCGCCTGTGCCGCGTGCTCAAACGCCAGCGCACGATCTCGGGCCGGCTGCTGGCGTCTGGGCCCGCGGGCTCTGCATTTTTTATGCTTGCGCGCCCGTTCGCCCTCTCGAGAATTATGGGCAAACCGCTCAACGCAAGCTCACAACGCTCCGTGCGAACTCCCTCCTCCATATCGCCGACTCGATTCGTAGCCTTCGCTGCCAGGCAAATCGAATCCTGCAGGTCTGACTCTTTACTAGGCACGTGAATTGCTCACGGGTTCGATGTACAAATTCGAAAGCAGGACAATCCAGCATGCATGATTTTCTAGATTCCCCTGAAACAAGGATTCAAATACTGGACATCGAATCCATAATCAATCGCATCTCTGTTTGTCGCCCATATTTTGCATTTCATCACCTTTACAAAGTAATAGACTCGGATTGGGAAATCTACGGATCCTTCTCTCGACAAAAGCAGATGCGGACGGAAATGGGACCAATGGCGACTGCCGAGATCTGTCGCCATCTTGGGGTCCTCGGCTCTTGCGCTGCGGCGTTGGATAGCGACATTCAGTTACCCAGCCGCTACGTGGCCACCCACGCAAATTGGATTCGCCAGAGTCCTCCATTTGGAAGCCTCCCCGACACCCGATTTACCGGCCGTGCTCGCGTCATAGATCGAAGTGACATGAACGTCGACGTGGAGGTACAGCTTTGCCATGGCGACGTAACCGTCGGCACACTTCACGCGCGATACGCTACATTTGACACATCGACGTTCAGGGATCGCTTTGCTAGCACGCGAGACATCCTTGCATCAACCAGAGTCGACCCACAATGTCATCTACCATCACCTATTAAATTCGCTGAGATCAAAAATGATCATGTTAAAGCCTTCAGTGAAAATTTTTCCCTAGCCCATTGCATGGGGCATTTCTCCGACTTCCCCGTATGGCCAGCCGCGTCAATCATGTCGGCGCTTGGACAAACAACCGAACAACTCCTAAACTGCAGCGCCGGACGTGCCGTTCACTATGAAGTGAAAGATTCCAACTTAGAACTGGCCACGACAATACCAACAGATCGCGCTCTCGAATTTGAAACCCGGGTTCTGCTTCGAAACAACACTTCGCAAAAGATTACAAGTCGGGTCTTCCAAGGTTATCGGCAAGTAGCAGAGCTACAATCCGATATATTTATTCATGTCAACAAATAATGCTGCCTCGCAAGGAGCTTCTTTCATTTATCCAACATTATTTAATCTCCATTAATCACTTTCCGCCAAGGGAAAATTGATTTATTCGATGCAAAAAGCGTCGTTACGTGCCTTGTAAGCGTTGATCTGTGTGCCGCAAAAGATGAGTCGAGATGAAGCGACAGATCAGTTTTGCAGAAGCGGGTAACGCGGCGCCAGTGCGTCCTGGCGGAGATAGAGGGCGTTGTGCCGTGGTCGCCCCTGATAGCGGCGCTCGAGCCGTACTACCCCAAAGGCAAACGTGGGCGGCCACCGATCCGACCGGGCCGATTGCTGCCGCATGTACTTCCTTCAGCAGTGTTCCAGGGTGTCAGACGAGGCACTGGAAGATGCGTTGTACGGCGATGTGGCACTGCTTGCGTTCGCGGGGATCGACCTGGCCGTCAAAGCGATGTCGGACGCAACGACGCTGCTGAAGTTTCACCGCGTGCTGGTCGAGCAAGAGCTCACGCGCAGGCTGCTCGACGAGATCGGCATCAGTCGGATGTGTCGCAGGCGCACGCCTTGGTGCGTGGCCACGAAGAGCACGCGTTTGGCGATGCGGGCTACACTGACTGGCGTGGGCAAGCCCGAGGAGATGCAAGGCAAGCCGGTGTATGGCAGGTGACCCTTTGCACGATATTCTTCACGCCGTGAGCTAGGCCCGTAATAACGACGTTGGTAGTGACGTGGGAATGGCTCGCACTTAACCAACAACAGCGCCATGGGTACGGTTAAAGCGTTCGCGTGATTCAGTATCGCTCGTCGATTCGTTATCGATTCGTGCGATTGGGTTCAATCGGTCCTGTAGAGGCACGTCCAACTCGGCAATCCTTGCGTCGTTTGATCGCAATAGTGATGACGACCAAGAGCACGGCGGCTGCAGAGATCACAGCCCAGAGCCGCCAGTCACACACATATCGCGGGGACAAGCAGAACAGCTGGCGGGCTTGATCTGGGTACCTGGCAATGAGCGGCGCCGCGCCCATCATGCACGCATACACGATAACCAGAGTGCCGAACGCGACGGCTTCCGCCTTTGCATTTTGCAGCAGATCGCCAGCGCCATCATGATGCTGCGGGGGACTCTGTTCGAGAGTCTCGCGTGTTCTTTCATTCGGTTTCTGTTCCATGGGCGAATTCGCCGCCAGCAGGCGGCACGGCCCCATCATCAGCGCGCGCGTTGACGGGCGATCGCGTCGCCAACGTTGCGCTAGTTGCAGGAGCGGTTGCTATGGAGGCGCAGATGGCTCTGCGCGACTGTCTTACGTGGCGAGAATCAGCCTGCCTAGGACCCTGGAGGTCCGTTGAGCAACGCAGCGAGGGCCAGGTGGGCGCAGCTATCGAGAACAGCGTGTGGATTTGTCATGGCGAGGTCTCCGTCGTCGAATTGACGAAACTCACCACCCCAAGATGAGGGCGGGCGAGCACTGACAAGGTTGGAAGCCGGGGCAAGACTCTCGATCGGTGCGAGACCGTCCCTGCCAGGCTCGCCCATAAAAGGGAGTTGGACAGGGTCTATGCTCGATCCCTGCCGGTCTTGCACAAGGCTCCCATTTCTCGGCCGCGTTCTCTCATGGCACAAAAGCGGCACGCGAAGTCTACGAGCCGCTCATTGCTGACACAATACGTTACAAAACAATTCAGAATAGGCTGATGCGCTCCTCATCCGCCATGTTTAGACATGTGAACAGTGCGTTCTTGTAATGACCCAGCGAAACCTGCACAGGTTAAGCGGCTAAGGCGAACGCCTCAGCCGGGGTCTTCATCTTCAGCACTTGGTGAGGCCGTCGATGGTTGTAGAACTGAATCCAGTCGGCGACTGCCCGGCTAGCGTGCCGCAGGGTTGACCTGAGGCGGAATTTTCTGATCAATCAGGCAGTGAGTCTCGCGTCGATATTATCGGGATCCAGCCAGGGTCGACGGACCGTGGCGGGAGGTTGATAGCGATGCGCGCTATGCGGCCGCCGCTCGTTGTAGAACTGCCGCCAGCGTTCGATGAGCACCTTTGCCTCGGCACGGCTGCGGAACCATTCCCGGTTCAGCAATTCGTCACGCAGCTTGCCGTTGAAGCTCTCGACGAACCCGTTTTGCCACGGACTGCCAGGCGCGATGAAGGCAGGACCGATTGCAGCGTCTGGCAGCCAGCTGCATGACCTTGGCCGCGGTAAATTCAGCGCCGTTGTCAGACCGAACGAATGCGGGCTTGCCATACAGCCGCATCAGTCGCGACAGCGTCAGGAACATCCTGCGACCGCAGGCTGGCACCGACTCCGACCGCCGGGCACTCGCGGGTATATTCATCGATCACGCAAAGCATCTTCAACGCTCGCCACATTGTCGCACGCGCGATTCGCCCAGCGCCAGCCAAGCCGACATGCGCCGGTAGCCGAAGCGCAGCACTTCCTGCGCGGCCGCCATCAGTTGCTCGCCCACGCTCCGATCCTTCTCCGGTTGCTTGAGCGTATAGGTGGCCACCCGGCGGCTCAACCCCAGATAACCACATGCCTTGCGTTGCGAGAGACCCCGCCGAGTCAGGACTTCCAGCGCTTCGCGCCGGCCCGTTGGAGTGCTCATTTCTTTTCGGCTGAATTCCTTCAGGCCGTCGATGACCAGCAATTGCTCGGCAATCAGGCGCTTGAGCCGCTCGTTCTCCGATTCCAGATCCTTGAGCCGAGGGGCGTCGGCCGCATCCATGCCACCGAACTTGTTGCGCCAACGTTAGAACGTCTGTTCCGAGATGTTGTGGCGCTTGCACAGATCCTTCACCGGCTCGTCCCGGCTCTCAGCCTCGCGCAAGATTCGGATGATCTGCACGTCGGTAAATCGCTTCTTTCTTCATCGAGTTCTCCTTGCCCCTAGGATAAAAGAGAACTCACTTGCCAAATGGCCACAATAAACGGCTCAGGTCAAGTAAGTTTTCTCTCCATCGATGCATCTTATCTCTCAGGGGCGGGCGGATTTTTATTTGCTTATGCTACCGAAGCCCTGAATTTGGGCCAAAGTAAATGCTGTGAATATCTCGCTGCATTTTCCTGTTGAACATTGAAATCACCTTCTGGAGATACAACATGTCGAACGTTCAGACCGCTACCACCTCGTGGGGTACAGTACCGTCGATCCGTGTGTACACGGCCAATGGTGGCAAGATCACCGAGCGTTGCTGGGACGGGAAGGGGTGGTACGCGGGCGCTTTCAACGAGCCTGGCGATAACGTCTCCGTCACCAGCTGGCTGGTTGGCAGCGCTGTGCATATCCGCGTGTATGCAACCAGCGGCAACACCACCACGGAGTGGTGCTGGGACGGCGGCGGCTGGACCAAGGGCGCCTATACCGCGACCAACTGATTTTCTGCAGGCTGGATCGTGCGGAATCCGGAAATGGGGTTCCGCATAGGTCGGCGTAAAGCGAGTGCGTTCGCTTTGCGCCGATTTGCGTTTCGTTTGTTGAATGCGTTGGATTTTTAAAATCGGGGCCGGTTGATATTTGAAAAGAATCAATCCATAAAATGCCGGCTGCCGCTGCAGGGCATGTTCCTGCTTGCCGGAAATGTATCCGCCGTGATGCTGGCGCGCGCCTCTGGGCATTGCGCCGCGCACCCAAGCGCCGAGTCGCACTTGGAGTAAGTGCAGCCCAAACGGGTGTCAGGCGCCCGGGGTACTCTGCGATAATCGCAGCCACTCCAGCTCCCGCCTCACCCTCCCCATAGTTGTCCGCCCCCATCTGCACTGGTTCCGCATGCTTCTGGCATGGCGCGGTTCGGTGCTGCCGCAGTTTCTGCCGCGCCTGTTCCTGATCTTCTGCGTGTCGTTGGTGGCCATTGCGGTGCACGCGCATCTGCTACCCATCTCGGACAACCCGAGCACGACGCCGTTCTCGCTCGTCGGCATTGCGCTGGCGGTGTTCCTGGGTTTTCGCAACAACGCCAGCTACGACCGCTATTGGGAAGCGCGCAAGCTCTGGGGCCAGTTGCTCAACACGGCGCGTTCGCTCACGCGCCAGCGCCCTGACGCTGCCGCGCGGCGATGGCGCGGCCGATGCCGACGTGCGCGAGTTTGTAATGACCCAGCGAAACCTGCACAGGTTAAGCAGCTAAAGCGAACGCTTCGACCGGGGACTTCATCTTCAGCGCCTGGTGGGGCCGTCGGTGGTTGTAGAACTGAATCCAGTCAGCGATTGCCCGGCTGGCATGCTGCAGGGTTTCGGAGCGATGGCGATGCACGCATTGCTCCTTGAGCGTGCGCATCACGCGCTCGACCATGCCGTTTTGCTGTGGGCAGTGCGGCGTGATGCACTCCTGACGCAGGCCATAACCGCGCACCAAGGCCGTGTAGTTGCTGCTCGTAAAGACCAGGCCGTTGTCGTTGCGAAGCAGGAACGGCTGAGGCACGCGTCCGACCGTACCGAACCGGGCGATCAGCGCATGTTCCAACGCGCTCGATGCCGTAGTCGCCGTGCCGCTGCGCGACAGATGCCAGCCGACCAACTCCCGTGTGTGGCAGTCGATCACCAGCGCCAGCGTCGCCCAACCGTCTCGTCCTGTCCAGACCCGGCACATATCGGTCGACCAGCGCTCGTTCGGTGCATTGGCCACCGACGACACCGCCTGACGCGCGGCCGCAAGCCAATCGGCCGCTTGCGAACCTGCCATCCCTTCTGCTGGAAGACGCGTTGCACCGTGTTCTTGTTGAACCCCAGCAGATGCGCAACCGTGCGGTAGCCGATCAAGGCGGCTCTCCGATCATCGCCTTGATCGGCTCCGCGGACCAGGCCTGCACCTTCGGTTCTGCCTTGGCTGGCCGGTAATACACCG
>Ga0207690_10001221_pt1 | contig 16203 bp, 11 predicted proteins | sample KBSC23metaG_FD_184315 | JGI IMG/M metagenome (GOLD analysis project Ga0207690, IMG submission 184315) | Corn rhizosphere microbial communities from Kellogg Biological Station, Michigan, USA - KBS C2-3 metaG (SPAdes) (version 2) | ecosystem: Host-associated > Plants > Roots > Rhizosphere > Soil ...
GCTCCGCGCCGGCGAACTCGCCACCCTGATCGGCCGCGCGCAGGTCCGCCACGCCATCGTCGACGAACGCTGCCTCGACGACTTCCGCGCCGCCGCCGATGAGACCGGCCTGATCCGCTCCCTCCTCACCTATCGCGGCGATGCGGGCGGCGGGGCCCTCGAAGCGCGGCTGGAGCGCACCGCACTTGGCTTCCCCGCCGCCGAGACCCACCGCGACGACGTCGCGATGATCGCCTTCACCTCGGGCACCACCGGCCAGCCCAAGGGCTGCGTCCACTATCACCGCGACATCCTCGCCTCCGCCGACAGCTTCGCGCGCCACATCCTGGGCCCCGGTCCCGCCGACCGCTGGGCCTGCTCGGCGCCGATCGCCTTCACCTTCGGCCTCGGCATGTCGCTCGTCTTCCCCTGGCGCTTCGGCGGCACCGCCGTGACAATCGAGCAGCCCTCCCCGAAGGCGCTGCTGGAGGCGATCGCGAAGCACCGCGTCACCATTCTCGCCACCGCCCCCACCGCGTACAAGGCGATGCTCGCCATGCTCCCCGAGCACGACATCGCCTCGCTCGCCACCTGCGTCTCCGCCGGCGAGCACCTCCCCGCCGCCACCTGGCAGGCATGGCACGACGCCACCGGCCTCCGCATCGTCGACGGCATCGGCGCGACCGAGATGATGCACATCTTCATCTCGGCCAGCGGCGACGCCATCCGCCCCGGCGCCACCGGTAAGGCGGTGCCCGGCTACCGGGCCTGCGTCCTCGGCTCGGACGGCCAGCCGCTCCTCCACGCCCCCGGCCGCCTGGCCGTAAAGGGCCCCACCGGCTGCCGCTATTTCGACGACCTGCGCCAGGCGGCCTATGTGGAGGACGGCTGGAACCTCACCGGCGACACCTACCGCCAGGATGAGGACGGCTATTTCTGGTATGTCGCCCGCTCCGACGACATGATCGTCTCCTCCGGCTACAACATCGCCGCGCCGGAAGTGGAGAACGCCCTCTACGCCCACCCCGCTGTGGCCGAATGCGCGGTGATCGGCATCCCCTGCGAGGAGCGCGGCCAGCGGGTGAAGGCGTTCGTCGTCCCCGCACCCGGCCACGAACCCGGCCCCGCCCTCGCCCGCGCCCTGCAGGACCACGTCAAGGCGACCATCGCGCCGTACAAATATCCCCGCGACGTCGAGTTCGTCGCCGCCTTGCCCAAGACCGCCACCGGCAAGCTCCAGCGCTTCGCCCTCAGGGCCTAGCCCGCTGGCCCTCCGCCGATCCATCCGCTAGTCGCCCCGCATGACCGCCGCCCCACCCGCCATCGTCCTCGTCCGCCCGCAGCTGGGCGAGAATATCGGTAAGGCGGCGCGGGCGATGCTGAACTTCGGGCTCACCGACCTGCGCCTCGTTTCGCCGCGCGACGGCTGGCCCAACCCATCCGCCGGCCCCGCCGCCTCAGGCGCGGACGTGGTGCTGGAGCGGGCGCAGGTGTTCGAGACCGTCGCCGAGGCCCTCCACGACATCCCCCACGTCTACGCGACCACGGTCCGAAAGCGCGGCCTCGTCATGCCGGTGGTGACGCCCGAGGAAGCGGCGCGCGAGATCCGCGGACACGCCGAGCGGTCCGCGATCCTCTTCGGCGCCGAGCGCTCGGGGCTGGAGACGGACGAGGTGGCCATCGCCGGCAAGATCCTGACCGTGCCGATCAACCCCGAATTCCGCTCGCTGAACCTTGCCCAGGCGGTGATCCTCGTCGCCTACGAATGGTCGAAGCACGAAGCGCTCGCCATCCCCACCGAAGGCGAGGAACGCGAGCCCCGCGCCACCCAGGCGCAGCTCGAAGGGCTGATCGGCCAGCTGGACGGGGCCCTCGATACCGCCGGCTACTACCACCCGCCGGACCGGACCCCGGCGACGAAGAACACGATGCGCACCATCCTCACCAAGGCGGCCTGGTCCAACCGTGAAGTCCAGGCCCTGCGCGGCATGATCCGCGCGTTGGTCAATCCACGTCCGCGGGGGTGACCCCCCTGCATGGAGAGAGCGGGAGCGGGATCGCGACGACAGAGAGCCACCACCACCGTCACCCTGAACTCGTTTCAGGGTCCAGTCCTCCGCCCGCTCTGCCGCCTCAACCCTGGATGCTGAAACAAGTTCAGCATGACAGTGAAGGTGAAGGCTTCAGAGCCACAGGATCATGCTCTAGGAGCCTTCCCGCATGGCGTCGAACTGGTCGAATTCGTACGCGATCGAGCCCTCGACGAGTTTCTCATACACCTCGGCCAGCACCGGCGGCGGCGCGCCCTCGGCCTCGGCGCGGCGGGCGACGTTGGCGATCACCTGCGCCTTGCGCGCCTCGTCGCGGACGTGGCCGCGCTCGGGCTTGATGCGGGCGGCGGCGTCCATGTAGCGGAAGCGCTCGGCGATCAGCGCGACGATCGCCTCGTCCAGCCGGTCCACCCCGTGCCGCACCTCGGCCATGGTCCGGCAGTCCGCCGGCTTCACCCGCTCTTCGTCCATGGCGCCTCTTTAGCGGCCGCGGAGCCCCTGTCGAGGTCGCGCGCTCGCGGCGTCCGGACCGGCGTCGAACCAGTCGACGATCGCCGCAAATTCCGCCTCGATCTGCGGGAAGCTGTGGCCGAAATCGGAGCCGGCGGGCACCAGGGCATGATCGGCCCCGGGAATTCGCCGGAAGCGGATGTCGCGGCCCAGCGGCGCCAGTTCGCTCCAGATCACTTCGGTGGAAAGGATCGGTACATTCGCGTCGGCCATCCCGCTGACGAGGTAGATTCGCGCCTTGCTGCGGCGCAAATTGTCGACGGACGAGGCGCGGAAGAAGCTCGACCAGCGCTTGTAGCTGTGGCCCCAGGCGAATTTGCGCCAATTGTCCGGATCGGCGCCGACCTCGGCCAGCTGCGCCTGGAGCCCCTCGATGGCCTTCAGGCGCCCTGCGTCGGAGCCGCTGCCGGCATAGGCGGCAGCGACGAAATCGTAGAGCTGGCCGGGGCCGCTCCCGCCGACCAGTGCGACGTCGGTCACGGCCGGGTTGCGCGCGGCGAGGGCCGCCGCGGCAGTCGCGCCTTCCGAGATGCCGATGACGAGAATTCGGCCCGGCCGCACCCACGGCTGCCGCATCGCGTCCCGCAGCGCCGCATCGAGCGCGGCGACCCACGGGTCGAGGGAGAAAGTGCGGTTGAAAGCCTCCGGGCAGCCGGTGGCGAGCCCACCGCCCCGCGGCGGCCGCGATGGGACGAACGGCTTGTCGACGACCATCACGGCATGGTCGGGCCGATGTGCGACGGTGGTCAGCGAAAAGATCGTGGAGGCGTATTGGCCCGGCTGCGTCTCGAAGAAAGCCGGCGCGCAGCCCGAGCCCTGGATGTACAGGATCAGCGGCTGCCGCCCGGCCGGCCTGGAGAGGTAATAATCGACCGGCACGCCATTCGGGCCGCCGAGGCTCCGGCGCTCATAGGTGTCGACGCCGGACCGGATCGAGCTCGTGTGGACGCGCGCGGCCTGCGCTGCTGCGGACGGCGGTGCGACGGCAATGGCCAGAGCGAGGAGGGACAAGCCTCCCGAGACGGATTTCATTCCGGCACGTTAGCACCCCCGAAAGGCCTGTCGAGGTTGACTTATCGGGCTCCAGCGGCCATGTCGCCGCCTTCGCAATTGGCTCCGCACCCCGGTGAAGCGGCAGCCGCGTCAGGTATGTGGCCTGGCGGTGCGATTCCGGGAACTCGACAACCAAGCAGATTGGACCCGACATGAGCAAGCGCAGCAGCGCCAAGTACAAACTCGACCGGCGCATGGGCGAGAACGTCTTCGGACGGCCCAAGAGCCCCGTCAACAAGCGCGAATACGGCCCCGGCCAGCACGGCCAGCGCCGCAAGGGCAAGATGTCCGATTTCGGCATCCAGCTGCGCGCCAAGCAGAAGCTCAAGGGCTATTACGGCGACGTCACCGAGAAGCAGTTCAAGCGCACCTATACCGAGGCCGCGCGGATGAAGGGCGACACCGGTCAGAACCTCATCGGCCTGCTCGAGCGCCGGCTCGACATGATCGTCTACCGCGCCAAGTTCGCGCCGACCATCTGGGCGGCCCGGCAGATCGTCAGCCACGGCCACATCCGCGTCAACGGCGTGAAGTGCAACATCGCCTCGCGCCGGGTGAACGTCGGCGACCTCATCGAACTCGGCCCCAAGGCCCAGCAGATGGCGCTCGTCATGGAGGCGCAGAGCCTCGCCGAGCGCGACATCCCCGATTACGTCTCCCCGGACGGCACCGCCCGCGCGACCTTCGTCCGCGTCCCGACGCTGGACGAGGTGCCCTACCCGGTCCGCATGGAGCCGAACCTGGTCGTCGAGTTCTACTCGCGCTGATCCGGTGAAGGGGACAGCCTATCCGGCTGTCCCCTTCCCAGACGATCTCCCTCTACGCGACGACGAAGATGTCCGAAGGGACGAGCGGCGGGGCGCCGTTCAGCGTCGCGATCAGCTCGGCGGCCCCGCTTCCGGTTCCGTCGGCATCCCAGTAGAGATTTCCATCATCCGTGTCGTAGAGGAACTGGCCGGTCGCGGCGGTGGCGGTTGGGGCCGAGCCTGACACGATCGACACCGTTTCCCCTGCGAAGAGCCCGCCGCCGAAGCCGCTGGCGGAAATCTGGATGTGGTCCGTCCCGCTGGTGAAGTCGGCGACCTGGTCGGCTCCTTGCCCGACCTCCAGGCTGAAGACGTCGGCTCCGGCCCCGCCGACTAGCACGTCCGAGCCGGCGCCGCCGGTCAGGACATCGTTGCCGTCCTCGCCGACCAGGAAGTCGTCGCCGTCGCCGCCGGACAAAATGTCATTGCCGTCCCCGCCGAAGACATTGTCGTTGCCGGCCCCGCCGGACAATTGGTCGTTGCCGGCGTCGCCCGACAGGGTGTCGTCGCCGTCGCCGCCGTCGATCACGTCGTCGCCGTCGCCGCCGTAAAGATTGTCGAGGCCGTCGCCGCCGGTGATGGCGTCCGCACCCGCGAGACCGAAGACGCTGTCCTGGCCGGCCAGCGCATCGATCGTATCGGCGCCGATCGTGCCGACGAGGATATCGTCGTCGCTCGTGCCGGTGATCGTCTCGCCGGCTGGCTCGCCGCCGCCGGGCGGGAAGCCGGGCAGGAAATTGGCGTCGGTGAAGGTCGTCGCATCGGTGTTCTGCAAGACGACCAACGTGTCCCAATTGGCGCCGTTTGCGGCCCCGTCCTGGTCCCACTGGAGCAAGGTGTCGGCGCCGCTCTGCTCGAGCCGCAGGAAGCCGGAGCCGAACGGGTTCGACGTGCCGTCCCAGCCGGAAAGCAGCGAAAGCAGCGCGCCCTCGTCCCCCAGGATTTCGAGGACGTCGCCGCCGGCACCCGGCGTGAAATCGGTGACGGTGACCGCGGCATTGCCGGCGTCGGCATGGATCAGCTCGATCGTGTCGCTGCCGGTGCCGGTGGTGATCGTGCTGGCAAAAGCGGGCGAGTCGATCTGGATGAAGTCGTTGCCGTCGCCGCCGTCGATCGTCTGCGTTCCTCCCGAAGCGTCCGCGAAGATCTGGTCGTCGCCGAGCCCGCCGATCAGCACCTTCGCGCCAACGCCGCCGACGAGGACATCGTCGCCGTCGCCGCCGTCGAGCGTGTCGTCGCCCGTGCCGCCCGCCAGGAAATCGGCATCGTTGCCGCCGGTCAGCACGTCGTTGCCGGCGCCGCCGCTCAGTTGGTCTGCGCCGTCGCCGCCCGAAAGCTGGTCGTTGCCGTCACCGCCGTCGAGACTGTCACTGCCCGCCTGACCGAGAAGCTGGTCGTTGCCGGCGCCGCCCGAAATCTGATCGTTGCCGTCGCCGCCGTCCAGCATATCGTTGCCGGCCTCGCCGTTCAGATTGTCGGTTCCGTCGCCGCCGTAGACGACGTCGTTGCCGAAGCCGGCGAAGACGGTGTCGTTGCCGCCGAGCGCATCGATCGTGTCGGCGCCGATCGTGCCCGTCAGGGTCTCGCCTGCGGCGGTACCGGTGATCGTCAGGCCGGCCGGCGCCGAGCCGTCGGGCGCATAGTCCGGTCCGAAGTTCGCTTCGGTAAACGCCGTTGCATCGGTATTCTGGAAAACGACCAAAGTCTCCCAATCGGCGCCGCCGGCGGTCCCGTCCCGGTCCCATTGCAGCAGGGTGTCGGCGCCGCTCTGCTCGAGCCGCAGGAAACCGGAACCGAACGGGTTGGTGCCGTCCCACCCCTCGAGCAGGCTCAGCAGCGCGCCATCGGCGCCGTCGAGCTCGAACGTGTCGCCGCCGGCGCCCGGCGTGAAGTCGGTCACGGTGAGAATCGCCGTGCCGATGTCGGCATGATCGAGCTCGATCGTATCCGAGCCGCTGCCGGTGGTGATCGTGCTCGCCACCCCGCGGAAGTCGACGACGATCACGTCGTTGCCGTCGCCGCCGTCGATCGTCTGCGCGCCGTCCGAGGAATCGGCGAAGATCTGGTCGTCGCCGGTGCCGCCGGTCAGCGTATCGGCGCCGGTGCCGCCGTAAAGAAAGTCGTTGCCGGCGCCGCCGTCGAGGCTGTCATTGCCATCCTCCCCGACCAGGGCGTCGTCGCCGTCGCCGCCGGAGATCTGATCGTCGCCGCTGCCGCCGAACGCGCTGTCGTTACCGGCGTCGCCGAACAGCTGGTCGTTGCCGTCGCCGCCGGACAGGACGTCGCCGTCATTGCCCCCAGTGACGACGTCATTGCCGGCGTCGCCGAACAGGGTATCCGCGCCGTCGCCGCCGGAAAGCTGGTCGTCGCCATCCCCGCCGATGATGAAATCCTGCCCGTCCTGGCCGAGAATCTGGTCGTTCCCGTCCCCGCCGTCGAGAAAGTCGGAGCCGGCGCCGCCGTCGATCGTGTCGGCCCCGCCTTGGCCGTAGACGCTATCGTCGCCGCCCAGGGCGTTGATCGTATCGCTGCCGCTCCCCCCGGTCAGCGTCTCACCCGCATCCGTGCCGGTGATCGTCAGCCCGTCGGTCTCGCCCTGGATGGTGATGGTGAGGGTGGAATCGGCGTGCGCTCCGTGCTCGTCGCTGACGGTGTAGGAAACCACGACGGACGCGGTCTCGCCGTCATTGAGATAGTCGAAGTCGGTGCCCGGATCGAAGCGGACCTGGTTGCCGACGACCGAGGCGCTCCCCTGGCCGGTCGGCGCCGAGGCGGCGATCAGGGAGAGGATCGCGCCGTGGTCGACGTCGCTGTCGTTGGCGAGCACGTCGACCTGCACGATCTCGTTCTCGCCCGCGGTCACCGTGTCCGCATTGGCGGTCGGCGCATCGTTGACGCCCGCAATGTGGAACACCAGCGCGCCGGTGTCGCTGCCGTCATTGTCGGTGACGGTGTAATTGAAGCTGTCCTGGACGTTCTCCCCCGCCGCAAGCGCCTGCGCGGACGCGAACAGGACGTAGCTGTAGGTTCCGTTCGGGTTGAGGGTCAGCGTCCCATAGGTACCGACGAACACCCCGGCGGTGACGTGCAGGGGATCGCCGTCGAAGTCGAAATCGTTCGCCAGCACGCCCGTCGCGCCGCTGCTCACGGTGGCGGCATCCTCTGTGATGAAAACGTGGTCGTCGCCGGCGATCGGCACATTCTTGCCGCTGCCGATGTCGATGACGCGGTCGGCGAAGACCAGCCGCTCGACATTGATCACGCGGTCGTGGCCGTCGGCCCCGGCCCCGCCGAGATGCACGATGTTGAGGTAACCGCCGCTCGTGTAGAAGCTATACTCGTCGATCGGCCCGGAATAAAAAGCGGTGTCGGGGCCGTTGCCGCCGTCGATCACGTCGTCGCCGGCACCGCCGGTGATATCGTCGCTGCCATTGTCACCGAAAATCTGGTCGTCGCCGGCGCCGCCCTTCAGGACATCGTTGCCGTTGCCGCCATGGATGATGTCGTTGCCGCTGCCGCCGATGATCGTGTCTTTGCTGTTGCCGCCGTTATACGTTGCCATGTCCAATCCCTGCCCGTTTTTCGACGACCGGAGGCAGCACACGCGCGCATTTCCCGCGAAACAGAGCTGAATTAAGCTGCAATGATGCTGGCGCGGCGGCTCCCGATCTCATCCCCTTCTGCAGAGCCAAATGAACCTGAACGTGCGGATCAACAGGTATCCGCCCTTCCACTTCATGGCGAAACGACTCGCCCCTCAGCGCTGCTTGACCCGTGAAAGTGACTCGCCCCGCGGCAACTGTCCAGTAATGATATTTCACGCCGCCCGTACGAAGCCCGCCGGAAGGCCGCGCCGCACGTCCGGGGACAGCGTATTGACTGCCCCGTTCGCTAAGACGGCAAAATCGAGACAATCGCTAGACTGTCCCCCTCGGTCATTGCACGTGCAAGTTCGCCTTGAGGAAGGCGTCCGTCTTGCGGAGCATGTCGGCGCGGGCCTCGCTGTCGTCGAGCTGGTGGTCGAGCTTGGGATAGACGACGAGGTCCACGCTCTTGCCGGCGCCCCTGAGGCGGCCGGCCATCAGCTGCGACTGGTGGACGTTGACGTTGCGGTCATGGTCGCCGTGGAAGAGCAGTACCGGCGCGATGAACGCGTCGGCATGCTGGGCGGGCGAACCCTCCCGCGGCTCGGAGCCGGTACCGATCCGCTCGACCTCGATGCGGTGGGTCGCCCAGTTGCGCCATTCCTCGGTGAGGCTCGGCAGATCGGCCACCGGCGCCACCGCCACCACCGCTTTGAACAGTTTGGGATCGAGCACATTGGCCTGCAGCGCCGCATAGCCACCGTATGACCAGCCGAAGATGCCGAGCTTGTTGGGATCGGCGATGCCCTGCGACACCAGCCAGCGGCCGGCGTCGTTGACGTCGCCGATCGCCGCGCGCCAGGACTTGAAGCCGTTCTTCTTGAACCAGGCGTCGCCATAGCCTTGCGAGCCGCGATATTCCGGCTGCAGCACGGCAAAGCCCTGCTTGGCGAAATATTGCGCCATCCAGTCGAAGCCCCATTCATCGCGCGATTCCGGCCCGCCGTGCGGCATGACGATGGCGGCGAGCTTCTTGCCCTCGCTCCCCGGCGGGAGCGTCAGATAGGCCGGCACCTCCGCCCCGTCGGCGGCGCGGTAGGTTACGTGGCGGACCGGGGCGAGCTTGGCATTTTCGAGCTCCGGCCGGCTCAGCATCAGCTCCGAAAGGTGCTTGGTCGCCTTGTCGAAGACGTAGTAGCGGCCCGGATCGGTGTCGCTGCCGGCCCAGAGCAGAAGCTTGCTCTCATCGGCCGAGGAATCGGCGAAATAGACCAAGGGCAGGTTCGGCAGCGCCTTGGAGAGGTTGCGGGCGAGGCTCGCCAGAGCGGGGTCGAAATAGATGGCCTGGCGCTTGTCGGTGGCAAAGGTGACGCCGACGGCGCGGCGGCTGCGGCCGATGGAGACGAAGCCGTCCACGTCGACCTGCGGGTGGGCGTAGACGAGCGTCTCGCGGCCGCTGCCGTCGAGCGCGATCGCATAGGCGGCAAGGCGGCCGTCCTTCTTCTTCAGCCCGTAGACGACATCCTTGTCGGAATCGACGGCGTAGGGCGCGAAGCCTTCGCGGTGCACGGCATCATATTGCCCGAGCGATTCCCAGCTGCGCGAACCCTTCTTGCGGTAATAATATTCGTAGACGCCAGTCACCTGGCCAGTCGCGCCGCCGGAGGTGGCCGCGCCCATGATGCGGACGGTGCCGTGCCCGTCGCTGATATATTCGGCGGCGGAGGGCTTGGGCGGCTCGATCTCCTTGGTCGAGAGCGTGCGGGTGTCGATGCGGTCGACGCCGTAGCCGCGGCGCGTGTCCTTGAGGTTCGAGCCGATCCGCTCCGATGGGACGTAGATGCGCGAGAGCATCACCGCGCCGTCCTCGCCGTTCATCCAGTCGACGACGTCGTCGCCGCCGAACGCGATCTCAAGGTCGTCGGAGCGCTCATGGTTGCTGAGCAGCTTGGTGTTGGTGCCGTCGGCGTCGACGGCGACGAGGCGGCTGCCCTCGATGATCTCGATCGCGCCCTTGACGAGAATGTGGAGACGACAGGCGAGCCGCTGCTCGGACACCCAGCCGCACGAGCTGATCCGGTCCGGATCGCCGCTCGAAATCAGCGCCGGCGTCGGCGCCTTCCCGCCGGCGGCGTCGCCCACGTAGAGCGCGTTGCCCTGGCCCTTGCCGGGGGCAATGAAGGCGACCTTGGTGCCGCCGGGCGAGAGGCTGATCTGCCGTACGCCCTGCCGCGCGCCGAACAAGGCGGCGTCGTCGAAACGCTGCGCCCCGGCCGCCGGTGCCTGAGCGGAGGCGGCGCCGGCGAGCGGCAGCAAGGCGAGTGCGGAAACCGCCGTAAGAAGCTTTTTCATGTTAATCCCCAAGGGCTTGAACCCAACGTCCCAGCGCTCACGCTGGCAGACGCCCCACTCCGTCGCAACCCTAATTTAAAAGCGGGCGCGCCCCTACGGCATTTTCATCGACGCCCGCAGGAACGCATCCGCCTTGCGCAGCATGTCGGCCCGGCTGTCGGCATCGTCGAGCTGGTGGTCGAGCTTGGGATAGACGACCAGCTCGACGCTCTTGCCCGCGCTCCGCAGCCGGTCCGCCATCACCCGCGACTGCTGGACGCCGACATTGCGATCCATGTCGCCGTGGAAGATCAGCACCGGGGCCGCGATCTTCTCCGCATTTTGGGCCGGCGAGCCTTCGCGGACGTGCGGGCCCGAGCCGACCTCGTCCGAGACGATCCTGTGGATGCTGAAGCCCGCCCACTCCGCCTTGCGCATGGCGAGGTCGGTGACGGGCGCGATCGCCACAGCGGCCTTGAACAGGCTGGGATCGAGGACGTTCGCCTGCAGCGCCGCATAGCCGCCATAGGACCAGCCGACGATGGCAAGCTTGGCGGGATCGGCGATGCCCTGCGACACCAGCCAGCGGCCGGCGTCGTCGACGTCGCCGATCGCGATCCGCCACGATTGGAATCCGTTCTTCTGGAACCAGCCGTCGCCATAGCCGGTCGAGCCGCGGAATTCGGGCTGGAGCACGGCATAGCCGCGGCTCGCAAAATATTGCGGCAGCCAATCGAAGCCCCATTCGTCGCGCGAGGCAGGCCCGCCGTGCGGCATGACGATGGCGGCGATCTTCTTGCCGTCGCTGCCCGGCGGCAGCGTCAGATAGGCCGGGATCTCGGTGCCGTCCCCGGCCTTGTAGGTGATGTGGCGGACCGCCGCTAGCTTGGCGTTCTCAAGCTCGGGCCGGCTCAGCATCAGCTCGCCCAGATGTTTGCTGGCCTTGTCGAAGAGATAATAGCGGCCCGGATCGGTGTCGCTCCCCGCCCACAGCACCAGCTTGCTTTCGTCCGCGCTCGAATCGACGAATTCGACGAGCGGGAGATTGGGGAGCGCCTTCGACAAGGCGGAAGCGAGGCTCTTCAGCGCCGGGTCGAAATAGACCGCCTGCCTCTTGTCGGTGGAGAAGGTGACGCCGACGACGCGGCGGTTGCGGCCGATCCGCACGAAGCCGTCCACGTCGACCACCGGGTGCGCATAGAGCAGGGTCTCGGTGCCGCTGCCGTCCAGCGCCATGGAATAGGCCGCGACGCGGCCATCCTTCTTCTTGAGGCCGTAGGCGAGGTCCTTGTCCGGATCGACGGCATAGGGATTGAAGCCCTCGCCGCTGTTCGAATCGTAGGTGGAGAGCCGCTTCCAGTCGCGCGAACCCTTCGCCCGATACGAATAGTCGACGATGCCCTTGTCCTGGCCGTCGCCGCTCACCTTGGCCATGCCCATGATGCGGACAATGCCGCGCCCGTCGGTGATATATTCGGCGGCGTTCGTCTTCGGAGGCTCGACCGCGTGGGCGCTCAGCGTCCGCGTGTCGAGCCGGTCGACGCCATAGCCTTCGCGGCTGTCGGAGAGGTGCGAGCCGGTCCGCTCGGCCGGCACGAAATAGCGGCCGACCAGCACCGTGCCGTCGTCGCCGGTCGACCAGTCGATCACCTGGCCGCCGCCCAGCGAGACCGAGAGGTCGTCCGAGCGCATCGGGTTGCTGAGCAGCTTCAGATTGCCGCCGTCGATATCGGCCGCCACCAGCCGCGACGCCGGCAGGAGGTCGGTCGCGCCCTTGATCAGCATATAGACGTTGCAGGCCAGCCGCTGCTCGGAAACCCAGTGACACGAGGTCAGCTGCTCCGGATCGCCGGTCGAGGTCATCACCACCTTCGGGACTCCGCCGGCGGCCACGTCGACGACGTAGAGGACGTTGCCCCGGCCCCGCTCCCGCGGCGCGATGAAGGCGATCTTGCTGCCGGCCGGGGACAGGCTGATCTGCTGGACGCCTTCGCGGGCGCCGAACAAGGCGGCCGAATCGCGGACGGCGGTGGCCGCGGGCGCCTGCGCCATCGCAGCGGCCGGCGGGCAAGCGAGCGCCAGAACGGACGCCGCGGCGAAATGCATTTTCATGATGTGCCCCAAAGACTTCAGCTCCCGCTCGGGAGCCCCCTGCCGCCAAGCTGACAGAGGCCCGGCCGCCGCGCAAGCGCGAAGTCGGGCCGGCGGCGCCCCACACCGCAACAGCCCTTTGCCTCGCGCGCGCGGCGCTGCTACGGGCGCGCCGACCCCGTTTGGAGCCGCCTCTCATGCCGTTTCGCCAGCCGCCGGAATGGGCCCGCCATGCATGGGTCTGGATCGGCTTCCCAAGCCACGAAGACCTGTGGGTCGACGACCTCGCCCCCGCCCGCGAAGAGGTCGCCGCCTTCGCCGCCGCAATCTGGGCGGACGGCCGGGGCGAGGAAGTCCGCCTCGTCGTCGCCGATCCCGCCGCGGCCCGCGCCGCCAAGGCGCTGGCGCCCTTCGCCACCATCGTCCAGGAGCCGTTCGGCGACATCTGGCTGCGCGACACCGGCCCGATCGTGATCAAGGACGGCGACCGGCGCGGCGCCGCGAGCTTCCGCTTCAACGGCTGGGGCGGCAAATATGAGCTGGAGGGCGACGACAGCGTCGGCCTGCGCCTCGCCGAAACCGCCGCGCTCGACGCGGCGCGCCACGACTGGATCCTCGAAGGCGGCGCGATCGATGTCGACGGCACCGGCCTCGCCGTCACCACTGAGCAATGCCTGCTCAATCCGAACCGCAACCCGGGCCTGTCCAAGCCGGAGATCGAGGCGCGGCTGCGCGACGACCTTGGCCTGGAGCGCATCCTCTGGCTCGGCGAAGGCCTCCACAACGACCATACCGACGGCCATGTCGACAATCTCGCCCGCTTCGTGGCGATAGGGAAAGTCGCCATCCCCGCCCCCGCCGGCGAGGACGATCCCAACACCGCCGCCTATCTCGACGCCTGGGCCCGGGCCAAGGCGTTCGGCCTCGATGTCGCGCCGATCCCCTCCCCCGGCCGCGTGATCCGGGAGGGCGAGACCATCCCCGCCTCCTACATGAACTTCTACATCGGCAACGCCGCCGTCATCGTCCCCCAATATGGCGCGCCGAACGATGCCGAGGCGGTGCGCGCGATCGGCGCGCTGTTCCCGGACCGCACCGCCGTCGGCCTGCGCGCCGACCATGTCCTGACCGGCGGCGGCAGCTTCCATTGCATCAGCCAGCAAGTCCCCGCATGAGCGCCCACGCATGACCAAGATCCACGCCGCCGCCCTCCAGCTCGCCTTTAGCGACGACATCGACGCGAACATCGCCGCCGTCTCCGAACTGGTGCGCGAGGCCGCCGGCCGGGGCGCGAAGCTCATCCTCCCCCCCGAATTGTTCGAGGGCCCCTATTTCTGCCGCAGCCACGACGAGGGACATTTCGCCCGCGCCCTCCCCGTCGGCGAGCACCCCGCCGTCCTCGCCATGCAGAAGCTGGCCGAAGAGCTCGGGGTCTACATCCCGACCAGCTTCTTCGAGGCGGAAGGCCACCACCACTACAACAGCCTCGCCATGATCGACGACCGCGGCAAGGTGATGGGCGTCTACCGCAAGAGCCACATTCCCGACGGTCCCGGTTACTCCGAGAAATTCTACTTCCGCCCCGGCAATACCGGGTTCCAGACCTACAAGACCCGCTACGGCACCGTGGGTCCAGCCGTCTGCTGGGACCAATGGTATCCCGAGACGGCCCGCGCGCTGATGCTCGACGGCGCCGAAATCCTGCTCTTCCCGACCGCGATCGGCACCGAGCCGCACGATCCCGGCCTCGACACCAGCCGGATGTGGCGCCGCGCGATGATCGGCCACGCCGTGTCGAACGTCGTCCCCGTCGTCGCGGCCAACCGAATCGGCACGGAAGGCGACCAACGTTTCTACGGCCACTCCTTCATCTGCGACGAACGCGGCGACATCCTCGCCGAACTCGGCGCCGAAGAAACCGGCGTCATCGACGCCGTCCTCGACCTTACCCAAGCCAAGAAGCACCGCGCAGCCTTCGGCTTCTTCCGCGACCGCCGGCCGGATTTGTACGGGCGCATCGCGCAGGACCTGTAGAAAGCCGCCCGACCTGCCTTTCTGAGCGCGGATCTCGCGTCGTCTGCCCCGTTGCGAACGGGGCCGGCACGGCTAAACTGCTCTTCGCGCGGAAGGGGCCGCGACACGGGTGCAGGGGTTCGAGACGTGCGTGGACGATCCGCCGGCGATGCCGGCTTGAGCGGCAAGATGGTCCGTTTGCTGCTGATCCTGATGCTCTTCCCGACAGCCCTTGCCAGTGGCCTGGCAACGTTCGTGCTGATGCTGTTCGCCTTCATGGCGGGCCTGGAAATCGCATGGGTGGCCGTCGCCGCGGTGGCGTTCGCTCATGCTTACATGTCGGGCCTGACCCTGGAGCACCTGAAAGGCGGCGACGATGAGCCGTGGACCTGGATCGCGGTGGCCTTGATCGTCATCGCCGCGGCGGTCGCGGCCATTTTCCACTTTGCCTGACTTGCCAGCCTCTCACGGCCGCCCGATCGGCGTAGGCGGCACGCGATGGCCAACGGCTGCGCGATATTTCGCTTGATCCGGACCTTGGGTCCGGCCCTACAGGAAGCGGGTCCAATGCATTCGAGGTGCTCATGAACCCGCCGGTCGCCCCCAATCTCACGCCGTCGCAGGCAGCCGTCCATCTCGGCGTGTCGGCGAAGGCGCTTCGCCTGTACGAAGAGCAGGGCCTGATCGCGCCGGGGCGCTCGGCGGGCGGATGGCGGCTTTACGGTCCCGCGGACTTGAAGCGGGCCGCGTCGATCGTGTCGTTGCGCACGCTCGGCCTCAGCCTCGCCCAGGTGGCGCGGGTGCTGAGCGGCGATCCGGGTGCGATGGACGCCGCGCTCGCCGTCCACGAGCAACGGCTGACGCGGCAGGCCGGGCATCTCGACGGTACGCTGAGGAGGTTGCGGAGCCTTCGCGACGATATTCGCCGCGGGAAGAGCCTCGACGCTGCCGCCCTCGACGAGGCTCTCGGGCGCAGGCCTCCGGTCCGGGTCGGCTTCGAACTGCCGTGGCCGTGGGCCGGAGAGTGGTTCGAGCTTCGGGATATTCCGCCGCTCAATTTCATCACGGGCCCTTTGGGAAGCGGCAAGACGCGGTTCGCGGAGCGGCTCGCCCGCGCGCTGCCCGGCGGGCAGTTTCTGGGGCTGGAGCGGCAGCACGACCCGGCCTGGGCGGAGCGGCTCGAACAGGATGCCGATCTCGCCGGGCGTGTGGAACGCACGACCGGCTGGATGGTCGAGGAAGGCGCGGTGCCGACGTCGGCCTTGCGGGCGCTGGTGATCGCGCTCGAGACCGAATCGCCCGAGTTTCTGGTTGTCGACATGGTCGAAGAGGGGCTGTGCGCGGCCAGCCAGCGCGCGTTGATGGCATTCCTGCGGGTGAAGCCGGGGCGGAAGGATGCCGTCTTCCTCATGACGCGATCCTCCGCGATCCTCGACCTGGATCTGGCGGGCGCAGGCGAGACGGCCATCTACTGCCCGGCCAATCATTCGGTGCCGTTCCAGGCGAGCCTGCAGCCCGGCGGGCGCGGCTATGAAGCCCTCGCGACCTGCGTTGCCGATCCCGCCGTCAGGGCGCGCACGGCCTGCATAACGGCCGTCGCCGCAGGCGCTGCCGCCTAGACCAGAGGGCAGCTTGCCTGTCGACCGTCGCGCAATCGGGGGTCTATGCTTGGGCTTTGCTGGGACGTCTTGTGGGAGCGTTGCCTATGCCGGAGATTGGCGTCGACGCGTTGCAGCCGAATGCGAAGCTGGAGCCCTTCTCTCCCTTCATCGGAAGCTGGCGGAC
>Ga0207690_10001224_pt1 | contig 16199 bp, 14 predicted proteins | sample KBSC23metaG_FD_184315 | JGI IMG/M metagenome (GOLD analysis project Ga0207690, IMG submission 184315) | Corn rhizosphere microbial communities from Kellogg Biological Station, Michigan, USA - KBS C2-3 metaG (SPAdes) (version 2) | ecosystem: Host-associated > Plants > Roots > Rhizosphere > Soil ...
ATCGGCCGCGACCGGGCGAAGCGGGGACAGGCGTCCAACAAGACCGCGGCGACGTGGGGCTTCGCGCTCGGAGTCGTGTCGCTGGTGCTGTCGGTGATCGGCCTGCTGGTCGTGATCCACATCGCGAACGACCGACGGGACTGCCGCGAGCGGGCGACCACGCAGCAGCAGTACGACGACTGCAACCACAGCTTCTGAGCTAGGCGCGACCGGCCCGCCACCCGGCGCGCGCGGCGACGGCGACGACCAGCGCGGCGACCGCCGTCACCTCGCCTGCGGTGACCAGCCCGACCTGCCACGGCGACGCGCCGACGACGGCCATCCGGCCCGGCCCGGCCGCGCCGCCGCCGAGGCCGACCGCGAGGGCGGTCATGAGGCCGGCGACCGCGCCCGCCCCGGCGATGTCCCGCACCGCGGTCCAGCCGGTCGCGGGGAACCGCCGCAGCCGCCAGCCGACCACGACACCGGCGGCGGCGATCGCGATCAGGCAGAGCACCCGCACACCGGTCGGGGCCGCCCCCTGCGGCGCGGCGGCGAGCAGCGGCAACGACGGCAGCGCGGTCGAGGTGACACCGGTCTGCGCGTACGACGTCGCCGCGCCGAGCGCGAAGCCCGGTCCGGTGACATAGCCCACCGCCGCCAGGGCGGCGTTCGGCAGCAACAGCGCGTCGAGCAGCAGCAGCCCGCCGGTCGCGACGACTCCGGCACCGAGACCGTCGGCAAGGGTGCTCGCGGTGTGCGCGTGGACCGCGAGCGAGCCGAGCACCAGGACGAGACCGGCGCCCATCAGCACCGGCAGCGCGGCGGCACCGGCGGCGATCGGCGCGTGCAGCCGGGCCGGCACGATCGCGCGGAGATCCGAGGTGTGTCCGGCCCCGCGCAGCGCACCCCACCCGGCAGCCGCCGTACCCAGCAACAGCCCGGCGCCGAGCGCGGCCACCGGCGATGGGCGGACCGCGTCGCCGTGCGCGGCGGCGGCCACGAACGCGGCGAGCACGCCGTAGGGCACGCCGACCGCGGCGGCCACGGTCGCGACGCCTTGCAGGTCGCCGATGCGCGAGCCGCGGGCGAGGACCGCACCGGCGCGCGCGACGAGCAGGACCAGCGCGAGGGTGAGGCCGAGCGGGGCGAGCGCGATCGTCGCGCCGGGCTGGCCGTGCCCGCCGGCGATGTGCAGCGGCACCTTGTGCGCGAGCAGCCACAGCTGCAACGCCGCCTGCATCGCCTGGCCGGCGCTCGCACCCGACTGAGCGTCGGTCGCCCAGATGATGAGCACGAGGACGACCAGCACGGCGACGCCCAGGCAGATGGCCCACAGCGCGCCGAGCGCGCCGCGCCACCACAGCGACGGCGTCGCTTCGGCGGGATCGTCGGCGACGGCGGCCGGGGGTCGGGTGAGCAGTTCGGTCATCGCCGTCAACGATGACAGCGACGGCGCCGTGCGCAGCGCCGCAACGCCGCTGACTACTCGCCGATCATGCAGTTGTCGGGCTTATTCGGGCGTCATAACCCCAACAAGCGCATGATCGCGAGCGGGGGTCAGGCGCGGACGATCTCCGCCATCAGCCGCGCGGTTTCGGACGGCGTCTTGCCGACCCGTACGCCGACCGCTTCCAGCGCCTCCTGCTTCGCCGCGGCGGTGCCGCTCGACCCGGAGACGATCGCGCCGGCGTGACCCATCGTCTTGCCCTCCGGCGCGGTGAAGCCGGCGACGTAGCCGACGACCGGCTTCGTGACGTTGGCCTTGATGAAGTCGGCCGCACGCTCCTCGGCGTCGCCGCCGATCTCGCCGATCATCACGATCGCGTCGGTCTCGTCGTCGGCCTGGAACGCGGCGAGGCAGTCGATGTGCGTCGTACCGATGACCGGATCGCCGCCGATGCCGACGCACGTCGAGAAACCGATGTCGCGCAGCTCGTACATCATCTGGTAGGTCAGCGTGCCGCTCTTGCTGACCAGGCCGATGCGGCCGGGCTTGGTGATGTCGGCCGGGATGATGCCCGCGTTGGACTTCCCGGGCGAGATGAGGCCGGGGCAGTTCGGCCCGACGATGCGAGTGGTGCCGCGCTCGCGCGAGTAGTTGTAGAAGTACGCCGAGTCCTGCACCGGGATGCCCTCGGTGATGACGACCAGCAACGGCATCTCGGCGTCGACCGCCTCGATCGCGGCGTCCTTCGCGAACGCCGGCGGCACGAAGACCACCGAGACGTCGGCGCCGGTCTCCTTGCGCGCCTCCTCGACGGTGGCGAACACCGGGATGCCGTCGACATCGCTGCCGGCCTTGCGCGGGTTGACGCCGCCGACGACGTTGGTGCCGGACGCGACCATGCGCCGGGTGTGCTTCGTGCCCTCGGCGCCGGTGATGCCCTGCACGATCACCTTGCTCGACTCGGTCAGCCAGATCGCCATCAGGCAGCGCTCCCATGCGCGAGTTGAGCGACGCGATCCGCGGCGCCGTCCATCGTGTCGACCTGCTCCACGAGGGCGTTGCCGGCCTCGCTGAGGATGCGGCGACCCTCGGCGGCGTTGTTGCCGTCGAGCCGTACGACGAGCGGCTTGGTCAGGCTCTCGCCGCGGGATTCCAGCATTTGCAACGCCTGCACGATGCCGTTGGCCACCGCGTCGCAGGCGGTGATGCCGCCGAACACGTTGACGAACACCGACCGGACCGCCGGGTCGGACAGGATGATCTCGAGGCCGTTGGCCATGACCTCGGCGGACGCGCCGCCGCCGATGTCGAGGAAGTTCGCCGGCTTCACGCCGCCGTGCTTCTCGCCGGCGTACGCGACGACGTCGAGCGTCGACATCACGAGGCCGGCGCCGTTGCCGATGATGCCGACGACGCCGTCGAGCTTGACGTAGTTGAGGCCCTTCTCCTTCGCCTGCACTTCGAGCGGGTCGGTCGCGGAGACGTCGCGGTAGGCGTCGTGCACGTCCCGGTGCCGGAAGTCGGCGTTGTCGTCGAGCGTCACCTTGCCGTCGAGGGCGAGGACGCGGTCGTCCGGCGTACGGACCAGGGGGTTCACCTCGACCAGCGTCGCCTCTTCGGCGGTGAACACCTCCCACAACTTGACGACGACGTCGACGGCTTCGTCGCGCACGGCCTCGGGGATGTTGCCCGCGGTCACGATCTCCCGGGCCTTGGCCGCGTCGACGCCGGCGACCGGGTCGACCGGCACCCGCGCGAGCGCGTCCGGCTTCTCTACGGCGAGCTGTTCGATCTCCATGCCGCCCTCGGCCGAGCACATCGCGAGGTAGGCGCGGTTGGCCCGGTCGAGCAGGAACGAGAAGTAGTACTCCTCGCCGATGTCGGCGGCCTCCGAGATCAGCACCGTGTGCACGGTGTGGCCTTTGATGTCCATGCCGAGGATCGCTTCGGCGTGCCGCCGCGCCGCGTCGGCGTCGGGCGCGAACTTCACCCCGCCGGCCTTGCCCCGCCCGCCCGCCTTGACCTGTGCCTTGACCATCACCGGCCCGCCGCCGAGCTGCTCGGCAGCTTGCGCGGCTTGATCAGGGGTGGAGACGACGACCTGTCGGGTCGTCGGTACGCCGTGCTTGGCGAACAGCTCCTTGGCCTGCCATTCGAAGAGGTCCACGACCGGCGAGGCTAGTTCAATTGCCGGATAGCGGACTTCTATGGGGTGTATTTGGCAATTGAGGGGCGGTCAGGCGGCGTCGGCGGGCGAGACGTGGGCGCTGACCCACTCGACGATCGCCGTCGTCGTCGTACCCGGGGTGAAGACCTCGGCGACGCCCATCTCCTTGAGCGGCGCGATGTCGGCGTCGGGCACGATGCCGCCGCCGAATACGACGATGTCGGTCGCGTCGCGCTCCTTGAGCAGCTCGATCACCCGCGCGAACAACGTCATGTGCGCGCCGGAGAGGACCGACAGGCCGATCGCCCGCGCGTCTTCCTGGATCGCGGTCTCGACGATCTGCTCCGGGGTCTGGTGCAGGCCGGTGTAGACGACCTCCATGCCGGCGTCGCGCAACGCGCGCGCGACGACTTTCGCGCCGCGGTCGTGCCCGTCGAGACCGGGCTTCGCGATCACCACGCGGATGGGCGCCGCCATGCCGCAGACCTCCGTGTCGAACTCACCGTCGTACGCCTGCGAGAGTAACCGCCTGTGACGGACTGGCGCGAACCGCTGCTCGCCGGGTTGGCTCCGCTGCCGGACGGTCCGGCCAGTGCCGCGGTCCGGGCCGGCGTGTTCGAGCTCGGCGACCAGGCGGTCGTCGCGGTCGTGTGGGACTTCGGCGTGCAGGGCGGCAGCTTCGGCGCCGACGAGGCCGACGTCTTCGTCTCGGCCGCCGGGCTCGCCGCCCGCGACCGGCTGCCGCTGGTCAGCTTCCTGCGCTCCGGCGGGACCCGGCTGCAACAAGGGATGCACGCCCTCGTCGGGATCCCGCGCGCGTTGCTGGCGCTGCGCGAGCTCGCCGCGGCGCAGATGCCGCACGTCGCGGTCGTGGACCACCCGACCACCGGCGGGGTGTGGGTCGTCGGCGCCGCCGCCGACGTACGGCTCGGCGTGGCCGGCGCGACGGTCGGCTTCTCCGGCGCCCGGGCGATCGAGGCGATGACCGGGGTCACGCTCGGGCCGGGCGCGAACACCGCGGAGTCGGGGCTCGCCGCCGGACTCGTCGACGACGTGGTCGACGGCGACGACGTACCCAACCGGCTAGACGCCGTGCTGGCGGCGCTCGCACCCGACCGGCCGGAGCCGCTCGGCCTGCCCGCGCCGGTGCCGGTACCCGGGCGGCATGGCTGGCAGCAGGTGGAGCACTCGCGCACGGTCGGCCGGCTCGACGGCGCGGCGCTGCTCGGGCTGCTGGCGGGTCCCGGCGCGACGCCGGTGCCGCTGCTCGGCGGTGACCACTCGGTCGCCGCGGGCGTCCTCCGCATCGCCGGCCGGCGGATGGTCGTCGCGGCCGTCGCGGCGCGCCGCGGCGCCCGGGTGGGGCCGCCGGGCTACCGGCTGCTGGCGCGCGCGGCGCGGCTCGCCGGGCGCCTCGACATCCCGCTCGTCACCCTGGTCGACACCCCGGGCGCCGACCCGCTGCCGGACAGCGAGCAGGCCGGCGCGGCGGCGGCGATCGGCGACGCGATGTCCGCCGTACTCGACTGCGCCGCGCCGACGGTCACGGTGGTACACGGCGAGGGTGGCTCCGGCGGCGCGCTCGCGGCGGCGGTCTGCGACACGGTCGGCGTCACCCCGGACGGCTGGTTCGCCGCACTCGGCCCGGAAGGCGCGGCGGCCACGCTGCGCACCACGCCGGAAGCGGCCGCCGACCTCATGCACGTGGCGCCCGGCGACCTGCTCGCGGCCGGGTTCGCCGACGCGATGGCCCCGGCCGAGCCCGACGCGCTGCGCGGTTGGCTGGTCGCGCACGTGGATCAGTTGCGCGCGACCGGCGTACGGCGGGATCGCTGGGCCGGCCGGCTGAAAAGTTGAACGAACATCGAGGAAAGTGGCGATCGAGCCGGGGTTGATCCGCTAACGTCCGGTCCGACATTCGACGGCGTCTTCCCCTCGCCAGCGGCACTTGCGGAGGTCGTGGTTTGAAGCGCGCCGTCTCTCGCGTCACGTCGGCCGGCCGGGTAGCCGGCCGCGGTGTCCGCACCGTCCTCTCCCCGACCGGAGTCCGGGGTACGGCGGTCGAGCTGGCCTGGATCGCGGCGCATCTCGCGACCTATCCGCTCGGGGTCGCGCAGGAGCGTGAGCGCCGCGCCGAGGAACGGTTCACCCTCGCCGGCCTGCCGCCGGTACGCCGCGGCCTGTTGATCGGCGACGTCGAGGCGGCCGGGACGCCGATCCTGCTGGTGCACGGCCTGGTCGACAACCGGTCGGTCTTCACGCTGCTGCGGCGGGCGTTGCGACGCCGCGGATTCGGCCGGATCGCGACGATGAACTACCACGTGCTCACCCACGACGTCCGCGCGGCGGCGCGGCGGCTCGGCGCCACCGTCGAGGCCATCTGCGAGGAGACCGGCTACGAGCGGATCCACGTGATCGGGCACTCGATGGGTGGCGTGATCGCGCGCTACTACGTGCAGCGGATGGGCGGCGACGCGCGCGTGCACACGCTCGTCACGCTGGGCTCGCCGCACGCCGGCACCCGGGCCGCGCACCTGCTACCCGGCGGCGTGATCCGGCAGCTGGCGCCGTCGAGCGACATCGTCGCCGACCTGGCCGCGCCGGCACCGCACTGCCGGACCCGGTTCGTCGCGTTCTGGAGCGACCTCGACGCGCTGATCTCGCCCAAGCGCGCCGCCCGCATCGACCACCCGGACCTGGTCGCGCGCAACGTGTTCGTGCCGCGGGTCGGGCACATGTCGCTGCCGATCGACCGCCGGGTCACCCACGAGATCGCCTCGACGCTCGCCCAGCTCGACACCGCCGGCGCCTCGCGGGGCGGCACTCGTCACCTTCGGGCTGCATCGGGCTGACCCCCGCACCGTTACGGGCATTAACGGCGCGATCGACCGGTTTACGTCGGCGAGCCCCGGCAGGAGCCCCGGGCCCGGGCGGCGAAGTGCCGAGTGACCACCGCGACGAGGAGTACGCCAGAGATGACGTCCCGCCGGTGGTTCGTGCCGCCCAGCTCACGGATCCTCCGGGCCGCCCGCCCCGCGCTCGCGGTCGTCGTACTCGGCGCCTTCGTCGCGCTGACAATCCTGTCCGGCGTGGCGGGGCGCAGCGGCGGCGTCCGGGTCGCCGCGGACACCCGGCCGGCCCTCGGCAGCAGCCACCCGCAGCCGAAGTCGCCGGCCGCGCTGCCCGACGTACGGCGGGCGCTGGCGGCCCTCGGCCGTGGCTCGAAGGAGACCGAGCGGGCGTCGCGGTCCTCGCGCCGGGTCGCGCTGGCGACGCTGTCGCCGCACCGCTGGGTGCGTCCCTACGGCGGGGTCTTCTCCTCCGCGTTCGGTTACCGCTGGGGGCGCCTGCACGCGGGCGTCGACCTGGCCGGCCCCTGGGGCTCGACGATCTACGCCGCGACCGCCGGCTGCATCTCCTACGCCGGGCCGATGTCGGGCTACGGCGAGGTCATGCGGATCCGTGACTGGGACGGGACCGAGACGGTCTACGGGCACATGTCGTCGTTCATCCGCCACTACGGCTGTGTGACGGCGGGCGAGCCGATCGCACGGATCGGGTCGGGCGGCGACGCCACCGGCCCGCACCTGCACTTCGAGGTCCGCATCGGCGGTACGCCGGTCAACCCGGTGCCGTTCCTCGCCGCAAGAGGCGTCTACCTGTAGCAGTCGCGGAGCTGTAGCGGCGGCTGGCAAGGCCGCAGGAGCCGCGGGCTAAGCCCGCAAGGCGACGAGGACGCTGCCAGCCGTCGCTACAGCTTCGCGAGCGGGGCGTAGCGGAGCAGCAGGCGCTTGGTGCCCACGTCGCCGCCGAAGTCGACCTCCGCCTCGGCGGACTCGTTGGCCCCGCGGACCGCGACCACCCGGCCGAGGCCGAACGCGTCGTGGTTCACCCGGTCGCCGACGGCCAGCTCGAGAATCGGCCGCAGGCCCGGACCGGCGGAGCGGCCGCGGCGGTTCGCCCGGTCGATCACCTGCTGCGACGGCGACGCACCGACGTTGCCGTGCCACTCCACGAGGCCTTCGGGGATGTCGTCGAGGAACCGCGACGCCGGGTTCCACTGCGGCGCGCCCCACGACGAACGCACCAGCGCACGGGACAGATGCAGCCGTTGCTCGGCGCGGGTGATGCCGACGTAGGCGAGCCGGCGTTCCTCCTCGAGCTCCTTCGGATCGCCGAGCGAGCGCATGTGCGGGAACACGCCGTCTTCGAGCCCGGTCAGGAACACGACCGGGAACTCCAGCCCCTTCGCCGTGTGCAGCGTCATCAGCGTGACGACGCCGCCCGCGTCGTCGGCGTCGGGCACCTCGTCGGCGTCGGCGACCAGCGACACCTGCTCCAGGAAGTCGTCGACCGTCCCGTCGGGCCGGCTCTGCTCGAACTCGCGCGCGACACCCACGAGCTCCTGCAGGTTCTCGACCCGGCCCTGCTCCTGCAGGTCGTCGCTCGCCTGCAGCTCCGCGACGTACCGGCTCTTGTCGAGGACGGCCTCGAGCACGTCGCCGGGCGGCGCGCCACCGGCGACGATCGCGACCAGCTCGTCGAGCATGGTGACGAACTCCTGGATGGCGTTGATCGACCGCGTCGTCAATCCGGGCGCGTCTTCGGCGCAGCGCAACCCGTCGAGAAAGCTCATCCGCTGCCGGGTCGCGTAGGCGTCGATCTGTTCGAGCGCGCGGTCGCCGATGCCACGCTTCGGCACGTTGACGATGCGGCGCAACGACACCTCATCGAGCGGGTTGACGACCGCGCGCAGGTAGGCGAGCGCGTCGCGGACTTCGCGCCGTTCGTAGAACCGCACGCCGCCGACGACCTTGTAGGGCAGCCCGACGCGAATGAAGATCTCTTCGAACACCCGGCTCTGCGCGTTGGTCCGATAGAACACCGCGACGTCGCAGGGACGGATGCCGTGGTCGGTGCGCAGCCGCTCGATCGCACCGGCGACCCACGCGGCTTCGTCGTGCTCGTTCTCCGCGACGTAACCGGCGATCTTCGGGCCGTCACCCTGCTCCGACCACAGCCGTTTCGGCTTGCGATCCGGGTTCTTCGAGATCACCGCGTTCGCGGCCGACAGGATCGTCTGCGTCGACCGGTAGTTCTGCTCGAGCAGTACGACGGTCGCGTCCGGATAGTCGGCCTCGAACTGCAGGATGTTGCGGATGGTCGCGCCGCGGAACGCGTAGATGCTCTGGTCGGCATCACCGACGACGCACAACTCGGACTGCTGCTCGGTGACGCCGACGAGCTCGCGGACGAGGACGTACTGCGCGTGGTTGGTGTCCTGATACTCGTCGACCAGCACGTGCCGGAACCGGCGCCGGTAGTGCTCCGCGACCTCCGGGAACAGCTGCAGGAGCGTGACCGTCGTCATGATCAGGTCGTCGAAGTCCATCGCGTTGGCGCGGCGCAACCGGTTCTGATAGCTCTCGTAGGCCTCGGCGATCGAGCGTTCGAGATGGTTCGACGCCTTGGCCTTCGCGTCCTCGTAGTCGATCAGCTCGTTCTTCAGGTTGCTGACCTGCGCGGCGACCGCACGCGGCGCGAACCGCTTCGGATCCATGTCGAGCTCGCGGCAGACCGTCGTCATCAGCCGGCGCGAGTCGTCCGCGTCGTAGATGGAGAACGTCGACGTGAACCCGAGCCGCTTCGCCTCGGCCCGGCAGATCCGGACGCATGCGGAGTGGAACGTCGAGACCCACATCGCCTTGGCCCGCGCCCCGACCAGCCGGCCGACCCGATCCTTCATCTCGCCGGCGGCCTTGTTGGTGAACGTGATCGCGAGGATCTCGCCGGGCGTCACGCCGCGCTCGGCGATCAGCCACGCGATCCGGTGGGTGAGCACCCGGGTCTTGCCGGAGCCGGCACCGGCGACGATCAGCAGCGGCCCGCCCTGGTGCAGCACGGCGGCGCGCTGCTGCGGGTTGAGCCCTTCGAGCAGGGTCTCCGAGTCGACCGCGAGCCGCTGGCGGTGGACCCGCTCGCGCGGCTCGTCGGGAAGATCGGGAAGATCGTCGTAGAGGCTCGTCATCGCTGGGATTGAGAGTAGTTGGGAGCTCGGACGTGGGGCTGTTCGACATCGAGGGCAAGGTCGCCGTCGTCACCGGTGGTACCCGCGGGATCGGGCTGATGATCGCCCGCGGGCTGCTGGACGCCGGTGCCCGCGTCTACATCTCCTCCCGCAAGGCCGACGCGTGCGCCGCCGCCCAGGAGGAGCTGTCGGCGTACGGCGACGTGCTCGCGATCCCCGCCGACCTCTCGAACGAGCCGGAGTGCCTGCGGCTGGCGGCCGAGGTCGGCGAGCGCGAGGACGCGCTGCACATCCTGGTGAACAACGCCGGCGCGACCTGGGGCGAGCCGCTCGAACAGTTCCCGGCCGCGGCCTGGGACAAGGTGATCGACGTCAACCTCAAGGCGCCGTTCTTCCTGACCCGCGCGTTCCTGCCGATGCTGGAGAAGGCCGCGAGCGACGACGACCCGGCGCGCGTCATCAACGTCGGCAGCATCGACGGCCTGCACGTGAACCCGATGCCGCACTACCCGTACTCCGCGAGCAAAGCGGCGATCCATCACCTCACCCGGGTGCTCGCGCGCGAGCTGGCAGCGCGGCGGATCACGGTCAATGCGATCGCGCCCGGGCCGTTCCCGTCGAAGATGATGGCGTTCGCGCTCGACGACCCGGCGACCCGGGAGCTGATCGCGGCGTCCAACCCGCTCGGCCGGATCGGGCGGCCCGACGACATGGCCGGAGTGGCGATCTACCTGTCCTCGCGGGCCGGGTCGTACGTCAACGGCGCCGTGATCCCGGTCGACGGCGGCATCAGCACCACGATCTGACCCACCGCCCCCGCCGTCGTACGCTCGCTGTCGTGACCGAACGCAACGTTGAACGCGTCCTTGCCGTCATGGCGCATCCCGACGATGTCGACTTCGGCGCCGCGGGCACCATCGCGCAGTGGGTCAACGAGGGCATCGAGGTCAGCTACTGCATCGTGACCGACGGCGACGCCGGCGGCTTCGACCCGGCGGTGCCGCGCGACCAGATCGGCGACATCCGCCGCGCGGAGCAGATCGAGGCGGCGAAGCAGGTCGGTGTCTCCGACGTACGGTTCCTCGGCTATCCCGACGGCCGGCTGGCGGTCACGTTCGAGCTACGCCGGGACATCGCGCGGGTGATCCGCGAGGTGCGGCCGCAGCGGGTGATCTGCCAGAGCCCGACCCGCAACATGCTGCGCATCCCGGCGAGCCATCCCGACCATCTCGCGACCGGCGAGGCGACGATGTGCGCGATCTACCCGGACGCGCGCAACCCGTTCGCTTACCCGGACCTCGCCGACCTGCCCGCGTGGTCGGTCGCGGAGACGTGGGTGCAGGGCTACGAGCGGGTCAACCGCTACGTCGACGTCACCGACACCTGGGACCGGAAGATGGCGGCGCTCCTCGCGCACGCGTCGCAGCACGAGTACCCCGACGGTCTCGACGAGCGGATGCGGATGTGGAACGGCGCCAACGCCGCCGCCGCCGGGATGCCGGCCGGCCGGGTCGCGGAAGGATTCTGGGTCTTCGACACCGCGTAAACACCATTGCGCTGCTTGGTCGTTAGCATGCGTCGTGCGCTCTGACCGCCAACCACAGTGGATTTGGGGCGTTCTCGTCGCGGCCGTGGCTGTTGCAGCTTGCTCAGGTCAATCGTCCACGACCCACGCTGCGGCAACAATCGAGGCTGGGACGTACACCGCGACCGCGGAAGCGGCGCCTCAAGATCAAATAGTGCTGGTCAAGCTCAGTGACGGAAATCTTGAAGGAACGCTCGTCACGCACCCCGAAGGCGCCGGGACGGACCAGCACTTCGCGTTTCTGATCGACCCGGCTAAGCGCCCGCTTCAGGCTCGCTTCCCGGACGGGGTCACGGACATTACCAACGTCGGTTCGACTGGCTTCACGCTCGTCGATTGTGCCCGGTGGATGCCGCGCGCGCACTCGACCAGCGCATGTCAGTTCAGCCGAGCCGTTTAGGCAGACTAGCCAGCTCGGACGGTGCCTTGCCACTTGAACGTCGACACGTCACGCAGATGGAAAACCAGGACAACGCGCCACTGCCGAACGTCGGCCACCGAAGGCGTGACCGCCTCGGTGCCGATCTCTCGACGACCTCCGAGTGGCGAGTAGGTGTCCGTACTCACCTCGTCCAACCCCGTCGTCCATCGTCCTTTGCGATGGCGCCACGCGATTTGGACTTCGGCGCCATTGCTTTCTTGACCGGGTAGCAGCATCCCGTAGCTGAGGTCGTACGAGATTGAGAGCGCAACCCGGTGGGGGCGGTCCGAACGCCACGACGAATACCAGACCGCTCGGACCTCTGTGGTCGCCGGTGCCGTCGACGGGCCGTCGACTGTCAGAGTGGCCTGGCGCCCGATCGACTGAACCGTCCACCCTGCCGTGACCGGTGAGACTGGCACGGCACGCCCGGCCAACACGGTCTGGACGACCGCTGAGGGGGCTGGCGGCGAAGTCGTCGACTCTCCGCTAGCCAGAGCTGGAGCAGGTGACGCGAGCACACAGCAAAGCGCGCTGACGCGGATGAGTCGCCGCATACCCCCTCCTCGGAGGGTTTCCTTCGACGGCGAGAGGTTGAATCCTGCCCAGGAAAGGGCGCCAACCTCCCTTGCGGGATGTTCTGAGTCCTGTTGCAATATCTGAGATTGCGGTGATACCGCCTGGGGGGTTCCACTTGATGCACTTTCGTCGTCTCGTTGCGTGTGCGGTCTTGATAACGACCGTGACGCAGGTCCACGGTCTCACGGGAGCGTTCGCGGACACGCGTTCACACTGCGACATCGTTCCCTGCGGCGTGCCGGACCAGATCCCGCCATCTTCAGAGATCGGGCACGAACTTGGTCTACACGCAGTGGCCTACGGGTCCTACGACGCGGTCATAAGTTGGCGGGGCGGGGTACAGGCCGCCGTCAGCTACCAGAAGACGGAATGCGACATCGACTACGGCTGCCAGCACTACGCCTACACGATGGACTTTGCGGCCTCTAACCTCGTGTACGGTCGGCTTTCCCAACTACTCCGGTGCGACTTGGTAACCGGAGCCTGCACGCCTGTCGGGTCGAAGTACTACCACTTCTTCGCCGATAACTTCACGCTCTGGCAGACCAATCCCGATTGGCCGGCGCCGTTCCAAGTCGTCTACGTCAACGAAGACAACCACTGGGCGTCGCAGAACCAAGCAGCAGGCGCTCCGCACACCGTCGTCAAGAACGGACAGCACCCCGGCCAAGCGTCCTGCAATAGCGGGGGCGACTGTACGACGACGCAATCTGGCTGTATCACCGTCGGCGACTGCAGCTGGTCGACGTACCCCACGCCGACTGAGGTCTATCAAGACGCGACGATCACCGGCAGAGCAGGAATCATTCCAGACTTTCTATCGAACGGCAGCGACATCACCTCTACTCCGTGGTATCCGACCACCGCTGGGGGCGTTCTACCGTTCGCGATCCTCGGAAGGTGTAGCGCCTGTGTCTTCTAAGCGAGTAGTCATCGCCGCGGCGGTTGTAGCTGCGGCGATTGCGACAGGGACAGCAGCGACGGGAGCCCTTACGTTCGGATCGACGGCGGGCAACCAGTTGGCTCAGGATGCCTCCGCCGACCGATCACTGCGCGCGTTCGAGGCGACGCTCCAAAGCTCTGGAGCGAGCTATGCCGTACAAGACGCGGTCGCGAAGGCCGTGCTGCCTATTGAGTTCGTAGTCGACGGCTATCGGATTCCCAACTACGGGATTGCGATGGGCGTCCTCGATCGTGGCCGGATCGTCGACCTGACTACGCAGATCGGGTTACGACGAGCGATCATCGGCACGCTCACGGACATGGCTGAAGATCACTTGTTGTATGACGACGCGATCCGAGCACATGTACCGGGCCCGACGCACGTTGAGATTCGCCACGCCGAGGACGGAGAATCGGCGGCGGTAGCTCACGACAAGCACTCGCCCTTTCCGAGCCTTGCCGCAGCACGGCAGTACTACCACTCACGCGCGTTCGTTCACGGATATGTCCGCAGCGTGCTCGTCATGCGTGAACGTCAACGGTTGACGAAGACGCGGGGTGTCGTCACGCCCGCTCAAGCCGCGGAAGAGCGTCGCCTCCTCGTCGCATGGGCGCTGCGGTCCTTCCCGGGTCGCGTGACGATCTCCGGTGTTGCAGGACTCACAGTCGAGGTACTTGCGATGGAGGTCGCGTGAAACCCCGTGGTGTTCACTCGGCCATCACGGCCCTGCTCGTCGGCGTGACGTTCGCCGTGCTGGCGCCTGGTGAAGCCAGCGCGGATCCCACGACATCGGGCGTCTGGGTCACGGAGTCGGTAGGCGACCAAAACGATCCGCCGACGAACCAGGAACTGCTGGATATGGAGCTGGCCGCCGCAAAGGGGAAGACCTGCACACCGGTCAGCTACTCGAAGTACTACACCGACATCTACTACGTCGTCGATAACGCAGAGCTTGTCCCTGTGATCGAGATCCAGCACAACGTTCACTGGACCAGCAACTGCGCGAAGGTCTACGACGTCAAGCAGGTCGAAGGCGAGGAGATCCTGTCGCCGGGATTCGAATGGCGTGGCTGGGACCCATCGACGGTCGCACCGAAAACGGGCGGTCATGTCTCGGCGACCATTTCGGGCACCTACGCCACCTGTCCAGTGGGCAGCGTCTGCGTCGACGCACACCACCCTTGGTCGACCATCGTCCTGTATACAAATGGGCGGGCGACGGAGAGTTACGGCGATCCGGCCGCGACAGGCACGAGCGCACCAGCAGACGCACTGCCCGAGATTGTGCCGAACGTAGGGTAGGGCCCTCGCCGACCGATGAGAAAGCACCACTGCGGTCGTCGTACCTCACGTCAAGCAAGCAATGCGAAGGGGTGAGTGGGATGGGAACAGTCGCCTACGTCGGCCGGGTCATGGTGCCCGTCACCGACCAGGACAAGGCGATCGCGTGGTACGGCGAGAACCTCGGCTTCACCCTCGCCGTCGACGTACCGTTCGGCGACGGTGACCGCTGGGTCGAGATCGCCGCGCCGGAAGGGCTGGCGACCCTCGCGCTGGTGCCGCCGCACCCGGCGCACGACGTCGGCGGGATGACCGGCATCGCGCTCGACTCGCGCGACGTCAAGGGCGCGCACCAGGAACTGCGGACCAAGGGCGTCGACTGCGACGACCTCATGGGCGGCGAGGGTGGCGTGCCGCCGATGTTCTTCTTCCGCGACCTCGACGGCAACAGCCTGCTGCTCGTCGAGGCGCAGCAAACCTGAGCAAATCCGCGCAAAACGGCAGGTGCGCGGCGCCTGGCGCCGAAGGGAGGCGTGACCGCCCCGCGGGTTCGCTCGTTGGGCGGTCGAGTACGCACCCCGACACAGGAGCTCCCGTGCGCCGTCACCTGTCCTTGCTGGCCGTCGCCGCCGTCGCGGCGACCGCGGTTCCGCTGGTCGCCCACGCGACCGCGACCAACTCGGTGCGCACGAGCGCGACGACCTTCCTCAAGGCCGGCGGCGAGCCGAACGTCACGGTCTCGCCGAGCGGCCGCTATGTCCTCGCCGACGGCCTCGGCTCGAAGTCGCCGGCCACGCTCTACCGGTCGACCGACTACGGCAAGCACTTCACCCTGATGGTTCCGCAAGTCCCGACCGCCGGCGGCGGCGACTGGGACATGCACTTCGTCGACGAGAAGACCGTCGTCGCCGCGGACCTCGACCTGGGCGTCGGCATCCACGTCGACGTGTCCCGCGACGCGGGCGCGACGTGGACCGAATCGACGGTCACCATGGACGTCTACGACCGGCCGTGGGTGGGCGCGAAGGGCAACAACCTGTACCTCGTCGCCAAGGGCTTCGACGCGGTGCCCTACCTCTACTCGTCGCACGACCTCGGCAAGACGTTCGACCCGCTGCCGATCCCGCTCTACGGCACCGGCCCTCTTCCGGCCGAGGCCGGCGGCACGTCGCCGACGCCGACCGAGGCGCTGGTGACCAACCAGAACGCGTACGTCGACAACCTGACCGTCGACCCGAAGACCGGCGACGTCTTCGTGCTCTACGGCATCGACCCGCCGGAGTCGTACCCGTCGAACCCGCCGCTCGGCGCGCCGTCGCGGCTCTACGTCGCGCACCTCGAGGGCGGCGCGATGGTGTCGCACCCGGTGACACCCGGCGGTGGCACCGCGGCCGACGCGTTCTACGCCGGCTTCAACTGGATGACCGAGGACGCGGCCGGGACGCTCTACGTCCTCGGCAACGGAAAGCACTCCAACGGTCAGGGCACGCACCAGGCGCCGTGGCTGTCGTACTCGAAGGACAAGGGCAAGACGTGGTCGCCGCTGGTCGACCTCGGCACCCCCGGTCGCACCAGCGTCTACGGCGCGATCGCCGGCGGCTCGCGCGGCAACCTCGGGCTGGTCTACTACGAGGGCACCGGCGCGGACTCGAACACCGCGCAGAACTGGTACGCGACGATGGCGTGGGTGACGAAGGCCGACACCTCGAAGCCGGCGATCAAGCGCGAGCGGGTCGTCGCGAAGCCGATCCACAACGCCGACATCT
>Ga0207690_10001229_pt1 | contig 16181 bp, 15 predicted proteins | sample KBSC23metaG_FD_184315 | JGI IMG/M metagenome (GOLD analysis project Ga0207690, IMG submission 184315) | Corn rhizosphere microbial communities from Kellogg Biological Station, Michigan, USA - KBS C2-3 metaG (SPAdes) (version 2) | ecosystem: Host-associated > Plants > Roots > Rhizosphere > Soil ...
GTTCTTGCAGGCCGATCATCCGGATCACTTCGTCGACCGACGCGAGAAATGTGGCGGGAACGGCAAGGCCCAACCGCTTCGCGGTCATGAGGTTCAGCGCGAGCTCGAACTGCGTCGACTGCATGACGGGCATTTCCGCCGCTTTCGCGCCCTTGAGAATCTGCCCGATGTAGCCGCCGGCTCGCGGTACATCCAGCCGATGTTCGGTCCATACGTCATCAATCCGCCCGCTGTCGCGAACGGGCGTGTAAACGAGACCGCCGGCAGCGCGCTGCGCTCGGCGAGCACGACGATCTGCGCGCGACGCGCGAGCATCAGGGGGTCCGTCGCGGCGATCACCGCGTCGGCTCGCGCTCGCAGGAGCTCCGCGAAGGCCTTGTCGATTTCGCCCGCATTGCGGGCCTCGAGCGCGATCGTCTCGCAGCCGCCGCGCGTCTTTTCATGTCTCCCCCAATCGATCCTTTTCCTGCCGTGCGGTTCCGCTCGCGCGCGTGACGCGTTCATAGAGCGCGCGCGCCTCGTTCGTGCGTATGCGCGCTGTCCACGGCGGGTCGGCATCCGGCACCGTCACGTCGAGCAACGCATCGAGTGCGGGATCGGACAATGCAGCCCGCACCGCCTGTCTCGTATGGCGATGAACAGCATAACGCTGGTCATCGGTGAAGTCTTGCCCGCGCGTTTCCCGGTAGCGCGCCTTGATGCGCGCGTAGAAGTGACCCACGAGCCGGCTCACCTGCATCGTCTCCTCGTAGAAATGCGTGCGCGCCGAATCGTCGTGGTCCAGGATGCCGACGAGCCTGACGGGGAACACGCGTTGCACGACTCCGTGGCGAAGCAGGCGATCGACGAATTCCCAGTCTTCGGTTCCCCAGCCCTCGAGGGCGTCGTCGAAGCCGCCCACTGCTCGATACACTTCGCGCTCGCAGGCGAGCGGAAAAGGCACGGCCATGGGACCGTCCGCCGACTCTCGGTAAGGTCGGATGAAGACGTTCGGGGCACGCAAGGCGTCGATCGCCGCCGCGAAGCCCTCGAGGAGCAGGTTGTCGGCATCGCAGAACACGAGCCACGGCGCAGTTGCCGCGTGCGCGCCGATGTTGCGTGCGCGGCTCAGGTTGAAGCGGGGCGAGTCGCTGACATGCTCGACTCTCGCGCCCGGAAAATGCTTTTCGACCCAGTCGCCGCTACGTTGCGGGCAGTCGTAATCGACGACGATGACCTCGGCGTCCTGCTGCGCGAGGAACGTCGGCAGCGAGCGCTGCAGGTGCTGCAGCCGACCCTTGCACGTCGTGACGATGCTGTAGACGAGCGGCATGCAGGCGCTCCCTACGCCAGGACATGTCGGCCGCTCGCCCGACTAACCTCCCCTGCTGACGGTGCGGCCGCACCGCTACTTCTTTGCCACTCAACGCTTGCCCATGTTGGCCAGGATGACGTCGCGATCCTTGGACCGCGTCACGCCATCGTGGTCGAAATCGTACCAGCTGAATGCTGACTCGTCGACGCCCGCGCGGGTCGAGGAAGCGCTCGATCAGCGTGAAGCGTCCGAGACTTCCGCTTGCGGGTTCCGGCGCGAACCGGCTTCGAGGCCGGCATAGACGATGATCGCGCCCAGCAGCGGCGCGAGGTAATACACGGCGCGGTACACGATCAGCCCGGCAATGATGGCGTGCTGCGGTAGTGTGGCGCCTAGCAGCGTGAGAAACACCAGTTCGATCACACCGACGCCGGCGGGAATGTGCGCAAGCACTCCGGCAATCGAGCTCACGAGAAATACGCCCAGCACCAATGGATACGCCGTCTGCTCACCGAGCAGCACGAACAGAAGCGCCGCGATCGTAAGCCAGTTGGCCGCTGACAGCGCAAGTTGCGCGAACGCGAGCCGCACCGAGGGCAGCCGGATTTCGTGGCCGCGAACCGTCCACGTGCGCCGCTTGAATGCCGAGCAGACCGCCAGGTAGCCTGCCGATGCGACAAGCAATACGAAACCCAATATCTGCAATCCGTCCGCGCCCAGCGTCCAGGTGCCGGGAATCGGCACCACCCGCGCCGCCAGGACGATTCCCGCCAATGCGACATAACCGAGCCAGTTCGTGGCGATGCTGAAGCCGAGAATGCGCGCGATCGTCGCGGCGGCAAGCCCCGATCGCGCGTAAAGTCGCAAGCGGAATCCGGCGCCGCCGATCAACGTGCCGAAATTCAGGTTGAAGGCGTAGCTGACGAACACGATGCCGATGACACGCCGCGTGGCGAGCGCGTGTCCCGCATAGCGGCGCGCGAGCACATCGTAGCTGCAGTAGACCAGATAGCTCGCAGCCGCAAGCCCCATGGCCAGAAAAAGCTCGCGCCGATCGTACGCGGCGATCGTCGACGCAACGGCTTCCCAATCCACTGCGCGTACCTGCCGATAGATCAGGAACGCGACGATCACGAGAAACAACGTGAGCACGCCGCGGGCGAACCATCGCCACCGCGGTCTGCGTGCCGATCGCGTATTGGCCGATTCGACGTCGCGCTCCATCAGTGCAACTGTAGGCGTGTGAGCCGGCAGCAAGCCTGCCCACGCGGGAAAGCGGTGCAGAAAGTGAAACACGATGAAGCCGATGAAGGCACGCCGCGGCGCGGGCGGCGGCAGCTCCGCGGGCTCGATTGCCCGGCGCTCGCGCTGGATCAATGCAAGCAGGCGCTCGTGCAGCTGCGCGCGGCGAAGGTCGTGTGCTTTCGGCGTCCGATCGTAACGACGTCGGCGGTGGTGATTCCTCGCATGTCGAGAAGAGCTCCCGTGCATCCACGGCGCGTCGCTCAAGTGTCGACTGCTCCTGCACGATCCGGCTGTCAGCGCACTGCCCCACCCAAGGTCGGAACCCACCGACAGCCGATTCGGCGGTGCGCTCACACGGCCGGCGCATGGCGACACTGATAATCCCCGGGATGAAGCCGTTGCGCAATGTATTGGCCTGCCTGTGGTTGCTGACCATGCCGGCGGGTGCGACGCTCGCGCCCGACTCGGACGTCGACCCTGCAGCCACGCTGCGGGAGAGTTACGCCCGCTTGCGCGACGCCTTGGCGCATAGCCCGTTCGGTGAGCCGATGACGCTCGAATCGAGCGACGTGGGCGACTTGCTCAGGGGACAGGTCCACGCGCTGATCGACCGCCCTTACGCGGGCGTGAGATCCGTCCTCGTCAACGCCGGTAGCTGGTGCGACATCCTTGTCTTGCATCCGAATATCATGGGTTGCCGCCACCGCGATTCGCTGCCAGGCGGGGACGCCAGCGTCCGCGTCTTGATCGGCAAGAGCGAGCAGGCCGCGGACTTCGCCTACCACGTCGCGGCGGACACGTCCGCCTATCTCGACGTCCGCCTCAGCGCTCCAGCAGGACCGCTCGGAACCAGCGACTATCGGATCCGCCTGGAAGCCGCGCCGCTCGATGAGCGGCGCACGATCCTGCACCTGACGTATTCCAACCGTTATGGCGCGGCGGCCCGTATCGCGATGCGCGTCTACCTCGAGACGCTCGGACGGGGCAAGGCCGGTTTCACGGTCGTCGGTCGCAACGCCGACGGCAGCCCCGTTTATGTCGGCGATTTGCGCGGGGCGCAGGAGCGTAACGCGATGCGCTATTACCTGGCGATCACCGCTTATCTTGAATCCTTGTCGGATCCGCCGGCGCGCCAATTCGAAAAAAGACTCGCGATCTGGTACGCGTCCAGTGCGCGATACTCGCCGCAACTGCACGAGAACGGCGAGTATCTCGACGTCCGTCGCAGGGTCGCGCAAGAATCGAAGCTCGCGGCGCGGTAACGTCATCGGTTCAGCCGCCGATCGCCCTATCGAGCGGGAAGTACCCCTGTCTCGGGCCGCTCCAAGCCTCGTGATCAGTGTCGAGACCTGCCAGGGAACTCGACGACCACGCGCAATCCTTTTTCGTTCTCGCCTTCCTCGAATCTCAGATGTGCGCCGTGGATCTCGACGATCCTCCGCACGATGGAAAGACCGAGTCCGCTTCCGGTCTCGCCAGTTCCAACGACGCGGTAGAACCGCTGGCCGATTCTTGCTCGCTCATCCGGCGTGATGCCCGGCCCCTGGTCGGAAACGACAAGGCGCGCGTCATCGCCGGCGCGGTCGATATCGACACTCACGGCGCAGCCGGGAGGGCTGTAGCGAATCGCGTTGTCGACGAGGTTGCGCAGCAGCACGCACAGAAGATCGGCGTGCCCCTCCAGGAGCAGGGTCTCCGATCCGCGCACTTCGACCTCGACGTCTTTGTCGAGAGCAAAAGGCACGAGCTCGGCGACGACCTGGCGCGCGAGGACAGGAAGGTCGGCCGATCCTGTCGGGCGGGTGGCGTCGGGCTCGACCCGCGCCAGCGTCAGAAGCTGGTCCACGAGCCGCGCAGCGCGGTCGCAGCCCTCGATCACGCTGTCGAGCGCATGCTGCCGCGTGCGATCGTCCCTGGCGCCCTTCGCGACCTGTGCCTGGGTTTTCAAAGCCGCGAGCGGCGTGCGGAGTTCATGCGCTGCATCGGAGGTGAATCGCCGCTCGTTGTCGATCAAACGTCCCACCCGCTCGAAAAGCGCATTGAGGCTTCGCACCAGGGGAATCACCTCTCGCGGCGCGCCTTCGAGTCCGAGAACGCGCAGGTTATCCGCCGTTCGCTGCTCCACTTCATGTCCGAGGCGATCGAGCGGCTTGACCGCGCGGCCGATGGTGAGCCACACGAACAGCGCCAGGATCGCCAACGCGACGACCAGTGGAACGAGCAGGTTCGTCGCAATCCCGGCCGCGATTTCGCGCCGCGCCTCGTCGCGTTCCGCGATCTGCACGAGGAATCGGTGCGTGGCGTCCCAGGTGCTGAACACGCGCCAGCCTTTCCCGTCGAGCTTCGCGTTGCTGTAGCCCTCCTCGCGTGCGGAAAGCCGCGCGGACGGCGCGTCGGCCGAATGCAGGCGAAGCAGCGTGCCGCGCTCCCAGATCTGGAAGGCGACTCGCCGAACACTTCTGTCAGTCCTCGGAGCATGCTCGAGATCGATCTCTTCGAGCTCGTGCCCCAGTTGGGCGACGATCAAGGACGCGGATTGGGCGAGATGGGCGTCGAGCAGCTCGTTGATCTCATGCCTTGCGTCGAGATAGCTGTACGCCGACGTCGCTACCCAGACAACGGCTACCGCCGCCAGGACACCGAGCAACAGGCGCTGTTTCAGCGAATACGACCCGGCCCTATCCATTCGGCTCGCGCGGCATCAGATATCCGACCCCGCGCACCGTGCGGATCAGCTGCGGCGCGAGCTTCCGGCGCAGGTGGTGGATGTGGACGTCGATGGCATTGCTTTCGATCTCTTCCCCCCAGGCATATAGCCGCTCCGAAAGCTGGTCGCGCGACAGAACTCTCCCCGCGCTCAGCATGAAGGCGTGAAGCAGCGCATATTCCCGGGCCGGCAGCTCGAGACGCTTGCCATTGAAATGCACGTCGCGCGCGGCCGGGTCGAGCTCGATGCCACCGACACGAAGCACCGGTGCAGCTTCGCCGGCCGAGCGCCGAATCAATGCGCGCAGCCGCGCCGCCAGCTCGTGCAGATCGAAGGGCTTGACCATGTAATCATCGGCACCGCCGTCGAGGCCCTTGATCCTGTCTTCGATCGCATCGCGCGCGGTCAGGATCAGAACCGGCGTCTTGTTGCCGTCCGCTCGCATGCGCCGCAGCACGTCGACACCGGCGAGGCGCGGCAAGCCGAGATCGAGGACGACTGCGGCGTGCGTCCCCGTCTCCAGAGCCAGCTCCCCGGCAACGCCGTCCTTCACCCAGTCCACCGCGAAGCCCGCCTGCGCGAGACCGGCTTTGATGCCGTCGCCCAGGAGAGGATCGTCTTCGACAACCAGGATGCGCATCGACCGTGGGCGAAGAGGTTCAGTCGTCGTGCCTCGATCCGGCCGAATGATATTTCACCGCCGCGGCCGCCTGCCCCGGAGAGGCCGATACTCCGGGCAGCGTGTCGGGCCCGGCGATCCAGAGCGCGACCACGCCTGCCAGGAGCGCCGTGCCGATCAAGCGATGGCGGTAGCGGATTCCTTCGCCCGACTTCCCGCTCTTGTATCCGTTCAGCATCGAGCGCACGAGATTCTCACGATGAAAGGCGCTGCTCAAGACGACGCCAGCGATATGCACGAACACGAGCACCAGAAGGCTGTTCGCCAGCGCCTCGTGCACGTCCTCCATTCCACGGCCACCGAGCTCGTTGTAGGTCGCATAGCCGGTGGCGCCGGCGAGAAGGCTCAAGGCGATGAGTCCATAGATCGCCCAACTGCCTGCCGGATTGTGACCCACGTAATGCTGCGGCGAGCGGCTGAAGAGCGATTTGACGTAGCTCAACACGCTCTTCGGACCGTAAGCGAAAGACCAGAATCGAGCGTAGCGCGTGCCGAAGAGTCCCCATAGCAGCCGGAACGCAACGAGCCCCAGGACGGTGTAGCCGAGAAGGACGTGCACGTCCCGGTATCGCTCGGACTCCGCCGTCAGGAAGGCGCCCGTGAATGACAGGGCGAGCAGCCAGTGAAAGACTCGCGTCGGAACATCCCAGACGAGAACCCTGGACTTGTCGATCATGATCGCACCTCTAGTGTGGAATTCGAATGTTGCGTTCGCGGAAATCGCCCTGCTCGGCCCTCGTATGGCAAGCCGCGCAGTTGGCGGCGCTCTTGACTGCCGGCAGCTTCCAAACGGCAGCCGGCACTTCAGCGTGCTCGTGCAGGAACCAGCGGCTCTCGGTGATGCGCAGGGTGTCGGACGAAAGCGCGGTGCGCCGCTCAGGGCCTGAATAGCGTTCGAGGTATGCGCCGATCTCCGCTGCAGCAGCCGGATCGGCGCTCGCATCGACGCCGAAGTGCCGGTCGAGCTGCGACATGATGCGGTGCCACGTTGGCGCGGGAAGGAGCCGCGGCGGATACGCGACGTGGCAAGTCCCGCATTCCGCGCTCCATCGCTCGTTCGGCGGCGCAGCGCGTTTCGCGTCCGCCATCGCCTCGTGCGCGATGAGCGCCGTGCCGGCAAGCAGCCCGATCGTCCATGCAGTGAGATCGAAAATCCATCGCCTGGCGGTGGTATCCATTTCCGACTCCTATTTGAGCGACATGAGGTACTGCAGGACGTCGCCTTTTTCCTGCGCCGTGCAGAGGCGTCCAAGCACATCGTTGCAGTTGCGCCGGAACCATTTGTCGACCGAGGCGTTGTCCGTGAACCGCTCCGAGTTCGCGGCAGGTGCGAGGGGCCCTATCGGTTTGGCGGTCTTCGCGTGCTTCCCGGCCGCAAGCGGGTTGCGCGAATGGCAAGACGAACAGCTCCATTCGCTGCCGTGCGTAGCATTGAAAAAGGCTTCTCCGCGCTGTGCCGAGAAGCCGCCAAACGAAGCCCCGGAGGCACGAACTTCGGCCTCGAACCGCGTTTGTTGATCGACGGGAGTGCCGGCCGTTGCCCAAGGGGGCAGGAGAATCAGACTCCCTGCCACGGCGGGAACCAGCACTGCCAGCTTTGCCCTGCGCATGTCGTCTCCATCAAGTCAGCGACGATCAGCACAGTAGAAACGCCAAATTAACGCGCCATTAACGGGCGGCGGGCGCCGCTCGATCTGGTCGTAAGGGGATGGGCCGCGAGCGACTGCGTCCGCCGCCCGGTTGTCGGGAGCCCGTCGCGATTCCCCGCGTTTGCGCCGTCGAGCGTGGTCATTATCCGACTGCCGTCGGAGTGACCCTAACCCAGGATTTCGTACCGATGTGAGGTGGAAAATCCGGCACAATTTTGACCTCTGAAAGGAGGGTGTGCCGTGAAGCGGAGCAAGTACACGGAAGAGCAGATTTCCTTCGCGCTGAAGCAGGCGGAGGTTGGGACGCCGGTTGAAGAAGTCTGCCGGAAGATGGGCATTTCGGACGCCACGTTCTACAACTGGCGCAAGAAATATGGCGGGTTGGGGCCGTCGGAGCTGCGCCGTCTGCGTCAGCTCGAGGAAGAGAACAGCAAGCTGAAGCGCCTGGTGGCAGACTTGTCGCTCGACAAGGCGATGCTGCAGGACGTTCTGTCAAAAAAACTCTGAAGCCTTCCCGCAAGCGCACGCTGGTGTCGGATCTGATGCAGCGCTACGGCGCTACTCAGACGCAAGCGTGCGCTGTGCTGCGAATCTCCCGGTCCGTGTATGGTTACCGGTCACGCGCGCGTGATGCGCGGCCGCTGGTAGCGCGGATCAAGGAAATCGCGGCCACGCGGGTGCACTACGGCTACCGCCGGGTGCACGTCCTGCTGCGGCGGGAAGGCTGGCGAGACAACTGCAAGCGGGTCTATCGGCTATACCGAGCGGAGGGCCTGTCACTACGCCACTGTCGGCCGCGACGGAATAAGTCAGCGCGTCTGCGCCAGCCGCGGCAACTGGTCAGCACGATGAACGAGATCTGGAGCATGGATTTCGTTGCCGACGCGTTGTTCGACGGACGCCGCTTGCGCGCGTTGACGATCGTCGATAACTACACGCGCGAGTGCCTGGCGATCGACGTGGGCGCCAGCTTGAAAGGAGAGGATGTAGTCACTGCGCTCACGCGCATCGTCGCTGCGCGCGGCAAACCCACGACGATCAAGACCGACAACGGCAGCGAATTCATTTCCAAGGCGATGGACCGCTGGGCGTATGAGTACGGTGTCGAGCTGGACTTCTCGCGTCCAGGCAAGCCGACCGATAACGCCAAGGTCGAGTCGTTTAACGGGCGCTTCCGCGCCGAGTGTCTGAACGCGCACTGGTTCTTGTCGCTGGCCGATGCGCAGCTCAAAATCGAAGCATGGCGACAGTACTATAACGAGGCACGCCCCCATTCAGCATTGGCGTGGTCGACGCCGGCTGAATACGCTCGACGGACGTGCCTTTCAGCCAAAGTGGCGGTTTCAAAGGAGCCGGAAATTTCCGCCTCTGACCGGTACTGATTCGGGGTCAGGCTCAGGAGCCGGAAATTTCCGCCTCTGACCGGTACTGATTCGGGGTCAGGCTCAGGAGCCGGAAATTTCCGCCTCTGACCGGTACTGATTCGGGGTCAGGCTCAATTTAACCGCGGACTCTACCGCCAGTTCGTACTAAAACGGGTGTCAGGTCGCAACCACTTAAGAAACCAGAAAAACTGTCCGATCGCGTGGGACCACCTCTAAGTATGGAGCAACCGATCGGCCTATCGAAAAGGGCCGCAGCTTGGAGCCGCAAGCCATGGTCATGGGCAGGTATTCACAGACCCACTCCGAGCGTCTTTGGCGGCGGAAACGTGGGCCTCGGCCCGCGCCGAACGACCCATTGCAGGATCTTGGACGTATCCTGCGCCTTCGCATCCCACGTGAGGCGCTCTTTGGCATAGCTCATGCCCTGCCTTCGCAAGCGCTCAAGGCGGGCACGGTTGCCAATCAAGTCCCGCAGCGCGCTTGTCAACTGCGACACGACGTCGTTCTCATTCGTGAGACATGCCTTGCAGCCAACGCCGTCATGCACGATGTCACCGGGACCGCCGAAGTCCACAACTACCGGCACCGCTCCGCATGCCAAGGCCTCGAAAACCACGCCTGCGCCGTTGTCGCGAAGGGACGGGAAAAGAAAAATGTCAGCGGAACGCATTCGGATGAGAACGTCGTCGTGACTGATCCAGCCACAGAACTCCACCGACGTCTCGACCCCGAGCGATTTTGAAAGCCGTTCGAGGAAACTGCGTTCCGGGCCGTCACCGATCACCGCAAAGTGCGCCAAGCCGTCACGCAAGAACGGAGCTGCTGCGCGTAACGCAAGATCGCAAGCTTTCCTCGGAACCAAGCCTCCGACGAAAATCAGGGCGATTTTGTCACCATGTCTCGGAATGCGTGCATCATCAAGACAGAGCCGCTGGTCGATACCAGGCTCGGGAACAAAGAACAGCTTCTCTCGATGCTGCGCAAATTCGGAGTAGACCTGGGAGGAGGCAGCGATAATTGCCGACGCATAGCGGTACGTTGACTTGGCCAACGGTAGGAACTTGTACACGTTGCGCAGCTTTGAGATCCACTCCTTTTGCTTTTCGAGCTGACTGAAGCCCGGCGGCCAAGGCAATCCACCATTGAGGGGCCCGATAACAAAGGGTATAGGACCCTTGCGGAGGACGCGCGCAAACAGGCTCGGCATAGTTGGCGCCATCGGTATCAGGCGCAGCACGACGTCGAACTCACCCGAACGTATCCGCGCACCAAGCTGTCGCCACGCGTACCACTCGAAGGCGATGGAGAACGGATAGCGGAAGGCGGTTAAAACCTGACTGTCGTAGTTGAATTTGAAGACCTTCTCGAGACTCCTGTCCCAAAGGCGCTCCAGCGTCGGCATGCGGACAACTTCGATTCCACGAAACTCCGCACTTGCGCTGCGTACACGAGTCTCTACCGGAGTGCCGATAACGAGTGTCACGTCGTGAAGCTTCGCGAGCGCAGCAGCGTGCGAGTACGTGACAAAAGGGATGCTGACGTCCGTCGGATCGCAGCTCGGCGCCAATGCGAGAACTCGTAGACGACTCATAATTGAATCTTTTACGCTGAGCGCAGTTTCGTCAAGCGCCTACGGACGCTGCGCGAGGCGCCCGCGCGGCGGCGGATCGTCGACAGCGTCAGGCAGATGGAGCATAGTCTAGCGTGTGAGCGGTGGCGGAAAGTCAGTGACGCGCCTGAGGGAGGTCGGTGGCTGGCGACGAACGGGTTTGATCTTGCGGTCTGGATCGACCACAGCATGGCAGATGTCCTACTGACATTCGCATTAGCGCATCGCCGATTGACAGCGTCGACGTGTGGCCGGGTGGAGAGTCGAAGTGGCGCAGGATGTATATGGGTGGAGGGGGAATGCGAGTGAGGCTATCGAACATCATCCGCCGCATGAAGCAGTCCTGGGGAACAGCGGAGATCAAGCGACGCCTGTGGAATAAGGAGTTTCAGGAGGGACACTGGGATTTCATAGATCATACCCAGGGTGATGTCGTCTACGACGTGGTTGGCAGGTATTGCCGGAAGGGACGAATTCTCGATTTGGGTTGTGGATCAGGAAACACCGGCTGTGAGCTGGACGTTGACCTGTACGCGACATATGTCGGTGTCGACGTTTCTGACGTCGCACTTGAGAAGGCGGTCTCTCGCAGTCGGAAGGCAGGCCGGCAGAACAGGAACCGCTATGTGCGGGGCGACATTGTCGACTATGTCCCGGAAGAGAAGTTCGACGTAATACTGTTTCGCGAGTCCATCTACTACGTGCAGCGTTCCAAAATCGCCCCTTTGCTCATCAGGTATGCGGAAAGCCTTGCGCCAGAAGGCGTCATTATTGTGAGGTGGCACGATCACAAGGTGGCTCTCGAGTTCCTTGAGATGCTGGGGTTGAACTTTCGCATAGTCGAGTCCTTCGGTAGCGACGCCGCTGGTCCATTCATTGTTGTTTTCCAACCTCGCTAGCTGCGAAGCGTCAAGACGTTGTCGTGCGGACGCGTTAGGCAGCTGATTCGATGCTGCACCGCCAATGCCCTCGTGCGGGGCGGTGCCAGTGGAGGTCGGACCCTCCCAGTCTCTCGAACTCAGGAGAATCACAGAAACAACGTATCGAAAGTCTTTAAAGTACGAACGCCACTCAGGTGGCTGGTTGGCGCCGTCGCGAATGATTGAAGCGTTCGCGCCGATGCGCCGGCTCGATCAGTTTGGGAGTCGGCCGCGGTGTGGATCCTTGGCTTCCCGTAGACGCTGGAGGTACGCGCCGCGGGAAACTCGCGGGCGTACGGAGTTGACGCTACGTTGCCCCTTGGCAATGCCAGCGCCACACACCAGAGCCATTAGCAGAAAAATCCATGCCGGGCTCATGGTCCGAAAACCGGCTTCGGTAATGCCGTAAACGATAGCAACGGCGGTAGAGGCAAGTATGAAGGCACCGAACTCACGGTCCCGTCGAATGCTTTCTACGGCATTCAAGTAGCCTGATACCAGAATCGTCGCAAGCAGAACGACACCAATGAGACCCAAGTTCAGGTAGACCTCTATATAGCCATTGTGTGCTTCGTTCAGACCTGTGACCAAGGGCGGGAAAAAGCCTTTGTCGAGGAGCTCCTTCTGAAAGAGGTGCACGTTCGGACTCAGCCAGAAGCCCTCGAACCCTGCACCTATGAGTGGATTGGAGGCGGCGTGAAGTGCTGCCGGCCAGATGTCCGCACGGCCGCTCATGCTCGCATCCCGACCCATAGTCTCGATCAGGCCGGGACCACCGCCGAGCGCAAGGGTGAGACCGGCGAGAGCAATAAGTCCAACACACACCGTGTGCACGCGGGCGGGCTGCTGCGCCATCGCGGGGCGCCCGCATGCAATCAACAAAAATGTGCCAAGGATGAAGCATGCAATGCAGGTTTTGCAGTCAGCCAAGCCGAACAATGTCACCCCAAAGGCGAGCAGTGCTCCCTGCGCCAATAGACGCCGCCCCCGGTCGGCGGCCCCTGGGTGAGTGAGAGTGAGGAGTGAGCGCAAGTTCGAGACTACAACAAGAGAAATCAGCAGAACGGTGAGGCCCAGGGAGTTCATGTTGAGCGTCACAGCCAAGCCGAACAATGTCACCCCAAAGGCGAGCAGTGCTCCCTGTGCCAATAGACGCCGGCCCCGGTCGTCGGCACTTGGGTGAGTGAGGAGTGAGCGCAAGTTCCAAACTGCAACAAGAGAAATCAGCAGAACGGTGAGGCCCAGAGAGTTCTTGTTGAGCGTCACACCGACGTTAGCCACGTTGCCATCGGCGTCGTAGTCCCGCCCAAGAGCGGGGAAATACTTGATGAAGAGCAGCGAGGTCGGCAATAGGACGAAGCCAACGCGCGACACCGTACGGCGAATGGCGACTAGCGGATTCCTATCGGTCGCGATGATCAGAACCATCGCCAGGTCACCGATGGCCTTAATCCACCGCTTGAGAGACACGTCCGGATGATAGGACCATGCGACGCTGACGAGGCAGAAACCGAAGTAGACCAGCAGCCATCGATTCGCAAGCAAAAGAGCACTCGTCTGGGCCCTGCGACGACCCAGTACGACGAGGGCTAGCGCCAGCAGCGCTGCATAGACCGCAGCATCGAGGGGGGTACCCTCGAGTTGGGCATTCCCCGACGGGGTCGATCCCACCCAAACGGTCAACGGCCTCGATGCGATGAGTGCTATCCAGATCCCTGGGAGCCAGAGTGCCTTTGATGCGCGAGGAGCTCTTTGCCTGTCCAGATACAGGAGCCCAGCGATGCCGAACGCGAATATCAAGCTGGCGATCGGAGCGTTCATTTTGGAAACGTTCTAAAAGGTATACCGAGGGGTACGCCGCAGGCTCAGTTCCCATCCAGGAACAGTCGATGCAGGAGCTCCATGGTGAGAAGCCGATGAATCGCCGTGGTGTAGTTTCCGTCGCCCTTCAGATGGCGTTTGACCGCAGTCTCCACGGCCCGCTTCTGGAGATAGGGCCGCGACAAGGAGACAGGGTCGAGCAGCACCTCGCGCACATAGCCCGCGAGCTGGTCTCGGTACCAGATCCGGAAATGAAGAAACTTGTGGCGTCCCAGGAAGAGTCGCTCCAGGTGGAGTGCCGACAAGGAGTGATCCACACGCGAAACCCACTGTGGCATTCCATAGTCATAAGCATACTCTGCCTTGAACGTGAATTCGAGGAAGGCATTGATGATGGCGGACCACGCGCGGCGGGTATCGCCACCAAGTCCCCTGTCCGAGCGAACGCGACCCAATCCAGGATTCGCATCTCTGATAAGCCGCAGCCGAATGTCGTCGCTCGTGACTTCGCGACTGGGGGCACGGTACACGTTACGGACAAAATCGTTGTCCATGAAGGGCGAATGGACCGTGAGTTGGGCCTTCTCGAGGGCAAGGACCCCATGGTGGTACCAAGGCGACTGGCGGAACGCTGCGAACGTGACCGGGTGTTCCTGGCGCACCAAATTGTAGGTGCAGGCAGCCTCGCGAACGTACGGGAGGAAATCCGGAGACAGGACCCCGCCCTCAGGGGCGACGGGCTTGAACATCACGGCGTGCCGAATGACTTCGCTGCCATAGGTGCCGACGATCTTTGCCGGCGCGATGGCTCGTGCCTTCATGCTGAGATAGTAGTCTGCACGGCCGACGTCCACCGTACCCTCAGTCAGTGATACTGTCCGCCGCGCATGCGCGGGAAACCCCCTGAGAAACTCCTCGCCGACCTCAATCTCCTGGTGAGACTGTTGGCAAAGATCTGCGATCCTTCGCCCAATAAGGACATCCTGCGATTCGCGGAACGGGCCACCGAATGTGTAACAAGGTAGAGTTCCCGCCGCAGGTGGATGACAAGCCAGAATGAGCCGCGTATCGAAGCCGCCTGTTATCGCCAGCCCAATCTGTTGCTGCTCGGCGAAGTATCTTGGCAGGATACCGACCAGAGTCGAGCGAAGCTCGTCGTGGTATGCAGCCGGGGAAAGCGACGGTTGCTCCTCCCACTCGCGCGGCTCAAAGTAGCGCGCTTTGCTTACGAGCTGCGCCTTACGAAATCGCCAAACGGAAGCCCCGGGCAGAACCTGAATGGCCTTGAAGATCGTGCGATTCTCCAGGACGCAGCTGAAGGACGCAAACTCACCGAGCGAGCGATAGCTGGGCTCGCGGGTTTCCGGGCAGACGGCCAAGATCGCCTTTGCCTCGGCTCCAAAGTAGAAACCGTCTTTCGCCTCATAGTACGAGAGCCGGTGCATTCCGTAGCGATCGTTGAAGAGCGCAATCTCACCGCGCAGTTGATCAACAACGATCCCATGGAACATGCCGTTCAGAGACGCAAAAAACGCGGAATCCTGCTCGTACTTGCGGAGGAGGTACGTGCAATCAACCGTACCGGTAGCCCCCCTTGCGCTTCGTGCCGCAGTACAGCCGGAGTACTCATGGCCGGAGAAAATTAGCGAAAGATCCTTCTTCTCGTTAACCAGTGGCATCCCAGCGGTGAAAGTCTGTCTGGGTGCGGTCCACCCGAGGTACAAACCCTGCGTCTCGTCAATCCAGGTCCCGGAGCTATAGAAGTCCTCGCGGTGAAGCGTTGCGAGCATCTTCTCGAGCTGCCGCTCTGCTTCATGCCGTGGCAACTTGGTAATTAGACCGACAAGTCCGGGCATGTCAGCCCTCTCCGCCGTTCGACTGAAATCTGCGGCGGTAGAAGCCAGCGCGCACCTCTCGCAGCATCGCGATGACCGGTTCGGGGAGACGATCAATGAGTCTGCGGTGCAGGCCCATTCGGAAGCCAAACGCGCCCATCGCCGTCAGTGGCACATAGTAGCGGGGCACGTTGACGCGCTGAAATCCCATATACCGCTTGAAGTCACTCAAGCTGTCGCTTTGTTTTCTGCCGTACGCGAACTTGGAGTAGACGAGAAACGGAACGCGCCGATCGGCACACGACCTTACCGCTTGCGCAATCAATGCGTTGGTGGGGGACTTATCGCGGTGCTCGAGCATCGACATGATGTGCATCAGGCCCGCCTGGATATTGGTGTGATCTATCGTCAACTTGGCAAACCCGATCAGCGTCTCATTGAAGAACGCCCCTATGAAGACACTTCTGTCGAGGAATGTCCCGGCGTAACCACGTACGTCCTCAAAGGACTTCCCATAGTGCGGGAACCGCTTCCCCTGACGAATCGGGCTCTCGCTGTAGATGCGGCGAATACCTTCGACCAGTGCATTATCGAACGGAGTCTCGCACAGCGTTACGCCCTTCTTCTCTGCCTGCCTGGCCGCGTTCCGTCGCTTCGGTTTCAACTCGTGAGACCACCAGTCGTCGAACGTCGTGATCCGCAATGCGGCGAAGTTGTCCCATTCCATCGGATATGAATACTTAGGCGTCGTTTCGCTGACCCTCTGAATGAAGGTGAAGAGATCGACTCCACTTCGGGAGCTGCGTAGACCCTCGACGACCGGCTGTGCATCGTCCAGAAAGATGTACTTGTCACCATCCAGTGATGCGACCCGCAGCAGGCGGTCCTCAATGCTGAATTTCACGCCGCAAACGCTCAGCGTCGATGTCATAGTGGAAGCGAATACGGGAGTCAGCTGTCAGGGTGTCATTCCGCCATTCCAGCGCGAAGAGTGGGCGCGCTCAACAGCCGGTTGCCGATGGCGTGCGGCTTGATCT